>Ga0209219_1000103_pt1 | contig 10574 bp, 13 predicted proteins | sample BlaSpr_A8_OM1_M1_FD_187973 | JGI IMG/M metagenome (GOLD analysis project Ga0209219, IMG submission 187973) | Forest soil microbial communities from Thunder Bay, Ontario, Canada - Black Spruce, Ontario site 2_A8_OM1_M1 (SPAdes) (version 2) | ecosystem: Environmental > Terrestrial > Soil > Boreal... | reverse complement strand
CGCACCCTGCAACTCGCTGGGCTGCTCATCGCAGTCGGCATGGCGGTCACAGGGACGATGTTGCTGTTAGACGCGTTGGGCTTCCTAGGGCAAGACGCGCCGCTCTGGATCGCGCCCGCGGCCGGCGCACCGTTTATCGGATTGTTCGCATGGATCGCGGCCACGTCCTGCCGCGGCCGTCGGTCACGAGACCTTGGGTCAGCCGTTTTCGCCCTGGGCCTACTCAATCTGGCAGCAGTGCCCATCGCGATAGTTGGATGGTGGAGCCCATACACGCACACCAACGCTACGTTGCTGATCGACGGTCTGTTCGCGCTTGTAATCCTCGTATCGATACCTGGGTGGTTGATTGCGGTGTCCATTCACCTCTGGAGAGCTGGGAGCTCCAGGAGCATCGAGGAGCAAACTTAGCCTCTGGGTACATGAGGGATTACTGGCGTGGCCAACCATTACCCCTCTCGACCCGCTGACGGTGCGGTTTGGTGGTTATTCGATCGACGAAAGGACGCGTCTAGTGCTGCCGCCACGGCAGAGCCACGCTCAAAGCCGCTCAGGCTGCCTGGGGCGGCCGGCTGGGTAAAGGCGTCTCAGGCTGCCTTAAGCGATCTTGCCGACGGCAGTCGCGCGACCGCGAAGGAGACTAGAAGCACGACGACCGCCGCACCCGCACCGAACAGGGCGCATTGCCACGGGGTGAATGTGGGCTGGAGTATGAGGACATAGGGATTGGGACACCGCATGTAGGGAGGGCAATGTTGAAGCGACTGGCGTTGCACCGTCCAGAGTCCAACGCCAACCCCGACGGGCGCGGACGCCACCCGAAGGACAAGCGCGAGGGTGCGCCTCATTCCAGTGATGCTATCGCGCCGCGTTGTCTCCTGAGCGATCGTCGCCTCCCCCTGAAGGCGACGCTCTGTTTGGGCCGGAGCCTCCTGGTGCGCCTACTAACGTTGAAGCAATATGCACTGACTACCCGCTTCGTTGCCTGCGAAGTCTTCAGTAACCGTTGATCGGGGCGGTCGAAGCAGGCGGCTCCGTGCCTGCATGCCTCTATGCGTTCCGGAGGCCCTCAACCGGGCCGATAGACTTCATGTCCCATGGTCACCAATAACCCCGATCCCGACAAGGCCACCACCATTGAGCTGGCCCGGCGCCTACTCGACCACGCTCTTTCCGACATGTCGGTTGACTTGATGGTGGCTGCCCTTCCCGGGGCGCACGCTGACGAGGTCCCGATGCCGTCAGGGGCGCGACTCCTGGGAAGCCTTCTCCGCTCTCGCCGAGGACGACCGATGCACCTGGAAGCGGTTTTCGACGCGCCCGGTGATCCTACGACCGTGGTCAGCTCCTACCAGAAGGAGCTGCACAGCCGCGGATGGGATCCGGTCGAAGGGTTTCCGGGTCAGATGCACGGCGGGTTCATCCCCGGTGCCGCGGGCGATGGCGTCATGCTTCGACGCGGCGGGCGAGGCCCATTGCTCATGGTCGATGCCATGGCCCGAGAGGGTACGCCCGTGGATTTGAGGGTTCGCCTCGATTGGGAAATGTCGCGCCACCTCGGCGACTCGAGGCCAGTGCGGCCACAGGGTTTCGAGCGCATGCCCATGCTCCGCGCTCCTTCGGGGACCGACCTTCGGCCCCTTGGCGCGGGCGGCGGAGGTGGGCGATGGCACTCCGAGGCGAGCATCGACACCGACCGCCCGATCGCCGAGCTTGAGGAGCATTTTGCAAGTCAGCTCGCCAATTCGGGTTGGATAAGGCTGGATGGTCGATCCGATGAGACCATCGGCTGGAGTTCGTGGCGGCTGCCTGGCGATGGCGGGTGGCGTGGGCTTTTCCTCGTCTTGGCCCCGTTCGGCCCGCGCGAGCGATCACTCTGGTTGGCCATCGAAGCGAGCGAGCAGGACGACGACGATGGTGGCGGACTTGAGTCATTCTCCGTAGTCGCGGACCACTAACCCAAAAGAAACTCTCCGGTTCGCGTGGCGGCGCCGCTCGGCGCCATTCTCAGTTCTGGTAACAATGTCGCACGCTCGTGGGGGCGGGCCTCGTCTCCCTACGAAGGCATGTGCGGCCGCCGACCAACCCAACGGAGACGTTCCCTCCTTGCGTCACTGGCCATGATCGGCGGCTGTGCGTAGCTCGCTAACCCCCTCCCTCATCCCCTCGACACAGACCTCGCGGGACGCACCGAGCGGTATACCAACGATGACGTCCGAAGGAGGAAACGCGTCAGACACGACCGTCGCATATTCGACGAAGTGAACTCGCAGCGGGTTCGGCCGCGCATGCATCAGCGAGAGTTCCCGAAAGAGGGTCCCATCACCGTCTAGACTGGGAGTGCTCGGCGCCTTGCGGGAACGCCATTGCCTACGCAGGGCTCTAAGTTCCCTCGCCAGTGGACCGGTTGCGCCGAGAGCTCCCACGATATCTCTTGGGTTTCCCAAGTCTCGGGGGTAGTGAATCCGGGGAAACGGCAGCGGCAGGCAGCCTCGCGACATGCTTGTCTTCAGGGACTCATCGAGAGCGGCCCAGCGGCGAACCATCGTCACGGTCCAACGTCGCCACAAATTCGCATCCAAGCCAAGCTCTCGCAGTCGCCCACTACCGTCGGCGTGCTGGTCGAAGGGACTCACGCGTAAACCGTCTGCCACCAGGCACCATATGAGAAAACACATATGCCAGTTGCCGCCATACGAAATTTCGAATGGCTGAATGACGGAGTGTGCATCCCGATTGAACGTGTGCAACTCTATATCCACACTCCCCTAGAGCTGGCCTGCGCGTCACAACTCGGCCTCGACGAACGGAGCCGCTTGACTGGTTGCCGCGTATCCTAAGGTCGGGCTGGTACGTTCGATCAATTGCTGACTGCACCCCTGCACGCCAGCGGAGCCCGGAGGTTCTCCATGGCCCACCGCGCGAGATTCGCGACCGTCGCGGCCCTCGCCGCCCTCAACCTCGCCGGCTGCGCCTCCGCGATTGTCCGCCCAACCTCGATCTCGAGCACGCCCCAGACGCCCAGTGTGCTCCCATCGGCGTCACCCTCCCCTGCTCCTCAGCCTCCCTCCGTCTGGCCCGTCGTCTATACGGCCAACCATGGCCAGCAGCTCGACGCTGTGACGTGGTACGGCACGCCGGCTGGGGCGATCACTCTGCCGCCCGGCTCTGACCCTTTCCCCATGCCGTCCCCGGACGGGCGAATGATCCTCTCCTGGCCAAGGGTGATCAGCCCACAAGGAACCATCATCGCGACGATCAACATCGGCTCGAATCTCCTGCGGGATGTCGCCTGGTCGGCCTCAGGAGACCAGTTGTGCATCATCACGTCGAGGGGCAATCAGGGCCCAGACGGAGGCGCGCTCCGGATCGATACCGACACCCCGGGCAGCCCAATCCATTTCGTGGGAACCGTGAGCGTGTTCGCGGGTGGCCCCAGTATCGCCGCGTGCGACCCGGCTACAAACCGCATCGTCATCCTCAATGTCTTTCATGAGCATGTGGGCGGTGGAGGCGCCGCCTTTAGCGCGGTCTTGGCAACGTGGGTGTTCAGCGTGGCAACCGGCAGAGTGCTGTATCACGCGGCGTACCCGGGCACGAACAGTCCCCTCTCGGCGACGCAGGTTGTCGCGTCGCCAACCGGCCGTTATCTCGCGGTGAGCCGCGACGGCATCACCGACGTGCGAGATGCGACGACCGGGCAAGTTGTTGGTGCCGTCGCCGGATCCATGGCGCTGGGCTTTTCCGGTGACGCTAACGCGAGCCTGCTTGCCGTGATAGCCGCCCACGGCAACGGGCCCGCGCTGTGGGTTTGGAGCACGAAGCACGTTCTGTGGACATCCAGCCAGCCCGCCCAATGGTCCTTCCCCGACCCCGGCGTCGCCGAGGTCCTCGTCGGCGTCGTTCACGCGAATGAAGGATTCAACGACATGATCGCTGTAACGGCGTCCGGCAGGACGGTGACGCTCGGGCTGAATGTCACGCTCTTATTTCCGTGCCCGTGCCCAGTGGGCGCCGGCCTGGCCTACTAGGGGCGGCCAAGAGCGCCAACTCTTCGGACGCGAGTGGACATCCCCGCTAACCCGCGTTGACTAAATTACTCTCACAGTGGCGGGTGCTCGCGTGGTCCACGATCTCGTGCAAAGTAACAGGCTGAACATCGAGTCCCGCCAGCACCTCAGAGACCAACCGTTAAGTTCCAATATGCGGACTCATGAAGGATCCCGATCGCGAGGTTGACGTGCTTGTCTCGTGGCTTGGCGACCACGAAGTCCGACTCGTAGATGACACGTACTCCGAGCGCGACTTCGGCAATTGGGGACGCGACTTCTACGCAGCTCACTTGGGGATGAACGTCGGCGTGATCTGAGTCCAACTCACGCCTCCATCGCTCGTCTGCCAGAGCTCCGGCGGGGGGATCGGAAATGGAGTCTGTCCTCCTTGCAACAACCCTCCGCCGCTGGTGACGTATATGGAGACCGCCCAACCCAGCCGTGGAGTGATGAAGTCGAGCTGCGAGGTCTCGCGCGGCCCGTTCCCATGAATCGCTCCGTTCGGAACCTGGCCCCACGAAACCCCGCCGTTCCTTGTTGTCCACATGATCACCGACGGGTTGTCGTTCCCGGTGAGACCCAGCGCGAAGCCGTGCCAAGCATCGACAAAGTCCGGCCAGTTTCCGGGCGGTGACGCGCGGCCGCTCCAGGTTCGCCCTCCATCGTTGGTGACGTAGAGGACGTTTTGACCGTTCTCGCCGAACAGCCGGCCGTTGAGGGGCGAAGTGAACTGTGGAGGATAGAGAAGGCAGTTGATGCAGGCGATTGCCTGCGGACTCCAGGTGGCACCACCATCGTGGGTTACGTCAAACAGCGTGGCCAGGCCGCGGCACTGGCCGGCTACCCATCCGGTGGTGGAGTTGACGAATGCCATGCCATACGCGGCGCAACCAACGGGCAGGGCACCATGTGCTGCGGTCCCCTTTGCCGGCGTCGTCTCCACCTGGGACCAGTGCAATCCGCCATCCACGGTGCGGAGGATGAACATCGGCGCACCAATAGCACCATTCTGGGCGTCAAAAAACCAGCCGTGGAGCGGATCAACAAAATCGAGGCCTGACGACGTCATCGGATCCTGGCCGGTTTCGAGCAGCACCGTGAACGGCTGACCCTCGGTCCAGTTCGCGCCCCCATCGTCGGTCCCCCAGCCGGTCAAGGTATATGTGCGTTCGACGTTGTTGATAGCGCTCGCGGACGTTGTCAGAATGCGCGCTGTCTCGGCGTCGACCCACGCGACTTCGATGATCGCCTGGCGACCGATGGGCGGCGGCACGACAGTCCAGTGCTGCACGCTAGAGGTGGTGTGCAATATCTGGTCTCCTCCCGCCCACGCCCAGCCGGTCGTCGCACTGAACATGTGGAGGTCGAGCACCGATGTCGTCGCTGCATGCGAGCCCCCGCTGACGCCCGATCGAAGGAGCATACCAACGCCAACCGGCACGGCAACGACCACAGCCGCGATCGCAGCAACGAGCAAGGTGAGCAGGCGGCGGCGGCGCAGCCCCGGATGCTGTTCGAGCGCTCCTGGTTCGACCGTCGGATCCATGCCGTCGCCCTTGTACGTGGCATGGAGCAGCTGCCGGATGTCGTCGTCTTCCATCTACTCCGGGGCCCCCGATCGAGCCATGAGCTCTCGGAACCTGGCAGCTGCGCGAGCGGTTCGCGCTTTCACCGCTGACTCCGATATCCCAAGAACGCCCGCGGATTCCTCGACACTCATGTCCATGAGAAACCGGAGCGAGAGGATCACGCGATCGTCACGCTTCAACCGGCGCATCGCCGAGCGCACGTCGAGCCGCTGGTCGATGCCTGACGGCCAACGGATCGCCCGGCGGCCGGACCCCGCGTCAGCCGGAAGAGCCTTTCGTTTACGCCATACACTTCTGCATTCGTTGACGACCATTGCCAGGAACCAGGCTCGCGCGCTGCGGTCATCGCGAAGCTGGCGCATCCGCTGCCACGCCTTGAAGGCTGCGTTCTGCACGGCATCCTGAGCCGCGCCTCGATCGCTCGAGAGCGCCTGCGCCAACGCGAACGCGTCGCCGAGGAGGGGCTCGACCAGGCGCTCGAAGATACGGTCATCCGCTTCGGCGCGTGGTTGGGCAGGGCGGGCCGCATATTCAGGCATGACGCCTGCTATTGAGGCAGTTCGCATGCTGATGAGACGCGCCGCGACGGGATTTGGACACAATTCGGCGCGAAACGCGTTTGGGCTGCTCGAGAGCGCCCTCGATCCCCATCTTGCAGGGATGCGGGTGGAGGCCTTCTGCGTACACCCCTGACGCTGTGGCCCAACATCGCTTCCTCCCGACCCTCTCAGTGTGGCCGCGAGACGCTCCACGTTCAACTTTCACCGAGCCGGGCTGGTGTCCGGCGAGTCCCGTCAGGGGATGGTTGGATGTGGGTCCTTGCGATCTGCTTGTCTGGCGCTATTGCCGCGTTTGCCCCGTTAGGGTACGATGGCCACGGCTGCGAGCGACATGCCAGCACCGGTGATGCCAACGCAAGGAAGGGTCAGGAATGAAAGCGTTCTCTCGCCTCATCACGCTTGCGGTCGGAGGTTTGCTTGCCCTTGGCGCGGCTGTCCCGGTGATCGCGCACGCGTCGAGCCCGGTCACCGTCACGCTCAGCCCTGCGGCTGGTCCGCCGACGACCCACGTTTCGGTGAAGGGGACTGGCTTCGGCGCGGGTGAGAGCGTCATTGTGGACTTCGACACTGCACAGGTCGCCAGTACCACCACCTCATCGCAGGGATCATTCAAGGTCTCGTTCAAGGTCGCGAAGTCCGCTCTTCCTGGGACCCATCCGGTCAAGGCCACAGGCCAGACGAGCGGCCGGTCAGCGTCAGCAAGTTTCGTGGTGCGGACCAACTGGTCAAAGATCCACTACGGCCTCACCAACGCCGGTCTCAACCCATATGAGAACGTCATCACCACGGGCAATGTCGCTGGGTTGACAGCCGCATGGACGGGCGCCGTCGGACCTACCGAATCCTCTCCTGCGGTGGCCGACGGAGTGGTCTACCTCGGCTCACGCGATGGTCATCTCTACGCGTTCAGCGCCGCCGGAACCACCGGGTGCTCAGGAGTGCCCGCCACCTGCCAGCCGCTCTGGACAGGAGCGACCGGGAGCCCGATTGAGAACTCCTCCCCCGCCGTGGTAAATGGCGTGGCCTACATCGGGTCCATGGACCACAGCCTGTACGCTTTCAGCGCCTCCGGAACCACCAACTGCTCGGGCTCGCCGGTCACCTGTCAACCGCTCTGGACTGGAGCCACGGGCGCGGGGATCTTCTCCTCGCCGGCAGTTGCCAACGGAGTGGTTTACGTCGGCTCCCTGGATGGCAAGGTGTACGCGTTCAGCGCCAACGGCACCACCAACTGCTCGGGAACCCCGCTGAGATGCCAGCCCCTCTGGACGGCGACCACTGCTCTGGGCATCTACTCGTCTCCAGCAGTGGCGAACGGGGTGGTGTACGTAGGGTCCGAGGACGGCAAGCTCTACGCGTTCAGCGCCAGCGGCACGACCAACTGTTCCGGTGTACCCACGACGTGCCTGCCACTGTGGACGGCGGCTACCAATGGCGGCGTCTATGACGATCCGGCGGTGGTCAGCGGTGTGGTCTACGTCGGGACTCAGAACGGCGAGCTCTACGCGTTCGGTGCCACTGGTACCACTGGATGTTCAGGAGTGCCGCTGACCTGTCAGCCGCTCTGGACGGGTGCGACGGGCGGGGGGATCTTCTCCTCGGCAGCGGTCGCCGGCGGGGTGGTCTATGTCGGCTCCAACGACGACAAGCTCTACGCATTCAGTGCGGCCGGCAAGACCAATTGCTCGGGCACCCCGGTGACCTGCGCCCCGCTTTGGACGGCCGCCACCGGTAACCAAATCCTTGCGTCGCCTGCGATCGCCAATGCAGTCGTCTACGTTGGTTCGACGGACGACAAGGTATATGCCTTCAGTGCTTCTGGCACACAGAGCTGCTCGGGAACGCCGAAGACGTGTAGCGCCCTCTGGGCGGCAGCGACTGGCGGTCCGATCTACGCCTCCCCTGCGGTTGCCAATGGAGTGGTGTACATACCCTCGGACGACGGCAAGCTCTACGCCTTTCGGAGTTAGCGAGTACCGCGCATGCAGCCGAGCCGAGGCGTGCTGTCGCGGGCTACCCAAGAAACATGGTTGTACGCTGGCGTGCCCGATGCATCTGTAGCCTGGATCTCGAGCGTCCTCGAAGTCGAAGCCTCATGCCAGTTACGAGCGTGCTGCTGCGCCGCCGTGGCGAGTAGAGCGAGCGAGAATACCTACGTGGATATCTTCCATCCAGACAAGAAGCCGCGTCTGCAGCAGATTCCTCGTGAGGAACGTCTCGCTGCCCGTCTCCGCGTTTATCTCCGGGACCAGTCGCGACCCGGCCGGAAGCCTCGCATGAACGACCGCGGAGTGGACCACGAGCTCGATTTGTTGGTTCGTCGCTTGGACCCAGCTGAGATGGCCGAGATCCTCGACGGCAACGAAGCGGACGAGACCGATTCCGGGGAGCCGCTCGAAAGATAGCGGGACGCCCGGGGTACCTTTGCGGATACTGGCGTGGCCGTCCGACGTGTCCCTGAGGAGCCCAAGCCAGATCACGTTCCGCGCGGAAACCCGTCATCCTTTGACAGTGAAGGTGAACGATGAGCGCGGCGAGCCGCTGCTCGGAATCGTAGGGAGGTGGCACTCGCTTCGGTCAGCTGGGACGGAGTGGCGACACCACGACCGCCTCACCAAGGCATTCGAGCGTGGCTCGACCCCACTAGACGGTGTCGGTGTCACGTTTATCAGAGCCCGGCACGTATCGGCCATGCCTGAGCCTAGCGAGAGCCGCGAGCCCTGGCTGCTTTGGATCGACAAGCCCGATCGCAAACGCGCTGAGTTCATGGTCGGCGATGAGCTCCAGACGGTGGTGTTCCGCGGTGACCACTGGTGGAGCTGGTCACAGTCGCGCGGCATCCATACCAACGACGGTCGAACAAACTACGGGCATGGCCTCGGACCATCCGAGGGCCTGCTGAAGACGGATCTCTTGTCTCGTGCGTTGCGCGTCGAGGAGGTCTCGCGAGGAACCCTGGTTGGCCGGGATGTTATCCACCTTCGCGGTTTACCTCGTGCGATCGGGACGGCAGACGAACACTTCCTCGTGACCCAGGCGTTGCACCCGTTCGGGCTGGGCGCGGACGAGTACCTATTCGCCCTGGATGCCGAAGAGGGTGTCTTACTCCGTTCTGAGGCACGTACCGCTGGAGCACCCTTTCTCATTATCGAAATGAGCGAGATCGCGTTCAACGTACCGTTCGCTGCTGATGCGTTCGTCATCAAACCACCCACCGAGTAGCGCAGCGCGTCCACCCGCCTGGCAGGTTCAAAACCCGTCCGGGTACATTCACGGATACTGGCCTGGGCAAGGTTGATCAGCCTAGAGACGCGCGCGGTAATGCCGCCAGCAACGACCTCTTCCCGACGAAGGCTGTTACCGAGTTGGATAGACGGGAGGGTCCCGGCGCGAATCACGGAGAGTGCCGCGCACCGACGGGATGGCTCGACTACGTGTGCCAGCTTTACCCTCTCTTTCCTCGATAGCATGGAGTCGATGATCGACTCGGCTGTTCGACGTCTTGCCATTCGGCCCTGGCGGGCCAGCGATGCGCCGGCCCTCAGCGTCGCCATCGCCGAGAGCGTCACACACCTCCGACCGTGGATGTCCTGGATCGCCACTGAGCCGCGCTCGCTCGCTGAGCGCGAGTCGATGATTGCGCGGTGGGATGATGAGCGTCGCGCAGGGGGCGACATGGTGTTCGGGATGTTCATTGGCGCTGCCGTGGTGGGTGGTTGTGGGCTACATCGTCGCCTCGGCGCGGATGGACTCGAGATTGGCTACTGGGTACACGCGGCGCACGTGCGCAGAGGGTATGCCGCTCGCGCGACTGCGATGCTCACGTCGGTGGCGTTTTCATTCCCCGAGATTGGCCTGGTGGAGATCCACTGCGATCGGTCGAATTCCGCTAGTCAGGGCGTGCCGCGCAAGCTCGGGTTCATCCTCATTGGCCAGCAGACGAAGCCCATTCAGGCGCCTAGTGAAACCGGGCTGCAGGACGTGTGGCGGCTCACCCGCTCCGAGTGGATGCCTGACGCTTAGGGTCCTGGGTACATTGACGGACCCTCGCCTGAGGCAACGTCGCCGCCCTTCACCTTGGAAACCCTTAGTCACAGTTCGGTAGAGATCACTATCCGGGTGAGGAATCACTATCGTGTGTTGCTTCAGACTCTTCGTCCACATGGCTGCTCGAAGGATTGCCCCGCTCACAGCCTTCTTCGCAGCGTTCGTCTGGATGATCGGGCTTTTCTTCTCCGCCGAGGCGGCAGCGTTCCTTGCCACCGCTTCTGGGTACTTCTGGCAGGGCGTCGTCGGTCTGGCGCTCGGTCTACTGATAGTCCCAGTGGTCGTTTCGACTGCTCGGGATCGCACCCTGCAACTCGCTGGGCTGC
>Ga0209219_1000101_pt1 | contig 10678 bp, 5 predicted proteins | sample BlaSpr_A8_OM1_M1_FD_187973 | JGI IMG/M metagenome (GOLD analysis project Ga0209219, IMG submission 187973) | Forest soil microbial communities from Thunder Bay, Ontario, Canada - Black Spruce, Ontario site 2_A8_OM1_M1 (SPAdes) (version 2) | ecosystem: Environmental > Terrestrial > Soil > Boreal... | reverse complement strand
CGCTTCTTCGGTGGCGGGGGCGGTGTCGGGCGTGTCGACTTTTTGGGACGGACTTGCGGGCGGGTTGGGTGGGGACTGGAAGTCGCCGGGATCTTTTCCGGCGATGTCTTTGCTGGACATGGCGGCGGTCATGAAGTTCATCCAGATGGGAAGAGCGGCGTGGGCTCCAGTTTCTTTTGCTCCCAGAGATTTCTTTTCATCGTAGCCGACCCAGACTCCGCAAGTGGTTGAGGGCGAGAATCCGACGAACCAGGCGTCGGTGAAATCATTGGTGGTGCCGGTTTTGCCTGCGATGGGGAAGGGCATCTTCGACGCAGCGATCGCGGTCCCATGCATCACCACTTCATGGAGCATGCCGGTCATGGTGCGCGCGGTCCGGGAACTGATGGCGTCTTTGACTTCGGGGAAATCTTCTTCCAGCACGCGGCCCTCGTAGTCGGTCACCTTGGTGATGTAGCGCGGAGTGATTCGGACTCCGTCGTTGGGGAACACGCTGTAGGCGGAGGTCTGCTCCATGAGCGTGATTTCGGCCGACCCGAGTGCTACCGGCAAATATGGCGGCAACTTGGAGGTAATGCCGAAGCGCCCGGCGTAGTCGATGACACTCTTGATCCCGACTTTGTTGGCCAGCTTCAACGCGGGAATGTTGCGCGATTGTGCAAGCGCACGGCGCAAGGTGATGATGCCTTCGAATTTTTCGTCGTAATTGTGGGGAGAGTATGGCCCGGAAGCAGTTTCGAACGTTGTGGGCTCATCAAGGATGGTGTCATCAGGGCTGGCGCCTTGATCGATCACCGTCGCGTACACGTAGGGCTTGAAGGATGATCCGACCTGGCGCAGCGCCTGCGTTGCGCGGTTGAACTTGGAGTCGTTGAAATCACGTCCCCCGACCATGGCCTTGATGGCGCCGGAAGCGTTGTCGATGGCGACCAAAGCGCCCTGCGCTCCGGAATCCTGCTCGAGACTCACCCGCGCCGCGCCGTTGGCGCTGAGAGTAAGAATCTTTACGTAGCAGATGTCGCCAACTTTGAGTATGGCCTGAATTTTCTGCCGGGTCCAGGCTACGTCGGGCTGGCCGATCGCGGCGGTATAGCGGCCAAACCTGAGGGTGGCAATCCCGGTGCCGGCGCCGGTGACCAGCGCATGGATGTATCCATTGACCTCAGGCTCGCTATCCCAGTCGGCATGCTGATAGCGGTTGGAAACAATTCCCTGGGCAAGAATATTTTCCAATTGTCCCTTCCAGCCGTGACGGTGCTCGTAAGCCGCCAGGCCGTCGAGCACGGACTGGTTCGCGGCTTTCTGTAAATCCGTGTCGAGCGAAGTGTAGACGCGCAATCCGCCTTCGTGAACCTGATCGGCACCGTACTTTGTTTCGAGGTAGCGGCGAATCTCTTCGACGAAATACGGCGCGAGTGAATTGGGATCGCGTTGCAGATGCAAAACGACCGGCGCGGAACGAGCATCGGCAGCCTGTGCGGCCGTGATTTTTCCATCCTCCAGCATGGCATTGATCACCAGGTTGCGCCGCTTTTGCGCGCGCTCGGGATGGTTGATGGGTGAGTATATGCCTGGTCCCTTGGGCAGGCCGGCGAGCAGCGCGGCTTCAGTGAGCGTGAGAGTTCTTGCCGGCTTGCTGAAGTAATATTCAGAAGCGGCCTCGAATCCGTAAACACCATGACCGAGGAAAATCTGATTGGCATAGAGCGTGAAGATTTGCGGCTTGGTGAAGCGACGCTCAATCTGAATCGCGAGCATGGTTTCCTGCACCTTGCGGTGAAAGGAGCGATCGGGCGAAAGGAAGAGGTTGCGTGCCAGTTGCATGGTGAGCGTGGAAGCGCCCTGCAGTCGGCCTCCAGACTCGATATCGCGGTAAGCAGCGCCGACAATCCGCCAGAAATTAATGCCGGAGTGACGGTAGAAGTCTTTGTCTTCTATGGAGACCAGCGCGTCACGCAATACGGGCGGAAAATCTTCGTAAGTGGCAACGACACGGCGTTGCAAGGCAAATGATCCAATCACACGGCTGTGATCATCATAGAGTTCGGTTACTGAGCTGGGACGGTAAGCCTCGAGAGCGTCGACCTGAGGCAGATCCGTGGTGTAGACGAGCATGAGTCCGGCGGTGGCGCCGACCAGCGCAGCTATCAGAAATAACAGGCCGAAGAGAACGCGGCCTACCAGCTTCCGTCCGGCAATCTCCACCGGTGGAAGATCTTCGTAGAGCCTTTTCATTGGCGGATGTGGTCAGGATAACAGGGAGTCGAGCGGGCGGCTACGAATAGCGCAGCCGGACGAAATGGCGGAACCAAAAAAATCGCGCATCTCGAAGACGCGCGATCACAAATTATGGAGCAAGATTGAACCGCCTAGCCGTTGTGACTCTTCAACACTTCGACGGCCTTCTTTAGTTGGTCATCCTGCGTATTCTTGGGCTTGGCTTCGGGCTGAGGAGTTGTCTCCTGCTCGTCGTCCTCCGGGCCAACGGTATCTTCTGCGTCAGCCACCACCACAGTAGGCGTGACCGATGCGTCCTGAATGGCCTTGCCGCTGGGCGAATAGTATTTGGCCACGGACAGAATTAAGGCGGAGCCGTCGGGCAGATCGATGGTTTTCTGCACCGAACCGTCACCGAAGGTTTTCTCGCCGACTACATCGCCGCGGGCGTTTTCGAGAATCGCTGCCGCAACAATCTCAGCCGCCCCGGCCGTACCCTTGTTAACGAGGACAGCTATGGGAAGGGTCGTTATAGCCTTCGAAGGCTCGGCGTTGAAGGCCTCGCGAGGATGCTTTTGGCCTTGCAGGTACGTGATGGTGCCATGATTGAGGAAGAGATTTGCGGTCGAGATGCCCTCAGACTCTTCTCCGTCGGAATCATTACGCAAATCCAGGATGAGCTTCTTCGCGCCTGACTGCTCAAGAGACTTGATCTTGCCGGCGATCTCCTGAGTCTTGCCCTTGGTCAGGGCGTCAACCTTAACGTAGCCGATGCCATCTTCTATCATTTTCTCGGCAACGGGAGGAATGCTGACAACGTCGCGGGTGATCACTACTTTCTGGGGTTCTGCCCGCCGGGCGCGGACAACAGAAACCGTCACGTTCGAGCCGGGTTGCCCACAAAGCACGTTACGAATTTCGGCCAATGACATGTCGCGGGTGCTCTGACCCTCGATCGACTCGAAAATGTCCGTCGATTCTATGCCCGCCTTTTCAGCAGGCGAACCGGGCAATACCGAGACAACGTCGGCGTAACCAAAGCGCTTCGAGATGGTCGCGCCGATCTCTCCCTTGGACTCCTGTTTATGAGTCTTATACTGCTTGTAGGCCTCAGCGGTCAGGTAGCTGGAATTGGAATCCAGGGACTCGAGCAGGCCGTGCAGGGCGCCATCGGTCACCTTGGGAATGTTGGGTTCTTCGACGTACTCGCTGCGCACGCGCGAGAGAACCTCGCTGTAAACTTGCAGCTGGCGGTAAGCGCCGTCGCTCGAGGAGGCGTGTACGCCTCCCATCGACCCGACTACAACAAACAACAGGACGGCGAAGGACGAGACAAGAATCGCGGCTTTGATTTTCATAGACATCAGGGTTGGTCGTTTTCCAGAACGGGATTACTTCCCAAGGACCTATTTGTCATTATATCCCTAGTAGATGCGGGTTTTTGTTCCTCGGCTGCTCAATTTGCGCCTCTTCGGTAACCCTCTTAGAATGCTTGGGCTTGAGTCTAAAGATCCGCCCTCAGTCGCGGCCGGCCGCCGTCTTCGGTAGGTTCGGGCGCACCAGATCTTGCTGATAATGAGACGAGATCCGCCCTACCCTACTCCGTCACCCTGGCTATTTCCCAAAATCACGATGTGGGTTTGAAGGTGAGAGTGAGGGTGGTGCGGGCGACGGTGGGCCGTCCATTGAAAGAATAAGGTTTGAAGCGCCACTGCTTTACGGCATCGATAGCGGCTCGAGCGAAGGCCAGAGAACCTTGCAGGAATTTGACCTCTTCAACAGCACCATCACGGCCAATGAGTACCTGCAAAACTACGGTGCCCTGCTGCCGGCTGGCCCGCGCAGACTCGGGATAGGTCGGCTCAACCTGTTGCGCCAGAAGTGCCCGTGCCGTAGCCTCGGATAGATCGACCGGTCCGATTGAGGGTAATGCGGCCTCTGCCGGCTTGGTGCCTCCTGCCGCTGGAGTCATTGCAGCGCTCTGGGACTGAAGGCTACGAGGAATTCCGGCGCTGGTTGGGATGGACGTTGGATGCCCTTGTGGATGACTCTGCGGGGGCGGTGGAGTGGGCGTTCGCATCGAGGGTGCGGGTGCGTTCGATGGATTCGAGCTCAACTGCTGCGGCGGTGAAGCAACCGGTGAGGAGAGTCCGGAACCGTTGCCGGGGGAGACGCCAACCGGCTGGTTATCAGCGGGAATCTGCGTCACCGGCGCCGGACTCTCTTCCCCACGAACTTGTGCACTCTGGGTTTGTGCGGACTGTATCTGTCCGTTCGGCTCTTGATCGCTGGGACCAGTGTTGCCCGGGTCAATCTGATTCGGCCCGGAGTTCCCCAACGAGCCATTTGTCGGCTTGGCGGTGGGATCCACTACCGGAAGGACGTGAATCTGCGAGGGGTCAGTGGTGGCGTCGGGGATGTTCTCGGGAACTGGCAGCTTGTACTCATCACCCGCCTGGCCAAAATTCTCATGGGCAGCGATTTGAGGCGGAGCCGCGGGTTGCGGGTTGAGCCAAGCGTGTCCGGAATGCACTGCATGGGCATATAGCAAGTGCAGTTTCTGACGCCATAGCGCACGCGGCACTCTTAGGTAGGCACCTCCACCGGTCAACACCAGTGCGGCTGCCAGGAGAATCTTGCGCAGCTTACCGCTAGATTTCGCCACAACTGGATGAGCGATCTTCTCCGGTTCCCGCAGATTCGGAGCTGACGCGGCAGGATCCGATTTGCGTCGTCGGTCCGATGCAGCCGGATCGCCACGGTGACTCTGAGACGATTCTGCATCGATTCCCCACCTTGGCTTATCTTGAAGTTGGCGCGGAGCTTCGCGAGGCGGCTCGGCCGTTTTCAGCGCAGCTGCCATCGGTTCCAACTCGCTGAGCGCATCGCCTTCCGCTTCGAGGCGCCTCTTACGGGAATTCGACACTTCCGCCCGAGGATCGAGCTGAGCGTTCCGACCGGACGCCGCAGGCTGCATCAATTCTCCAGCGCGAAGCCCTTGTTGCGGCGCGAGCGCCGGGGCTGCGGCGGCCGCAATGGCGGTGCTTGCCCGAGAAACCTGCGGCTTAGATGTTGCAGGCTCCAGTTTGGCACGCAGAAGATCTCTGGCGGTGCCGAGAGTGTCTTTGACCTGACTGGGAACAATCGGCTTGCGCAGAACAGAGTTGGCGCCCGCCTGCAATGCCTTCGGGACAGTGGCTTCATCCTTAATGATGGCAAGCGTCAGAGGACGCTGCGCGGCTTTTAGTTCACGCGCCGTCTTGAGCAAAAAGCTGGCTTCGGGTTCGTCATCCCAATCGGCGATAACGATATGAAACGGATGATTCGTCAGACTCTCCACCGCCTCCAGAGCATTTCGACGATGCTCTCCCTCCATGCCGAGTTCGGTAATGACACGGCAAAGCGACTGGGCGGTGGCTTCATCCGATGCCAACAAGAGACAGCGCAAGGCCATATTAATTAGCCTAGGTGGTTGTAGTAACCAGAACAAGTTACCGAGGTGGAAGGCGAGTTTCCTTTGACACCAGGCTACTGCGCGCGGCGGTACATGTTCCATGGTACATGTCCGACGGTATATGTCATGGGGATCGGTCGTCGGCAGCCGGCACCGCGAGACACGTTTTACCTCCGACGGCGGCACTGATCTGCGCACGCGCTAGAATGCTTGGTTCAGTGGTTTTATCGCGGGCTGCGACTTGCGGGAATACCCCGCCCGCGTTCTACGCCTTGCCCGGAGTCGGCGGAGACCAGCAAGCTATGCAGACGGCGGACGTTGTCGTTATCGGTGGCGGAATTGTTGGCTCGAGCATTGCGTATTACCTAACTGATGCGGGATGCCGCAATGTTCTGGTTATTGAGCGGGAATCGGCGCAGGGCAAGGGATCGACCGGCAAGAGCATGGGCGGAGTGCGAGCGCAGTTCTCGACCCCGGTCAATATTACGATGTCGCTCTATTCGATTCCTTTTTATGCCAGCTTCGATGAGCGTCTGGGATATCCCTGCGACTACCGGCCGCAAGGATATCTGTTTTGCGCGACCAGCGACAAACACATGCGCTACCTGCGGGCGAATTGTGCAAAACAGGTTTCCATGGGGCTGAAAGACGTAAGGCTGATCACGGGGGATGAGATTCGCATTATGTTTCCACAGCTGCGCGGGGATGATCTTGTGGGCGGAAGTTTTTGCCCGACCGACGGATTCGTCGATCCCTACAGCGCGATGATGGGGTTCATGACCTGCGCGGCTGATCACGGGGCGACCTTGTGGAAGAACACTGCTGTGACGGGGATTGTACGCGATGGGCGCGGAGTCTCAGGCGTAGAAACCACGCGTGGGTCCGTGGTGACTCGCAAGGTTGTGAATTGCGCGGGCGCCTGGGCGGCGGGAGTTGCGAGCTTAGCGGGCGTGAAATTGCCGGTGGAACCTCTTCGTCGGATGCTGGTGCCGAGCGAGCCCCTGGATGAGTTTCCTGATACCGCGCCTATGATTATCGACATGTCGAACGGATTCCACTTTCGGCCGGAGAGCCGCGGATTTCTTCTGGCCTGGAACGATCCTGAGGAGACACCGGGATACAAGACCGATTTTGATGTGGCCTTCATCGAGAAAATCTTGACCCGGGCGGCGGCTCGCGTTCCTTGTTTTGCTGATCTGCCAGTGAATCCGAAGCGGGCTTGGGCGGGGCTTTATGAGATGACGCCGGACCATCACCCTGTTCTGGGTGAGGTGCCCGAGGTGCCGGGATTTTTTCTGGCGAACGGGTTCAGTGGGCACGGCGTAATGCATGCTCCGGCCACAGGGAAGATTCTTAGCGACTTGATACTTACGGGGCAAACGGATTTGATCGACGCATGGTTGCTGAATCTTTCGCGCTTTGCGGAGGGGCGGATGCTGCATGAGAGGGCGGTGTTGTGAGGGATAGCAAAGCAGAGTCTTAAATCGCCGGGGTCGTGAAGAGCGGCCGCAGAGGCCGCTGAGAGGGGCAAGGGTTGAAGTCCAACGAGGCATAGCCATTGCAGGAACGAAACTACTGGTTGACGACAACTTCGATGCCGACGGGGAATCGTACCCAGTCCTTGCCTGGGCGTGTCGATGTGGCGGTGATCGGCGCAGGGTTCACGGGACTGTCGGGGGCGCGCACTTTGGCCAAACGGGGCGCGAAAGTCGCGGTGCTGGAAGCCGAGACTGTAGGCTGGGGTGCAAGTTCGCGCAATGGCGGCATGGTGCTCACGGGCATGAAACTGGGGGTGAACAAGCTGATTTCGATGTATGGACCTGAGCTGACTAGACGAATGTATGCGGCTTCGCTGGCGACGATCGATTGCGTGGAGCAGACTGTGCGCGAAGAAGAGATCGACTGCAACTTCTCGCGCTGTGGGCATTTAGAAGTGGCCTGTAAACAAAAACATTTCGATGATTATGCGCGGCAGGCGGAGGTGATCGCCAAGGAGTTTAACCACCGTCTGCGTGTGGTACGGAAAAATGAGCTGGGCACGGAAATTGGATCGAATATTTATTACGGTGGCATGGTCGATGCAGTAAGTGCGGGATTGAATCCGGCTCGTTATGTGGCTGGCCTGGGTAAGGCGGCCCTGAAAGCGGGCGCACAGATTTTTGAGCATGCGCGTGTGCAACATATGGAGCGGGCGGCGCACGAAGGCGAACCGGGCTGGAAGATCTTGACCTCGCGCGGAACCTTGTGGGCACAGCAAGTGTTTGTAGGAACGAGCGGGTATACGGGCAGTGCGACGCCTGCCTTGCGGAAGAAGATCATTCCGATCGGGTCGTTCATCATAACCACCGAAATTTTGCCGGAGAAGCTGGCCCGGGAGTTGAGCCCTCGCAACCGAATGATCTACGACTCAAAGAATTATCTTTACTACTACCGGCTGACGCCAGATCGGCGCATGTTGTTCGGCGGGCGGGCTGCATTTTTCCCCGAGAATGATCAGACGGTTCGGCGGAGTGCCGAGATTTTGCGGCATGGCATGATTGCTGTGTATCCCCAATTGCGCGACGCGAAGGTCGATTACGTCTGGGGAGGAACGCTCGACTTCGCATTCGACATCATGCCGCATGCCGGGCAGTTGGACGGCATGTACTATGCTGTCGGGTACGCTGGACACGGCGTGGCGATGGCGACATATCAGGGGCAAAAGGTGGCGGAGTTAATGGCAGGGGATAAGCCGGAGAATCCCTTTGTGGGGATTCCTTTTCCGGGGGCGCCCCTGGGGTTGTACAACGGGAGGCCGTGGTTTCTGCCGTTTGCCGGAGCTTGGTACAAGTTTTTGGATTGGGTGAGTTAGAACACTGTCAACCACGCCGCTGCCCGAGTCCCTTGAACGGATGCGAAGGGTCAGTTGACCATCAATGATCTGAGCCGGAGACAACAATTTTATACACCACCGGCCCCAGCGCCATCGCGATTGCGCCGCCGATCATCGCGAAGCGGTCACTGCCTAGCAGGGCCAGGATGGCCATCACTACGGGCGCGGCTACCACATAGAAGCGCCCCACATTTCCGGCCGGAATCGTGAATGAGCGTGGCATCTCGGGGCGCGTCCGGCGAAGTTTCCATGCCGAGAGCACCGTCAGCACCGTCGTGGCGGAGCGCAGCCAGATATAAACGGAGATGAGTTGGGTGAGGCTCTGGCGCGCCAGCAGACCGTAGATGATCGCCGAGACTGCGATGGCCAGCCACGGCGTGCCGTAACGTGGATGCTTGCGGGTGAGAGCGCCGGGCAGGTAGCCGTCTTCGGCCATGGCGAAAGGCATGCGGGTGGTGGTGAGGACGGTGCTGTTGAGCAGTGCGATGTTGGCCACAGTAGCGGCGAGAGTCAGCCAAGTGCCGAGCCATGATCCCCCGATCAAAGTTGCCACCTCGGAGAAGTGTCCCGTGTGCCAGCTCTGCCAGTCGCCGAGTGCGGCGAGTCCAGTGAGCGTAGGCAGAAAGTATGTGGCGATGGAGAGCGGTACTACTAGAGCGAGAGCGCGAGGATAGCTGCGCTGCGGATCTTCGACTTCCTCGGCGACGGTCGAGAGTTGCTCGTAGCCGGAGTAGAGCCACAGGCCCAAAGCCAGTCCGACGCCGAAAATTTTGAATGGAGGCTGGTGAGGAACAACAAGCGGGACGAAAGGATTGTGCTGCCACTTCGCCAGGCCGATTGCGACCATTGTCACTACCGGTAGGAAGATGAAGATCTCAAGCACGGTAGCGACCTGTCCGACCACCTGGATGCCGCGCACGTTGATCCAGGTGATGATCGCGATCAGCGCCAGCGAGACCAGGTAGTGTTTCCAGCCCGTGATGTGGGGAAAATAGGTAGCTAGATAATCGGCAAAAAGGACGGCATAGACGCCGCCGAGCAGAAATGACGCTGACCAGTTCCACCATCCCGCGAGGAATCCCCAGAAATCTCCGAAGGCGGCACGAGTCCAGCGGTAAAAGCCGCCTTCCACCGGCATAGCGGTGGTGAGCTCAGCCGAGACCAGCGACACCGGAATGCACCAGAAAAACGGCAGCACCAGCAGATAGATCAATGTCATCCCCGGGCCGGATGTGGTGACCATGTCTTCGAGGCCGAAGGGACCGCCCGTCGTGTAGGAGAACATCACGAAGACGAGGTAAAAGAGGCTGGCTTTGCGGACGGCGGATTTCGTGGCGGAGGTCAAGCCTCGAGAGATCCTTCGCGTTGCTCAAGATGACAAGTCGCGGAGCGATATCCCTTCATGGATTTAGCTCCTGCTTCAGCAGCCAGGGAACAAGATCGGGCTCGGCATAGGCCTTCAGCCAGGATTCGTGGCCCACGCCCGGGTATTCGGTGTACTGCACACTGCCTCCCGCTGCCTTCAGTGCATCTGCCATTTTGCGTGACTCTTCCACCCGGACGGCCGGGTCATCGGCACCGTGAAAGATCCAGACTGGAGTCTTGCCCACGCGCCGGGCGGTCTCGGCGTAAGGGTCAGCGATTTTAGGATCGTCTACCAGGCTCACGCGGAGCTGCGGCAGGCGCTCGGGTCCGCGGACGCCGCCGCAGATAACGACGTAGGCCGCGAAACGTTTGGGATATTTCACAGCCAGGTCCCAAGTACCGTATCCGCCCATGGAAAGGCCGGTCAGGTAGACCCGATTGCGGTCAGCGTGGAACTCCTTGGATGATTGATCCAGAGCGGCAAGGGCCTGGGCCTGCATGTCGGGCTGGGTCCAGAGCTTGTCCTTGCGGCACTGCGGCATCACGACAATGAAAGGAAAGTTCGCTGCGTGCTCTCGAATGGCGTGGCCGAGGCCGACATCAGTCTGAAGCAGTCCGTCATCGCCGCGCTCGCCCGCGCCGTGAAGGAAAACAATCACAGGCCACTTCTTGTGCGAATCGTAGTCTGCGGGAACGTAGACCTGGTAGCGGTAAGTCTCGCCCTGCACGCTGACCACGCGGTTGAGGAAACCTGTTTCTGGTTTGCGAGC
>Ga0209219_1000100_pt1 | contig 10680 bp, 15 predicted proteins | sample BlaSpr_A8_OM1_M1_FD_187973 | JGI IMG/M metagenome (GOLD analysis project Ga0209219, IMG submission 187973) | Forest soil microbial communities from Thunder Bay, Ontario, Canada - Black Spruce, Ontario site 2_A8_OM1_M1 (SPAdes) (version 2) | ecosystem: Environmental > Terrestrial > Soil > Boreal... | reverse complement strand
CGCCGGCGACGAACCCCCAACTGCGAGAATCGTCGCTATTGGCGCGATTGTCGCCCAGGACGTAGTAGTGGCCGGGCGGGATCGCGACCGCGCCGAAGGTGCGCGCGTCGCGAAAGCGGACGTAGGGCTCCCGGAGCGCGACGCCGTTGAGATTCACGACGCCGTGCTCGATCGCGATCCGGTCGCCGGGCAGTCCGATGACGCGCTTCAGATAGACCGACGGCGCCGAGCGCTCGTGCCGGAAAGCGACGATGTCGCCGCGTTTCGGCGCGCCGAATCGATACGCCAACGCATTGATCAGGACGTACTCGTCCTCGTCAATGCGCGGCTCCATCGAAAGCCCGCTGACTTGTCCCGGGCGCAAACCCATGATCGCAAAAATGATGGCGACCAGAACCGCGAACTGCCACGCGAGATTCGCCGCCGACTTCCAGCGGAGGCTTGGCGAGAGCACGGAAGGTGGTTTTCGCGAGGCGGAGTCGACCTCCCCCGCGCGCACTACTTCAAGATGCGGATGCGATTCGGGGGCCAGAACAAGAGAAAGGCGTGGCCCGTGAAGCCTGCTTTCTTGCCGCGCTCCAGCCCGTTGAAGAAGGTGCCGCCGGCCTGCGCGAAGCCCCAAATGTGTGAGTCCTCGGAGTTGTTCCGGTTGTCACCCATCATGAAGTAACAGCCCTCCGGGACGCGATCGGGAGCCAGCCATTTGTTCTTCGGCGGGACGTTCGCCATCTGCGGATCGAGCGGCTGCCCATCGACATAGATGCCGTAATTCTTGACCTCGAGCTCGTAGGCGGGGCGCTGTTCGATGTACGGTTCGCGCAACGCGACGCCGTCGCGATAGACGATGCCGCCGTGAACGCGTAACCGCTCGCCGGGACTGGCAATCAAGCGCTTGATGAAGTCGTTGGTGGTCGGAATCGGCGGCGGGAAAACGACGATGTCGCCATCGTGCGGCTTGGCGATCCGATATTCGAATTCGTTGACCAGCAGCACGTCGTGGATCTGAAGCGTCGGCTCCATCGAGCCCGACGGAATGAAGAACGTCCGGACGACGAAGGTGATCAGGAAGAGCGCCACGAGACCGGCGACGATGAACGCGTCGAGATACTCTTTGACGACGACCACAAGCGGCGGCGCCGTCGCGACCGCGCCGGTCTCGCCTTCAGCGGGCAAGGGCTGCTGGGTGCGAACGCCGCCGACCCGTACCGTCAGCGCCAAGCGGGCGACAGCCAGGACGCAAATGAGTCCGAAAAGTTCGAGGGGGGTCACGCGGTCGAGCGACGCCGGTTAGGGCGTCGCCTTCTTTTCCTTGATGCGCGCGGCCTTACCGATCTTCTCTGAGAGATAATACAGCCGGCTGCGCCGGACCGCGCCGCGCTTCATGATTTCGATGCGCTCGAGGCGCGGGCTATGCATGAGAAACGATTTCTCGACGCCGACGCCGTGCGAGACCCGGCGGACGGTGAGCGTCTCGTTGGTGCCGCCGCCTCTGCGTGCGATCACGACGCCCTCGAACATCTGGGTGCGTTCCTTACCGCCCTCGACGACCCGCGAATAGACCTTCACCGTATCGCCCGTGCGGACGTCGGGGAGGCTCTCTTTCAGCTGGTCGCGCTCGACCAAATCGATGACGTTCATGGCTCCTTGACACCCACATACTCCGGCGGCCGCGGGCGGTTTCACGCCCGGGCCGCGAGGACAACCCCCGGATGGTATCACGTCGGGCTCGCGAAAATCAACGACGGGCGCGCCCTTGGGTCGGGAGAGGTGCCAGCTTTCGCCGTCGCGGTGGTCGTCCCCACCCCGGAACTCCGGATCCCGCTTGCCTCGAAAAAACATTCCCTCGCCAAAAGGGTGGCGCTGGCCTAGGGGTCCTATGAGGCCTTATTGAGCGCATTCGGAGGCACTTCAGACTCGCCGCTCTTCCCTAAAATGACCTGCAGAAACGGAACACCCAACAATGAAGGCCTATCCGCAGTCCGGTTCTTTGATCCGCCTGGTGGGGATAGCAGTCGGTTTTGTCGTGTTGCTCATCGCAGGATGCTCGACGTTTGCCGACGTCCCAGTTGGTTCCAATGGAGTCGTCGAGTGCGCATCGACGCTGACCGGCGACATCAAACCAGAAGGTTGGCACGGCAAATTGCCTTGGTGCCGATTCGACATCATCTCCATCGGCAACAACCAATTCAAGGTTGAAGACGCCCTGGCCGTCTCCCAAGACCAGCAAACCATCAAGACCTCAGCGAACATCACCTGGACGGTAAACCCTGCTAAACTTGTTGATATTCAGCGTAAGTATCACGGCGACGTTGCCGACATCATCCTCGCCCCTAATGTGCAACAGGCACTCAAGCAGGCAACGGCGCAGTTCAAGAACACGGACCTTACGGTGCGCCGAGGCAGCGTACAGCAGAAGATGGAGGATATTCTACGCGAACGTCTTGCACCGTATCACGATGACATCACGATCATCCAATTGTCCTTGACCAACTTTACTTTCAGCGACGAGTGGCAAAAGGCTGTTGAAGCGAAAGTCATCGCAAGTCAGACACTCGCCACCGAGCAGATCAAGCTTCAAACCGTTAGGGTGCAAGCCGATCAGGCGGCAGCCGAAGCAAGCGGGAAGGCTCGCGCTCAGGCGGCGCAGCAGCGTACGCTGACCCCGCTACTGATCGAGCAGGCATGGATAGAAAAGTGGAAAGGCGACGTCCCTTCTGTAGTGGGCAGCGGTGCGGGGCTGATGTTCGGACTAGGTGGAGTCGGAAAGCATGATTGAACGCGTCGCGATTGAAGCGCTGATCGGGGTCATCGCGATCTGCACGGTGGTACCTCTGGGCTTGCGATATATACTTCGAGCCAGGCGAGAAGTGCGTCAAATCGTAACCGAAGAGCGAGACCAACGAGAGGCGATTCCATCTGCGCCGGTCGCGACCGTGCGGCGTGAAGCGCTGCCCGAGCAAAGCCAGAGCGACGAGGGGAAACCAGCGCCGTGAATGGTGGGGAAGTTCTTCCCTCTTACGATTCGTTGAGGTCCGGCCGTCGAGCGGCGGTGCGTGCGCGCGACTGTTCGCGGCGCCAAGCCGCGATGCGCGCATGGTCGCCGGAGAGAAGAACCTCCGGCACGTCCGCCCCGCGAAAGGCCGCCGGCCGCGTGTACGCGGGCGCATCGAGCACGCCGTCGGTGAACGATTCGGTCGCGAGCGAATCGGGATTGAGCGTCCCCGCGACCAGGCGAATCGTCGCGTCGAGGAACGCCAGGGCCGGGATCTCACCTCCCGTCACGACGAAATCGCCCAGCGAAATTTCCTCGGCGCCGTAGAGCGTCCCCAGACGCTCGTCGACGCCTTCGTAGTGGCCGCAAATGATGACCAGGCGTTCGAGGGACGCGAAGCGTTCCGCGTCGGCTTGACGGAACGGCCGTCCCGCCGCCGACGTCGCGACGATCGCGCGCCGCTCGCCGGCCGGTGCTGCGGCGAGGATCGCGTCGAGGACACGGGCGATGGGCTCGATGCGAAGCACCATCCCGGGCCCGCCGCCGTAGGGCCGGTCGTCGGCGCGCTCCCCCGAGCCGAGCGCGTCGAGCAGGTTGTGCAGGCGAACCTCGACCAGGCCGCGCTCCTGCGCCCGGCCGAGAATCGACAGTCCGATCGCGGGTGCGAACATCTCCGGGAAGAGCGTGACGACGTCAACGCGTAACATAGCCGGTCCATGAGTTCGCCGAGAAAGACACCGGTGCCGTTCGATCCGCGCACGTGGTTTGCGGCGCTCCGTCCGCCGGGGCCCGCGACGCCGTACGAGCGCGGCCTCGCAGCGCTCGACGCCGGTCGTCACGCCGAAGCGTTCGAGGCACTGAGCGAGGCCGTGAACGTCGCCGCCAACACACGCGCGCGCCTCGAAGCGCTCAACAAGCGCGGGGTCGTGTTGATCGCGCTCGGGCGGCGCGACGAAGCGCTCGACGACTTTTGTGCGGTGCTGGCGGCCGACGAGCGTTACGCGCCGGCGCTGGTGAACGTCGGCAACCTCCTCCTGGAAGACGGACACGTCCAAGACGCGATCGACCATTACCAGGCGGCGCTGCGCACCGACGAGCGTCACGCCGGCGCGCACCGCAATCTCGGAATCGCCTATAAGAGGCTCGGGCGCCACGCCGAAGCGGTCCGCCACTTACGCAGCGCGATGCGCCTGGAGATTCGTCTGCCGCTCAAAAAGCGGCGCTAGATCGTGCCCTGGACGTGCGCGATCTCTTCGATATACTCGAAGAGTTGGGGCAGCGTGATCTTCTCGAGTTCGGAGGCTTCCTTGAGGCCGTCGCTCTCGTCGCCCTCGTCGCGCAGATAGCAGCGCGATTCCACCTCGCCTGGCGACTCGCTCAGGAAAGAAACCGCGAAGCCCTTGCCCATCGTTTCATCGTAGATACGCATCGCCGAAGGGTTCAGGATTTCGATCGAATGGGTGGAATTGTGCGCGTCGAAGATCGTGATCGTCAGATAATCCCGATTGACGACCTCGATCGATCCGACGACGAACGTATTTTTCGTCGAGAAAAATTCATGACCACGCTTGTTGCGAGACGAAACCTCATAGAAGACGCGGTGGCGAACAAAACGACCCAGTATTTTACGCAGGGTCGAAATCGAGGCGAGCGTCTCCGTCCGGTTTCCGCGCGTGTAGATGATCTTCAAGCGACCGCCGCCTGCTTCCGTGATATGGTATGCGCCCCGGGCGTGGGGAGTGGACGGTTTACTTTGCTCGAATCCTGGGAGGAACCCTTTGCTATCGCCCCTTGACATGCTGGTCATCGGGGGCGCAGCTTTGCTGTTTTTCGGGCCCGATCAGCTCCCGGGGGTCGCTCGTAAAGTGGGCTCGGTCGTGCGCGAGCTGCAGATGACCTCGCAGTCCTTCATCCGCGAGATGGAACGAGCCGCCGACGACGCCGAGGCGGTAAAGGTCGCCCAGAACACCCCGCTCGACATCGAGGAAATCCCACCGCTCGAGCACGTCGACGAACCTGTCGTCGAGAGTGCGGACCTGGCGGAGCCGGACTCGGGTGAAGTGGAGAAGCCGCTTAAGGACTAAAGATTGAAGCGGGAGCGGAGCTCGTTGACGCGGGTTTCGAGAAGCGTCCGAGCCTGCGCGTGGAGCCGATCGCGCTGCTCGTCGGGGAGGCGCGAGTAGATCAGATACGCGGCGGCGGAGACGATGCCGCCGATCGCGCCGGCCAACAGCGCCCGGCTCGCGTGGAGAGAGGGGTTCGGCTGGCCGTCCTGATGCTGGCCCGGGGTCGGCCCGTTATCGTTCAGCGGCTTGTACATATCCGTCATAGGACCTATCCTTCGCTGTTCGTAGTCCTTTTTACCCGTCGGCAGTTTCGGCGACGACCTTGATGTGGTCGGGATACTGCGCCGCAAGGTACTCGATTGAGCGCGCCGCGGTTTCGACGATCGCTCGCACGCGCGGCCGCGAGCGAGTATCGGCGGGCCACGCCAGCGCGATGCGGCCGCGCCGCCGCGTCCCGGTGGCCTTGACCCCCGCTACTTCGCTCAAGCCGACCCAGGCCGTCTGCAGGATGACCGAGACGGCGGCGCAGGCCAGGTCGCGACCGCTTTCCGCCCAGCCCGCGTGGCCCGTCGCCAAAAACGAAGACAGCCTAGCGCGGCTGTCTCGACGAATGCGGACGGTAACCAACCCCGCCTACGGTAGCTCGATCTTGTCGATGCGGATCTCAGCGAAGTTCTGCCGGTGACCGACGAGCTTGCGGACGCGCTTTTTCGGCTTGTATTTAAAGACAAGGATTTTCTTGTCTTTGGCCTGGCGAACGACCGTCCCGCGGACGCTCGCCCCTTTGACGAGCGGTCGTCCGACCGTCACCTTGGCTCCCCCGGCGCTGGCAAGGACCACGCGCTCGAATGAGATTTCCGAGCCGACCTCGCGGTCGATCGCGTCGCAACGGATCGTGTCGCCCTCGCTCACGCGGAACTGTTTACCGTCCGTCTCGATGATCGCGTACATGACTGCGAGACGATAGCACGCGGCTGAACCACTGTCAAACGAGTTGGGCGGAGGCCCAAGCAATCAGGCCGCGGCGAAGCTCGGCGCCGGGCCGTCCTCGAGGTTGAGCGCGAGCGACTTCGCCGAGCCTCCGGCGGCGACGAACTCGTCCAGCTCGGTGGCGAAGACCCGGTATCCGGCGGCGTTCAGCCGGGCGCGCAGACGTAGAGACGTGGAATGGAGCACGATCGTCCCACCGACCTCGACGGCGTTGCACGCGAAGCCGAGTGCGTCTTCGAGGCCCACTTCGATCAGGTGCTCCGGATCAACTTCGCGGCGCAACATCTGCTGCGAGCGCGGCGAGAACGCGTCGAGATACGCCATGACGTGTCCGCTCCCCAGCGGGCAGAGTGCCGTGTCGAGGTGCGCAAAGCGTTCGTCGACCAAGAACAGAGCTAACGTTCGTATCCCCAACATCTCACCGAGTTGCAGCGACGCGGTGCGCTCGCTGTTCCACCCGTAACCGACATACAATAGCGGTCGCACGCGATCGAACAGGGCGTCGCGTGCGCCTTCGAAGAGCGTTTGTTGCAGAAACGTCGTCGCAAAACCACAGCGGCTTAAAGCGGCGCGATGATGGATGAAAGCGTTGCGGCGATCAAGTTCCCGCGATGTCGCGAGAACGGCTAGCTTTCCGCTGATCAATGCGCTACTCGCGGTGAAGGCCAATTCCGGGGCGGGCGCCGTGTGTTCGACCTGTGTGAGCGTAACGTCGGCGGAGCACCGCAACGCCTCGACAAGGCGTTGCCACTGCAGCAATCCGCGATCGGCCGGTCGGCGCATTAGAAACCGTGTCATCCTGAGAAGAATCGTACCGCCCGATCGGCCTTCGTGAAAAGGGACATGCGTGACGCGACTCAGCAAGCTCCGGTGCGCCCGATGCGTCAAACGTCGAAACCGGGTCCGTTACGCTGGGAGCCTAACCATCGACGCAGACGTCGTCGCCTTCGATGCGGACGCGATACGTCGCGACCGGCATGACCGCGGGCGGCGTCAGCGCGGCGCCCGTGGTGACGTCGAAGAATGCGCCGTGGCGCGGACACATGATCCGCGTCCCTTCGAGTTCGCCCTGGTCGAGTTCGCCGCCGTCGTGGGTACAGACGTCCTCGATTGCAAAAATCTGTCCGCCGACATTGCATAGGAGTACGGCATGCCGGCCGACTACGACTTTGTGCGTGGTCCCTTCCGGAATCTCCGACAGTTTCGCGACGGGCTGAAAGCTCATGCCGGTCCCTTCGCGCGTCGCGGCGGCGTTACCGCTGTTAGCCTACGGCGCCTTCCATCTCGAGTTTGACGAGACGGTTCAACTCGACGGCATATTCCATCGGCAATTCCTTGACGAAGAAGTCGAAGAAGCCGTTGACGATCATTGCCGTCGCGTCGGCTTCGGACAAGCCGCGGCTCATCGCGTAGAAGAGCTGCTCCTCACCGATCTTCGAGACGCTCGCCTCGTGTTCGACCGTCGAAAGCTGCTCGTCGATCTTCATCGTCGGCTTGGTGTCGCTCGACGACTTGTCGTCCATGATCAACGCGTCGCACTTGACACGCGTCTTCGCGCCCGTCGCACCTTTGTGGATTTCGACCAAGCCGCGATAGGTCGTCTTGCCGCCGTGCGCGGTGACGGATTTGTTGGTCACGACCGAGGTGGTGTTCGGTGCCACGTGGATCACCTTCGCACCGGCGTCCTGATGCTGGCCTTCGCCGGCGAACGCCATCGAAAGGATCTCGCCGCGAGCGCCTTCGCCCATCAGATAGATCGCCGGATACTTCATCGTGAGGCGCGAGCCGATGTTCCCGTCGACCCACTCGACCGTCGCGTTCTTGTACGCGAGCGCGCGCTTGGTGACGAGGTTGAAGATATTCCGGTACCAATTTTGAATCGTCGTGTAGCGGATCGAGGCGCCTTCCATCGCGATCAACTCGACGACCGCCGAATGCAGCGAGGCGGTCGAAAACTGCGGTGCCGTGCAGCCCTCGATGTAGTGTACCTTCGAACCCTTGTCCGCGATGATCAAGGTGCGCTCGAACTGGCCCATGTTCTCGGTGTTGATCCGGAAATAGGCCTGGAGCGGTGTCTTGACTTCGATGCCCGGCGGAACGTAGACGAACGAGCCGCCCGACCACACGGCCGAGTTGAGCGCGGCGAATTTGTTGTCGGCGATCGGGATGACCGTCGAGAGATACTTTTGGACGATTTCCGGGTGCTCGCGCAGCGCCGTGTCCATGTCGCAGAAGATCACGCCGTCTTTCGCGAGATCCTCACGCACCGAGTGATAGACGACTTCCGATTCATATTGTGCGGAGACGCCCGACAAGAACTTGCGTTCCGCTTCGGGGATGCCGAGCCGGTCGAACGTCCGCTTGATGTCGTCGGGGACGTCGTCCCAGGAGCGTTCCGTGCCTTCGCTGGCCTTGACGAAGTAGCGGATGTCGTCGAAGTCGATCTCGTTCAACAGCGCCGTGTCGCCCCAGTCGGGCATCGGCTTGGCGCGGAACGTTTCGTACGCTTTGAGCCTGAACGCAAGCATCCAGGCCGGCTCGGATTTCATCGACGAGATGCGCTCGACGATCTCGCGGGTCAGGCCCTTGGCCGACTTAAAAGCGTAGCTGTCCTCGGAATCGTGGAATCCGTGGCGGTAGTCCTCGACGAGGCTCTCGGGGGCGATCATTTTAGTGGCCATCTCTCTCAAAGGGTACTCGGATAAACGGGATAATTCAAGATAGTTAAGGGGAATCTTCCTTTTTCTTTATCGGCTTGCTTGCTCGTGGGGCGGAGAGCCACCATCAGGCCGGCCGGAAGCCCCTCGCCGGGACCTTACCAGAGCCGCCGGGCTCAGGTGTGGCCGGGGCCTCGGCGCCGGCCCTCCGGCTCCGGACTTGCTGGTCGGTGAATCGCGCCTCGAGCATCACCAAATCGGGCGCCGACAACCGCGAGATCTTACAAGCTCTTGCAAGTACTGCAACAAACCGTCGCAAGTTTTTCCGCCGATGCGCCGAGGCGCACTCTTCAAGCGAAATCTTGACTCGCGCAATGCCAAAAAAAAGCTAAAAGTTCTTTACAGGGGGGCCGACGGGGGGTATGATGGGCCCTGATTAGGAGTTCTCGGACTCCGTTACGCTCACGTGAGCCGTGAAGGCGGCATCAAGTTGGGGGCAGGCACGCCCTACGTGCCATCGCGGCGGGACGTCCGCATGACGAGTCAGCTCGGCATGCCGGCAAGAGTCCGCCGATAGGTCGGGGACGCAAGTGCACCGCACGCGCCAGCCGACGAGCCTGGAGGTGGGATTTCCCAACCAAGTCGAGGAGACGAATTGGAACCACGCGGGACTCACATCATCTGCGAGCTGTCGGGCTGCGACACTCGGGTGCTGACGGATCTCGGCCGAGTCAGGTCGATCATGGTGGCGGCGGCCAAAGAAGCCAACGCCGAAGTCTTAAAGGTAGCCTTTCACCGGTTTGATCCACACGGCGTCTCCGGCGTCGTCGTGATCGCCGAGTCGCACCTTTCCATCCATACCTGGCCGGAGTCGGGTTACGCCGCCGTCGACTTTTACACGTGCGGCGATCACACCGATCCCTGGCGCGCCTGCGAATACGCGGCTGAAAAGCTGGGTGCGCAATCGATGCTGACTACCGAGGTCAAGCGAGGGATCGCCTCGACCAATGGACAGTATACGCACGTCGTCCACGAACACGCCGGTCGGTCGGCGGCTAAGCGCTCCGCATAGGCATACGCCGGGGTCCCCTCGAAGCGCCGGACGCCGCGCCAACCTTGCGGCGCCCGTCCGTCCGTTAGAGGAACGCTCGATCTTGGTACCACTGACCTTTCCGCGCCTCCGAAGCCTGGGCGCGGGTGTAGCACTCGTCGCGCTGGCGCTGGGCGCGTGCTCGCACTCCGGTTCCACCCCGACACCCGGCTCGTCGCCGACGCCGACGCCCAACCCGTCAACGACGCCCGTCGGCTGCTCGGCCGTGAGTTTCGGCGTGGCCTTCATTCCGGACGGCGGGGGCGGCACGTTCCGCGGCGTGCAAGCCGTGCACTTCGAGGACACGACCACGAATCTGTGCGGGTCGGTCCAAATCGTGAACATCCCCTTCGTCGGTGCCGTTGGAGCGATGGGTTTCGCGAGCGACGCGACGACGGGACTGGCGGCGGTTTCGACGAACGGCGGCGCCACCTTCACGCAGGTTCAAGATATTTTCGGCATCAACACGAGCGCGCTGATTCCGGTCGGCTCGACATACGACGTGACGCTAACGCCGACTCCCGCGCCGAGCACGACGCCGACGCCGAGCGGTCCCGTGGTTCTGAGCGACGTCAACTCGATTTCGATTCTCGGTTCGAGCACGACGTCCGTCGGCCTGATCGGCGGCAGCGGGAGGGGCGTCCTTGCGCTTACGGCACTCGCCAACGCGCCGCCGCGCTTTGGCGGCTTCGTGCCATTTCAAGGTGGGACGCCGGACCCAGGCGCCGGGAACCGGCCGATCGTCGCGGTCGGCGGGACGAGCGAGGCGCTGGTGCGTGGTTCATCCGATCTGCTGTCGTATCAAATCAACATCGTCGCGACCGGTTACCAGTTCGTGTTGAAGGCGATCGACACGACCCTCGGCTACGGCGCGCACAATCTGCG
>Ga0209219_1000099_pt1 | contig 10719 bp, 7 predicted proteins | sample BlaSpr_A8_OM1_M1_FD_187973 | JGI IMG/M metagenome (GOLD analysis project Ga0209219, IMG submission 187973) | Forest soil microbial communities from Thunder Bay, Ontario, Canada - Black Spruce, Ontario site 2_A8_OM1_M1 (SPAdes) (version 2) | ecosystem: Environmental > Terrestrial > Soil > Boreal... | reverse complement strand
CGAGTGCAATACTCGGCCGCATCGCGTCACCCGAAGAACTCGGCGCCGAAGTCGCCGGACAGCGAGCGTAGCGTGGCTCTCGAAGGGAACGTTCTGCCCGTCGATCGCGCCAACGTCGACACCGATCAGGTCATCCCGGCATTTCTGCTGACCGGCATCACGTCGGTTGGCCTCGGCGTGCATCTGTTCAAAGGGATGCCGGGCGGACTCGATCTGTTGGCGGCGCATCCCGACGCGTCGATCGTCGTGACGCGCGAGAACTTCGGATGCGGCAGTTCGCGCGAACATGCCGCCTGGGCGCTCGCCGACCGCGGCTTCCGCGCCGTCGTCGCGCCGAGTTTCGCGCGCATCTTTCAGGAGAACGCGTACAACAACGGAATCGCGCCAATCGTCGTCAACGCCGGCGAGATCGATGCGCTGATCGCGGCGCCGAACCTAAAGGTCGACCTGGAAGCCGAGACCCTCGCGACGCCCGATGGTCGTGTCATCACATTCGCGCTCGATCCGCTGCGCAAACGCTTCTTGCTGGAAGGCGGTTATCTCGACTTTCTCGCCAACAAACGCGACGCCGTCCGCAGCTGGCTTAGCCGTAGCGGCTCGACCGTCGAGTGACCCGCCGACTCACAGTCTGGGATTGAATTCCAAACTTTTTGCCAAGAACGCGTAGAAGTCAGCCGTGATCGCAATTGCCTTGTCCGTCGTCAAGCCGGCGAAGTGTCCTTCATTCGTTTCAACGCGAAGGAGGATTGGTGCTCCACCTGCCTGCGCGTGCTGAAGCGCCGCTGCAAACTTAAAGGAGTGCGACGGATGTACGCGGTCGTCGTGATCCGCCGCCGCAATAAGGGTGGGCGGATAACGCGTTCCATCCTTGACGTTATTCAGCGGAGAATATGCATACAACGTCTTGAACTGTTGTTCGGAGGCCTCGGCTGAGCCATACTCGGGAATCCAAAACTTCCCGATGGTGAACTTCTGGTATCGTAACATGTCGAATACGCCTTCTTCGGCGATCGCTGCGCCGAACAGATCGGGCCGCTGCGTGACGACGGCGCCCACGAGGAGTCCACCGTTCGAGCCTCCGTTGACTGCGAGCTTCGGCTTGGAGGTGATCTTGCGATCGATCAGCATCTGCGCGGCGGCGATGAAGTCGTCGAATACGCGCTGTTTGTTGGCCAGCATCCCGGCCTCGTGCCAGGTTTCGCCGTACTCTCCGCCTCCGCGTAGGATTGCGACCGCGTACGCACCGCCCATCTCGAGCCACATGGCATTCGCCTGATAGAAATACGGATTCCAGGAAATGTTGAACCCTCCATAGCCGGAGAGTATCGTCGGCGTTGAGCCGTTGAGCGGCATGTCCCTGCGATGGACGACGAAGACCGGTACCCTCATTCCGTCCTTCGATGTCGTGAAGATTTGCTCGGTCACGTACGGCTTCGGGTCGAAGGCGATGGCGGAGCGGAATACGAGCGTGCTCTTGGCAGTCGCCGGAACGTAGCGGAAGATGGCCACGGGATAGGCCCATGATTCAAATGTATAATAGACGGCCGGATCGTCGCGCTGCGCACCGAAGTATGCGGTCCCGATTGCCGGGAGGGCAATCGTATTGATCAGACGGCCGTGCAGATCGACGACGCTTACGAGGGAGTGGGCGTCGTGTAGCCGCCCGACGTAAAAGTTGTTTCCAACGAGCACAACTCGCTCGATCTTATCGGCGCTTTCCGGAACGATATCGTGTAAGACGTGCGTTCGATCGGTGAGGTCGAACCAGGCGACGCGGTTGCGCGGCGCGTTCAAGTTCGTCCGTATATAAACCCGCGTTCCGTCGTTGCCGAGGATCGAATACTGAAGGTTGTCTTGCAATGGAAAGATGACGCGAAAGCTGGTGTCGGGCTCGCTAGGATATTTCCATGCGAGCGAGTTTCCGTTCGAAGCGGTGAGTTGGAAGAACATGTAGCGTTGATCGTCCATCATGCGAATACCCGACAGCTCCGAACCCTTCGCCGCATACACTAGCCGATCCGATGATTGAGGCGTGCCCAAGCGATGGAACCAAAGCTTTAACGCGCCGAGCGGCGCCAGCGTCTGGTCTTGGGCTGTGGGGGCGTCGTAGCCTCTGTAATAAAAACCCGCGTCTCCGACCCACGTCGGATATGAGAATTTCGACCAATGCAAGACGTCGGATTCGTCTTTACCGGTTGCGACGGATTTTACGTGCCACGTCAGCCAGTCGGAGCCGCCGGTCTGGGTCGAATAGGCCAGGAGCGTTCCGTCGTGCGTGAACGAGACGCTAGCGAGCTGGACGCTCCCATCCTTTGAAAGCGTGTTCGGATCGAAAAATGGTCGGACGGGCCCGCTCTCCGAATCGCGGATATAGAGTACGGACTGCGTTTGCAAGCCGCTGTTGCGGAAATAGAACCAGTGCCTACCTGCACGGAAAGGTGGACGGACTTTCTCGTAATCGTACAACTTCCGATATGCCGCGGCGATAGCGGCACGTTGCGGAATCGCATCGAGATATGAGCGCGTCAGCTCTCCTTCGGCTTTGACCCACTGGGCGGTCTGGGGAGAATCGACATCTTCCATCCAACGATACGGATCGGCAACGGTCGTTCCGAAATAGCTATCAATGACGTCGCCGCGAGGCGTAGCCGGATAAGTGGGCGCGGTGGTCGCAGCGTGCGACGCCGGGCTATAGAGCGCCACGACCAGCGCCGTGAAGGCGAATAGGATGCGTGCCAATCCAATCATTGCTTACGTTCTCGAGATCTCTGCGGTTCCGCGAACAGCTTGAGTGACGAGGTTGGGCGCCACGGGCTCTCCGCCTTTCGATCAGCCGTGATGGCGTAACCTCGCTACGCCCCCACCTCATTGACAGTGCGACAGTATGTATATACAATGTTCACACATTGAGGAAGAATTCAGGATCTCGGAGGCTTCCGAACGGGGTTTCGGCGCTGGTTGAAGAGGCGCGGGTTTTCAAGGCTGGCAATAGCCTCGCAATCCGCATCCCAAGTGCCGTAGCCAAAAAACTCGATTTCGAAGACGGTTCAGAACTCGAAATGGCCGTCGATCGAGGGGGGCTGTGGATCAGACGCAGCAGGCCGCGGCGTCCAAATCTGCGCGCACTGATCGACGGGATCACGCCTGAGAACGTTCATGGCGAGGTATCGACTGGCCGGGCGATCGGCCGCGAGGTACTTGAAGATTGATCGCGCTTCAAGTACCTGAGGTCGGCGACATTGCGTATCTCGATTTCGATCCCCAAGCGGGACACGAACAGTCGCGACGCCGGCCCGCTCTTGTTCTAACGCCTTCGGGATACAATGCGAAGGCTGGTCTCGCGATCGTCGCCCCGATCACTTCCAAGGTAAAGGGATATCCTTTCGAAGTGTCGCTGGGCAAGGGCCTACCGATACAAGGCGTCGTCTTGGCGGATCAATTAAAGTCGTTTGATTGGCGCGCCCGAAGATTCGAGTTCGTTTGTAAGGTTGGTAGGTCCGCGCTGCAGCACACGCGGCAACTCGTCGGCGAGCTACTCGGCGTTTAGTTGGTGGTTGAGTATTCGGATGTGGCCGCGGCGGCGGAACGGATTGCCGATTACGTCGTGCGCACGCCGGCCGTGCGTGCGCCGTCGCTGATCGAGCGCAGCGGCGCGAACGTCTGGCTGAAACTCGAGACGCGGCAACGCACCGGTTCCTTCAAGGATCGCGGCGCCGCGAACCGATTGCTGCAACTCAGCGAAAGCGAACGCAAGCACGGCGTTATCGCGATGTCGGCCGGGAATCACGCGCAGGCAGTCGCTTATCAAGGGACGCGGCTCGGGATTCCGACGACGATCGTCATGCCCGAACCGACGCCGTTCACCAAAGTGCGCCGCACCGAAGCGTTCGGTGCGAAGGTCGTGCTGACGGGTGAAGGCCTCACCGAAGCCGGCGAATACGCGACGCGCGTCGCTGCCGAACGAAATCTTACGCTCGTCCCTCCCTACGACGACGCGCGGATCGTCGCCGGACAAGGAACGGCCGGACTCGAGTTTGTCGCTGACTTCCCCGATCTCGACGTCCTGCTCGTGCCGGTCGGCGGCGGCGGGCTCATCGCGGGCGTCGCGCTCGCGGCGAAGCATCTGAAGCCCAGCATCGAGATCATCGGCGTTCAGACCGAGCAATATCCCTCGCTGCAACGCGTCTTGAACGGGCTACCGCCGCTGCACGGCGACGCAACGATCGCCGAAGGGATCGCGGTCAAATCGATCGGTCAAATTCCGCTCGCGATCGTCCGCGAACTCGTCTCCGACGTCATCCTCGTCTCCGATCAGGCGATCGAGTTCTCGATCCATACGCTGCTCGAAGAGGAGAAGTTGCTGGCCGAAGGTGCCGGCGCCGCCGGCGTCGCGGCCTTGCTCGAGCATCGCGATCGCTTTCGCGGCCGCAACGTGGGGATCGTGATGACCGGCGGCAACCTCGACACCGGTTTGCTGGCCAACGTGATCATGCGCGTACGATTGCAAGAAGGGCGGGTCGTGCGGATGCGGGTCGGCATCAGCGATCGCCCCGGCGTGCTCGCCGACGTCGCACGCGTCATCGGCGAGTGCGGCGCGAACATCCTCGACGTCACGCACCAGCGGATGTTTGGGGACGTCTCTTCGAAGAACGCCGAACTCGATATCACCTGCGAGACGCGCTCGCCGGCCGACTTCGACCGCATTCAAGCGAGATTGAACGAGGCCGGCTACTCGACCAGCCTCCTCGAAACGACCGCACGCGGCCGTTAAGCCTCGTCAGATGCCGGCGAGGATGCGGGCGTCGTGGGCGAGGTCGGCGGGCGCGACGTCGGGCGGATAGAGTGCGACGATCTTGCGCGCTCGATCGACGAGGTAGATCGCCTCGCCGTGAACCACGTCGTTCGTCTTCGCGTCAACGACGACGTCGAACGTCGACCAAATCTGCTTGAGTTCGGACTTCTTCGCCGTCAGACCGACGAACTGCGAATCGAACTGCGTCACGAATCGACGCAGTGCCGCCGGATCGTCGTGCGCCGGATCGACGGTGACCATCTCGACGCGGACGCCGGAAGACTTCGGGAGGGTGCGATACGCCTTCGCCAACGTCGCCAGCGCGAGCGGGCACGCCTCTTTACAATGCGTGTATCCGAAGAAGACAAAGGTCGCAAGCGAATTCGCAGTGACGAGCTGCGCCGGATGGCCACGCTGGTCGACGAGCGTAGTCGCCGGCACACTCCGTTCCGGGACAAACGGCGTTCCGCGCAGTGCGTCGTATGCGTGCCGGCTGGTCCATGCAGAATACACTTGGACGCCGACGATGAGCGCCACGAGCGTCAACGCTGCAACCCCCACTATTCCGGCGACCCTTCGCGTAGGCACTCCGAGTCGCTCCGCGTCTGCGCTGAGCAAAACCTTTTTGGCGCGTCGCGGGTTTTGCGTTCCGTGCCGAGCGCTCGAATTCGTTGGATCGGGGTAGCGGTCGCAGCCTTCGCGCTATTGTACGCGTCGGGGCTTCGCTCGATGTTCGGCGTCTTGATCACGCCGCTGGAGCACGAATTCGGCTACGACCGCGCGACGCTCGGGACAATGGGCGCGCTTTCGTTATTCCTTTATGGCGCAATCGGGCCGTTTGCCGGCCGGTTCGCCGGCAGTTGGGGGACGCGCGTCATTCTCAGCGCCGGACTCCTGACGCTCGGCGTCGGCGAACTCTTTGCTTCGCGCGCGCATGGTCTGGTTGCGCTGTACCTTACGATTGCCGTCGTGGTCGCGCTCGGTTCGGGCGCGACGGGGATGCCGAGCGCGACCTCGCTTGCGGCACGCTGGTTCACCGACAAGCGCGGCTTGGTGCTCGGCATTCTTGCGGCCGGGGTCTCGGCGGGACAGATTCTGGTCATTCCGCCGGCGCAGTGGCTCACCGATCAGTCCGGTTGGAGAACGAGCCTCGCGGTGCTCGGCGTCGGCGCACTGCTTGTCGCGATTCCGGCGTATTTCCTGATCCGCGACGGGCCGCAGCGTACGAACGGAGTTCTGGTCGCGGACGCAGCCGGCGGCGAGAGCTTTGCCATCGGCGAGGCGATCAAGACCCTGCCGTTCTGGCTCTTGGCCGGAAGTTTTTTCGTGTGCGGCTACACCTCGACGGGACTCGTCCTCGTCCACTTCATCCCGGATTGCATCGGGCGCGGTTTTTCGGGACAGGAAGCGTCGCTGGCGCTCGGTGTGATGGGGGCCCTCAACATCGTCGGGACGCTCGGCTCCGGTTGGATCTGCGATCGATTCGGCCGCGTACTGCCGCTGGCCGCGTTCTATCTATTCCGCGCCGTGACGCTCGTCGCGTTGATGTTCGTCCATGAACCGATCGGGTTGTTCCTCTTCGCGGCGGCGTTCGGCCTCAATTACATCGCAACCGTACCGCCGACGTCGAGCCTCTTGGCCCGAATCTTCGGCGCACGTTCGGCCGGCGAGTTATATGGATGGGTCTTCGTCTCGCATCAGATCGGCGCAGCGCTCGGCGCTTGGGTCGGCGGCGTCGTCTACACGAGCGCGCACACCTATGCGCCGGCGTATTTCTCGGCGGCCGTGTTGGCGGTTCTGGCCAGCGTCATGGTCATCGCAATTCGCGACGTCCCGCGCCAGAGCGTCCAGCCGGTTGCCGCTTAGTGATTCCTCTCAAGTGCCGCGCCTAGATTGCTTCGAAGTGCGAGAACATGTTTTGGAATTCGGCCAAGTTGGACGGCGTCTCGTACGAGCAGGCTGACTCGAAGCGTTTCCATAGCGCGAGGACGACCGGATTTGTGTGGGCGCCCAAGATGGCTTCCTTGGAAACCCACTCGAAAACCTCGACGATGGTTCCATCTTCTGCGCGCATCACGATCGGCGTCCGTTCGGTAACGAGACCCTCGGCGCGCAAGGGCGGGAGATGGTTGCGCACGAGCTCGGACAACTCGTCCTCGCAACCGGGTCTCGGCTTATAACATGCGACAGAGATCGATCCCATGAACTGCCTCCACGAGCGATGGTCTCAGATATACGTAAGCCAATTGTTGAAGCCCTGGTCGCCGCCGCGGGCGGCGTTTGCATAAATGGCTCGCAGTTTCTCCGTGATTGGATGCGATGACGGAAAGACGCGATCGTCAACCGACAAGACCGGGATCACCTCCGCGGCGGTGCCGGTGAAGAACGCCTCGTCCGCGTTCATGAGATCGTCGACCGTGATCGGGCCGATCGATGACGCGATTCCCTCACGTTCGGCAATTTGCAAAATCGAATCGCGCGTGATGCCGTACAAGACGTCGGCCGAGGCGTCGTTGGTACAAATTGCTCCGTTCTTCACGATGAAGAGATTTTCGCCGGTTCCTTCGGCGACGTCACCGAGCACGTTGAGCAAGATCGCTTCGTCGTAGCCGCGATCCTTCGCGTCCTGCAGCGCCAGAACGGAGTTGGTGTAATGACCACCGGCCTTGACGGTCGCAGGCAATGCAAGCGAAGAGAATTTCTGGATCGGCGAAATTGTGGCACGAAAACCCGGCGCGTCGCCGCTCAGGGGCGGGAAACCGAAGACGGCGATCATCACGTGCGTCGAGCAGCGCAGGCTCGGGGCCAGCGCAATCGTCTCGTCGCCGAACCAGGCGAGCGGACGGAGATACGCGTCGTCCATCCCGCTCGCGCGCAGTGTCTGGACGCAGACGTCGTGCAGTTGCTGGAGCGAGTAAGGGATCTTCAGCCGGTAATGCCGCGCCGAGTCCAGGAGACGGCGCAAATGATCGTCGAGCCGAAAGATTGCGACGCCGCGCGGCGTCGGATAGGCGCGTATGCCTTCAAAGACGCTCGTGCCGTAGTTGAGGCCGTGCGCGAGGAGTGGGGCGTGGGCGTCGCCGGGCGCGACGAGTTTGCCGTCGAGCCAGTACGTGCGCGGGGGCGCGTTCGTCACGAGGCCTTCTTTGCGCCGCCTTCTTACGTGCCTGCGCCGCTGCCGATCCGGACCAGATATTTTACGATCCAGCGTTGGATCGTCGCGTTGGCGGCCGGCGTCCCGTAGTTGACGAAAATCTCGCTGTTGTTGCGGAAGCGCTGATGGTATGCGGCGGCGAGATTCAACCCGGGCGAAGCGAAGCCGCCGTTGCCCGAGATCGAACGAAGCGACAGCGAGAAGCTCGCTTCGTCACCGAGCGAGTCGGTCAACGAAATGCGGCGGAGATTTTGGCCGTCGCGTGTCGTCAACGACGGATTGGAGGTCGGAAAGGTCTCGAGCGTCCCGTCGTACTCGAGGCCGAGCGAAAGCCGGCGGCCGATCGGGCGCGACGTCGTGAGGGTGTAGAGACTCAAATAGGTCGGCCGGACGGTCCCGTTGGCGTTGAACGTGGTGAACGGCCCCCACTGCGTGTAGAAGTCGATCGGCGTCGGCGTGCCGTCCTTGTAGCCGAGCGTGACGTTGTGCCCGTAGAACGGCACCGTGACACCGCCCGCGTAGCCGACGCCGTAACCGACCGGCGCGAGACCGTTTTCATAAAAGCGCACCGCGCTGTACCCCGGACCGAAGTTCAGGTGAAGCAGGTTGCGAAACTGGAAGTCGAGGTTGGCCCCGAAATCGACTTGGTGGGTCGCTCCCGAGCGGTCGACGAAGCGGTCGGCGGTCGCGAAGAATTCGACTCGCTTGAAGATGCCGTGCTTCGGATTCCCGTTGAAGTCGACGTACGTAACGGGGCCGCTGAGGTCGGCTAAGTTCGTGAAGCCGTCGATCGGGTTCCACATCGGGCCGACCGCGCGATAACCGAGGAAAACTTCGTAGTTGCCCTTGTGGACGTCGACGAAATCTTCGCTCTTATAGGCCAGACGCGGCGTCGTCCCGGGCACGTTGCTCCCGCGTTCGGCGCCGTAGTCGAGCGCGTAGACGAAACCGTTGTGGAGATTTCGGCCGGCGACGGTCGCCTCCCACGTCACGTCGTTGTCCACGAAGGGGTAGGCCGTCGAATTGCCGTCGGCGTGATGCGCGCTGACCGCATCGAACGAGTACGAGAAGGTGTGATCGGTGAGAATGTGCTTGAACGCGAGCACTGAATCGTTGAAGCCCGCTCCGTTCGCGTCGATCAACCCGATCTGCTGAAGACCGTACGAGCCTTCGATCTTGTGGCCTTGTTCGAACGGACCGATGCCGGGCGAGTACCAAATCAGATTCGGCGCCTGATTGATGCCGACCAGCGACACGGGGTTAAAGAAGTTAGCACCCTGCGCAAAGAATGGCCGGTACTCCGTCAGGTTGCGCCGGAACTCTTGGGGCGCGATCGTCTGCTGATCGATCTCGACGTTCGAGAAGTCGGGCGCAAACGCGCCGACGTAGGCGATCGACCCCAGGAGCGGGACGTTCACGTCGAGTCCGTAATTCCGCGTCCCCTCCGGCGCGAAGACGCCGGTCGCCTGTTGATAGACGTTCCGATTGCCTCCGACGCTGTCGAGCGCGAAGAGTTCCGCGCGCGGTTTCGGCCGCGCGGAATTGCCCGCAATCTTGACGCCGTCGACGTACGGCCAAAAGCGCGCGTCGGTCAACTGTGGGAAGCCACCGTTATTCGGCGAGTCGGTCATGATCGGATCGTAGGCCCACGTCTCGTTCTCGTTGACGGCGGCGATGTGGCGGATCAGGTTGAAGCGCCAGCGTTGTACGGCGCCGTTGCTCGCGCGTAAGACGTTGAGCGGGACGATCAGCAGCGCGTCCCAGCCGTCGCCGACGCGTTTGGTCTGGGCGACCCATTGCGGATTGTATCGCGCCGATTCGGTCGCTTGCTGGTAGCGCACTCCCGCCGGCGTTACCTCGAAGTAGTAGGCTTGGCCGTTCCCGCTCGTGTCGATGCCGACCCCGGCGAAGTCGTCGAGACCGAAACCGACGTTGTTGGTCGTTTGGGTCGCGGTGATCGGCGTGTTCGTCTGAACGCAGTGGATCGCGACGTACACGTTGGTGGCGTCGAAGACGATTCGCGCCGTGGTGGGCAGTTTCGCGGGCGTTCGCGTGGTGAGCGTCTCAAAGCCGTCGAGGAGCGGAGCTCCGGCCCAAGCGGGCGCGTTCAAGTCGAACTCGGGCGGCTTTTCGACGTAGGTCGCCGGGAAGGACTTGCTCGCGTCGACGTATGCGGAAACCGGCGCACAGCAGAGTGCAACGCATGCCACGAGCGCCGCCACATAGCGCGAAGCCGTCGAGGTTCGTTCGAGCATCGCCAATATAGCCGCCGGTAGGCCAAAAAGTTGCACGTTGAAAGCGTACGGGAACTCGACCCAGCAATCAATCAACGAAACCTCATTCGGGTCTGAGAGTTCTCATCGGCGTTAGGTGGGGTTGGGCGTCTCCCGAGCGAGCGCGGCGAGGCTCGCATCCCGAAACGCCGGCCACTCGTCGCGTTCGATCGCCGCGCGACTTTCGGCGACCAGGTCGAGCAGCACCGCGAGGTTATGGTACGAGAGCAGGCGCGGCCCGAGCATCTCGCCGGCCCGGAAGAGATGCGAGAGATACGCGCGGCTGAAGGTCGAGCAGACCGTGCAAGCGCAGCGCTCGTCGACCGGCCGGAAATCGCGCCCGTAGAGGGCGTTACGGAGATTGAGATCGCCGCCGCGCGTGAGCGCGCGGCCGTTGCGACCGCAGCGAGTCGGGTAGACGCAGTCGAACATGTCGATCCCCGCGTCGATGGCGCCGAGCAGATCGCGCACCGTGCCGACACCCATCAGGTAGCGCGGCT
>Ga0209219_1000098_pt1 | contig 10755 bp, 12 predicted proteins | sample BlaSpr_A8_OM1_M1_FD_187973 | JGI IMG/M metagenome (GOLD analysis project Ga0209219, IMG submission 187973) | Forest soil microbial communities from Thunder Bay, Ontario, Canada - Black Spruce, Ontario site 2_A8_OM1_M1 (SPAdes) (version 2) | ecosystem: Environmental > Terrestrial > Soil > Boreal... | reverse complement strand
CCCGCCGTAGCCGAATCGCTCCGTCCAGTCCGGGTTGGTGATCGCATCCCAGATCGCCTCGGGGGTCGCCTTGATATAGACCCGGTAGACCTGGGTGGTTCCCGTTGTCGCAACAGACATGGTCATGCCATCTCCTCCAGTACGTTTTTGAGGTCAGCGAGCGCCGATGTATGGCGCTCTCGGTATTTGCCGATCCACCGGTCGTGGAGCAGCTGAATCGGAACCGGGTTGAGGAAGTGCAACTTCTCCCTCCCCGAGCGGCGTGAGACGACGAGGCCCGCATCCTCGAGGACCCGCAGGTGTTTCATCACGCCGAAGCGCGTCATGTCCAGCTCGGCCTCGAGCTCGGTCAACGTGCGGCCGTCACGTTCGAAGAGCCGGTCGAGCAGGTGGCGACGCGTGGGGTCGGCGAGCGCCTTGAACACGAGGTCATCGTCAGTCACCGGCCGAGTATATGTGACCTATTAGTCACATGTCAACCCCGCGTGGCAGCGAGGCCTTGGTCAGCTTTCCTGGACCGCGTCCCGGATGTGCTGGACGCTGGTCACGGTGAGGGCTCCGTCCATCAGCAACCCGATAACGTCGATGCGGCAGGGTTGCTTCTGGCGGTGGGTCTGCGCGCGGTAGAGCTCGAGGAGCGTCCGCAGCTTGCGCTGCTTGCGTGCGTCGACTGCCTCCTCGGGGGTGCCGAAACCGACGCCGCGGCGTGCCTTGACCTCGATGAGGACGAGGGTGTCGCCGTCCTCAGCAACGATATCGATCTGGCCAAGCCGAGAGCGCCAATCGCGAGCGAGGATGCGAAATCCCTGCTCCTTGAGATAGGCGAGCGCCGCCACCTCACCGGCGTGGCCGACCCGGTCCTTGAGGGGTCGAGCCGGAGGCAGTTGCTCCGGGCTTCGCGACCCTCGACTACGCTCCGCCGCCGCTCTCCCTCGCTGCAGCGGGTTCTGCCGCGGCGGCGACCTCGGTCTCGTCTGCTGCTGCAGTCACCGCAGTTGCCTCAGCGTCGTCGTCAGCGACGTCATCGGCGACATCGGGCTCAGCCTCCGGCTCGAGGTCGGCGACCGCCGTGGGCTCGGGCTCGGCACGGAGCAGGGTCAAATCGGGGCCGCCGACCGGCTGGCGACGCTCACGAATGCGCGCGTGCCGGCCGACCTTCTCGCGAAGGTAGAAGAGCTTGGCGCGCCGGACCTGGCCGTGGCGGAGCACCTCGATCTTGTCGATGCGCGGCGCATGCACCAGGAAGGTCCGCTCGACACCGACGCCGTGAGCGACGCGACGAACGGTGAAGCTGGTCGACAAACCAACCTTGCCCTGCACCCCGATCACGACACCCTCGAACACCTGGATGCGCTCTCGAGTCCCCTCGACCACCTTGACGTGGACGCGCACGGTGTCACCCGAACGCAGGATGGGGACTTGTGGTTTTTCCTGCTCGCGCTTGAGCAGATCGATGACATTCACGTTGTTCCTCCGGGCCTTGAGCCAGACCGTATCAGATCGGGGCGACGTAGCCCGGTTCGTCGGCTGCTCTCATCGCGGCGCCATGCAGCGATGGCCGCATGGTTGCCGTCGCGCAGCACCGCCGGGACGGATTGTCCCTCGAAATCGGCTGGGCGTGTGTACAGCGGGGCCTCGAAACCGCCTGCGGCGCCTTCCGAGAAGGTCTCATCCCCGAGCGATTCCGGTGACCCGACCACCCCGGGGACAAGGCGAGCGGTCGCTTCGATGACAGCCATTGCCGCAACCTCACCGCCGCTGAGGACGTAATCGCCGACGGACAGTTCTTCGCCGATCTCGTCACGTGCACGCTGGTCGACGCCCTGGTAGCGGCCGCAGACGAGGAGCAACGACTCCTCGGTTGCGAGCTCACGGGCAACGCCCTGGTCAAAGCGCCGTCCTTGCGGTGACAGCAGGATGCACCTCACCGCCGGGTCGCTGTCGCGCACCGCGCGCACCGCACGGATCAATGGTTCGGGCTTGAGCACCATGCCGGCGCCGCCCCCGAACGGTTCGTCATCCACCTGGCGGTGGCGTCCCTCGGTGTAGGCGCGAAGGTCGTGCACGCGCAGTTCCACATCGCTCGCGGCGATCGCGCGTCCGACCACACCGACACCGAGTGGCCCGGGGAAGACCTCGGGGAAGATCGTGACCACATGGAAACGGATCACACACTCTCCTCCTGCCACGGAGTCACCGTGAGCGTGCCTGCGGCGACGTCGATCGACGTGATGTAGTCCCGCGCCATGGGCAGGCGATGCACCTCGTTGTGGTCACGGATGACCAGTACATCGTTGCCGACCCCTGCCTCTACATCCTCGACGATGCCGACATCCGCGCCGGTCGTATCGAGCACTCGGAGCCCGACCAGCTGCCAGACGAACCACTCGCCGTCCGGCAGCGGACGCGCCGCATCCACGCCGACGCAGAGGTAGAGGGTGCGCATCTGGTCGGCGTCCGCGGGTGTCGCGACCTCGTCGAAGCCGAGCAGGACGGCGTTGCCCGGGCCAGGACGTGCGCTGCGCACCGTGAGCGCACGCGAGCCGTCCTCGATTTCCACCCGCATGCCGGGTGTGAATCGAGTCCAGTCGCCCCCGCACGGCTCAACGCGCACCTCGCCACGCACGCCGTGGGCGCGCAAGACCTGCGCGACGCGCAGCCTGGCGGGTGCGATCGACTGAGGGCCCGAGGTCACCGCAGATCCTTCAACTCCACCTGGACGCGCTGATGGTGGCGCAGCCCCGCGGCCCGAACCACAGCCCGGACCGCCTCGATGTTGCGCCCGGTCTTGCCGATGAGCTTGCCCATGTCCTCCTCGGCGACCTGCAGAGTCACGATCGTGCTGCGCCCTCGGGGTCGCGCCTCGACGCTGACCGCCGACGGTTTGGACACGATGCGCTCGGCGATGAATTTCGTCAGATCAGCGTAGTCAGTCATTCCGCTGACGTCTCATCACCCGCAGTCTCTGTCGCCTCCGAAGCGGTCTCAGTGGTCGCGGGTCCTGCCGCCGCGGGGACCCCTCCCCGAGGCTCCTCGGGAATCACCTCGGGGCTGCCCCCCGCGACGTCACCCGCACCGGTTGCGCCCGATGCAGGCTCGTCGACTGCGGCTTCGGCGGTCGCTCCATTTGTGGTGGCTTTCGCTGGTTCCACTGGCGCGGCAGGTCTTACTGTCACTTTGAAGGGGCGGGCGGCTAGGACGCCTTCTTTGACGAGGAGCTGGCGCGCGCTGTCACTGGGTCGCGCACCACGCTTGAGCCAGAGCTGCACGCGCTCGGTATCGATGCGGACCACCGCGGGGTTGGGCAGGGGATCGTAGAACCCGATCGACTCGATGAATCTGCCGTCGCGCGGGCTCCGCGAATCTGCCACCACCAACCGGTACACCGGCCGCTTGGTGGTGCCCATCCGCTTCAACCTGATCTTTACCAAGGTCGTGCTCCTTTCATAGTCCTGCCTGTCCGAGTTGCGATGGATCGATGTTCTTGAGCTGTCGAAGCAGCCGAGTCTTGCCGCGGATTCCCTTGGTGCTCTTGCCGCCGAGGCTCTTGAACATGCCCTGCATCTGCTCGAATCCTTTGAGCAGACGGTTGACGTCCGCGATCGTTGTCCCACTGCCGGCGGCGATGCGCTTGCGGCGCGAGCCCTTGATTAGCTCGGGATGGCGGCGCTCCTGGGGAGTCATCGAAAGCACGATCGCCTCCATGCGCCCGAGGTCCTGCTCCGACGGCATGGCCGCTCCTGCCTGCTGGATCATCTTGCGTCCGCCGGGGAGCATGCCGAGCACGCCCTCGAGCGATCCCATCCCGCGCAGCTGGCGCAGCTGGGTCAACCAGTCGTCCATGGTCAGACGACCGGCGAACGAGCGCTCGACCATCTCCTCGGACTTCTTCTGGTCGAACTGCTCCTGCGCCCGCTCGACCAGGGTGAGCACGTCCCCCATCCCGAGGATGCGCGACGCCATGCGCTCCGGCGCGAAAGGCTCGAGGTCGGAGACCTTCTCCCCCGTCCCCGAGTACATGATCGGTTTGCCAATCGTCTCCCGCATCGAGAGCGCGGCACCGCCACGAGCGTCGCCGTCGAGCTTGGTGAGGATCACACCGTCGACCCCAACCGCGTCGTCGAACCCCTTGGCGACATTCACGGCTTCCTGGCCGGTCATGGCGTCGACGGTAAGTAGGGTCTCGTGGACGGTCGTCGCCGACCGGATCTGGCGCAATTCCTCGAGCAGCGGCTCGTCGATCTGCAGCCGTCCCGCAGTGTCGATGATCACCACGTCGCTGTTGAGCCGGAGCGCCTCGGCGACCCCCCGCTTGGCGAGCTGGGGCACGGTCGCCTTGCCCTCCGGGATCGTGACCGGGAGCTGATTGTCGGCCCCGAGTTTCTGGAGTTGCTGCACGGCCGCCGGCCGCCGGATGTCCGCGGCCACCAGCATGGGGCGGTGGCCATCCCGACGGATCGCGAGCGCGAGCTTTGCGGCCGTGGTCGTCTTGCCCGAGCCCTGGAGGCCGACGAGCATGATCACCGTCGGCGGTTGGGGCTGGTAGCGGATCTTGCGCTGCTCGCCACCCAGGAGCGACACCAGCTCCTCGTTGACGATCTTCACGATCTGCTGTCCGGGTGTCAGCGATTCGAGCACGTCGCTGCCGACCGCGCGCTCCCGGATCCGGTCGACGAATGCCCGGGCGACGCGGAAGTTGACATCCGCTTCGAGCAGGGCGACACGGACTTCGCGCAGACCGACCTCGACGTCCTCCCTGGTGAGGCGACCGCGGCCGGAGAACCGGCGCAACGCCGCGGCGAGACGGTCGCTGAGTGCGTCGAACACCATCAGGCGCTCACCCTGGGAATGCGGGCGCGAAGCTCGGCTTCGAGGCGGTCGCGACGTTCCATCTCAGCCGCGTGACCGAGACGCGCTTCGTAGTGCTCGAGCTGAGCGAGCGCGCGGCGCACGAGGTCGTGGGCGCCGCTGCGCGAGCAGTTGAGGTGCTCGGCGAGCTCGGTGAACGACCAGTCCTCGTGCAGGTGCAGACGGCATGCGACGCGCTGGTGATCGGTGAGCAGCGCGCCGTAGACATCGAGCAGGCGCTCGTGGGTCGCTCGTGATGTGAGAATCCGGGTGGTGGTGCGCTGTGTCAAGGACAAGTCCTTGACATCCTACAGCATGGACGAGAGTCGACCGGCGGTCAGCGCCGTGCTCGACGACCAGGTCGACGGGCTCACCGCGGCGCCTGCTCGACCCCTATGGCGGCCCCCAACATCGGCCTACGCGGCGGCGATGGTCGTTCCCTCGATCGCCGCCGTTGCTTCCGCGGATTGCGTCCGGCGCCGAGCCGGGATCTGGGCCGCGACCACGGCGCCGGCGACCACCACCGCACCGCCCACCGTGATCGCGGGCGTCAGCCCGGCGACGAACGTCGCGCCGGAGGTGTACCCGCCCCAGTGGGCGAAGATCGACGCCAGCACGGTGACGCCCAGCACACCGCCGAGCTCGCGGATGGCGTTGTTCGCCCCCGAGGCCTTGCCTTCCTCACGGGCGCTCACCGAGCTGAGCACAACGTTGGCGACCGGCGCGAAGAACATGCCCATGCCGACCCCGCTGAGGATGAACGGCACGATGAATGCTGAGTACGGGGCGGTCGGGGTCACGACGTGGCCGATCCAGAGCAGCCCCGCCCCTTGCAGCGCAAGTCCGACCGCCATCAGGGTGCGACCGTTGATTCGGTCCGAGAGCGCGCCTGCGGTCGGCGCGATCAGGATCGGCATCGCCGTCCACGGCAGGATGCGCAGCCCGGCGTCGAGGGGCGAGAGCCCCTGTACGGTCTGAAAGAACTGTGCGAGCAGGAAGATGCTGCCGAACATCCCGAAAAACATGAACAGCGACGCGGCATTGGCGCCGGTGAAGGTCGCGTTGCGGAAGTACCTCATCGGGAGCATCGGCGCGCGCGAGCGCAATTCGTAGATCACAAACGCGACCATGACCACGACGCCGGCGGTGAGCGTGCCAATGATCTCGGGACTGGTCCAACCCTGCTGATTGGCCCGGACCAGCCCCCAGACGATCGCGAAGAGCCCCGCGCTCGCGATGAGCAGACCGCCGAGGTCGAGCTGGCCGTCAGCACCGCGGGTCTCGACCAGCCGCAGCCGCGCCAGCGGCGCCAGCGCCAGTCCGATCGGGACGTTGAGCCAGAAGATCCACTGCCAGGAGATGCCCTGCACGATCGCGCCGCCGACGATCGGGCCGACCGCCACGGCAAGACCTCCGATACCTCCCCACGCGCCCAGCGCGACCCCGCGCCGATCCTTCGATACCGCCGCACTCAGAATGGTTAGTGTCAATGGTGTCACCATCGCGGCACCCGCGCCCTGCACGGCCCGAGCGATGATCAGGGTGGTCGGGCTCTGCGCGAGCGCTGAGGCTGCCGATCCGAGCGTGAACAGCGCGATACCGATGGAGAACATGCGCCGCCGCCCGAACCGGTCGCCCAGCGCGGCGCCGGTGAGCAGAAGCACCGCAAAGGTGAGCGTGTATGCGTTGACGGTCCACTCCAGCTGCTGGAGGTTGGCGTGGAGGTCACGCCTGATCACCGGCAACGCTGTGGTCACCACCAGGTTGTCCAGCGTGACCATGAAGAGCCCGATCGAGGTGATCGCGAATGTCCAGATGACCTGGGACCGTCGAGCCATGATGCCGTTCCTCCTTGTGGGTGCCGTGGTGCGCCTAGTGATCACTCACTTACTCAGCGAGACAAAAAAACGGTCGACTACGAGCGCAACTTCGAGCTGATGGTGCAGCCTTCGATGAGACGGGCCGCCCAGGCCGTCGGCTCGTCGTTTTGGCCCATCATGGCCAATACGTTGAGGAGCATGCCCTGGGCGAAGAAGATGCTCAGGCGCTCTGGATCCGCGCCGGTCAGCCGGCCCACGAGCGCAACCAGGCGGCCGAATCCCTCGGCCACGACGGTGCGGATCGCCGGGTCGTCGCACGCCGAGTACGACTGCAACTGCGCGCGCAGCTTGAGCGGGCTGTTGCGGATCTCCTCGATGTATGCCTTCCCCATCGCGGTGAGCGCGTCATCGCCCGAGTGTCCTGTGGCAGCTCGTGTGAACAGCTCCTCGGTGTCGGAGAAGCAGCGGTGGATCGTCGCGATGATCAGGTCGCGCTTGGTGCCGAACAAGCGAAACAGGTACGGCTGCGAGATACCCGCCATGCGCGCGATGACGTCGGTCGAGGCGCCCTCGTAGCCGCGTTCCGCAAAGACGGTGACGGCTGCCTCGAGAATCTGTTCGCGGCGCTCCGGTGCTGTCAGCCGCTCCGCGGCAACTGCTGGGGTCATGGCACGTATGGTAGTGAGTACTCACCACCATGTCAAGGGGTGGCGCCGAAGATCGCATCCAGGTACGCCGCCGGATCGAAGACGTTGAGATCATCGAGGCCCTCACCGAGGCCGACGAGCTTGACCGGCACGCGCAGCTGCTCCTCGACGGCGAGTAGGGTGCCGCCCCGGGCGCTGCCGTCGAGCTTGGTGATCACGAGCCCGGTGAGGGTGGTGATCTCGTGAAAGGCCAGCGCCTGACGCATTGCGTTCATGCCGGTGGTTGCGTCGACGACGAGGAGCACTTCGTGCGGGGCCTCGGGGATGAGCCGCTCGATGACCCGCCTGATCTTCCCGAGCTCGGCCATGAGGTTGACCTTGGTGTGCAGGCGTCCGGCGGTGTCGACGAGGACGACATCCACCCGGCGTGCCTGGGCTGCCTGGATGGCGTCGAAGACCACGGCCCCGGGATCTGCTCCCGGTTGGTGGGCCACGACGTCGGTGCCCGCCCGGTCCGCCCAGACGCGCATCTGATCGATCGCCGCCGCACGGTAGGTGTCCGCCGCGGCGATCAGCGACGTCCGGCCCTCCTCGCGGAGTCGGTGCGCGAGCTTGCCGAGGGTCGTGGTCTTGCCGCTGCCGTTGACGCCGACCACCAGGACGACGCTGGGGATGGCCCCGAGATTGAGGCTCCGGTCGTAGGTGTTCATGACCGCGAGGATCTCCGCCTTCAACGCTGCGATCGCTCCGACGGCATCGCTGATCTTCTGGCGCCGCACGCTGTCCCGCAGCGAGCCGACGAGGCGCTCCGACAGCTCCACGCCGCAGTCGGCGCCGACGAGCACCTCGAGCAGGTCGTCGAAAAAGACGTCGTCGGCCTTGCGTGCCGGGACCGCGAGCCCGTGCATCCCGCTGCTGAACGCGTTCGACGCAGCGTCCATCCGGCCGGACATGCGCCGCCACCAGGCGGTGCGCCGAACTGGTGCGACGATCTCGTCAGCAGGCATCTCGTACCCCGGAAGCCATCTTCACCCGGCCACCCTGCGGAGGGCCACGGTCGGCGTCCCTGTGGCCTCTGCCTCGTCGAAGCGCACCCCGAGCACCGAGCTGACCCCATCGCCATCGATGGTCACCCCCCAGAGCGCGTCGGCGGCCGCCATGGTGATGTGGTTGTGGGTGACCACGAGGAACTGCTGCTCGGTCCCGAGCCGGCGAAGCAGGCGCGTGAAGCGGAGCACGTTGCTGTCGTCGAGCGCCGCATCCACCTCGTCGAAGACATAGAAGGGACTCGGGTTCACCTGCTGCAGCGCCAGCACCACCGCGAGCGCGGTAAGGGCGCGCTCGCCGCCGCTCAGCAGGCGCAGCGGCGTGAGCCGCTTGCCCGCCGGCTGAGCGAGGATCTCGACACCGGGGCGACGTTCCTCGAGGGCCGGGGTGTCCTCCCCCGCCTCGGGCGTCGCCGGCGCGGGCTCCTCGAGCCGGAGCGTCGCCCTCCCGCCCGGGAACAGCTCGGCGTAGAGCTCCTGGAAGTGGAACGACACCGCTCCGAACACCGTGTCGAAGCGCTGCTCGATCTCGTGCTCGAGGTGTCGAGACATGGCCCGAAGCGCGGCGCAGCTCTGAGCGAGGTCGTCGCGATGGGTGCTGACCGTCGTCACTCGTGTGGTGAGTGCGGCGTGCTGTTCGGGGGCGAGCGCGTTCACCGCCCCGAGTGCCGAGATGCGGCGTTCGAGGCGAACGATTTCGCGCTCGGCGCGCTCGGCAGCAGCCGGGTCGATCTCAGCGGTGTCGTCGTCGGTCTGATCACGCACCGCATCCGCGTGCTCGGCGACCGCCGCCTCGCAGGCCCCGACCTCGCGCGCCGCCGCGTCGCGCTCGTCGTTGGCTCGTGCCACCGCGACGGCGACCTCGGCGTGTTCGGCCTCGAGACCCAGCACCTCGCGTTCCAGCTCGGCGATCGGCGCCGCGGCTGAGTCGTGCGCCTCCTGGCGCGCCGCAAGGTCGCTCGCCGCGGTCGCCGCCGCCCGGCGTCCCTGCATGGCGCGGACGATCGCCGCGAGCGCCTCGCTCTCGGCGACGAGCCGCCGGGTCTCGGCCGCTGTGAGCCGCGATCGCGCGGCGTCGAGGCCACGCCGCGCAGCCTCGCGTCGCTCTTCGACGTGGGCGCCCTCGGCCCTGGCCCGGGACAGCACGAGCTCGGCGTCGTCGGCCTCAGCCTTGGCGGCGGCGGCGGCCGCACCATCGAGGTCGGCCTGTGCCTCGACGGTGCGGAGCATCGCTTCGACGCCGGCACGCTGCTCCTCGATCTCGGCGAGCCGGCGCTCCGCGACCGACTGCGCCTCGGCCGCGGCGAGCGCTTCGCTCCGCCGGGTCGCGAGCACTGCGGCGGCGCGCTGCTCCTGGCTTCTGGCCGCCTCGAGCGCCTCCTGGGTGCCGGCCACGATTGCACCTGCGCTGGCCGCAGCCGCTCGCGCCATGCGGTCGGCCTCGACCGTGACCGAGAGCTGCTGATCGAGCTCGCTCAAACGCTCGCGTGCGTTGGCGGCGAGTGCCACGGCGGTCGCCTCAGCTTTGGCGCTGCGCTCTGCCTCGGCGGCGGCGGCACGCTCGTCGGCGGCGAGCTCCAGGGTCTCGACCCGCCGGCCGCCGCGGAGCCCCGATGGCGTGACCACGGTGCCGTCGCGGAGCACGGCGGCGTTCGCACCTAGAAGGAGCGCGTGCCGGGCGGCGTCGAGGTCGTCGGCCAGCCACACCCCGGCAAGCAGACGCATGACCGCTCCGCGCGCGCCCGGAGCGACCTCGACCGCATCTGAGAGGAGGCGGTATGGGGCCGGCGGCGCTGTTGCAGCGACCGTCTCGAGGTTCGCGCTGAGCAGCCGTTCCCGCGGGCCGTGCGGGTCGAGGTGGCTGGAGGCAGCTGCGATGTCGCTGACCACCCACGCACCGAGGTCGGCTTCGAGCACCGCCGCGACGGCATCCGCAAGCGTGTCATCGGTCACGTGGAGACAGTCCACCAGGCGCTGCGCTTCGAGTCCGCCCGACGCGACCGCGCTCGCAATGCCACCCTCGCCGGCCGTCCCGCTCAACTGGCCGCGTGCTGACGCGAGGGCTGCGAGTGCGAGGCGCGACTCGCCGGCGGCGGTTGCGACCCGACGATCGGCCGCGTTCACGGCGTCCCATGCCGAGTCGACGGCCCCGCGCGCGATCGCGACCTCGCTGGCGCTGCGCTGGGCTGCCTGGGTCGCGGCCTCCGCGGCATCGACCTGGGTTGCGAGCGACGCCGTCAGGTCGACCATCCGAGCCGTCGTGGCTTCGAGCTCGAAGGTCGCCACGGCCACAGCGGACAGGGCGAGGTCAGCTCGGGCGCCCGCGGCCCGGACGTCGGCCCCCAGCGACGCTCGTTCGGCGTCGACAGTCGCGAGAGCGGCGGCCGCCTCGCC
>Ga0209219_1000097_pt1 | contig 10764 bp, 11 predicted proteins | sample BlaSpr_A8_OM1_M1_FD_187973 | JGI IMG/M metagenome (GOLD analysis project Ga0209219, IMG submission 187973) | Forest soil microbial communities from Thunder Bay, Ontario, Canada - Black Spruce, Ontario site 2_A8_OM1_M1 (SPAdes) (version 2) | ecosystem: Environmental > Terrestrial > Soil > Boreal... | reverse complement strand
TTTTCTCCGGCCAGCGGCAAAAATCGTTGATCAGGCAGCGCCAACACTCCGGCGCGCGCGCTTTGCACGTGTAGCGGCCGTGCAGAATGAGCCAATGGTGGGCGCGGTGCCGGTAGCGCTCGGGCACGCGCCGCATGAGCCCCTCTTCCACTTCACGCGGTGTCGCGCCGGGCGCCAGCCCCGTGCGGTTGGCGACGCGAAAGAGGTGCGTATCGACGGCGATGGTCGCCTCGCCGAAGATGATGTTCAGCACTACGTTCGCGGTCTTGCGGCCGACGCCGGGCAGCGCCTCGAGCGCCTCGCGAGTGCGCGGCACCTCGCCGCCGTGTTCGGCCAAGAGCTTCTGCGACAAGGCGATCACGTTCTTCGCCTTGTTGCGGTAGAGCCCGATGGTCTTGATGTAGGTCGTCAGACCCTTCTCGCCGAGCGCGACCATCTTGGCCGGCGTGTCGGCGACGGGGAATAGCAACCGGGTCGCCTTGTTGACGCCGGCGTCGGTGGCCTGAGCCGACAGCACCACCGCCACCAAGAGCGTGTAGGGATTCGTATGCTCGAGCTCGCCCTTGGGCTCGGGGTTCTGCTGCTCGAAGCGGCGGAAAGCCTCCTCGATCTCGGCCTCGCTCCACGGCCGCGGCTTGCGCACGCGATTGGCGGGCTTGGACGGCCGGACTGCAGCCATGCGCGGCGCGCGGGGCGGATTTTTCCTTGCGGCCATTCATCCCTATAATAATGAACGATGCACGAGAGCAACTACGATCCGACCCTATTCGAGGCGCGGCTCAAACCGCACCGCTCGCTCACGCCCCAGGGCTTCGCCGTCTTGATGACGGTGCTCGGAGGCGTCAGCTTCGTCGTCGGTACGGTCTTCCTATTTATGGGCGCGTGGCCGGTGTTCGGCTTCTTCGGCCTCGACGTGCTCGTGGTGTGGTTTGCGTTCCGCGCGAACTTCCGCGCCGCACGCGCCTACGAGGACATCCATCTCACCCCGCACCGGCTGCTGGTGCGCCAGGTATCGGCGCGCGGCGAGGCGCGCGAGACCGAATTCAACCCGCGCTGGGTGCGTCTCGAGAAGAACGAGGATGACACCTACGGCGTCACCCGGCTGGCGCTGATCTCGCGCGGCATCGCGCTCGTGATCGGCGCCTTCCTGCCGCCTTTCCACAGGGGGCAACTCGCGAAGTCGCTGTCGGCCGCGCTCCAGGTGGCAAAGCGCTAGGGGCCGCGAAATCGGGTGGTGCGGCCCGCCGCGATCTGCTCATCTCAGCCCATGCTTGCAGCTCAGAACCTAGAACCAACCCTGCTCGAGACCGCCGCCGCCGACTACGACATCGTGCGCCGGGCGATCACGTTCATCTCGGAAAACTTCCGCGACCAACCGAAGGTGGAGGCGATCGCCTCCGCCGCCGGCACCGATCAGCGGGCGCTCACTGAGCTCTTCCGCCGCTGGTGTGGGCTTTCGCCCAAGGCCTTCCTGGAAGCAGTGACGCTGAACCACGCCAAGCAAATCCTGCGCGAGACACCGAGCGTGCTCGACGCGAGCTACGAGCTGGGGCTGTCCGGCGCGGGGCGCCTGCACGACCTCTTCGTAGTGCACGAGGCCATGTCGCCGGGCGAATGGAAGACCGGCGGCGCTGGCCTAGCCATCTTCTATGGGTTTCATCCGTCGCCGTTCGGCCGCGCGCTGGTCATGGCGACCGAGCGCGGCCTCTGCGGCCTCGCTTTCGCCGACGAGGTCGACAGCGCGGCCCTCGACGACATGCGACGCCGCTGGCCGCACGCCCGCTATGTGCCGGATCAGGCACGCACGAGCGCGCATGCCCGGCGCATCTTCGATCCCGCCGCGTGGCGGCCGGAGACGCCGCTCCGCGTCGTGCTCATCGGCACCGATTTTGAGGTGCGGGTGTGGCAGACCCTGCTCAAGGTTCCGTTCGGCGGGCTGACTTCCTATTCCGCGATCGCGAAGGATATCGGCCGCCCGAAGGCTTCACGCGCCGTCGGCGCCGCCGTGGGCAAGAATCCGCTGTCGTTCGTGGTGCCCTGCCATCGGGTGCTGGGATCCGGCGGGGCGATTACCGGCTACCACTGGGGCCTCACGCGCAAGCGCGCCATGCTCGGCTGGGAAGTGGGGCAGGCTCAAATGAGCTCGAATTTCTCCGCCACGGTGGCGTCGGACGCGAGGCGATAGACGATCGGCACGCCGGTGGCGAGCTCGCGCTTGACGATGCTCTCGGGCGACAATTTCTCCAGCACCATAATGAGCGCACGCAGCGAGTTGCCGTGCGCCGCCACCAGCGTGCGCTCGCCGCGCAAGACGCGCGGCAGGATTTCCTGCACGTAGTAGGGCAGCGTGCGGGCGACGGTGTCCTTCAGGCTTTCGCCCGCTGGCGGCGCCACGTCGTAGGAGCGGCGCCACTTGTGGACCTGATCGTCGCCCCATTTCTTGCGCGCGTCGTCCTTGTTGAGGCCGACGAGGTCGCCGTAATCGCGCTCATTCAGCGCCTGGTCCTTGAGCACCGGAATATTCTGCTGGCCCATCTCGGCGAGCGTTAGATCGAGCGTGCGTTGCGCCCGCTTCAGCACCGAGGTGAAGGCCACGTCGAATTGAATGCCGCGCGCCTTCAGGCGCTGCCCGGCGGCGCGCGCCTCGGCGACGCCCTGCGGGGTCAGGTCGACGTCGCGCCAGCCGGTGAACAAGTTCTTGAGATTCCACTCGCTTTGGCCGTGGCGGAGCAGCACGAGGAGACGGTCGGTCATTCTTTATTCCCTGCGGAGTTTTTTTTCGCCGTCATGCTCCTGACCGTCAGGTAGCTCGCGAGCGCGACCATGAAGGAGAGTGTCGCCGTCACGATCGACACCATCTCAGAGGTGGCGCCGGTCGTGCGCGAGAGCCATGGCACCACCACGACGACGAAGACGAGCGCGAAAACGACAATGCCGGCGTAGATGGCGAAGGTGACGAGGTTTTTCATGTCACGTGCCGCCGAGGCCGAGCACGTCGGCCATGGAATAGAGCCCGGGCTTCCTGCCCCTCGTCCAGCGCGCGGCGGCCAGCGCCCCGCGGGCGAAGATCATACGGCTTTCGGCGCGGTGGGCGATCTCGAGGCGCTCGTACGGGCCGGCGAAGATCACCGTGTGGTCGCCCACTACCGAGCCGCCGCGCAAGGTCGCAAAACCAATGTCGCCCGCTCGCCTGGCGCCGGTGTGGCCGTCGCGGCTCTTCACCGCGCGCTTGCCGAGATCGACCTTGCGCCCTGCCGCCGCGGCGGCACCGAGCATGAGCGCCGTGCCCGACGGCGCGTCGACCTTGCGGTTGTGGTGCATCTCGAGGATCTCGATGTCGAAGTCGGAGCCGAGCACGGCGGCCACGCGCTTGGTCAGCGCCGCGAGCAGATTGACGGTGAGGCTCATGTTGCCGGACTTCACGATGGCAATGCGGCGCGCGGCGGCCGCGATCGTCTTCTCGTCGGCGGCGGAAAGACCGGTGGTGCCGATAACATGCGCCACCTTGGCGTCGGCGGCGAGCTTGGCGAGCGCCACGGTGGCGGCGGGCACGGTGAAATCGACGACGGCGTCGGTGTCACGCAACAGCAGCCGCGGATCGGCGACAATCTTGATACCGGCGGGCTTGAGGCCGGCGCGCGTGCCTACATCCTCGCCGATGCCCGGCGCGCCCGTGCGCTCGCAGGCGCCGACGAGCGCGAAGCCGCGCGTCTCGTGAATAGCGCGCACGAGGGCAAGACCCATTCGGCCGGCGGCGCCGGCGATCACAAGGCGCACGTCGGCCATGGAAAGCTCCGGGAAACAGTGCGCGGGGTATAACGTGCGCGAGTGCTGTGGGAAAGGCGGCGCCCGGTAACCTTAAGCCGGCTGCGGGCCGTCGTAGCCCTCGATGATAATGAGATCCATGTCGGTGGCGCCTTTTCGCAGCGCCAGCGCTTTCTGGTACTCCGGCGAGCGGTAGCAATCGAGCGCCGCCTGGTGACTGGGAAACTCGATCACCACATTGCGCGATCGGCTGTCGCCTTCCAGTTTGTCGAACTTGCCGCCGCGCACGAGAAAGCGCGCGCCGTACTTTTTGAAGGCGGGGCCGTTGGCGGCGCGATAGGCGTCGTAGGCTTTGTCATTATGCACGTCGAGGCGCAGGATCCAGTACCCTTTGGGCATCGTTTTCTCCTTGTCCTTAGCGAAGCGCGGACGCGATCTCGTCGACGATGGCCTGGGCAGCGGCCTTGGGATCGGCGGCGGCGGTAATCGGCCGGCCCACCACCATGTGGTCGACGCCGGCCTTGACGGCGGCAGTGGGCGTCACCACGCGTTTCTGATCGCCCACCGCGCCGCCGGCGGGGCGGATGCCCGGCGTCACCAAGAGCAGCGACTTGCCGACGCGCGCGCGTAGATCGGCAGCCTCCGCCGCGGAAGCGACGAGGCCGTCGACCCCGGCAGCGCGCGCTTGCTCGGCGAGCTTGCGCGCGAGATCGCGGAGCGAAAGCGCATAGCCGGCTTCCGCGACGTCGCCGTCGTCCCAGGAGGTGAGCACGGTGACGGCGAGAATCTTAAGCGCGCTATTGCCGCGGCCGGCCACGGCGGCGCGCATGGTCTGCGGGAACGCATGCACCGTGAGGAAGGCAGCACCCAGCGCCGCGGCGCGGTCGGTGGCGCGCTCCACGGTGTTGGCGATGTCGTGGAGCTTGAGATCGAGAAAGATTTTCTTGCCTGATTGCGCCAGCTCGCCGGCGAGGGCGATGCCCCCCGAAAACGCGAGCTCGTAGCCGATCTTGTAGAAGGAAACCGTGTCCCCGAGCTTCGCCACCATGCGCTCGGCGTCAGTGACGCCCGGCAGATCGAGCGCGACGATCAGGCGGTTGCGGGCGCTCATCGTTCGGCCTGGCAGAGCGCCACCAAGCGGGCCAGCGTCCGGCGCAGCTGCTTCGCCCAGCGCTCTTCCTTGAGATCGCCGGCCTGGTCGAAGGCGGAGGCCGCGCCCGGCACAGAGATCACCTCCGGCACCACAAGCGTCTCCAGGCCGAACTCCAGCGACTGGCGCAGCGCCATGAGGGCTCGGTGGCCGCCGCGCCAGCCGTCCGACGTTGAGCCCAGCGCGAATACGCATTCGCGGAACGGATTTGCGGCCGGCTCCTTGGCCCGCGATACCCAGTCGATGGCGTTCTTGAGGAGCGGTGCCAGCGAGGCGTTGTATTCCGGGGTCACGATGAACACGCCGCGGTGCGCCAGCATCATGCCGCGAAGCTTCTTGGCGTTGGCCGGCGCGCCCTCGCGCGCCTCCAGATCGCCGTCATAGATCGGCATCGGGTAGTCGGCGAGCGAGATCAGGCTTACCTCGTTGTCGGAAAGCGTGAGTTCCTTCGCAGCAAGCGCCGCGAGCTTCGCCGAGAACGCGCCGGTGCGGATCGAGCCGGCGAACACCAGGATGCGGGGTTTCGCCATCGTCAGGCGGCGCGATAGACCCAGACGCGAGCCGGCGGCAGGTTACGCCAGATACGCGGCGACGAGTGGATGCGGTAGCGGTGCGGTCGCGGCGGGATGGGGGCGGCCACTGCATAGCTGAACTGGATGAACGGGGCGCCGGGCGCGAGCAGGCGCAGCGACGCATCGAGCAGGCGCAGCCGCGTCGGCAGCGGCTTCATCATCAATGGCAGGCTCGAGACGATCGCCGCGTACGGCATCTGCTCGCCCCCGTTCAAGGCAGTGCGTAGGTTATAGGCGTCGCCCTCGATCACGGTGGCGCCGGGAAAGCGCTTGGCGAGCAGCGTACAGAACTGCGGATTGAATTCTATGAGCACCAGCCGCTCGTGGACGACGCCGCGCTCGACCAGTGCGGCGGTCACCGCACCGGTTCCCGGTCCGAGCTCGAGCACCGGTCCCGCCGTGCCTGGGTCTACCTCGGCGGCGATGGCCCGCGCCAGCGCCCGGCTCGACGGCGAAACCGCGCCCATTTCACCGGGCTTCTGCAGCCACGACGACAAGAAGCGCACCTCGTCGTCGAAGCGCAGCTTGGGGCGATTGGCGGCGGATGGCTGGGGCATGCGCATGCGGCAGGTGGGACAGACCATACTCGCCGCCCTGCCGCTGTAGTCAAGCGGCGACGCGGTAAAGCGGCGTTATTCGAAGAACTCGCGCATCTTGGCGAAGAACCCGGCCGACTCCGGATGGGTGTCCTTGGAGCTTTCCTTGTCGAACTCGGAAAGCAGCTCGCGCTGGCGGCGCGTGAGCTTCTGCGGCGTCTCCACCGTCACCTGCACGTACATATCGCCGCGGGCGCGCGAGCGCAGCACCGGCATGCCCTTGTGGGCGAGGCGGAAGCGTTTTCCCGCCTGGGTGCCCTCCGGAACCTTCACGCGGGTGCGGCCGCCGTCCACGGTCGGCACCTCGAACTCGCCGCCGAGCGCCGCCGCGGTCATGGTGATGGGCACGCGGCAATAGAGGTCCGCGCCTTCGCGCTGGAAGATCGGGTGCGGCGTGAGCGAGAGAAAAATATAGAGATCGCCGGGCGAGCCGCCGCGCACCCCGGCCTCGCCCTCGCCGGCGAGGCGAATGCGCGTGCCGTCCTCGACGCCCGCCGGAATCTGCACCTCGAGCATGCGCTCCTTGGTGACGCGGCCGGCGCCGTTGCAAGACTTGCACGGCTCTTCGATCACCGAGCCACGCCCCTGGCAGGACGGGCACGTCCGCTCGAGCGTGAAGAAACCTTGCGCGTGGCGGACGCGGCCGGCGCCGTTGCAGGCGCGGCAGATCACGGGCTCCGTGCCTTTCTTGGCGCCGGAGCCCGAGCAGACCTCGCACACCACGTTGGTGGGGATGCGCACCTGAGCGGTCTTGCCCCTGAACGCCTCCTCTAACGTGATCTCGAGGTTGTAGCGCAAATCCTGGCCGCGCTCGCGCCCGGACGCGCGGCCGCCGCCGCGGCGCCCCATGCCGAACAGATCATCAAAAATGTCGTGGAAGGTGGAGGCGAAGTCGGCGCCGAAGCCCGCGCCGTGCATGCCGGAACCGGATTCGAAGGCGACGTGGCCGAAGCGGTCGTAGGCGGCGCGCTTGTCGCCGTCCTTTAGCACGTCATAGGCCTCGTTCAGCTCCTTGAAGCGGTGCTCGGCCGCATGATCGCCCGGATTGCGGTCGGGGTGGCATTGCATGGCGAGCTTGCGGAAGGCGGCCTTGAGCACGCCGTCGTCGCAATCGCGGGCCACCCCCAGTACCTCGTAATAATCGCGCTTGGCCATGCGCTAGCTTCTTTCACAATAAGAAGCCTCGCCCTTCGAGACGCTACGCGCGCTTCGCAGGACGAGGCTCATTCATCCGGCCCCGGTCAGGCCGACTTCTTGTTCTTCTTGTCGTCGTCGACCTCGGTGAACTCCGCGTCGACCACGTCCTCTTTCTTGCCCCCGGCTTCGCCGCCGGGGCTGCCGTCGCCCGGACCCTGCGGGCCGGCGCCGGCCTGCTGGGCCTGGTACATGGCCTCGCCGAGCTTCATGGATGCCTGGGCGAGCGTCTGGGTCTTTGCCTGGATGGCGTCGGGATCGTCGCCCTTGGCCGCTTCCTTCAGATCCGAGATCGCGTTCTCGATCGCGGTGCGATCGCCGGCGGCGATCTTGTCGCCGAACTCCTTGAGCGACTTCTCGGTGGTATGGACCAGCGCGTCGGCCTGGTTCTTGGCCTCGGCGAGCGCGCGGCGCTTCTTGTCGTCGGCGGCGTGGGCCTCGGCGTCCTTGACCATCTTCTGGATGTCGGCCTCGCTGAGACCACCGGAAGCCTGGATGCGGATCTGCTGCTCCTTGCCGGTGCCCTTGTCCTTGGCCTGGACGTTGACGATGCCGTTGGCGTCGATGTCGAAAGTCACCTCGATCTGCGGCACGCCGCGCGGCGCCGGCGGGATGCCGACGAGATCGAACTGGCCGAGCATCTTGTTGTCGGCCGCCATCTCGCGCTCGCCCTGGAACACGCGGATCGTCACCGCGTTCTGGCCGTCCTCGGCGGTGGAGAACACCTGGCTCTTCTTGGTGGGAATCGTGGTGTTGCGCTCGATCAGCCGGGTGAACACGCCGCCGAGCGTCTCGATGCCGAGCGACAGCGGCGTCACGTCGAGGAGCAGCACGTCCTTGACGTCGCCCTGCAGCACGCCCGCCTGGATGGCGGCGCCGATCGCCACCACCTCGTCAGGGTTGACGCCCTTGTGCGGCTCGCGGCCGAACAGCTGTTTCACGACCTCCTGCACCTTGGGCATGCGCGTCATGCCGCCGACCAGCACCACCTCGTTGATCTCAGCGGCGGATAGTCCGGCGTCCTTGAGCGCGCGGCGGCACGGCTCGACGGTTTTCTGGATGAGATCGTCGACCAGCGCCTCGAACTTGGCGCGGGTAAGCTTCATGGTGAGGTGCTTGGGACCGCTCTGATCGGCGGTGATGAACGGCAGATTGATCTCCGTCTGCGTCGCCGAGGAGAGCTCGATCTTCGCCTTCTCCGACGCCTCCTTCAGGCGCTGCAGCGCGAGCTTGTCGCGGCGCAGATCAATGCCCTGCTCCTTCTGGAACTCGTCGGCGAGATAGTTGACGAGGCGCATGTCGAAGTCCTCGCCGCCGAGGAACGTGTCGCCGTTCGTCGCCTTCACCTCGAAGACGCCGTCGCCGATTTCCAGTACGGAGATATCGAAGGTGCCGCCGCCGAGATCGTAGACCGCGATGGTGCCGGCCGCTTTCTTATCGAGGCCATAGGCAAGCGCGGCGGCGGTCGGCTCGTTGATGATGCGCAGCACCTCGAGGCCGGCGATCTTGCCGGCGTCCTTGGTGGCCTGGCGCTGGGCGTCGTTGAAGTAGGCGGGAACGGTGATAACCGCCTTCTCGACCTTGGCGCCGAGATAGGACTCTGCGGTCTCCTTCATCTTCTGCAGGATGAACGCGGAAATCTGCGAGGGCGAGTACTGGTTCTTGCCGTCGGACACCCAGGCGTCGCCGTTCCCGGCGCGCACGATCCCGTAAGGAACGAGCTTCTTGTCCTTCTCCACCATCGGGTCGTCGTAGCGCCGGCCGATCAGACGCTTGACGGCGAAGAACGTCTTTTCCGGATTGGTGACGGCCTGGCGTTTTGCCGGCTGGCCGACGAGGCGCTCGCCGTCGTCGGTGAAGGCCACGATGGATGGCGTGGTGCGCGCGCCCTCGGCGTTCTCGATCACCTTGGGGGTCGACCCCTCCATAACGGCCACGCACGAATTGGTGGTGCCGAGGTCGATGCCAATGACCTTGGACATTGCATACCCTCTCTTTTGCGGCGGATCGGCCAGGCCCTGGCAGGCACCCGGATGAAGCTCGCGAACGCGAACTCCCTTCCGACCCCCTCACGAACGCTTCGCCGCAGCCCATGCGGCTTGAGGCTCATATAGGAGGGGTTCCGCGGCCCGCAAGGCTCGCAACCCCCTCTACCGTGGGCTTTTTTGCGTTTGCCGACCTCAGCCGGCTCGGTCGCGCTGCAGGATCACGAATCTGTCGATTACGGTGGCCGGCCGGTACGCGCGCAACTGCTCGGCAATCAGCAGATCGGCACGCGACCACGCTTCCCAGTCGAACAGGCCCTTCTCCACCACGATGATGTCGGGCTGGTTGCGGCGGATGTCCTCGACCAGCATGTCGCGGTCGCGCGCGGCATAGTCGCGCAACAGCGCCCTTGTATGGGCATCGAGCGTGTCCTCGGTCACTCGCCAACGCACCCCGGCCGAAATCCACAGGCTGCTGACGCGCGAAACCCACCTGCCGCCAAGCCGGCGCACAAGCGGATGCCCGATGGAGAGGTCGGTGGAGATGACCAGCATGGAAGGCTGCGCCTTGAGCCGCCCGATCGGTTCGACCAACGCATCGAAGCGGCCGACAACGTTGAGCCAGAGGCAGCTGACGGCGGCGAGTGCCGTGATCGGCAGGATGACCAGACTGTCGTGCGCGGAATGTTTTCGTTGCAATCCCGCGACGGCAAGCGCGATGAACGCCAACGCCAGCATCGGATAGGAATGATAGGGCCAACCCTTGCCCTGGACGAGATAGACGACGGCAAAGCCGGCGGAGCTAGCAACCAGCAGCGAAAGCGGTGGCACCAGCATTTCGCGGCGCTTCCATGCCGCAAGCAGCGCGAGCGCTCCCACCCAGCAAGCGGAGGCCGGAGTGGTTAGAAGCCGCGCCAAGGACAGGCGCGGCGGCAGGTACACCGCCGTCACGATGGGCATCACGTCGCGGATGAACTCGGGGTAAGCCACGACGACGAAGATGCCGTAACCGACGGCAAGCGCCCCGGCGATCCAGTTTTCCGGCGCGAACAGCACGCGCCAGGATCGGCTGGCGTAGGCACAAGCGATCACCGCTAAGGCCAGCGCGAGCGCGAAGTACGGCTTGATGATGATGGCGATGGCGCTGCCGAGGCCGGCGGCGACAATCGACGAAAGTCCCGCGTCCTTCCGCTGGGCGCGCGCCGCGAGCACGGCAACCGCGGGCAACAGCGCGATGATGGCGATGTGCTCGCGCTCGCCGAAGGTTTGCATGGGCAGGATCGTCAGGATCGCGGCCGCCAGTGCCGCGAGCATCCAGCCGTCGGCGCGATCGATGAGCCGCGCGCGGACGAGAACCCGGCCGGCGAGGAAAAGGCTCAAACCCGCGGCGAAAAAGATCAGCGCGTCGACGACGACCTCGGGTGCGAGATGCAGCGCGCGCGCGATCGGGATCGCCGGCAAGTAAAGAAACGCTGACGCAGGCGGGTTGACCTCGATGATAT
>Ga0209219_1000096_pt1 | contig 10881 bp, 11 predicted proteins | sample BlaSpr_A8_OM1_M1_FD_187973 | JGI IMG/M metagenome (GOLD analysis project Ga0209219, IMG submission 187973) | Forest soil microbial communities from Thunder Bay, Ontario, Canada - Black Spruce, Ontario site 2_A8_OM1_M1 (SPAdes) (version 2) | ecosystem: Environmental > Terrestrial > Soil > Boreal... | reverse complement strand
TACGCGGGGCCCGCTGATCTTCTCAAGAAAGACGATTGTATCAGCGCTGCACAACGTCTCGGGCGTATGTTCGCCGGGCGCTTGTTGTTAGCGGCCCGGCGCGCGAATGCAGTTCCTGATGAGATCCGCAGCGGCGACTGAATCGGCCCGCGTGGTGAGCGTCGGGCACGGCGGAGGGACCGCGCTCGTTAGCGAGCGATGCCCGTTCGCTCCGACGGAGCGAACCGCCGCCCAGCCGTCATCGAGCTGATCGGGAAGCAGAAACGACGAGGCCAGGCCCGCCTGGTAGATCCTCTCATATGTCGGCGCCGTCGTGCGGCGGAAAAGAACCTCGTATCCCGCCGCGGCTGGAACGGGACTCCAGGTGATCATCCACTTCTGTCCGCCCGATGCCTGATCGCGACGTGCGAGCGCGGCCGGAGGCGCGGGAGCGTTGGCGAGCGTTCCCACGACCGATGCGTTGAGTCTGGCAACGTTCGCGACGTAAGCGAAGTTCACGTGCGCGAAATCGTCCGTCGGCAGATGCTGCCGTTTGTAATTCTCCAGTTTCTCCGTGAAGCGAAGTCCCGGATCGCCCAGACTCACGTAGGGACTGTGGTCGCCGCCGCGAGAGATTCGATCGAGTCTGAACACCGGGAGAATCTGGAACGATGGATTGTAGATCGTTCCCGTCGCCCACGCGTAGCGCGCCAGCTCTCTGCTCGGTCCGTTGTCCGGCTCGGCTCCAAAGATTCTGACGCTCGTCGAATCGACGCTTCCATCTTCCGCGACGACGTTGCCTACGATGTCGTCCGTGAAGGCCGAGACGATCTTGTAGCCAGCAGCGTGGAGTCGCTGCGCGAGATGCGTCGAGCCGTAGAGTCCTTCTTCCTCGCCGGAGTACGCGACGAAGATTACCGACGTCACGAGCCCGCGCGGGAAGTGCTTCGAGAATACGCGCGCGAGCTCGACGATGGCCGAGGTGCCGGTTCCGTCGTCGTCGGCGCCGGGCGCGTCCTGGGTTGATTCGAATCGCGCCAGCGGCCCGAGATCACTGCGCGAGCAGATGCACGAATCGTAGTGCCCTCCCATCACCAGCACCCTCGTGGTGTCGCGGCCCGGCAGCCACGCGAGCACATTGACGATGTTGACCATTGGCCGCTGGGGGTGACCGCGCATCTCCATCATTGCCGGATCGTACTCGACACGGAGACATCCGCCACATGCTTTGCTGTAGCCACCCAGCTTGTTGAACAGATATCGGCGCGCGGCTCCAATTCCACGGGTGTTGCTCAACGTATCACTCATCGTGTGGCGGGTGCCGAAGGAAACGAGCGTCGAATCAGTCGCTCGGATCTCCGAAGCCGAGATGTCTCCGATGGCCGCAGTGAGGGCCGGATCGCGCTTGAGGCCGAGCGTGACATCGGATGCGACTGCGACAGCGGTCGGTCGTGGCTCGATCTGCGCCGACGCAGGAGTAGGCGAGTACGATGCTGCGAGCAGAACTCCGGGGATCAAAAAACCGAGCGTGCTTCTTTGCATGTTATTTTTATCCGGATGAGGACGCTTCAACGGCTCAGAATAGGCACCGGTAGTGAGTAAGACAAGCGCGCGTACCGCGTCGAACCCCGCCATTGCCTCCCGCGGCTCGGATGACTTTTGCTGGCAGTGGTCTCACTTCAGCGAGCTGACGGCGGCCGACCTTTACGCCGTTGTGCGGCTTCGTGAAGCGGTTTTCATAGTCGAGCAGAACTGTCCTTATCCCGACGCCGACGGACGCGATCCCAAAGCATGGCATCTGCTCGGCTGGGCTGTTCGCTCGACCGAGCGAGCACTCATCGCCTACGCGCGCATCTTCGAGCCAGGGGTGCGTTACGATGAAGCATCCATTGGACGAGTCGTCACCGCGCCTGATGTGCGGGGCAGAGGCCAGGGCAGAGCATTGATGGCTGAAGCCTTGCGACGTATCGACTCGCTGGCGCCAGGCCAGCCCGTCAAGATCGCGGCGCAACGCCGACTCGAGGATTTCTATCTCAGCCTCGGGTTCAATACCATCTCCGATCCGTACGAGGAGGATGGAATCATTCACGTCGACATGCTCCGTTAAATTCAAATCCCATGATAACCAAGGCACGTTACTGCGAAGGTGAAACCTTTGGCGAGTTCATGGCTCGTCCAATCAAGGACCAGGCGATGTGGGCCGGGATCACGCACCACGTGGTCATACCGCTCGAGATATCCGCGCGAGTCGAGGCAATCGGCGGACACTGGCACTTGCTCGTGCTGAGCGAGGACTGGTGCGGCGATTCGGTTAACATCGTTCCGGTCGTCGCCAAGCTCGCCGAGTCGGTGAGCAACATGGACATGCGCATCCTCGCGCGCGATGAGAACCTGGACATCATGGACACCCATCTCACCGGAAAATCGCGATCGATCCCGATCGTGATCCTGCTGAACAACAAATTCCAGGATTGCGGCTGGTGGGGACCGCGTCCGAGTCCGCTGCAAAAATGGGTGGTCGAGAAGGGACGGCTTCTGCCCAAGGACGAGCGATACAAGGAGATCCGAAGGTACTACGCCCGCGATCGTGGGATCACGACGATGCACGAGTTGGTGGACATGCTGGAGCAGTGCTCTGTAAAGGGGCCCGTCGCGGTCGCCAGCTCGGCAACGTCCTGAGTTTTTCCTGTCGCGGCGGAAGGTTGGCCGTTCAGGCCTTCTGGAGCCGGAGAGTAAAGGCGGAGCCCTTGCCCAGATCACTCGCCGCGGTGAGTGAGCCACCCATGGCGTTGGCGAGCCGGCGGCTGATTGCCAGTCCGAGTCCTGTGCCGTTGCTCAACGCACTTCTCGCCCGAAGCTGAACAAACGGCTGGAATACCGCTTCCAGCTTGTCGACGGGGATTCCAATGCCGCTGTCGATGACGTGAATCGCGATGGTATCCGACTCGGATTCGCACTCGAGTGAAACACTGCCGCCGAGTGGCGTGAACTTTATCGCGTTGGCAAGAAGATTCAGCACGATCTGCTGCACCTTCGCCGCGTCTGCTCGCGCGATGACAGACGCGTCGTCACAGCGATACTCGTACTTCAGGGCCTTCGTCTCCAGCTGAGACCCGATCAATCCTTCCATGTTATGCAGAATCTCGTACAATCCGGTCGGAGCCAGGTGCATCTCGATCGCCTGCCCGCTTTCGATCCGGGCGAAGTCGAGTATCACCGTGATCAATCCAAGGAGAAGCTGCTGACTCTGTTGAATTCGCTGGAGATCTCGCCGCTGCGCCTGGTTGAGCGGGCCATGAATCTCCCGCTCGAGCAGCTCGGTGTATCCGAATATCGCTTGTAGCGGCGTCCGAAATTCGTGGCTGAGCAGCGCGAGAAAGTCGGATTTCGCGCGATTGGCTGCCTCCGCCTCCGCGCGCGCCTTGCGCTCGCTCAGAAGGAGGTCGTCCTTGATCCGTTGCGCCGCGGCGAGCTGAACGGTTCCCGACCTGACTCTCACCTCGAGCTCGCGTTTCTCCTCCCGAATTGCGTCCTCGGCCTGTCGCCGGGCGGTGACATCGTGGATGATCCAGCGATATTCAGCAGCGAGGTAGTTTCTCGATGATCGGGCGATCGAGGCCGTAACTCTGGTGATTGCGCCCCGTCGCGGTTGAAGCCACATCTCCCAATCGTCGAGCTGATCCCGGTCACAGAGCTGGTCGAGCTGCTCGGGATACTGTTTGCGCGCTGACTCCTCGAAGAACGACGGAAGCAGTTTCCCGATGAGAAATCTCGGCTCAAGACCGAGCAGCCGGCCGGCGGCGACATTCGCCTCGCGTATTGTCCCGTAGAGATCGGTGATGAGATATGCGTCGGGCGCGAAATCGAACAACTCGCGAAGCTTGCGACGCTCTCGATCGAGCTCGTCACTGCTGGCCGCAAGCGCCTCGCTCTGCGCCCGAAGCTCTTCGTCGGCGAGGCGAAGCTCCTCGAAGGCTGATATGAGATCCTCGCGCTCATCTCGGATCACCGGGGCGTCCGCAATCTCCGTCGCGGCTGGTTCATTTCCGGGACTCCTCCCGGAGTCGCGCGTTTTGCGCGAGAACTCGCGGAGGTCGTCGGCGGTGGGTTGTGGCCCGGGGTCCATCATTTTACGGCTGGGAGAAGTAACGAGCGGGCTTTCTCTACCGGGAACATGTGGATGCAACTACGGGGCCGAACCCCTCAACTGTTCCATGCGCTTCAACCTCGGCCCCGGCGCCCTCGAGAAGTATTGGAGAAGCTGGTGTCGCTCGCGACGCGACGCGGCTTGATCGTCCAATCTTGAGAGATCCAGGACGGCAACGCGGTCCGGAAAAAAACGAAGAGGCACGGAGAGATCCGTGCCTCGTTCGCTTCCGTCCGGCCTGAACAGTCAGTTGTTGCTGTTGTTCGCTTCGCTCGACCGTCGACCACCGCGAGATGCTTCACCACCCTTTCTACCCGCGATTCTGGCCTCTTCACTCGTGAACTCGTGCGCGGTTCCTTTCTGGTGGGCGGCGCGCCCACCCTTCGCAGCGATTGCGCGCTGCGCCTGCGGATCCATCGCTGCGAATCCGCGGGGAGTCTTGCGACTCATACCGCCTGTATTGCGTGTCTCCGCTCCGCTCTCTCCTCTCGTCCCGCTGATCGTTCCACTACTTCCGCCTCCCACTCCGCTGCTGCGTACGCTGCGCTCTTCCATCCTGTCCCCTTTGTTGTTGGCCTGGTCTGCCATTATCGATCTCCTGCCGCGATATTCGAGTTTGTCAGTCGTGACCGGGTGGAAATTCGCCCGGCGAGCGGTGGATTGTCCGGGGGCGGGCCGCGTCTGAGTGAGTAATCCTGATGCGCAAGCGTCAGGCCGCAATTTCCGGGCGAGGACGAACTGCCTGCCTCCGGGAGCGGATTGTGGATTTCTACTTTTCTCCCACTTGTGTGAGGCTTATGTTAAAAGGGCATGCCGCCGGAGCCCGGTTGGGACGCACACGGCGACGTGTTTGGGTAGCTTCTACTTCTCCGCCGCAGGCGGCGAGGCTGTCGCCGCGTCGTTAATCCTGTCCGAGGTCGCGAGTGAATCCAGTAGAAGAAGAGACGTTGTCGAAGATCGAGGTGCTCGCCGACCTCGAGCCCCTGGTGGTGGAGTTGATGGCCGCGCACGAGGCTAAACGGGTGCTGTGGTTCCCCGCCGAGCTGCTGGAGCCGCCGCCGGGAGAGGACCCTGACCGGCATCTCAAGGCGCTGAGGGAACGCGCAAGAGGCATAAGCGACCCGGCGCGCGTCGCGCTCGCCCTCAATCTCCTCACTGAAGAAGGACTGCCTCACTTCCACCGCCTCCTCGCGGTGTACCTCGGCACCGACAGCATCTGGGCGAAGTGGAACAACCTCTGGACGGCGGAGGAGGACCGGCACGGCGCGATTCTACACGACTACACGAGGGATGCGGGCGTGTTCGATCCGGTCGTGATCGAGAAGATGCAGTTCGAGTACATCAAGGCGGGCTTCGAGCCCGAATGGGACCGCGATCCGTATCGGGTCTTCGTGTATACCTCTCTCCAGGAGAGAGCGACGCAGGTCTCGCACGCCAACACCGGCAAGTTCGCCTCGCAGTACGAGCCTACGATCGGAACGGTGCTGCAGAACGTCGCGAAGGAGGAAGCGCGGCACTACACGTTCTACCGCTCCGTATTCAAGGCGGTGATGGAGAGGGATCCGAACCAGGGCCTGGTCGCGGCCTCGAAAATCATGCCGGCGATCGACATGCCCGGAGTGAACATGCCCCATTTCCGCGAGCTTGCGGACGTCGTGCGGCGGGCTGGGATCTACGGGCCGCGCGACTACCTCAGGATCGTTGACGAACTGATCAAGTACTGGTCGATCGACACGATGAACGGGCTGAACGATCTCGGGCGGATCGCCCAGGAGAAAATCATGGGAATCCCCGCCCGCCTCGAGCGCATCGCGGATATTATGGAGCAAAAGACCAAACCCAAGAGCTTCGCGTTCGACGTGATATTCAATCGCGTCTTCGCAATGGAGTGAGATTCGAGCGCTTGGCGTTTTAGGTCTCGGCGCGCCGGTCAGGCGGAGGGATCCTCTTCGTCGGCAACAGTTAGCTCGGGCGGAGCCACTAACTCCGCTCCCTCGCACTGCTCGGTCGCGGGTCTCATGATCGCTAACTGGGTGCCTCCTATGAGGACCCCTCCGCCTTCCCTCCACAAATGATCTCGAACTGCGCGCGTCCTCCCTCAGTGACGCGACGCGATTGAAGATCGAGGCGAGGCTTTGCCTCGCACAAACGACGTCACGCTGGTAGGGCGGCGCGGAGAGCGCCGACCAGTACAAGGATGTAGGCGAAGCGCACGCCGGGGAGGCGCGAGATACATCCTGCTGCTCAGTCATAGCGCTAGGAACCTGAGAGGCCGAGATCCGCCGAGCGCGCCTGCATGGACGTGATGACGAAGCCAATGTGCTCGTCGAGATCGACGCCGAGCTCGTTCGCACCATTCACGACGTCTTCGCGGCTGACGCCGCGAGCGAAAGCTTTGTCCTTCATCTTCTTGCGGACCGACCTCGCGTCGACTTCGTGGACGCTTTTGGTTGGACGTACCAGAGCCGTCGCTGTGATCAGGCCGGTCAGCTCGTCGACCGCAAAAAGAGTCTTCGCCATCTTCGATTCCCGCGGCGTGTTCGTGTACTGCGCGTGTCCGAGAATCGCCTCGAGGATCTCCTCAGGATAGCCTCTCGACCGTAGAAGTCGCACTCCCTCCGACGGATGCTCCTCGGTCGGAGAGTGCGCGTTGTTCGGAAAGCGCTCGTAGTCGAAATCGTGAATGAGACCGGTGATTCCCCAGCGCTCCACATCTTCGCCGAACTTTTGCGCATACGCGCGCATCGCGCCCTCCACCGCCAGCATGTGCTTACGCAGCGATTCGCTCGCCGTGTATTCGTGGAGGAGGGCGAGCGTGTCCGCTCGCGACGGAGTTTCATTCGTCGTCATCGTTTTCCCGGCGGGTTCGGCGTGGGCGTGTCTCCCAGTCTCCCAAAATCTATGAAACCCTTCTTCGGATTTGTCGAGAGGAGCTCCACGTCGATCTCGTCACCAACGTCGACGCCGCGTCCGCCGCGCACCAGCATTCCCTCCACCGGCGGGTTCACCACGCGCACAAACGTCCCGCTCGGCTTCTTGCCGGTGACGATCGCCTTGAAGCGTTGGCCGATCCGGTCGCTGAAGAGAATCGCCGCCGCGATCTTGCGCACGGTTCTCTCCACCTTGCGCGCGGCGTCTTCCTTGAGCGTGCAATTGCGCGCGATGGCCGTCAGCTCGTCGTCGGTGTAGGGCGGGGGAGCGTTCGAGAGCACTGCCTTAACGATGCGCTGCGTAATCAGGTCCGCATAGCGCCGGTTGGGCGCGGTCGAGTGGGTGTAGTCCTGCACCGCGAGCCCGAAGTGTCCGGGCTCCCGGACGCCTGGCTGGTCGAGAATGTATTCGCCGGGGCCAAGAAGCTTGACCACCGCCAGTGAGAGATCGGGGAAGTGATCGGGATCCGATGCTCTGCGTTCGATCATGAAGTCGTGGAGCGCCATCGGATCCGCCTCGGCAGGAAGCGTCTTGCCGTATTGCTTCGCCAGCTCGACGATCCTTTCCCAGCGCTCCGGACTGCGCACGATCCGCCTAATCGAGGAGACGTTGTGCCCCTCGAGAAATCTCGCCACCGAGCTGTTCGCTCCGATCATGAAATCCTCGATCAGGTCGGTCGCGCTGTTCTTTTGCGTCCTCTCGATCGCGGTGACTTTCCCGTTTTGCGATACCGCGCGGGCCTCCACCGTCTCGATCTCCAGCGCGCCCTTGTCGAGCCGCGTCTTTCGGAGGGCAACCGCGATCCTTGCCTGAAGCCGAAGCTGTGCTTCGAGCTGCGGAGTCTTGGAAACCTTCTGCGGCGCAGGGGCGCCGGTGTCGAGCCAGGCACCCACCGCCGAATAGGTCAGCTGCGCCTTGTTCGTGACCCGCGCTCGGTAGATCTCCGCCGATTTGACGACGCCGTCTGCCCCGACGGTGATGACGACGACGATCGCCTTCCGGTCAGCGTCCTCGAACAAGGAGGTGGCCCCGCCGGAAAGTTCGGGGGGAATCATTGAAAAGATGGCGGCGCCAGTGTATACGCTGGTCGTCTGCGCGGCCGCATGTGCGTCGATCGCGGATCCCTTCGGCACCTCAGAGTCGACGTCCGAGACTCCGATGTAAAGCCGCCAATCACCGCCGCTCACCTCCTCGGCGAATTCGATCTGGTCAAGATCGCGTGTGTCGTCGTTGTCGATCGACGACCAGAGGAGATTGCGCATATCCCGGAGTGGGGCGCCGGAGTCGGGATGCTTTCCCAAGTTCTGGAGCTCGGCGCGCACCGCGGGATCCGGGTCGGGGTCGAACCCTTCGTCGATCATCGCCTGGCGGGCTACGTCTCGAAGATCGGGCGTCAGCATTTGGGGATCGATTTCATCAACAAGTGTGCAATGTCGATGGTAAGCTGGAGAACGAGAAGAGCACCGAGCATGATGGAGATATCAGCCCATGGACGCCGGCGCGCGGGAAGCGTCCGTCGGTAAAGCAGTGCGCCAATGAAAATCACAATGCCCTCGGCCACGAGGTCCGCGACGGGGTAATCGTAAAGATTGAGCCCGATCATTGGACCGCCCGGCCACGTCGGCTTGTAGCCGGTGATCCAGTCGAGGAGCATGTGCGACAGGATTACAGCGGCGATCACCAGAGCTCCGGTCCAATCGCGCGTCGCGGCCGCGTACGCAACGAAACCGATTAGCGCGAAGAGCAACACGGCCGGGATAGAGTGAGACAGCATCTCCTTCTGATTGTAGACACCCGCGAGGCAAAGCCCCGTGTCGACCCAGTCCGGCGTGTAAGTGGCGACGAGCAGCGCCAGCAGTCCGATGCTTGTGCGCACGCGCTTCCCTGCCAGCGCGGCTCCGACGTGGCCGGTGTACATCTAGCGGCGGAAACGACGGTCGATCAGCAGCGGAACCAATGTTGCGAGCAGAAGTGCTCCGATGAGTCTGAAAGCGTACAGGAAGCGATCGGCCGGGATTCCGGCGGCTATGACGAGGAGCGGCGTCGTGGTCGTCGCGGCGAACTGTTCGGAGGTCATGTAGTTTCGTAAAGTTAAACTGCGCTTCGTCAACTCGCCCGCAACCCGAGCCTGTCACCCGCCAGCCACGCGACGAACCAATGCACGTCAAGAATCTCCAGTGCTCCTTCTGTGATCGCGAATACGAGGCAAGACGTCTCCACAACGTCTGCACGGAGTGCGGCAAGCCCCTGTTGGTGCGCTACGATCTGAAGCGCATCGCCAAATTTCTCACGCGTCAATCGCTCTACGCCCGGCGATCGGATCTCTGGCGTTATCGGGAGCTTCTGCCTGTCCGGCGAGAGGACAATATCATCACGCTGGGCGAAGGCTGGACGCCCCTTAACCATGCCAAGAACCTGGGCGCCGCGCTCGGCATGAGCGAATTGTACGTGAAGGACGAGTCCCTCAATCCCACGCAGAGCTTCAAGGCGCGCGGTATGTCGGTGGCGGTGTCGATGGCCAAGGAGCTCGGGGTAAAGAAAATGGCGGCGCCGTCGGCCGGAAATGCTGGCGCGGCGCTCGCTGCCTACTGCGCGCACGGGGGACTCCAGGCATTTCTCTTCATGCCGCGCGACACGCCACGCGCGAATCTGATCGAGTGCGAGGTCACCGGCGCGCAAATCACATTGGTCGACGGTCTCATCACCGACTGCGGCGCGGAAGTGGCGAAACGAAAGGAAGCGGAAGGGTGGTTCGATGTTTCAACCCTCAAGGAGCCGTATCGCGTCGAAGGGAAGAAGACCATCGGCTATGAGATTGCCGAGCAGTTGGCTTGGACGCTGCCGGACGTGATAGTGTATCCGACGGGAGGAGGAACCGGGCTCGTCGGAATGTGGAAGGCGTTCGACGAGATGCAGGAGCTGGGATGGATCGACGAGAGGCGCCCGCGCATGGTGTCTGTTCAGGCAGCGGGATGCGCCCCGATCGTTCGCGCGTTCGAGAAGGGGGAGCGGTTCGCAGAGGAATTTCCGAACGCCGCGACAATTGCCTCCGGGCTGCGTGTACCGAAAGCGATCGGCGATTTTCTCATTCTCGATGCGATTCGTGAATCCAATGGTACGGCCGTCGCGGTCACGGACGAGGAGCTCATCGCAGGGGCGCGGGAAATGGCGCGTAGGGAAGGGATCTTTGCGGCCCCCGAGGGAGGCGCGTGCATTCCGGCATTGCGGAAGCTCATCGAGCGCGGGAAAGTGAAGCCCGATGAACGAGTCGTGCTGTTCAACACCGGCTCTGGCATCAAGTATCTGGACGCGTTCGACGCCGAGGTGAAGGAGCGGACGCCGAAGAATCAGCGCAAGAGCGCGCTTGGGCCAGCGCTCAGAACCTGATGGTGCATCGCTGAACCGACGGATTCGTACCGGCGTTAAGAAGTCTTCCGTTGCCGTTGTTCTCATCATCGTAGTCCAACGAGCTTGTGCGTCTGAAGGCTAAGTCGCCACCGCGGGTGCCTGAGACAATACTCGATCGCGCGCTCCGTGTTTCGCGCCGTGTCGGATCCATCCATCGGCTGGAGAAAAAAGTGACGGAAGTCGAGCTGCTCGAACTCTTCCGGCAGCGCGTTGTCCTGGGGATAAACGAGCTTGAGCTCGTTGCCCGTCGTCTGCACCAGCGGCGCACCAGCCTTAGGGCTGACGCAGACCCAATCGAGTGATCGTGGCGCTGGTCTGGTGCCATTCGTCTCGACGGCGACCTCGAAACCGCGCTGATGCAGCTCGGAGATCAGTTCCTCATCCACCTGGAGCAGCGGCTCACCACCGGTACAGAC
>Ga0209219_1000094_pt1 | contig 11056 bp, 10 predicted proteins | sample BlaSpr_A8_OM1_M1_FD_187973 | JGI IMG/M metagenome (GOLD analysis project Ga0209219, IMG submission 187973) | Forest soil microbial communities from Thunder Bay, Ontario, Canada - Black Spruce, Ontario site 2_A8_OM1_M1 (SPAdes) (version 2) | ecosystem: Environmental > Terrestrial > Soil > Boreal... | reverse complement strand
GGCTGCCGGATCGAGCCTCCCGTGTCGGTCCCGGTCGCCGCGGGTACCAGCCGCGCGGCGACCGCCGCGGCCGAGCCGCCGGAGCTCCCACCCGCGACGCAGGTGGTGTTCCACGGATTCCTGACCGGCCCGAAATAGGAGTTCTCGTTCGACGAGCCCATCGCGAACTCGTCCATGTTGGTCTTGCCGACCAGCACCATGCCGGCGCGTGCAAGCCTCTCGGCCACGAACGCGCTGTACGGCGCGACGAAGTTCTCCAGCATCCGGGAGCCGCAGGTGGTGCGCAGCCCCTCGGTCATGATCACATCCTTGTGCGCGAGGGGAATGCCGGTCAACGGCGATGCGGTTCCGGCGGCGATGCGCGCGTCGGCGGCCTTGGCCTGGGCCATCGCTCCTTCGCGATCGACCGTCAGGAACGCATTCAGTGTCCGATTCGCGGTCTCGATGCGGTCGAGAAGCGAACCGGTGAGCTCTACGCTCGACAACCGCCGCGCGAGCAAGGCGCGCGAGAGCTCGGCGACGGAGGAAGTAATCACGAAGGACGATCGATCAACGTTGACGGGAATACACGGAAAACACCGGAGCCGCGATCGAATCGCGGCGCTTGCCTCACGCCACGAAACACTTCATTCGATCACTTTCGGCACCAGATACAGCCCGTCCTCGACGGCGGGCGCGTTGCGCTGATGGAGCGCATGCTGGTCGCTCTCGGTCACGCGGTCCTCGCGCAGCGGCAATAACACATCCTGCGCGTGCGACATTGGGACGATGCCGGTCGTATCGACCGCGCGCATGCGCTCGATCATCCGGAAAACACCCTCGAGCTTGTTTTGGACATCAATGGCCTCGGCGGTGGTGATCTCGATCCGCGCCAGGTGCGCAGCGCGTTGAACGTCGTCGACGGAAAGAGCCATGGTCAGGAGGAAAACGGTGCAGAAACAAGGCTGAGAGGGTATCATAATCGCTTGTCATAAGTGCGCAGGCCGCCACCCTGACGGCCTCGAAACCGAAAGTCCCCATGTTCGACATGTTCAAGGGCTACTTTTCCAGCGATCTTGCGATCGACCTGGGAACAGCCAACACGCTCATCTATGTGCGCGGCAAAGGCATCGTGCTCAACGAACCGTCGGTGGTGTCGATCCGCCAGGAAGGCGGGCCCAACGGCAAACGGGTGATTCAGGAAGTCGGCCTCGCGGCAAAGCAGATGCTCGGTCGCACGCCGGGCAACATCACGGCCATCCGTCCGATGAAGGACGGCGTCATCGCCGACTTCACCGTCACCGAGCAGATGTTGAAGCAGTTCATCAAGAAAGTTCTCGACTCCAAGCTTTTTTCCCCGTCGCCGCGCATTATCATCTGCGTCCCATGCGGCTCGACACAGGTGGAACGGCGCGCGATCCGCGAATCGGCGCTTGGTGCCGGCGCGTCGAAGGTGTATCTGATCGAGGAACCGATGGCTGCGGCGATCGGTGCCGACCTGCCGATATCGGAAGCAACCGGCTCGATGGTCGTCGACATCGGCGGTGGCACCACCGAGGTCGGTGTGATATCGCTTGGCGGCATGGTGTACTCGGGCAGCGTGCGCGTCGGCGGCGACAAATTCGACGAGGCGATCGTCAACTACATACGACGCAATTACGGCATGCTGATCGGCGAAACCACCGCGGAAATGATCAAGAAAACGATCGGCTCCGCGTTTCCGGGCTCGGAAGTGAAGGAAATGGAAGTCAAGGGCCGCAATCTCGCCGAAGGCATTCCACGCAGCTTTACCGTGTCTTCGAACGAAATCCTCGAAGCGTTGACCGATCCGCTGAACAGCATCGTGTCGGCGGTGAAGAGCGCTTTGGAGCGCACACCGCCCGAGCTTGGCGCCGACATTGCCGAGCGCGGCATGGTGCTCACCGGAGGCGGTGCGCTGCTGCGCGACGTCGATCGCCTGCTGATGGAAGAGACGGGCTTGCCGGTGATCGTGGCCGATGATCCGTTGACTTGCGTTGTGCGTGGCTGCGGCAGGGCGCTCGAGAACATGGAAAAGCTGTCCGGCATCTTCACCTCGGATTAGAGGCCGAGCCCCAAGCTCTCGCCGACGCGACCGGTCGCTGATCCATGCGCCACATTTCGATCGAGCCGCCACCATTCTTTCATCGCGGTCCCTCCCCTCTTACGCGGCTCGCATTTTTCGGGCTGCTATCGCTGGCGCTGCTGTTCGCGGACACCCGCTACCGCTACCTCGAAAATGTAAGGCAGGTAGTCGCCGTTGCGCTATATCCGCTGCAGCGTGCGGTGCAGTTTCCCGGCGAAGCGTTGGGATACTTGGGGACGTATTTCGCCTCGCAGCAGACGCTGGCCAGCGATAACGCCGCGGTGAGGCAGCAATTGCTGGCGCAGGCTCCCGCGGTGCAAGGCTTCCCCTTGCTCGAGCAGGAGAATGCGCGGCTGCGGGCCTTGCTAGGGATGGCGGCGCGGTTTCCGGAGACCGCCACGGCGGCGGAGGTGCTCTATTCCGGGCGAGACCCGTTTTCGCAGAAGCTTTTCGTCGACAAGGGTGACGTTGCGGGGGTGCAGATCGGCCAGGCGGTGATCGACGAGATCGGCGTCGTCGGTCAGGTCACGCGAGTCTTTCCGTACATGTCCGAAGTGACGCTGGTGACCGACAAGGATCATGCGGTGCCGGTCAAAGTGGAGCGCAGCGGCTTGCGCAGCGTCATGTACGGCGCAGGGACGGGACGACTGCCGGAGCTGCGCTTTCTTTCGCCCAATACCAATGCGGAGATCCAGCCCGGGGACCGGCTCGTCACCTCCGGCATCGATGGAACCTATCCTGCCGGACTCGCCGTGGCCCAGGTCACATCGGTCGAGCGCGAAACGGGACAGGTCTTCGCCCGCGTGACCTGCAAACCACTCGCCGGTGTCGAACGCGACGGTCAGGTATTGATCTTAAGCCGCGCCGCGGTATCGTTGCCGCGTCCCGACGAGCCCACGGAGGCGGATGCGCCTCGCAAGGGCCGCGGAAGACGGCGGGGCTGATCAGTGATGGCGCAACTCTCGCCCTTTGCCGCTGCACGGCCGGACGAAATTCTTCTCCCGGCCAAGCCGTGGTTTGTTTTATTCACGCTGGTTTGCGGGTTGGTGGCGAACACATTGCCGGTATCCGGCGTCGCCTTGTTGCTCAAGCCCGATTTTCTGGCGCTGATGCTTCTTTACTGGTGCATCCAGGAGCCACGTCTGATCGGTGTCGGCATAGCCTGGTGCGTGGGACTGTTGATGGATGTCACCGACGCGACCGTTTTCGGGCAGCATGCGTTGGCATACGCGGTGCTCGCCTACGCCGCCGAATATTTTCGCCGGCGCGTGCTGCGATTTCCGCTATGGCAGCAAGCGGCGCAGGTCGCGGTTCTGCTCCTTGCATGCTCGGCGCTGGTGCTGGTGATTCGCGTGGTTGGTGGCGCGCCGACGCCGCGATGGACCTACGCCGTGGGGCCCTTGGTCGGAGCGGTCCTGTGGCCGCTCATAACGGTCGTGCTGCAGGGGCCGCAAAGGCCGCGGCGCCCGGCGGAAAGATAGGGCAGCTTCGGTGCGCCGACTCTTTACCAACCGCGATCGTCCGAGCACGATCAGCGGCCCGGAGCTCAGGGACCCGCAGCGCGAGCTGTTGCATTTCCGCAGGCGGCTGCTGATCGCGGGTGCGATGGTGATCGTCGCGTTCGGCGGTCTCCTCGGCCGTTTTGTTTACCTCCAGCTGTTCCAGCATAGTCATTATCAGACGCTCGCGGAAAGTAATCGCATTGCCATCGTGCCGATCGTTCCCAACCGCGGCGTGATGACCGACCGCAACGGCGTCGTGCTGGCGCAGAGCTATTCCGCGTATACGCTAGAAGTTACGCCGTCGCGGGTCAAGAATCTCGACGAGACGATCGACGGGCTGGCCACCATCGTGGAGGTCCAGGCGCGGGATCGCAAACGCTTCAAGCGGCTGCTCGAGGAGTCGAAAAACTTCGAGAGCCTGCCGCTGCGAACGCGGCTATCGGACGAAGAGGTCGCGCGATTTGCGGTCAATCGCTACCGTTTTCCGGGTGTTGAGATCAAGGCGCGCCTGTTCCGCCAATATCCTTTCGGCGAGGTCGCCTCGCACGTGACCGGCTACATCAGTCGCATCAACGACAAGGACGTCGAGCGCATCGACGCCTGGAACGAAACCGCCAACTACAAGGGCTCCGACTACATCGGCAAAGTAGGCGTCGAGCTCGCCTACGAACGCGACCTGCACGGCACCACCGGATGGGAAGAAGTCGAGGTCGACGCCGGTGGTCGCGCCGTTCGCACGCTGTCGCGGACGCCGCCCATTTCCGGCAACAACCTGAAGCTCGCACTGGACATCAGGCTGCAGCAGGCCGCCGAGCAGGCGTTCGGCGACCGGCGAGGCGCGCTGGTCGCGATCGAGCCGGCGACCGGAGACGTGCTCGCATTCGTCTCCAAGCCGGGGTTCGATCCCAATCTTTTCGTCGACGGCATCGACCCGACGAACTGGGAATTGCTCAATGAGTCCCCCGACAAGCCACTGTTGAATCGGCCGCTGCGCGGCGCCTATCCTCCGGGCTCGACCATCAAGCCCTTCCTCGCGCTGGCGGCGCTGACATCGGGCAAGCGCACCGCGGCGCAAACGATCTTCGACCCCGGCTTCTACCAGATAGCCGGAGCCGCGCATCGATTCCGCGACGACAAACCGGGCGGACACGGCTACGTCGACATGACCAAGTCGATCGTCGTCTCCTGCGACACCTATTACTACATGCTCGCCGGCGAAACCGACATCGATGACACGCACGCGTTCCTGTCGCAGTTCAGCTTCGGGCGCAAGACGGGCATCGATGTCGAGGGCGAGCTCCTCGGCGTGCTGCCGTCGCGCGCATGGAAGCGCGAACGATTCAAGGACAAGTGGTATCTCGGCGACTCGATCTCGGCGGGCATCGGGCAGGGCTATAACGCGTTCACGCCGGTGCAGCAGGCGCAAGCCATCTCGATCATCGCCAACGACGGCGTCGCGCTCGCTCCGCACCTGGTCAAGAGCATCGAAAACGTCAAGGACGGCAGCGTGCGGCAGATCGCACTGCAATCCACACAAGCGCTCCACGTCAAGCCCGAGCACCTGGCGGTAATCAAGAACGCACTCGTCGGCGTTCCGCGCGAAGGGACCAGCGCGCAGGCATTCGTCGGCACCAAATATGTTTCGGCGGGTAAGACCGGCACCTCGCAGGTCTATTCACTCAAGGGAGAAAAGTACTCAAAACAGGTCGACGAGCGCCTCCGCGATCATGCCTGGTACGTCGCCTACGCCCCCGCCGATAAGCCGCGGATCGCGATCGCGGTGCTGGTCGAGAACGGCGGATTCGGTGCGCAGGCCGCGGCGCCGATCGCGCGCGCCATATTCGATTACTACCTTCTCGGGCAGAAGCCGCGCGCGCCTGCGGTGCCCGGCACCGGACCGCGCGAGCCGGAAGACGAAAGCGACTAGCGCTCATGGGAAAATTCTTCGCGCTGCTGGCCAGGATCTGGGAAGTGCTCGTGCGCCGCGTGGACAGCTACCTCATGGCGGCAGCGCTGGCGATCGTCGGCATCGGGCTGATCACGCTGTTTTCGGCGTCGGACCAGAACATTTCGCGCGTTACGAGCCAGGTTATGTCGCTGGGATTTGCGTTGTTGCTGATGTGGATAGTGGCGAACATTCAGCCGCGACAATTGGCGCGGGCCGCTCTGCCGCTGTATATCTTGGGTGTGCTGCTGCTGATCGCGGTGGCGCTTGGCGGAACCGTGGTCAATGGATCGCGCCGCTGGCTCAATTTCGGCTTTGCCCGCTTTCAGCCTTCCGAGCTGATGAAGATCGCACTCCCGCTGATGCTTGCCTGGTATTTTCAGAAGCACGAGACGCGCGTTCGCTTCCGCGATTTCATTCTCGCGGTGGCGCTCATCGCCGCGCCGGTCTGGCTGATCAAACGCGAGCCCGACCTGGGTACCGCGCTGATGATCGGCGCTTCCGGTTTTTACGTGCTCTACCTTGCGGGTCTGTCGTGGAAGATCATGCTCGGCCTCTTGGTCGCGGCCGCCGCGGCAGCGCCGCTGGTCTGGCCGCACCTGCACGATTATCAGCAGGAACGAATACTGACCTTCCTCGACCCGGCGCGCGATCCTCTGGGGACGGGATATCACAGCACGCAGGCGTCGATCGCGCTCGGCTCCGGCGGCGTTATCGGCAAAGGCTGGCTCAACGGCACGCAGACGCACCTCGATTTCCTGCCGGAGCGGCACACCGACTTCATCTTTGCCGTGTTCGGGGAGGAGTTCGGCTTGATCGGAAGCGCGCTGCTGCTGGTTCTCTACCTGCTGCTGATCGGCCGCGCATTCGTAATCACCATGAACGCCTCGACGCTCTTTGCGCGGCTCACCGCAGGCGCGATCACGCTCATGTTCTTCAGCTATGCATTCGTCAACATGGCGATGGTCAGCGGGCTTCTTCCGATCGTCGGCGTTCCGCTGCCGCTGATTTCCTTTGGCGGCACCGCGCTGGTGAGCCTGTTCATCGGGCTCGGCATCTTGATGAGCGTGCAGGCGAACCGCAAGCTCGTGAAAACATAGCAAGCGTACCGCTCGCCGGTCCGATTGGTTCGATGGGCCTCGATTCGTCCCCCGGCGCGCGAGTCCCATGCCGAGCGTGAGACCGACGACCAGCAACGCTTCGAGCGCACAACGTATAATCGGCGGCTATATGTCGGCGACGCCCCACGGTCAAAATGCGCGACGATACGCGCATCGCCGGCTGCTGTGGCCGCTGCTTGCGCTCTTCGCAACAGTGCTCTTGGCGTGTTCGTCGCCCACCCGTCGCGAAACGCCGCCCCTTCCGGCGGCCGGCGAGGCTCCCAAGCGCGGCGGCTATTACAAGGATGATGGCCCGGGCGACAGTCCACCGCCCAATCTCGAGTTGATTCCCGACGCGACGCCACGGCTCGAGTCGCTCCATCGCTTCGCCAATCGTCCCTACGCGGTTTTCGGGCGCGACTATGTTCCGGCGACCACGCTGCGTCCATACAAGGAGCGCGGCATCGCGTCGTGGTACGGGCGCAAATTCCACAATAGCAAGACTGCGACCGGCGAGACCTACGACATGTACGGCATGACTGCCGCGCATCCAACGCTGCCGCTGCCCTCCTACGCGCGCGTGACCAATGTCGCGACCGGGCAAAGCGTCATCGTGCGCGTGAACGACCGCGGTCCGTTCCATCCGGGCCGCGTCATCGACTTGTCGTTCGCGGCCGCCTATCGGCTTGGGATCGCGCAAAAGGGCAGCGGCGAAGTCGACGTCGAAAGCATCCTGCCCGCGGCGGCGCCACCGGTCATTGCCACGACGCCGCTGCCGCTGGTCGCGGTGGTCGACGCCGCCCCGGCGGCGGCCGTTCCGATCGGACACGAAGCGGGCGGCTATGTGGCCCAGCTCGGCGCCTTCGCCAACAATGCCAACGCTCAAAACTTCGTCGCCCATCTCGCGAACCAAACGACGGGTGCCGCCGTCGAAGCCAAGGTGCGGCAGATCGACGGCCTGTTTCGTGTCTTTGTAGGACCGTACCCGACGCGCGACGATGCGCGCCGCGCCCTCGACGCCCTGCGTGATACTGCCGGTCTCGAGGGAACTGTGAAGGCTCCGTCGTTTGCTCCGTGATCAGCGACTGACCCGATTTCGTATTCGCGTTCGTTATAATTGTCTGCGCGTCCTCGCGTACGCCACGTCGTTGACCTGACGGCGATTTCGATTGCTCGTTCTCTGGAACTTCATGACCCGTTCTCTTTCCCGCGCTCCCTGGGTTCTTGCGTTGCTCTGTTTGCTGATCGCAGGCTCGGCCCGCGCCCAGCTCACGATCGAAATCGTCGGCGGTGGCGCGACCACCATCCCGATCGCCATCGTGCCTTTCGCGAGCGATGCGTATCCAGTGAGTACGACCGCCGTTGTCAGCGCCGATCTTGCGCGAAGCGGCCTGTTCAAAGTTGTTGACGCGGGCGGAGTCGTTCCGCGCCCGTCGCGGGCCGAGGAGGTGCGCTACGGCGATTGGACCTCGCGTGGCGCCGACGCTGTCGTGGTGGGCAGCATGGCGCCGCAGCCGGATGGCCGGATCGAAGTGCGTTTCGCGCTGCTCGATACAGTCAAGCAAGGGCAACTCGCGGCCGTTACCTACCTCGTCCCGCCGGCGCAACTGCGTGCGACCGCGCACCGGATCGCCGACGCCATCTATGAAAAGCTGACCGGCGATGTCGGCGTGTTCAGCACCCGCATCGCCTACATCGCCAAGCAGGGCCCGCGCTACGAGCTGCTCGTCGCCGAGGCGGACGGCTTCAACCCGCAATCGATCGTCAGCTCCAACGAGCCGCTGCTTTCTCCGGTCTGGTCGCCGGACGGCACTCGCATCGCCTACGTATCGCTCGAAAACAAGAAGCCGGTCGTGTACGTGCAAACCCTGTCGACGGGTGGGCGGCAGGTCGTCGCCAATTTCCGCGGCAGCAACAGCGCGCCAGCCTGGTCGCCGGACAGCTCGCGTCTGGCGGTGACACTGACCAAGGACGGCGGATCGCAGCTCTACCTGATAAACGCCGACGGCAGCGGCGTGCAGCGGCTCACGAGCTCCGCCGGAATCGACACCGAGGCGAACTTTGCCGCCGACGGCCGGTCGATATTGTTTACCTCGGACCGTGGCGGCAGCCCGCAGATCTATCGGCTGACCGTCGGCAGCGGAGCGATCGAGCGCATGACCTACGATGGCAGCTACAACGTTTCGCCACGGAACCTTCCCGATGGCAGAGGGTTCGTGTTCGTGCGCCGCGACGGCGGGCGATTCAACATCGCGTTGCAGGATTTCGCGACGCGGCAGGTGCAGGTGCTGACCCAGGGTTCGCTCGACGAATCGCCGAGCGTCGCACCCAACGGCAAGCTGATCATCTACGCGTCGGAGACGGGGGGCCGTGGTATATTGGCCGCAGTCTCCAGCGACGGCCGTGTCAAGCAGCGATTGACAGCGGCCGCGAGCGACGTGCGCGAGCCCGCGTGGGGCCCGCTTCTCAAGTGAGCAGGGTGCGCCCCTGGTCCACCATCGCTACCTTTCGCCAATCTCAGGAGGTCGACATGCAATATTCCGTCCAGAAACGATTGATCAGCGCATTGTTCGTGAGCTTGCTCGCTGCCTGCGGCACGACGCCGACGACCGATTCCGGGGCGCCGGTCGAGGACCGCAACGTGGGCTCCGGAACCTCGGGCGCGGCCACTTCGGGTTCCACGACCGGCAACGTCGCCGGCACCGCCACCGGCTCACAAGCGAATCGACTGCGCGACCCGAACAGCATTCTTTCCAAGCGCAGCGTCTATTTCGATTTCGACAGCTACGCGGTCAAGGACGACTACAAGCCGCTGATCGACGCGCACGCGCGCTACCTGCAGGGCGACAAGGGCGGACGGATGACGATCCAGGGCAATACCGACGAGCGCGGCAGCCGTGAGTACAACATCGCGCTCGGCCAGCGGCGCGCCGATGCGGTAAAGAAGATGATGATGCTCCTGGGCGCGACCGATTCGCAGATCGAAACCGTCAGCTTCGGCAAGGAAAAACCGCGCAATACCGGCCATGATGAAGGCGCGTGGACCGAGAATCGCCGCGACGACTTCGTCTATCGGGGCGAATAGCGCGTGGCGCGTTTCGGCGCTGGCGCAGCGCTGGCGTTTCTGCTCGTGGTAGAGCTGGCCACCGCGCCGGCGCGCGCGGCGATGTTCGACGATGACGAGGCGCGCAAGCGGATCGAGACGCTTCGCGGCCGCGTCGACCAGATCGAGCGCTCGCTGGCGCAGCGCCTGGACGCGCTGGAGACGAAAAACGCGGGAGTCGTCGATCTGTTCAAGGACGTCGAGCAGATCAAGGCCGACATCGCCAAGCTGCGCGGACAATTCGAAGTGCTGACCTACGAGCTGGAGCAGGCGCAAAAGCGGCAGCGCGATCTCTACCTCGATCTGGACAGTCGTCTGCGCAAGCTCGAGGGCGGACCGGGGACCGCGGCCGCAACGCCGGGGGCAACCGACGCGACGCCTGCGATCACAGGCGGGCCGCCGACGCCTTTTGTCGGCACGCAATCGCGTCCCGGAGACGTTGCCGCCGAGCAGCGTGCGTACGATGCCGCGCTCGACCAGTTCAAGAGCGGCAATTATTCCGCGGCGACGTCAAGCTTCCAGGCGTTCACGCGCACCTATCCGCGAAGCCCGCTGGCGCCGTCGGCGATCTACTGGGCCGGAAACGCACAATACGCGCAAAAAGATTTTCGTGCCGCCATCGCGACCCAGCGCCAGTTGCTCGCCGCGTTCCCCGACAGCCAGAAAGTGCCCGACGCGCTGCTCAACATCGCGAGCGCTCAGATCGAGCTCGGCGACAACGGCGGCGCAAAAAAGACGCTCGAGGAAATCGTCGCCAAGTATCCGACGTCGGAGGCGGCCGGCAAGGCACGCCAGCGGCTGCCGGGGCGCTAGCACTTGAGCCGCCGGGCATGAGCTCGTTTTCGGCGCGGCTCATCGCCTGGCAGGAACATGCGGGCCGGCGCGATCTGCCATGGCAGAACACGCGCGACGCGTATCGCATCTGGATTTCCGAAATCATGCTCCAACAGACGCAGGTGGCGACGGTGATGCCGTACTACCAGCGTTTCCTGGATGTCTACCCCGACGTTCAATCGCTCGCCGCGGCTTCGATCGACGCAGTGCTGCAGTTGTGGAGTGGATTGGGCTACTACCGTCGCGCGCATCTATTGCATCGCGCCGCGCAAGAAGTCGCCGGCCGGCATGGCGGCGCGGGCGAGCCAGATTGCCGAGTAGCCGATCGCCGAGCCCATCTCGAAGATTCGCCGCGCGCCGGAAATCCGCGCCAGCGGATGGATCGTTAGCTCTAGCGCCGGGCCGATTCTGGGGATATCGTGCTCCCGCGCGCATGTCTCCCTCTCCGCCAGAAACGCGTCGCGCTCGGGGAGGATGTTATAGAGGTAT
>Ga0209219_1000092_pt1 | contig 11161 bp, 7 predicted proteins | sample BlaSpr_A8_OM1_M1_FD_187973 | JGI IMG/M metagenome (GOLD analysis project Ga0209219, IMG submission 187973) | Forest soil microbial communities from Thunder Bay, Ontario, Canada - Black Spruce, Ontario site 2_A8_OM1_M1 (SPAdes) (version 2) | ecosystem: Environmental > Terrestrial > Soil > Boreal... | reverse complement strand
AAGATGGGCATTAAACCCAAGGAGTGGCTGCTGCTTTATGGCGAAGGGCAGGATGCTCGTATTTTCTTCAATCACCACATCGCCAATGCCAATCCGTATGAGGATAAGTGGACCGTTTGGCAGGCCTATCCTCAATTAGGCAGTTCCGAGACAGGTTGGATAGATGCGCTGGCGGGCCGCGAGGTTCTGCGTTTCGGCGATGAACGCGTCATCGGCCCCTCGGAATGGCTTAACGTAGGCCGCACCTTCAACGTTGCGCGGGTAGATATTCATCATCCGGACTTCTTAGTCAGCGTGTTCGCCTCTTCCGTAGTCCCTGGCGAAAACACGGATGTACACAATGCGCTCCCGGGCAACAACATGTACGGAGTTTACGGAAGCTTCCAGAATATCGTCCCCAAGGCCGACTTCGAGCCCTACGTTCTGTGGCGCGTCGCGCACTCGAACCCTGAACTTCCAGAGACTCTGAACCGTGGGCACCTCAATGAAGTCACCATCGGTCTTCACTGGAAGGGCGATCTACCCGCCGATTTTGAGTACGACACTGAATTTGACGGACAGACAGGATCGCTGGGGTCGTCTTCCATTGCCGCGTGGGCGGGCTATGCCAGCGTGGGCAAGACTTTTCGCAAGGTTGCCGCTCTCCCTCACGTTTTTCTCGAGGGCAATTACGCGTCGGGAACGAAAAATCCGAACGGTCACACGTGGAATACTTTTGACCAGATCTATCCTTCGAATCATGACAAGTACGGCTTCGACGATTTGGTCGGCCGCCGGAACCTGGTACAGTTCCGAACCGGCGTCGAAGAAGAGCCCACGAAAAAATGGAAACTCAAACAACAATTTGAAGGCTTCTGGTTGGCCACCTCAAATGACAATTTCTACGCCAGCAGTGGAGCCATTTCGGTTTCCGCCCATCCCGGCGCGAACCGCCACATCGGCAACGAATTCGATATGGTTGCCGAGTACGAAGTCAATAAAGGACTGAACTTTGGCTTCGGTTATGGCCGCATGTTCACCGGACAATTTCTCAACACCACCACGCGGGGTCAGGATTACGGCTATCCGTACGCGTACTTCGAATACAACTTTTCGAAGTCAGGCTTTCACTTCCCCGTCACACCGAATAAGCCGAACTAGCCCGAACCTGAACCCGGCTCTCTTGATCTTGTCGAGTGCTCCAACACTCTGCTTCACCCTGGTGTGAGGGCTGAAATTAAGATCACAATTAGATTGATCATTGTTCTCAATTCCTCTTGCGGTGGACTATATGGCGGCACACGAATTTGACATGGTCAATACCCCTTGAGAGATAGGCAAGCTGAAAGTAGGCCGCTTTGACTCCGGCGAGAACGGAACGGCGGACGGCTTCGTATCCTTGTTGCGAAACGTCGGCGCCTCGCTTCGCGATTTCTCCCTTGAGCCGAAGCTTCCCCGATAAGGCTTTCCATCCACGAAGACCTCCATCAGAATGCTGTCACCCACTCTCCTGTTCACAGTAAACTTGGCCGCCCCGATCGTCAAACGATGCTTCGACTTGTTGACCCTCACCCTGACTGCTAACGTTCTTTCCGTTTGGCGGTCTGCACGGCAATGCCTTTGAATGGAAGCAATGCTCGGTCCAATCAAGAGGAACGCCCCTCGGAGCTAATACACGCTGCGCATCGGTAATTCTGATTGGGTGCCTTTTCGATTTGGCGTGCGCAAGGACGAAGCGCGACTGTTGGTTTCTGGCTTTTGTGGTTTGTTCACATTCCAATTTTGCAAGTGGCGCAACCACGTTCGGGGAGACGGTTGCGGAAAGCCAACTAGGCGGCACGGAGTCCGACCGAGATCTAGCAGTCATACAAGACCGCAAGGGTAGGGGTCATTCGTTGAATTCGAGCCCTCTCTGCCTCGGTGTACCCGTTCTTCCGGTTCGCCAGTCCGATCATCGCAACCACGGTGCCACCTCTGATGGCGGGAATGCCCAGGAAACTGCGCCTCCAGGAATTCACCCAGCTTGGTCGTAGCCTTAAATTGCGGAATGGGGTGCAGTTCCTTGAATGCTGAAGTGAACGCATTCGAGAGGCTCCAAATTGTTCGCAGCTTGAATTCCTCGTACCTCGGCTCGAAGTAAAGGTCATGTACGGTGCTAGCCAAGTGTTTCGGAGCTTCCAGCTTGCCCTCCATAAACGACTCGTAGATGACAAGCTTTGCAGTCACGTCCGTCAATTCGCTATTCTGCCGAATGGACTCAGAATGAGTATTCGCTTGTTGCGATTCTAGTAATCAGTGGCCATTAGCAAACCGTGTGTCGTCGAGGCTCCAACTGCCGCCAAGTGCTTTGTAGAGCTGGACAACGACAAGCCTCCGATCACGCGAGGTCTGGGAAAGAGAAAATTCAGCCGGATAGAGAAGTTGCTGAGCTTCCAAAACCTCGTAGTAGCTGGCGAGCCCGCCCCGATACCGCCGATTCGCGATCGCCACCGATTCAGTCAGGGCCCTAACCTGGTGCTTCTGCTGTTCCTCGATATCGCTTAGCTTCTGAGATGCGGTGAGGGCGTCCGATACTTCTTGAAAAGCCCTCAACGCACTCTGCGAATACTGATACTTGGCCTGATCGAAGGCGGCCTTGGCGGCCCGACGTTGCTTTGTCAGGCGGCCTCCTGTAAAGAGGGGCCCCGAGGCCGACGCTGCAAGTGCCCAAATGTCCGAGCTTCCGGTGGTCAGCGACGATAAATCCGTGCTGACCCGTCCAAACAGCGTCGTCAAGCCAATACGGGGAAAGAAATTCGCGTTCGCAACACCGACATTTGCCAATGCATATCTGAGATTGTCTTCGGACTGGCGAATATCAGGGCGTCTTTCCAGAAGCTGCGATGGGATTCCAGCTGGCACAATCGGCGGAGTGTTCAAGCCCAACTCGGGTGGACTCCGCTTGATCGCACCGGGATTCCGACCGACGAGAACACAAATCTGGTTTTCTTTTTCCGCAATCTGCCGTTCGGTATCATCAACCGTAGTCTGCGCTGCGGCCAAGGCCGATTCCGCGCGAGTGACCTGTAATTTGGAACCAATTCCGGCGCCAAAGCGCTCGCTGAAGAGTTTATATGTCGCCTGAAAGGCGTCGCGGCTTTGATGAGCGAGTTCCAAACGTCGATCTAGTTCGACAAGTTCGAAGTAGGCGGCCGCGACGTCGCTTACAAGCGACAGCATGAGGCCGCGGCGGGCCTCCTCAGTTCCCAGATAAGTCGCATTCGCCGCTGCCGCGGTGTTGCGAATGCGGCCCCAAAGATCAATCTCCCAGGCAGTGGAAAGACCGCCAATAAACAGTTCATGCGTGGAAGCTCCAGCCGCCGGCAGATTCAGTGCCGGAGCGAATCTATACGTGCCGAGATCGCCTTGCACTCCCGAGTCAAAGCCTACCGAAGGGTAGTAGGCAGAGCGCGCCACGCCAACGTACGCGCGCGCCTCCTGGGTGCGCGCGATAGCGGTGCGCAAATCGTAGTTGTTCTTGAGAGCTTCCTTAATCAGGTCCTCAAGTAGCGGATCCGAATAGATGTTCCACCACGCCTGATCCGCCAAAGAGAACGAATCCGCACTCGCTTGCCCTCGAAACGTTGGAGGAACCTGCACCACGGGTCTCTTGTAGACTGGGCCGCGGAAGCAACCACACAGGAAAATCGTAGCCAGTAGAAGAATCGGGGCGCCGCGTTTCACGACGAACTCCTCCAAGAACTTACCTTATCTTTGGCGGATTCCACGGCGTAAAACGCGACCGGTATGATGAAAATGGCGAGCATGGTTGCGGCGAGCATGCCGCCGATCACCGCAGTCCCGAGGATTCGCCGGGATGCCGCTCCCGCCCCGCTTGCGATCGCGAGCGGAATCGTCCCGAGGACGAAGGCAAAGGCGGTCATCAAGATGGGCCGGAGGCGAATGCGGGCCCCTTCCAACGCCGCTTCCAGCGCGTTCTTTCCGCGGAGACGTTCCGACCTTGCGAACTCGACGATGAGTATGGCGTTCTTCGCCGAGAGGCCAATCAGCATCACGAGACCAATTTGCGCGTAGACGTCGTTTTCAAAGCCCCTCACCCATAGTGCAACAAAAGCACCGAACACGGCGACCGGCGTGCACAGCAGAACGCTAAATGGAAGGGCCCAGCTTTCGTACTGGGCCGCGAGGATAAGAAATACGACAAGAAGCGAAAACCCGAAGACCACAGCGGGACTTACTTGAGAAGCAGCCTTGTTCTGCTGATATGAAAGAGCATTCCAATCGTATCCCATATCTTTTGGGAGGACTTGATTGGCCACTTGCTCGAGCGCCTTCATGGCTTGCGCGGTGGTGTAGCCGGGAGCAGCCGATCCTGTAATCTCCACCGTGCGGTATTCGTTAAACCGGGAAGTAAATTCTGGCCCGGCCGTGTTCTTAATGGAAACGACCGAGGAGAGAGGCAACATCTCATTGTTCTTATTGCGGACAAAAAAGTTCGTGACCTCCCTGGCCTCGGTGCGATAGCCGTTGTCTGCACCGATGTATACCTGCCAGGCGCGGCCGAAGCGGTTGAAGTAGTTCACAAAAAGGGAACCCATGAAGGCTTGAATCGTGCTGTAAACGTCTTTTACTTCCACGCCCTGCTTCAAGACTTTGTCGCGATCGACCGCAACTAGAACCTGAGGAACCTTGGCATTCAATGAGCTGTTCAGGCGCGCGAGCTCAGGCCGCTTTTGAGCAGCTTGCAGGAACCGATCGGTATTTTCGGCGAGATAATCGACAGATTTTCCGGCCCGGTCCTCCAGCATGAAGCTAAAGCCCCCGGAAGTTCCGACTCCGGAAATAGCCGGTGGTGAAAAAGCGAAGGCGCGCCCCTCCGGCATTCTGTCAAGCTTATCGTTGACCGAATCCATGATCGCTGTGATGCTCGTATCCTTACTTTTGCGCTGGTCCCATGGCTTCAGCGCTACGAATACGAAGGCGCTGTATGTGGCGTTCGTTTGCGTAAGGAGGCTGTTGCCCACGATGGTGCTGTAGTACTGAACACCCGGCGTGCTCTTGAGAACCGCTTCTACTTTCTTGGTGAAAACGTTCGTTCGCTGGAGCGAGGCCGCATCCGGCAACTGGATGTTCAAATAAAAATAACCTTGATCTTCGGTAGGAAGAAATCCGGAAGGAAGCCTGTACCCCACCAGAAGAGCTGCGCCAGCTACCACGCACAGCAGGAGCGTGCTCAAAGCCATTTTTTGGATGAGCGTGCCAGAAATGCTGACATATCGATTCGTCGCTCTGTCGAATCCTCGATTGAACCCACCAAACACACGATGCAGGAAACCGGTGGACTCCTGCCGTGGCTTCAGAAGGAGAGAACAGAGCGCGGGACTCAGCGATAGAGCGTTGAAGGCGGAGATCACCACAGACACCGCGATCGTCACGGCAAACTGCTGATACAGACGGCCTGTGATTCCTGGAATAAAAGCGGTGGGAACAAAGACTGCGGCAAGAATAAGGGCAATCGCGACTACGGGGCCGCCAACCTGCTCCATTGCCTTAAGCGAGGCTTCCTTTGGACTTAGACCCGCGGCTATGTTCGTCTCGACGGCCTCGACAACGACAATCGCATCGTCAACCACGAGACCAATCGCCAAGACCAGCCCGAATAAGGAGAGAGAATTGATGGAGAAACCCAGCATCGGAAAGAAAATAAAGGTCCCGAGAAGCGAGACGGGAACCGTCAGTGCGGGGATTAGCGTGGCGCGAACATTCTGCAGGAACAGGAATACCACGAAGATTACCAATAGCAGCGCCGCCACCAGCGTGGTGATGATTTCGCGGACGCCTTCTCTGACGGAAAGGGTCGTGTCGAGCGAAACCACATAGTCGACGTCATCCGGAAACTTCTCCTTGAGCTGCGCCAGCATTTTTCGGACGCCATCGACGGCATCAATGGCGTTGTAGCCCGGCAGTTGAAAAACATTGATGATCGCCGCAGGAGCGTCGTTCATTCGCCCGATCACGTTGTAGGTCTGTGCTCCGAGTTCGATTCGGGCAACATCCTTCATTCGAATGACAGAACCGTCCGGGTTCTCGCGAATCACGATATTGCCAAAGTCTTCTTCGGTAACCAGGCGCCCCTGGGCACGCATCGTGTAGGTAAACTCCTGTCCGCTTGGAGCAGGTTCCGCACCTACCTGCCCTGAGGGGTTAACGGTATTCTGCTGCTCAAGAGCATTGACGAGGTCGGGCACAGTCACGCCGAGGCTGGCCAACTGGTCGGGCTTCACCCATTGACGCATGGCATATGCGCCCGCACCCTGCACGACGATGGAACCGATCCCCGTGACGCGCGTGAGCGGATCGGCAATATTAATGTTGGCGTAATTCGCCAGGAATTTTGCATCTCGGGTGCCCTTCGGGGCGTAAAGAGCAATGATCATCAGCGGGCTGACATGGGATTTTGCGATGGTCACTCCCTGGTTCCGGACCGAGGGAGGGAGTTGCGGTAGCGCGCGATTCACACGGATCTCCGAAAATACCTCCGCGACATTGGGGTCCATGTTCAGATCGAAATCGACGCGCAGTTTCATGGTTCCATCATTCGCATTGAATGACCGCATGTACAGCATGCCTTCAACGCCGGCCATCGCTTCTTCAATCGGGGTTGCGACAGCGCTCTCGATGGTCAGTGCGTCGGCACCGACATAGTTGGTGGTCACGACAATTTCAGGAGGGGCAATGGCCGGAAACTGAGCGATTGGAAGGCGCTGCGCGAGCACGACTCCGACAATAACAATGAGAATCGAAATTACGATCGCAGTGACTGGCCGATTGATGAAGAATCTTGACATCAGGGCGCGCTCCCGCGGACATCGGCCAGAGAAGGTAAAGGCGGAAGCTGGGCATCTTTGGGATCGACCCTCTCTCCAGTTTTGATTTTCTGGAGGCCTTCAATCACAACCCGGTCATCCGCGCTTAAGCCTTGCTCGATGATCCAGTAGGAACCAACCCGGTTGGAAGCTTTCACGTTGCGAAATGCGACTCGATTATCCCCATCGACCACAGCAAGTTCATATTCTCCCTGTAATTCCTGCACGGCGCGCTGGGGAACCAACAAAGCATCCTTGTCGATGCGAGTCGCAGTTCGAATCCTGGAGTATTGACCCGGACGCAAGACGTTTCCTGGATTCGGGAAGATACCCCGAATCCTGAGTGTCCCGGTCGAGGCCTCAATCTCCCGTCCAATGATGTCAATCTTGCCCTTATGGTCATAGACGGTTCCGTCCGGCAGGATTAGTTCCAAGTCCTCCCCTTGCCTCGAGCCTTTAGTGAGGAGAAGCTGGCGCAAGCGGAAATACTCCTGGTCGCTGATCGGAAACTGTACGAAAATAGGATCGATTTGCGAAACCGTTGTCAGAAGAGCCTTTTGATCCGCCCCTACGAGGTCGCCCATGTTGGCGACTCGAATACCCGCTATTCCGTTGATGGGAGACTTAACTTTTGTGTAACTCAGGTTAAGCTGAGCACTTTGAAGAGAACTGCGAGCGACCTCGATCTGCGCCTCTGCGGCTTTCACGGTAGCCAGAGCGTGGTTGTACTTTTCCTTCGCGGCCAGAACCGAAGCTTGATTCGCGAGGTTCGACTGAAAGGCATCGTCCATCTCTTGCTGGCTTACCGTGCCATCCGTCACGAGAGGTGTATAACGCTTGACATCCAATTCGGTTTTCACCTGCGCGGCTTCAGCGCGGTTGATCTCGGCCTGAGCTGCATTCACGTCGGCACGAGCCCGAGTCAGTTCAGCGCTGGCAACGTTGAGTTGAGCATTTGCCTGATCCACGACCGCCTGGAAGGGTCGTGGATCAACTTCGAACAGAAGGTCTCCTGTTTTCACCAATGATCCTTCCTTGTAGTTTTGGGCCAGAAGATATCCCGTGACTTTGGAATGAATCTGGGCGTCGATATACCCAACCGTGGTTCCGATCCACTCTGAATAGATAGGAACATCTGTGCGAACCGGCTTCGCTACTTCCACTTCAGTCAGCCGGGTCTTCGCTTTATGTGTGCACCCAACCAAACCCAGAGCCATTACCCAAGCGGCGATCCAGAGGGGACTCCGCAGTCGGCGTTGGCTGGCCAACCCTAGATATGGATTCTGAGAAAACATGTTTCGTATTGTCTGGAGCGAGCAGGGGTCCGATGGAGCGAGCGCAGCGGCAGAATGGCTTTCCGTGACATCGCCACGCAAACAGTTGCTGCAAAGGAATCTGAAGCTCAAGCGCCGCCTACCTCGGTGAGGATTTCTTTTGGCATCCAGCCCCTGATCGCAGCTCGATCCTGTTGCTTCTGGAGACTCGCGATACAGCGCATTCCAGATCACACCACGTTCGTTGCTATCACGATCACAAGTCGCGCAGCCGTCGGGTGTAGGACGTGGCGTAGGACGGAGAGCGAAATAGCAGAACAGGATCATCGGTGGGGGCGATTCCGTCACCCATCACCAGGGGATCGTAGTTGATTTTGTAGCTTCCCGCTTCGGCCGATGGAGTCGCCGATGTGATCGTAAGCGTACCCGCCTTGACTTCTTTGCGGGTCTTCGGCCATAGAATTGTCGGATTCGTCTCCGGATCGCCCGGCTCTCCGATTGTCAGGATCATATCCCAACGTACCGGTCCCTTCTTGGTCCGCTCGATGAGCGCTCTTTCGAGAAAGTCGCGTGGCGCTGACTGCATCTCTGCATTGGACAGCTGCTTCTCTCCGTCCCGCGGGACGAAGCGGAATTTCACCAGCGTGGTCTCTCCCTTTCTGTTGATGAATTTGAAGGTGTGAATCCCGTAGTAGGCGCAGTTGGCATAGCTCGGCGGAGGATTGTTTTCCGACAAGAATTTCGCCTGCCCGTCATTGTCCCGGTGTGAGGCCTTGAACGCCTCGAATTTCTCCGGGTCTGGCTTGCCCGTCGCCGGATCCACCGTGAGAGCGATGAACTTATCGAGGAAAGTCTGCGGCACCGCGGCAAAGAACATCGGCGTGTGAATCATCGTCATATGATGCAGACCACCGTCGGGCATCCGGAACTGGAGTGCCATGCCACGAGGACTCTTCTCAGCGTCGGAAGCCTCGGGATCTCCGCCCGCCAGGGAGAAGCGCGCGATCACCTCCAGTGCCTTGCCCGAAAAAAGCTCGGAGCGCGAATAGGTGGAGGCTTCGGGATTTCCAACGAAGGAACCCAGTGCTCCTACGCCCTTGGTGTGGTTCCGGCGCTGGCCCCGCTGTACTCCATAGGTGCCTTCGAGGGCATCGATTACTTTTTCGGCGGTGGCTTCGGTTTGCTCCTCATCCGCTTTCGTGTCATGCGACTGGGCAGGCGCTTCGGACGCACCTGAAACGCCTGACGACAATATGGGCGCGATTGCTCCAGCCAGTGCCAAGCGCCCAGCCTCCACGAGCAGTTCTCTTCGATTCTTCTTAGACATGCCTGCCTCCTTTCATTCCACGTCACTAGTTCCCGCCACCGAAAGACCAAGCAAGTCATTTGCCATTACGCAACACTGCAAGCTTTCTTCACATCAATGAACTTACAGTCGGAGTGAGAGAACCACTTTTCGCGAGCGCATCTTGTGCCTGTCTATATGTCGACATGTGTCTGCGTATATGTCGACAAGTGTTACGAATTCGGGGACCGACCTTGACAACCGGTCAACGCTGACGACCAGAACATATCCAAATGGCCGAAAGCTCGATACGGTGGCAATTAGTTCGTTCAGCGCAGGGTGCTCTTTGGATAATCCAGAAATCCCAGAATCGACATAAATGTCTTCGTCCACCACTTCCCAGCCACTCCGGGCAGCAAATTCTCGGCAACAAGTAATTTGGGCGTCGACTGAGCCATCCGCTTGATGGGCGGTTGCAGTCCGTGCATAGATGCCGCAGTGCGAAGCCGGCTTGCGAAGATGCTTTACGCGAGTACATTCGCCACCTCGGCTTCGAGCAGGTCGAGAAGCGCGACAGGTTTTTCCTGTTTCTCTATGATCAGGAGGAAGTCCTGCAACTTGCCGATCCGACCCCTCGCAGCAACTCCATCGGTCAGTGTGTTGAATTTCGCCGCGATGGCTTCATTGCTGAGCGGATGGCCTGCTCCACCGGTCGGCGTTTCAACCATCTGCCGCTGTTGACTTCCATCCGTGAACACAATTGTCACCTGAGTTGTGTAGCGCGTGTGCGGCTTTTGGTCGTACTCCGCAACCTTGTGCACGTCGGTTTTGTCGATCAGGTTCCACACGTCGTCGGATTCGATCCGGGCGTGCGCAAACTGCTTGATGAGCGCGGCACCATCCAGCAGGGCGACCGCCCGCTGTAGCGCAGACTCATCTGCGCCGTGATGGGCTCGATGGGCCTCTGGATTGGGAAGTCATTGACAAATCTCGCGAATGCGGCTGAGCCCAAGTTGCTGTCGGTCTAATCGGCCGTTTACCTGCCTAAAGGCGTTCTCGACTACAATCGCCACTGACATCAATGACTTGCCGGTAATCAGCCCGCGCGGAAGTGACTTTGGCGCCATTCGCAAATTGTTGAAGTTGCATCGATTCGAATGTAGCACGCGGCACAGCAATGGCACACCACGATAAGTCTTGCGTCATCCTCAAAAACCGCCGACCTTTGGGTTATGAGTGAGTGGAAGAACGTAATTTCAACGAGGTCGAGGACAGGGACAAGCTTCAAAACACCCGCCGGAACTGCTCGGATACGCCAATCCTCGCTTAATGCTGCCTCATCGTTTGCTCCAGAAATATAACGATCGGATGCCATCAGATGGGCGACCTGACTAGGTCGCCAGTCGACCGTGTGCGCAGTCCCAACAGGAAGCATCAGCACCACGAGTCCTTCCAACCTGCGTGTGCGATGAATCTGTTCGAATCCCTCATGGCCGCAGACTGTGCGAACGAAATCGGATCATGCAAGGACTGAGTGATCCCTGTGTGGTGTCAGCTATCCGTCAAAATTGTCGAGGCCTGTTGCTTTTCTGTCGACTCGCGGTCGTGTTGCCAAACATTCACGGTCGAACGTGGACTGCGGGAACATCGGATTGATCAGAGATAGCCGCGTCCGTTGAGCGAACCAATCGACACTGCAGGTTTGGGGCACAAATTGCTGAATCCGTGGTTCTCATAGAAGAGGAGGAACGCCCATG
>Ga0209219_1000091_pt1 | contig 11227 bp, 6 predicted proteins | sample BlaSpr_A8_OM1_M1_FD_187973 | JGI IMG/M metagenome (GOLD analysis project Ga0209219, IMG submission 187973) | Forest soil microbial communities from Thunder Bay, Ontario, Canada - Black Spruce, Ontario site 2_A8_OM1_M1 (SPAdes) (version 2) | ecosystem: Environmental > Terrestrial > Soil > Boreal... | reverse complement strand
AAGCCGTATCCCGCCGCGTGGCTTTCCTTTTCCGAATCCATGAAATTGTAGCCTACTATAATAGCCTATCGTCTTCGCCTTCTTGTCATATTTTTCAACATCTTATTAAAAGCCTTGGACGGAGAACCATTCTGGCTTAACATGCAGTTCACAGGCTGTAGCGTACGGAGGCGGTTCAAAGTGGGGCGGCTCCGTATCCGGATCGTATCGTCGATCGGCTCGGCTCAAGGTTAAAGAAAAAATGGCCCTGTCGACGTTTAAGCTTTCGCCGGTCACGGAACCGGAACCGGTCGGTCGAGAAATCAGCGTAGCGGCGCCCGACCAGACGGCGTACCCGGATTTCTCCAGTGGAGCCCAGGCACTCATCGAAGCGTATCGCCTGCATGGCTACTGCCAGGCGTCGATCAATCCACTCGATAGCTCTCCGCTCGAATCGCCATTCGTCGCCGAGCTTGATCCCGGGGCGTATGGCCTCGCATTCGACGAGTCCGCCAGCTATCTGATTCATCTCGGCGGCGCCGCCCGCACGCTGACTCTGCCCGAGCTGCTAAGCCATCTGCGAGCGATCTACTGCGGCTCGATTTCCCTCGAGACCGCGCATGTCCGCGCGACGGCACAACGGCAATGGCTCTATGCGCAAATGGAAGCAAGGACTGGCTCCTCGAAATCAACTGTTCGCGACTCGCTGAACATATTCGCGAAGCTCGCGGCGGCGGAAGGTTTCGAGCACTTCCAAAGAGCGAACTACCCTCGTCACAAGCAATTCAGTCTGGAGGGAAGCGAGAGCCTCGTCGTCCTGCTGAAAGCCGTCGTCGAAAATGCTGCGCAACATGGCGTCGAAGACATGGTCCTCGGCCTGCCGCATCGGGGGCGATTGAACATGATGCTGAACGCCCTCGACGTTCCCGCGAAGCAGCTCGTATCGCTGTTTACCAGCAGCCCGGAGCCGAGCCTGGCCGCGTCGGATCTGAAAGACCACGCGGGCCTATCGAGGCGAATACAGGCGGCCGCCGGCGACATCCATGTTCTACTCGCGCACAATCCTTCGCACCTGGAAAGTGTGTCGCCGGTGGTATGCGGCATGGCGCGAGCGCTGCAGGATGGAAAATCGGACGGTTCCAGCAGGAAGGTGTTGCCTGTCCTCGTTCACGGCGATGCTTCGTTCTCCGCGCAAGGCGTTGTAACCGAGACGCTCAATCTCTCGCAGACGCGCGGTTATGGGGTGGGCGGAACATTGCATTTGATTCTGAACAACCAGGTCGGCTCTACCGTTTCGCATCCCAGAGATGCTCGGTCGACGCTGTACTGCACCGATACCGCACGGGCAATCGATGCGCCGATCGTTCATGTCAATGCGGACGATCCCGATGCGGTTGTGTTTGCGGCACAGCTCGCAACCGACTATCGAATGAAATTTGGCGCGGATATCGTCATCGACCATGTGAGTTACCGCCGTTATGGCCACTTTACGGGTGACGATCCGACGATCACGCGGCCCGCGATGCAAAGTCGAATCGAGCGTCACCGAAGCGTCGTCGAGCTTTACGCCGAACAGCTCGTCAGTCGGGGGATTGCGGCCGGAGACCAGCTCGATCGGCTGAAGGCCGAAGCGCTCGCAATCCTGACCATCGCACAGTCTCAACAAGGCATCCCGTCGGCTGCGAAGCCCGCCCGCAGTTCGGCGAGAACGCAGCACGACAGGCCGATCCGCACAGCGATTCCGCTCGGTCAGCTGCGAACCATCATAGAAAGGCTTGCAACAGCGCCTCCGGGCTTCATGCTACATGCCAACATCGAGAAGATGCTGGAGAACTGGCGGCGGGTTGCAAGCGATCACGATCACCCCGTCGACTGGCGCCTCGCGGAGAACCTCTCCTACGGATCTCTGCTCGCGAACGGGTTCAACGTGCGCCTGTCGGGCCTGGATATAGGACGCGGGAGCTTTCTCCATCGGCAGCACCTCTGGCACGATCAAGCCACCGACACGGATTGGCTAAAGGTTCACGTTCCTCTTCGGCACGTCGCGGAGGCGCAGGGAACTTTTTCCATTTTCGAATCCCCGTTGTCCGAAGAAGCGGTGCTCGGGTTCGAATATGGCTATACGCTGCAATGCGGGCGGGATCTGGTGGTCTGGGAAGCGCAGTTCGGCGACTTTGTGAACAATGCCCAAGTGATCATCGATCAGTTCATCTCGAGCGGCGAATCCAAATGGGGCTATGAGAGCGGGCTCGTGCTTCTGCTGCCTCATGGTTATGACGGTGCGGGCCCGGAGCATTCCTGTGCCTTCCTCGGCCGCTTTCTTCAACTCTGCGCGGCGGGCAATATGGTGGTCGCCATGCCGTCGACGCCGGCGCAGTCGTATCACCTGCTGCGCCGACAGGCGCTCCTGGACCAGCGCAAGCCGCTCGTGGTGATGACGCCGAAGCCCTGGCTGTACGGTCATCAGCCATCGTACTCGCGCCTTCACGATCTGGCGCACGGTGAATTTCATCCTCTGCTTGTTGACCTGGCAGACATCGATCCCGCGTCGGTAGACCGGGTGATCGTGACCAGCGGAAAGCATTACTACGATCTCCTGAGCGAGCGCTCGAAGGCAGGGCTTCAAAACCAGCCCATCCTACGGGTCGAGCAACTGTACCCGTTCCCGGTGCATTCATTGCGCGACGAGCTTGCGCGATTTCCACGTCTGCGGACAGTCGTCTGGGCGCAGGAAGAGGCGAAGAACCACGGTGCATGGCACCTTGTTCGCGATCAGCTCGAAGCCGCATTGCCGCCGCAAGCGTCGCTTACCTATGCCGGGCGCTCGCCGGCGGCGCCGAGCGCGGTATGCAACGCGCAAGTGCATGCGGCCGAGCAATACGACGCGGTTGCAAGTGCCTTGGGGACAACGCTCGGCTGAGCATGTCGCTTGCAAACGCGCATGCGAATCGCGTCAACTGATTTTTTCGGTGTCTTCGCGCGCGGATCTCGACACCAAATAAGTGTGGGATGCCTTGGCAAACGACAGGAACGCGTCCGGCTCCATCGGGCGTGCAAAAAGGAAACCCTGGAGCACGTCGCAGCCTTGATTCACCAGGAAAGTCGCCTGCTCTCTCGTTTCCACGCCTTCGGCGACGGTTCGCAAACGTAACCCTTTGGCGAGGCCGATCGTCGCGCGAACGATCGACGCGTTCGCTTCGCTCGTCATCAGCTCGGCGATAAAGGTTCGATCGATCTTCAAGGTATCGAGCTGGAATCCCTTGAGGTAGCTCAACGACGAGTACCCCGTGCCGAAGTCGTCGAGGGCGATCGTGACCCCGAGCGCCTTGAGCTCGGCCAAAATTCCCTTGCTGCGAGGGATATCGTCCATCAGCAGCGATTCGGTCAGCTCCAGCTCGAGCTTTTGGGGATCGAAGCCGGTGTCGGTGAGCACCTTCTTGACCGTGCTCGCCAGGCTCTCCTGCCGAAACTGTCTGCTGGACAGGTTGACCGATATCGCAATCCGCGGCAGTCCGCGGCGGTACCAGTCGTTCATTTGTGTGCACGCCGTGCGCAACACCCACTCGCCGATCGGGCCGATGAGGCCGGTCTGTTCCGCGATAGGTATGAATTCCCCTGGCGGGATCAGGCCATACTCGGGGTGCTGCCAACGCAGCAACGCCTCGACTCCCGCCAATCGACCTGTCTTCGCCGAGATCAGAGGCTGGTAGTACAAGAGCAGCTGCTGCCTCTCGATGGCGTGAAACAGCGCGTTCTCCATCGACAGTCGATTGCGCGCGCCGGCGCTCATCTCCGGACTGTATATGATCATGCAATCGCCTCCCCGCGCCTTGGCCTTGTACATGGCGGTATCGGCGTTCTGCAAGAGCGCCTCCGCCCCCGCGCTCGAGTCCCCCGTAAGGCTGATGCCGATAGAAGCGGTGATACGGAGTTCTTGGCCGTCGACAACGAACGGCTCTTTCAGCGATGCAAGACATCGCTGCGCGATCGCAACGGCGACGCTGGAATCCTGGAGTCCCGGGAGAAGCAGGACGAATTCGTCGCCGCCCCACCGCGCGAGCGTATCGCATTCGCGGATGCACGACTTGAGCGCCGATCCGACCACCTTGAGCAGCAGGTCGCCCATTCCATGGCCGAGCGTGTCATTGATGTTCTTGAAACGGTCGATGTCGATCATCAGCATCGCGAGCAGCGAGCCCTCGCGCTGGGCCTGCGCGAGCCCATTCGCAAAGCGCTCGTCGAGCAGGAACCGATTCGGCAGCGTCGTCAAATGGTCTGTCCGCACGAGATCGTGCAGCCGCTCTTCCATCCGCTTGCGATCGCTAATGTCGCGCGAGATGCAGAGGATCGTCTGCGTCTCCTCGCCGGTTGACTCTCTTATCAGCCGCAGCGTAGTCTCGAACCACACGTAACGCTGATCCGTGTGGCGCGCGCGATAGATGATCGTCGGCAACGCTTGGGCCTGTGCTGCTTCCTTCATGGCCCTCCGAACGATATCGAAGTCCTCCGGGTGAACGAATTCGCACAGCGAATGACCGATCAACTCTTCGGGTGCCATGCCAAGGATGCTGGACGACACCTGGGAAGCGAACGTGATGGTTCCGTCGGGGCTGTGCTTCGTGATCAGATCGGTGGAGTTGTCGGTGATGATCTGATACTTGTTCATCGTTTCGATAAGAGCGTCCTCCCGCTCGTGCAAGCGAGAGGTAAGGCGATTGAACGCACCCCTCAGAGCGCGAATTTCTCCGCTGCCCGTATCGGCCGTTAACGGAGCGATTCTCGCCTCGGTCGCCGTGTAACTGGCGAAGTGATGGGTAAGCAACACCAGCGGTCGCATGAGATATCGGGTCAAGACCCAGATGGCCGCAACCACGATCACGCACGCCAGCGACAGGAACCCCACGAAGCGCCACACGAGATCGTGAACGGCCAGGAATGCTTCGTCCTTCGGATAGACGGCGGCGACAATCCAGTTCGACGACGACACGCGCTTGTACGAGAAGAGCGCCTCCCGCCCATCCAAGCCGACCGTTTCTTCGGTGCCCTCGAATCCCTCGAGCGCTCGGTCGAAAAGCGGATTCGCCTTCGGAACGAAGGCTGCTTGGGAGAGCCGCTTCCGGTCCGGATGCATGATGAGCTTGCCGTCCGCGGTAACGATGAAGAGATACCCCGTCTTGCCGATCACCGTCTTGGCGATGTTGCCGAGCATCCCGGGGCGGGTGAGGCCGAGACTGCCGGTAAGGATCGCGATCATGCGCCCATCCTTGGCGAAGACCGGCATGGTCACCACCAGCACCATGTCATCGTCGCCTACATTGGTTTGGAACGGCTCCGAGATGACGGATTGCTGTGTACGGATCGTATCCTTCATGTACGCCCGGTGGGCGGCACTGATGCCGCGTCGATTGGGGCGGAATGGACGCTCGGCAAGCAGCTCTTTGCCGTCGGCGGAGAACAAGAAAGTGGAGCGGTCGACCGAGGCGAACAGGCCGGTGTTGGCGTCGAGGTATCGCTGCGCGGCGTCCGAGGAAGCGATGTCCGCCTCGGTGATCTCGATAGCACTGAGCGTCAGTACCCTTTGCAGGTTCAGAAGCTTCTGGTCCAGATTATCGGCCACGCGCTCCACGAGAGTATGTTGTTCCGCGATCAGTACATTCAAAAGCTGCTCGCGGAACGAACGCATCGATGCCAGCCCGACCGCCAGAATCGCGACAAGGAACAATATCGATGTGACGGTCGACGTCTTCGTGGCGAGCGTCGAGCGCGCGGGCCTCCGCAGCCATGAGATCAATTGATGTGTTGGATACAAGTTGTACCGATCGGGAATACACGTCATCAACAAACACAGGACCCTGAGCAAAAGATGTGCCGCTGCCTGAGGCAAGAGAGCGCCTCATGGCTCCCGTGGCACCACGACCCCTTTGATGAACGAGCATTCAGTCGATAGCCGCGACCTGAACATAGGTTGACCGCCGTGGCGATTCGCCCCGTGCACGAGGCACCGGCGTGCGGTTTTTGGCCTTCCCATTAGCGAGACTTGCTGCCCTTGCGACGCGCCGATTGGCGGTGATCCGCGTCCTTGCCGTGCCACCAAGACTGCCGCGGTCCGACACACCGTTCCCGCCTTTGCGCCGTTATAGCCAATTTCGCGCGTTCGCCGGCACCGCCTACTCCAGTCTTTTGACGCGCAGATCGTCCGCCAATTGATCGAGGCTGCGCAACAAGGGCGCAGAAATCGGGATGCCGTCACGATGATGTTCGATTCGCTTGGCGTGGCTCTGTTCTCCAGGCAGCCAGATCCTCTCCACGTGCGGCATGCGCCGGCTTTGGCGGAGATCGTTCACCAGCACATCGATCCGGTCTTTGAAGGCCTGCAGGTCCCCGAAGGCGGCGACGTCGATGGCAACGATAGCCTGCCCGGTGTTGGTGGCGCTCGCGTCGTCATGGTTGAAGTCGATCACGTCCTTGCCCATCGCCGCGCCATTCAGGGTGCCGGCAAGCAAGCCGAAGACAAGCGCGAGGCCATAGCCCTTGTAGCCGCCGATCGGCAGCAAAAACCCTTCTTCCGCGCGCCGGGGGTCGGTGAGAGGCCGCCCTTCGCGATCGATCATCCAGCCTTCCGGCATCGTTTCGCCACGTTGCGCCTTGGCCTTCACCTTGCCATACGCAGCGACGGTGGTGGCCATGTCGAGCACGATGGGCGTCTGCCTGCCCGCGGGGACCGCGACCGCAATCGGATTGGTCGACAGCAGCATGTCCATCCCACCCCAGGGCGGGAGATGGTTGGCATTGCCGACGGCGAAATACATGCCGATCATGTCATGCGCCAGCACTTTGCGTGCGTAGAGCGAAGCGGGCCCGGCGTGATTGCTCATTCGCGCTCCGACCCATGCGACGCCCGCCGTGCGCGCCTTGTCGACGGCGAGCTCCGCGGCGCGCGCCATGACCAGGTGCCCCATCCCGTTGTCACCGTCGATCAGCGCCATGCCGGGCCGCTCCTCGAGCACGCGAATGTCGGGGCGGAGCTTGATCCCGCCGGCGCGAATGCGCCTCGCATATTGCGGCAGACGAATCACTCCGTGACCGTCTGAACCCTGCAGATCGGCCTCAGCCATCAGCGATGCGACGGTAAGCGCATCCGGATCGGGAAGACCGAGCCGCCGCAGGGATGCACCGATAAAATCCCGGAGCGCGACAAAACCAACGCGCGTTATCGATCCTTGCATGGGCACGATTCGCTAACGTGCAAAGAATGTGTAGCCATCATGCGTCGCGCGGCGCGATCGGCCGCCGCGCAGTCCCCGACGCGGTCTTTTGTTCGACCGTGTCGAGAAACGCAAGCAACGCCTTAAGCGCGCGCGATACTCGTGCACGCTCCTGTTCTGGCTCGGTACCGGTCCAGTCGTAAAACCCCCGGCCCGCATTCAAACCGGTTTGCCCGCGCGCCACCATAGCCTGCAGCATCGGATTGGGAGTGTGGTTGTGAAACAGCGCGGGGACGATGGAAAGCTGGGCATCGGCATGAGGCTTCAGTCCGCTGATGTCCTTTTGCTGAATGAGTCCGTTGAGGCACATGCGCGGCGCCAGCAACCTTCGGGCAGCGTGGTCGATATCCGCCGCGCTCGCGACCCCTGCCTCGATCAGGTAATACGCTTCGTGCAGTATCGCGTGCTGCAGGCGATTCACCAGATAGCCTATGGTCGGCTTGTAGAGGCGCACCGCATCCTTGCCGGTCGCTTCGACGGCATCCGCGACGCGATCGACCAGCGCCGCAGGCGTTTGCGGGCCGGACATGACTTCGACCACCGGGCTCGAGTCCGCCGGCATGAAGTAGTGGATGCCGACGAAGCGCTCGGGTCGGACAAGGGAGCTCGCGAGTCGAACCAGATCGAAGCCCGAGGTGCCGGTGGCGATGACCAGATCGGATTCCGGGAAAGCTTCCTCCAATTGCCGGTAAACCGCCTGCTTGGCGTCGACGTCCTCGGGCGCAAATTCGATCGCCAGGTCAGGTACGTCGCCGCCGAGTTGCTCAAGGCGCGAAACGGCCCGCGCCCCGGACGGCAGGTTCGCGAGCGAATCCGCGCGACGGCTAAGAATGAATGTGCGAAAACCGGCGGCGGCGAAGGTCGTCGCAACACCTTGGCCCATGACGCCATAACCGCAAATGAGCACGGAACCGATCGCCTGCGTCGCAACCGCGTGCGCGGCGCCGCGGTCGCTGCCGGTCTCGTTCCCGTCGTTGTCGTGCATGGTCACCTTTGGCCTCCCGGTGCCATTCTAGCGGGTTCATCCGGCTGCCCATTGTCTTGCGCGGCAGACTTGTCTTGTGCGCGTTCTTTCGCCTGCGACCTCGCGCGAAAAGTGGCCATTGCGTTTTCCGCGATGGCCCGTTATCTTGCAGCGCGGGGTGCGCACCCCCCATGGACGTCAGATCCGGGCAGCGATAACCAGGAGGAGAGGAAATGTTCAGAACGTCGACCATCATTTGCTTGATCACCCTCGCCTTGGCGACCGTCAGTTGGTCGCCGGCAGGGCAGAGCCAGGAAGCTCGCCACTTCCGTTTTGCCTACGACCAGCCGAGAAACACCGGTTACAGCATTGCCGGCGACATCTTTGCCGAAAAGCTCAAGGAGCTGAGCAAGGGCACCATGCTCATCGATCAGTATCCCGGTGCGCAACTCGGGCAGGAGCCGCAGGTTCTGCAACTGATGAAAGCCGGCGACATCGAGTTCTGCATCAGCTCCGCGGCGAACGCCGCCACGCTTACGCCCCAGGCCGGGGTGATGTCGCTGCACTTCCTCTTCCGGTCGGAAGATCACCTGAAAAAGGCACTGGCCGATCCGAAGGTGGTTCAGGGCTTCAAGGACATGGTCGAGGAGACCGTCCAGGGTGGGCATGTGCTCGCGCTGATCACGCTCGGTCTTCGCGACATGTACAGCAAGAAGGAGATTCACAAACTCGAAGACATGAAGGGATTGAAGGTTCGTGTCCAGGCCACCGCAACCGAGGACGCGATGTTCCCGGCCTATGGGGCGCAGACCGTGCATATGCCCTTCGGAAACGTGTACACATCGCTGCAGACGGGCGTCGTCGATGTGGCCGAAAACGGCGTCAATGTCTATCTCGTCAACAAGCACTACGAGGTGGCGCCGGTGCTTTCGATGACCGAGCACGAAGCCAATAACAATCTCATCTGGATCAGCGACAAGCTGTGGAAGAGCCTGACCGATGAGCAGAAGAAATGGGTGACGACGGCGGCCGACGAGGTTGGCAGGACCCAGCCCGCCAAGTCGCTCGAGCTCGAGCATCAGTCGGCGGACAAGCTGAAAGCGATCGGGGTGAAGATCGTGACCGATGTCGACAAATCGGGTTTTCAGAAGGTCGCCGCGCCCTATCTGGACAAGCTTGCCAAGGAGCTTGGCCCGCACGCGGTCAAGATCAAGGACCTGATCGGCGCCGTCAAATAATCGCCCGATCCCCGGGAGGCGCCGGCGAATGCCGGTCTCTTCTGGGCCTTCGTTCTCATTCTTCGTCCTTATCGCCGTAGCCGATGCGCATTTCCGAAAAGCTCGCCGAAAAGCTCCTGCTCAAGCGGCAGCGTCATCTGAAATGGCGTGCCTTCGACGTCCTCGAGGTCGTCCTGATGATTCTGTGCGGCCTGCTCCTGTTCGGGTTCTCGACGACGGTGATGTTCGACATCGTCACCCGGGAAATCGGCCGCCCCTGGCTCTGGCTGCAGGAAGTCACCCAGACCTTCTTTATCTACGGCATTTTCATCGGCGCCGCGGTGGCGACCCGGCGCAACGATCACCTCTACCTCACGGCGGTTTCCGAAGCGCTGCACGGCGTCCCCCGCCTGGTCGCCGAGATCGTCATCCGACTGGTGGTTCTCGGCGTCGCGTTCTGCCTGATCTACTTCGGCTACAAGAATTTCCTGCGCGGCTTCTCAAGTTTCCGGATGCCGTCGCTGACACCGATCGCATCGCTCTATGCGGCAATCCCGATCGCCGGTAGCCTGATCGCGCTGTTCACGATCGAGCAGTTGGTCAACGGATGCCGCAAAGGTTTCGATCACCCCGAGCCGCAGGAAGACCTCCTTGCGACCACGCCGATTTTGACGGTGCCCTCGAGCGTGAGGCGCCCATGAGTGCGCCCCTGATTCTCGGCTTGATGACGGTTCTGTTTCTGTTCTTCGGATATCTGGGCGTTCCGGTTGCATTCTCACTGATCGCCGGCGTCTTCATCGGTGCTGCATTCACTGACGTGACCTTCCCCGCGATCGTCCAGAAAATATTCGACGGAATGGATTCCGAGGCGCTGTTGGCGATTCCTTTCTTTCTCCTTGTCGGCGAGCTCATGAGCTCAGCCAATGTGGTGAGCAGGATCACCAATCTTTCGCTGGCTCTGGTGGGACACATTCGCGGAGGCTTGTCGCAGGTCGTGACCGTCTTCAGCATGTTTTTCTCGGAAATGTCCGGATCGACGACCGCCGACGTGGCGGTGATCAGTCGCGCGCTCGGCGGTCCGATGAAGAAGGAGGGCTATAGCCCGGCCTTCACCGCCGCGATCATCGCCGCGGCGTCGACGATCGCGGCGCTGGTGCCACCCAGCATCACGGCCGTGGTTTACGGAGCGGTCGGAAACGTCTCGATCGCTGGCCTTTTCATGGCGGGTGTCGTTCCCGGCTTCATGATCGGCTTCGGCCTGATGATTTATTGCTATTTCTTCGGACCCGAGGGCATGCGTCGCCCGCGCGCCGCCTTTCGCGACGTCGCACATGCCTTCAAGGACGCGTCGCTGCCGCTGATGATTCCGATCATCCTTCTCGGCGGCATCCTTACTGGCTGGTTCACGCCGACCGAGGCGGGCGTCGTAGCTGCCATCTGGATTCTTGCAGTGGTCATTCCGTCCCTCAACCGGAGGCATCTCAAGCTGTTGCCTTACGATTTCTGCATGGCAGGATTGATCTTTTCGCTGCCGCTGATCACGATCGGTGCCGCCAACGCATTCGGCTGGATGCTCGCCTACTTGCGCGGAGCGATCGTGATCGCCGAATGGATCACCGGCATCGCCGGCAACGATCCGCACCTGATGATGCTGATGATGGTGCTGCTCTTTACGATCATCGGCGACTTCATCGAGCCGGTTCCGACCATCATCATCTTCATGCCGCTGGTGAATGCGCTGACAGTGGCGGGCGACATCAATCCGGTGCACATGGGTGTCGTGCTGATCGCGACCCTGGCGT
>Ga0209219_1000090_pt1 | contig 11280 bp, 10 predicted proteins | sample BlaSpr_A8_OM1_M1_FD_187973 | JGI IMG/M metagenome (GOLD analysis project Ga0209219, IMG submission 187973) | Forest soil microbial communities from Thunder Bay, Ontario, Canada - Black Spruce, Ontario site 2_A8_OM1_M1 (SPAdes) (version 2) | ecosystem: Environmental > Terrestrial > Soil > Boreal... | reverse complement strand
GCAGACGTCTGGAACGCCGCGGGAGGCGGCGACACCGAGAAGATGAAGGAGATGATCGCCAAGCTGGAGGAAGCTTGCGGCGCGATCGGCCGGGACGTTTCCGAGATCCGGCGCTCCCTTCAGTTCGGATGGGACGGGGCGGACCGTTCGTCGCTGCTTGACGAATCCGCACGCTACCTCGAGCTCGGATTCACCGAGCAGGTCATCTACCTGCGTGGTCCGGAGCCCAGCGCGACCGCCGGCAAAGTTGCGGATATGCTCCCCGAGTTGCGTAGGCTCCAGAAAACCGCTTCCTGACACCGACTCTTAGCTGAGCCACAATGGGCGATGACGCAACTGTTGTAAGCAGGAGGTAGTCATGGCCGACAGCGTTTATCGCGTGACCGAGCTGGTAGGGACCAGCAGCGTGTCGTGGGAAGCGGCCGCGAAGAGCGCCGTCGAGACCGCATCCAAGTCGCTCCGCGACCTTCGTGTCGCCGAGGTGGTACGGCAGGACATCACCATCGAAGATGGCAAGGTCACCAAGTACCGAGTCCGCCTGAACGTCTCGTTCAAGTACGAAGGCGCCCCGGCAAAAACCAGAAGGCGCAAGTAACCAAAGCGTCCGGCCCGGTTGGGATTACGGGTCGGGCGTTTTGACTAGCGTGGAAGGGTTGGCCGGGGTTCCCCCGGCCATAACTTTGTCGTCTCCACTGCCAAACGTGGTGAGGAGAAACTAATCCGTAATAGATATCGGAGAGAGATACCTCTGGGGTCCCCGCGACGTAGTCGCGGGAGGAAGCCCCGGCGATGAGAGTGAACCATCAGGGTTCACTCTTATATTTTACGGGGCACTTGCCGCCATGAGCTGGCAGCCAGCGGCCTTCATCTCCTCCAGGGCCCGCTGCCCCGCCTCGGCATTCGCAGCTCCACAAAGGTTGACGAGAACGCGGACCTGCAGCTCCTTTTTTCGTGCGTCGAGTGCGGTGGCGCGGACGCAATACTCGGTGATCAGGCCGCAGATGTCCACGTGCTCGACCCGAGCCTCTCGCAGTACGTCATACAGAAGATGACCGCGCGCATCCGCGGCTTCGAAAGCCGATTGGGCCTCACCATGCCGGCCCTTGTCGACCACGACGTGGATGTATTTCTCGCGGACGAGGTTGAGGATGGGGCTGCATAACATAGCGCCGGGGGTGCCGATGACGCAGTGCTTCGGCCAGGTGCTGACAAAGTCCGGCTGGTCGGAGAAATGGCTGCCGGGATCCTCATGGTAATCGCGGCTAGCGACCACAAAGGCGTATTCGGTTCGAAAATGACGCAGGTGCCGGGACACCTGTGCGACAACGGTTTTGCCGCCCGGGACGGGCAAGCTGCCGCCCTCGACGAAGTCGTTTTGCAAATCCACGATCAGCAGGGCGTTTTTCATGACCGGCGTCACCTCACCTTAGACTGGCGGTGTGTCGCCGGTGATCGTAGCTGGCAGACAACTGATTCGGGGATGTCGGCGTGGCGGAATGGCAGACGCGCCAGCCTTAGGAGCTGGTGCCCGAAGGGGCGTGGAGGTTCAAATCCTCTCGCCGACACCACCCAGCTTGACTACCTGAAACAGTCTGCAAGCGCGGTGGCCTAAAGTTCAGGTTTCATGGCATGCGGGCGGGCCGGTTCCTGGCCCCAAGGTTGACGTGAGCAGCAACGGGCACCGCCACGTAGGCGGTTACCGCGTTTTGCGGGAGCTCGAGACAGACAGCCTCGGCGTGATCTACGAGGCTGAGCATCCACGCCTGCACCGCAAGGTGGCTCTGCGGACCATCGGCCCGCACGTCGCCCGCGACGTCAGCTTCTCACGCAGGTTTCTCCTTGAGCTGCGCTCGTATGTCGCACTCGAACACCCCGCGATACCGAAGCTCTACGAGCTGGCCTACGACGGCGAGTGCCCCTACCTGGTCACGGAGATGATCGACGGCCAGACCCTGGACAGCATGCTTGGCGACGGCGTCAGATACGAGCCCCTTGGCGTGATCGGGCTGTTGAGGCCGATCGCCAGCGCCCTCGACTACGCGCACTCGCGCGCAACGATCCACCGCGATCTGAAACCGGCCAGCATCCTGCTTGCCAACGATGGCCGCACCCTCCTGACCGGCTTTGGATTGGGCACGGTGGCTTCGTTCAACACCGGGCCAGGTGCGGGCGGGCCCGTGGCTCCCGACTACGTCGCGCCGGAACGCCTGGTCGGGCGTGAGGTGGATGGACGCACCGACGTTTATTCGCTGGCGGCGATCATCTTCGAGGCAGTGACCGGGCGGAGACCTTTCTCGTCCAAGAGTTGGATCGAAACGCTGAGCCGCCGCCTTTATGAGCCTCCACCCAGTGTGCGGGACTCGGCGCCAGAGCTTCCGACGGCATTCGCGACCGCGTTGCAGCAGGCGATGGACCGCGATCCCGGCCGGCGACCCAACTCCGCTGGTGAGCTGCTGGATCGTCTGGAGTCGGCCCTCACTGGACGAGAGCCGGATCCCGGGACGGGACCTGGACGGTTGCGGGCCGTTACTGAGTGGTTCGGCCGTCGATCATCAAAACGCCGGAGCACGTAAATAGGCGGTCGACCGTGAAACCGGGATTGATGTTGGTCGGATCCTGACCGATCGCAACACCGATTTGCTGAACGATCTGCTGAGCCGGGACGCTCACGCCGAACACGGTGGCCCCCACCGCAAATATCTCTAGGGCACCGCTATGCATGGCGAGAACGATAGTGCCGGTCCAACCCACGCCGTTGTACGTGCCAGTGCCCGTGACGATTGCGCCGGCCAAAGAGCTGCCGATGATCGTGAGGTTGAGGTTGGAAAGACCCGAGACATTGATCGCGCCGGCAAGGTCCTGCGAGGTGTAGCCCTCACGCACCGCGCTGTTCTGTCGAATGTTCGAGGTTGTGCACTGCTCCAGCGCCCCAACGCTAAGGAATGGCACCTCGCCCGCTGTTCCAAGTCCACTGACGCCCGCAACCGTGAGCGTGTAGATCCCGGCCGGCGCGTTGATGACGACCACCACAATCGGCGAAGCGCCCGAGCCGGTGTACTTTTGGTTGTCGGGAGCCTCGACCGTGAGAGACATCGCACTCCCGGGGTAGCCGAGCGCGGCCTTGACGAGCCCGCCGCCCGCAAAGCTGTATGTGTACGCCTGGGTCTCGCCGTTGTGAATTGGTGCGCCGACGTAGTCCTGCTCCGTGCCGGGGGTCGTGCCGACGCTGACCACGTCTGACGCTTGCAGCTCGGGCCCAAACGGATCGTTCGGATCCGGCTGGATCGGGCCCGGGTTGCCCACGTTTCCTAAGGGATCAGCCGTCGCCTGCTGGCCGGCTACGAGGTGGACGTGGTTCTTGCCATCAAAGTCGAGCTCGCCGTCGAAGAGCTTTACCAGCATCGTGCCATCGGCTTTGATGAAGACCTCGAACTTGGTGCCGCGCACGGATGCGACGGCGGCTTGCCCGGCCACTTTGAAGGTCGCGCCCGACACGAGGTGCTGAACGTTGGTCAGCGTGCGGCCAATCTTCTCGGCGATGGAGACGTCGTGGAGGTCCCCAGCTTTCGAGAAGTGCGCAGCGGTCAGAGTGATCTCGGTGTCGCTTGCAAGCCGGGTCAGTGTGCCATCAGGCAGCTGGATAGCTCCACGGCCCTTGGCATCGGTCTTGACGCCGTCTCCCGGCTGGACGATCGATCCCGTAGCGCCGGTGGTGAAGGCGCCGCCGTTGTGGGCGACCGAAACGTTGGGCTGGAAAACCGTCAGCGCGGCGACCGCGTTGACGGCTGCTTGCGCAGTGGAATTGAGCCAATAAAACCCTCCGCCCACGATCACGACGAGGATCACCAGGACGATGAGGAAACGGAGCCCACGGCGGCGGCGTGGGGGCTTGCGGGCGGCTACTACCGACATGGTGCTTCGGAAAGATACCTAATCAAATCGCGAAAGTGGCGGGCTTAGCGGTGACCCTCGATGACCATGGTTCCACCGTCTGGGCCGTTGCACGAATACACCCTGTCGACGAGGAAGTCGGTTGGTATCGATGACAGCGAGACGCCCGTTGCGGGAGCCAGCTTCGAGACCACGCCGGTGGTCACATTGATGCCTTTGATCGTGACCTGGGTCATGATCGCGCCGAGGTTGGGGCTCGCGGCGTAGAAGACGATCGTCCACGAGAGCGGGACGCCGCCAAAGTCGGACGAGTAATAGATGCGAGCGGAGGTGGGCGAGGTGCCCTGGACCTGGAGGGTGACCCCGGACGCACCGGCCTGCTGAATCGCGTGGGCGATCTGGGCATTGGTCCAGATAGTTCGGACCACACCGTTGGTGTCGACATTGCCACTCGCGCAGGCGGCGTCCGTCGCAAATGACAGCGAGTACGGTTCGCCTCCCGACGGCAGGCTGATCCCGGTCACGACCGCTCGATAAAGCCCGGGTGGACCGTTGGGGATCTTGAGCAGCCGGGGCGGCGGTCCTTGCGACGAGTGCTGGGTGCCGTCCGGAGCAGTGACGGTAACGCTCATCAGGCTGCCCGGGTAGCAGAAACCGATGGTCATGTTGCCGCCCGTCGACTGGTAGTCCTGCTCGGCGGTCTGGCCTTGGGCTAGGTTGTCGCCGTCGACGGTCTGTACGGTGCCCGGGTTGTTGCCCGCGGTTGCCGCCTTCGAGCACTGGGCCGAGAGCGGGTACGGATCCTGGGCATCGCTCCGGATCGGTCGCGCGGCGGACAGCTTGCCGTTGGCGTCGGCGTCGATCTCCTGCCCAGCGGTCAGTGTCACCGTCGTGCTTCCGCTCACTGTCACGGTTCCTTCGAACACCTTGATGAGGTTGGTTCCGTTGGCGCGGACGAGGACCTCGAACTGGGTTCCGCGTACCTCGGCGTTGACGGAGTGGCCTGCGACCACGAAGGTCGCGCCGCTCGAGAGGTGCTGGACCGCGCTGAATGTTCGCCCGATCCGTTCAATCACGCCGGCCGACTGCAGCTTGCCATCGTGAGTGAGCTGGACGGCGGTCACCGTGATCGTGGTGTCGGGCGACAAGCGCACGTATGAACCGTCAGGAAACTGGATTGCCGCCCGCCCGGTGTGGCCCGTCCGCACCGAGCTGCCCGCGTTCAGCTGCTGCCCTGGGTTCGCGGGCTTGTAGCCGGAGTCATTGGCGCCCACGTCGACCGGCGCCGCGATCAGGATGAGCGACGCCGGTGAAGCTACCGCCGCCTGCGCCTGGACGATGAAAAACCAGTAGCCGCCACCCACCACCAGCAGCGCCGCCAGCACGACCACGAGGAGGCAGCCGCCGCAGCCGCAGCCGCAACATCCGCGGTTCGACTTGACCGGAGGCGGCGGCTGCGTGTTGACCGGTGCCGGGGGTGGCGCAATTGCCATCGCCCGCGAAGATTAGCTGGACGCGGTCGTGAAGTCGACAACCAGACGTGGCGGATCCGCCAGAGTGAACGTGCGCAGGCACGCTGCGGTTTTCAGACCCAGGCCCCAAGAGAGGTAGCCCTCGAAGTCGCCGGTGAGCCGGGCCTCGTTCAGCACCAGATAGTCGGTATGAACGAAGTCGATCGGGCCGCTGTACGTGTTCTGTCCGGTGGCGGTATGGATCTGCACCAGGGCACCCGCCGTGCCACTGAGGGTGATGGTCTGGCCGCTGGAGCCAACCGAGAAGACAGGGCTGTTCTGACGCTTGACCGTGTACGCGGGCACATTGGAATCGAACTGGAGGACGAACCGGTCATAGCCAAACTGGGCCGCGACTCTGACACCGGTTTCGTTGGCGATCCCGGCTGTGCCGCCGCTGGCATCGGCGCAGGCGAAGGCGGGCAAGTTCGTGCCCGGAGGTGTCGGTGGAGTAACTGTCGGGGGCGTGATCCTCGGTCCGGATGCGACCTGGCTCGGGCTGCCGAAAGGGCTTGGCGACCCGGTGGCGGTCGAGGCGGTTGACGGGGACCCGCAGCCGGCAAGGATCACTGCCAGACCCAGAATCGCGGTGGTTCTCACTGGCCAATGGTATTGTCGAGCCCCGTTACGGCCGCGCCGAGGTGGCGGAACTGGCAGACGCGTCGGTCTCAAAAACCGATGTCCGCAAGGACGTTCGGGTTCGACTCCCGATCTCGGCACCACGCTGTTCGCGTCATTCGGTTCGCGGGCCTTTACAGCCTGTACAGTTCCGATGGGTAGGGGACGGCAGGTAGGTGAGCATAAAGGGCGGCCACATCGACGTTAGCATCGACATCGTTGAGCGCCGAGGCGACTGGTTGAGGCCGGCCATGATCAGCCTCGGTCTCGTGCTCGGGGTCGCGCTCATCTATCAGCTGATCGTAGGTGGGATCAAGATCGAGGTGGCCGGCGGCCGGCTGATCTTCGATGCCAGCGGGCTCGTTTATTGGTGGCACCTGGCGACCGGCCGCTGACCCGCCTCGCGACTGCTACCAGCTGGCCACAGCCATGCCCGAATTTCGGAAGGCGCCTACTTTGTTCAAGGCGCGGAAATTTTCCGCAAACGGGCGCCCAGAGCGTCCCTTGTTACGGATTTTTTTACGCCTCCGACTTCACGCTACCCGACGGGAAGCTCCAGACTTGTCAACCTTGCTCAAAGACGTCTCACCGCGCCAGGGCGAGACCCCTGTTGCCAACCAGAACGATTACGCGAGCCTGAAGCGCCGGATACAGGACGCCGGTCTGCTGGACAAGCGACCTGGCTATTACGCGCTCAGCATCTCGACCAACCTCATCCTCTTTATCGGGTGCTTGGTGGTGCTCTTCTCCATCGGGAACATCTGGGGCCAGGCGCTGGCCGCGGTAGCGCTCGGGATCATCTCGGGCCAGCTCGGATTCCAGCTGCACGACTCCGGGCATCGGCAGATGTTCGCGTCACCCTGGAAGAACGCCCTGGTCGGGCTGATCACGGCCGACGGACTCCTAGGCATGAGCTACGGCTGGTGGGTGCAGAAACACAACCGCCATCACGGCAACCCAAACGACGTCGACCTCGACCCCGACATCAGCGTCGGCGCGATCGCCTACACACAGGAACAGGCGATGGCCCGCCGGAAGGTGGGGAGGCTCGTGGCCATGTATCAGGTGTACTTCTTCTTCCCGCTGACGACCTTCCTCGCATGGAGCATGCACCTCACCGGGGCCACCTACCTGGTCAAAGAGACGTCACGTTACCGCCGCCTCGAGTTCGGCATGCTCGCGCTTCACGCGGTCATCTACCTGGGCACGATGTTCTACTTCCTCGGCCCCTGGTCTGCGCTCATGGTCGTGGTCATCCACAAAGGCGTTGGAGGCGCGTACCTCGCGTCGGTCTTCGCTCCGAACCACAAGGGCATGCCGCAGACGGATAGCACGAGCCGGCTCGACTTCGTGCGTACGCAAGTGCTCACTGCGCGCAACATCTTTGGTCACCCGATCACCGACCTCTGGTATGGCTCGCTCAACTATCAGATCGAGCACCATCTGTTCCCGAACATGCCGCGCCTGAACATGAGGCGCGCCCAGCCGATCGTCAAACAGTTCTGTGCGGAACGCGGCATCGACTACTACGAAACGTCGTTCTTTCAGTCCTACCGCGAGCTGCTGGGCTTCCTGAATGAGGTCGGCGAACCGCTGCGAAAGGCTCAGGCCCAGGGTTAGGCCAGCCGTCTGCTCGGTATAGTCCTGATGGGAGCCTGGGCACCGGCACCGTCCAAGCGCGTGATCACTCCCAACCTATGACTCTGACGAACCTTCGGCACGACATCCGCAACCTGGCGATAATCGCTCACGTCGACCACGGGAAGACGACGCTGGTCGACGCCCTTTTGAAGCAAAGCCACACGTTTCGCGACAATCAGGACGTGGGGACTTTGATCATGGACACAAACGATCTCGAGCGCGAGAAGGGCATCACCATCCTCGCCAAGAACACGTCGGTTCGGCACGCGGGCGTGACGATCAACATCATCGACACGCCAGGTCATGCGGATTTCGGCGGTGAGGTCGAGCGCGTCCTCAACATGGCCGACGGATGCCTGCTCCTGGTCGACGCCGCCGAGGGCCCGATGCCGCAGACACGGTTCGTCCTGCGCAAGGCCTTCGAGGTGGGACTCCGGATCATCGTTGTCATCAACAAGGTCGACCGCAAGAACGCTGACCCGCAGCAGGCGCTGCATCGTGTACACGACCTCTTCCTCGAGCTGGCGGAGGATGCTGACCAGCTGGAGGCTCCGGTCGTTTACGCGATCGCGAAGGAAGGCCGCGCCGGGCTGAAACCCGACGAGCTTGCGGCCGACCTCGAGCCGCTGTTCAAGACGATCATCGACAACTTCCCGGCGCCGATCGTGGAGCAGGGCGGCTTCCAGATGCTGGTCGCCAACCGGGCCTACGACGACTACACCGGAACGATCTCCATCGGCCGCATCACGCGCGGCAGCGTGGCGCCCGGTGACTCGGTCGCGGTGCTGGGCGCCACGGGCGAACCGCGCCGCGCCAAGGTCGTGACAGTGCTCGTATACCGCGGCCTTGATCGGGTCGCAGTCCCCAGCGCAAGCGCGGGCGACATCGTGATGCTGACCGGGCTCGACGAGGTGGCGATCGGAGACACCCTCGCCGATCCTGAATCTCCGGATCCGCTGCCGCGGATCGCGATCGATGAGCCCACAGTGCGAATGACGTTCGGCGTAAACACCTCGCCGTTTACCGGTCGCGAAGGCAAGTTCTCGACCTCGCGGCAGCTCCGGGCACGCCTTTACAAGGAGCTCGACACGAACCTCGGCCTTCACGTCGAGGACATGGACGCCGCGGAGGGCTTTACGGTCAGCGGCCGGGGCGAGCTGCACCTTGCGGTGCTCATCGAAACGATGCGCCGCGAGGGCTACGAGTTCGAGGTATCACGCCCGGAGGCCATCGTGAAGAAGATCAACGGCCAGCGCATGGAGCCGGTGGAGCACCTGACGGTTGACGTGCGCGAGGAGAACCTCGGCGCCGTGACCGAAGCCCTGGGCAGGCGCCGCGGGGAGATGTTGGAGATCAATTACGACAAGAAGGGCGGCGTGCGGCTCGAGTACCTGATCCCAACGCGCGGCCTGATCGGTTTCCGCAACACGTTCCTCACGCTGACCGCCGGCACCGGCTTGATGGGTTCGATCGGCATGGGCTACAGGCCGTTCCTTGGCGAGTTTCGCGAGCAGCGCAACGGCGCCTTGACTGCATCGTCCGCCGGCCGGTCGCTGGCCTTTGGGCTGGCCGGCGCGCAGGAGCGCGGCACGACGTTCATCGAGGCGGGCGAAGAGGTCTACGAAGGCATGATCGTCGGCATCCAGAAGCGGCCGGGAGACATCCGGGTCAACGTGTGCCGCGAGAAGAAGCAGTCGAACATCCGCTCCTCCACCTCGGACATCTCCGTGAGGCTGACGCCAGCTTCGAAATTGAGCCTGGAGCAGTCCCTGGACTTCCTGGGAGACGACGAGCTGCTCGAGGTCACTCCGAAGCACCTGCGGCTTCGAAAGCGGCATCTCACGGAGGTCGACCAGTCCCGTGCCAGGAGGCAGACCGAGACCTCCGTGGTTAGCAGCTGACCGACTGGGGTATAATGTCGTCAGTTCGCACAGTGCGGACGCTCACGCAGGTCGCCAGTTTCTCGAACGGGCCTCGTAGTTGAGTTGGCCCAAGTTCGAGAGATAGGAGATGGAAATGCCTACAGGCACCATCAAGAAACTGGTCGCGGACCGTGGCTTCGGATTTATCGCAGCCGAAGACGGTAAGGAATTCTTCTTCCACCGGAGTGGCACCGAAGGCGACTTCGACAGCCTCCAGGGTGGCGAGAAGGTTTCGTTCGAGGTCGAGGCGAGCCCCAAGGGCCCGCGCGCCAAGAGCGTTCGCACTCTTTAATTAGAGAAACCATTAAGGAGCCCCGGACTTCGGTCCGGGGCTTTTTTATTGAATGCGAGCGTGGCGGTCAGGCCGGATTTACTCCGGCCTTCACCTAAGCGTTCCTAACCAAGCGTCTCCCAGCGTGGCAGGGCGCTATACCCCGCTGTGAGGACGTAGTCCTCACAGCGTTGAAGTGCGTTCGCACTCTTTAATTAGAGAAACCAACTGAGACCCCGGGTCGCAAGACCCGGGGTTTCTTTTTGCCTGGACGAACGTCTTTCGGGTTGCGACCACATGTGCCCGAATGGCGGAGTGTCAGCCGCCCAGGTAGGCCCGTCGGACGGCGGGGTTGTGCAGCAGGTCGTCGCCCGTGCCGGTAAGCCGGATCTGGCCGGTCTCCAGCACGTATGCGCGGTCGGCGATCTCCAACGCACGCAGTGCGTTCTGTTCGACCAGCAAGATCGTCGTCCCGTCCTCGTGGATCTCCTGGATGGCTTTGAAAACCTCATCGACCATCTGAGGAGCCAGGCCAAGCGATGGTTCATCCAGCAGCAGGAGGCGCGGCCGCGCGAGCAAGCCACGCGCGATCGCCAGCATCTGCTGCTCGCCGCCAGAGAGCGTCCCGGCTCGCAGCGCCCGCCGCTCGCCCAGAATCGGGAAACGTTTCATCACGGCCTCGATCTGGGTTCGTTTCGCCGCCCCGTCGCGCCGGCCCCAGGTCGCGAGCTCGAGGTTCTCGAGCACCGTCTGGCGGGCCAGGATCTCGCGTCCTTCGGGCACCTGGACCAGACCGTGGTGCACGATCGCTGACGGCTTTGCCCTCGTGAGGTCGAGGCGGTCGAAGACCGCGCTCCCGGAATCGGGCCGGATCAGACCGGAGAGCGTGTTGAGGATCGTCGACTTTCCCGCGCCGTTGGCTCCGATCAGGGCCACCACCTCGCCGGCCGCGACCCGAAGCGATGCTCCCCGCACTGCGTTGATCGCGCCGTAGCTCACGGTGAGGTCTTCGATCTCGAGGATCGCTATGTCCGGTTCCTTCCCGGCTCTAGTGCGGGCGGTCTGTTCGATCACGGCGTCGGCGTCGTCAGCGGCGCTCGCGCCCGGCGCGCTCGTCACCTCTTTTTCGCCCCCCGTTCCAAGGTAGGCCTTGATCACGCCCGCGTCGGTGGACACCTCGGCCGGCGTTCCTTCGGCGATCTTGCGGCCGAAGTCCAGCACAGCGACTCGCTGGCAGACGCCCATGACCAGGCGCATGTCGTGATCTATGAGCAGGATGGTCAACCCGTCCTGGTTGAGGCGTTCGATCAGCTCGCGCATGCCCTGCTTCTCGGACGGATTCATGCCGGCCGCCGGCTCGTCGAGGATCAAAAGACGCGGTCTCAGCGCGAGCGCCCGGGCGATCTCGAGGCGGCGCTGGTCGCCG
>Ga0209219_1000089_pt1 | contig 11297 bp, 13 predicted proteins | sample BlaSpr_A8_OM1_M1_FD_187973 | JGI IMG/M metagenome (GOLD analysis project Ga0209219, IMG submission 187973) | Forest soil microbial communities from Thunder Bay, Ontario, Canada - Black Spruce, Ontario site 2_A8_OM1_M1 (SPAdes) (version 2) | ecosystem: Environmental > Terrestrial > Soil > Boreal... | reverse complement strand
TTCCCGAGCTCGAACGAGTGGCAGGCGCAGCTGAGGACCACGCAGCGTCAGTCGGACGCGAGCTCGAAGCACATATGGAAGCGCTCAGCGCGCACCGCGCCGCCTCGCAGCATGCGGAGCTGGAACGAGCCCGCTGGCGGGATCGCGTCGACGACCTGCGAAGGCAGCGGCAAGCGGTCGACGACGACCTTGCACGCCTGAGCTCGGCCGCTGACGAGCGTGCCACCCGGGTCGCGGAGGCTGAAGGTTTGGCGGCAGGTGCCCTGGACGTCCTCCCTGGATTGAAGAGCGCCGCCAAGGCGGCCAGGGCCGGCCTCGCCGACGCTGAGCGCGAATCTCCCGAGGAAGACGCTGAGATCGCCGAGGGCGCGCAGCGCCTGGGTGCGCTCGGCGAGCTTGATCAGCACCACGCGAATGTCGCCGACCATCGCCAGCAGCATCTTGCGCAGGCTTTCCGAATGCGCGTCGCGGTCGTGCGCGGGAGCGTCTTCCGGGATCGCCCGGATCGCGCCCATGCGCGCGACGCCGCTGACCAGTTGCGCGACTTCCGCACCAAGGAGCGTGCTGAACGCCTCGGCGTCAAAGCCGTCGATATGCGGCGCTCCGATCATTATCGCAGCGCGCACCGAATCGAGATCGAGCTTGAGGCCGGCGACGATCGCGGCGGTGCCGAGCGCGCGATCCAGCCATGGCTCGCCGTCGGGCGCGCATCGATCGCCGTAGAGCTCTCGCGCGGTGCCCAGTGTTTCGAGCAGCTTGACACGCTCGTCGGGCGCGAAACCTTCGCTCACGCGATCGGTCCACGCGGCGAGCGCCTCGGGCTCCGCGACCTCAGGCGCGGAATGCAGGACGGCAACCATAAAGGGAATTATACCGGGCGGGTGGGCGCGAATTTGTTCGCGCGGATGCCGTGGGTCAAAGCGGTTGGGTTCCCGCTTTCGCAGGAACGACGATCAATTCGATTTACGCCGCGGCTTTTGCAACGACTTCAGCAATGCCTCGTGCGCAGCGCTCCGCGACGTGCGCCTCGCGCGCCTCGACCATGACCCGCAGGACGGGCTCGGTCCCGGACGGACGCAGCAGAACGCGGCCGGATCCGTCGAGCATGACGATCGCGTCCTGCTCCGCCCTGCGGATCGCGTCGCTCGCGCGCCAGTCGAAGCCGTTGCGAATCGGCACGTTGATCAAGCGTTGGGGAAACAACGCCGCGTCGGCCGTGGCCGCCGCCAGCGTCGTCTTCTGCTCGCGCAATGCGCGCAGCACGGCGAGCGCGGCGACGATGGCGTCGCCGGTCGTATGCTTGTCGAGACAGATGATGTGTCCCGAGTTTTCGCCGCCGAGCAGCCAGCCTTTCTGCTGCATCGTTTCCAGCACGTAACGATCGCCGACCGGCGCGCGCGCGAACGCAATCTTGCTTCGCGACAATGCCTGCTCGAACCCGAGATTGCTCATGTGGGTGCCGACGACCCCGCCGGCCATCGTGCCGCGCCGCAAATAGTCGAGCGCGATCACGTAGAGCAACTCGTCGCCGTCGTACAAGCGGCCTGCGGCATCGACCATCACCAGCCGGTCACCGTCGCCGTCGAGCGCGACACCGAAATCCGCCCGATGCTCCATGACCGCGGCCTGCAAGTATTCGGGATGCATCGCTCCGACGCCGGCGTTGATGTTGAGACCGTCGGGATCGTTGCCGATGGCGATCACCTCCGCGCCCAGCTCGTGAAACACCGGCGGCGCGACGTGATAGCCGGCGCCATGCGCGCAATCGACCACCAGCTTCAGGCCCTTCAGATCAAGCTCGTTGGGAAACGTCGCCTTGCAGAATTCGATGTAGCGGCCCGCAGCATCGTTGACGCGCCAAGCCTTGCCGAGCTCTGCCGACGAAACGCAGGCGAGCGGCTCGTCCATGCTGCGCTCGATTGCGTGCTCGACCGAGTCGGGCAGCTTGGTGCCCGCCGCCGAAAAAAACTTGATGCCGTTATCCTCGAACGGATTGTGCGAGGCGCTGATCACGATGCCCGCCGAGAGCCGCAACGCTCGCGTCAGGTACGCGACCGCGGGCGTGGGCAGCGGGCCCGAGAGATAGACATCGACGCCGGCTGCGGAGAGGCCCGCCTCCAGCGCGGCCTCCAGCAGATAACCGGAGATGCGCGTGTCCTTGCCTATCAGCACCGCGGGCGTCTCGCCGCGGCGCCCGGCGGATTCTGCCGCCAGCACCCGACCGGCGGCGTATCCCAGCCGCAGCACGAACTCAGGCGTGATCGGTAGCTCGCCAACGCGGCCGCGAACGCCGTCGGTTCCGAAATATTTTTTGCTCATTGTTCTCGAAGCGGAGTCGCAAAGGTGCGAAGGTACATGAATTGGATCGACATTCGATTTCCGCTACCCGAGGGAATAACAAATTGTAGCCATCAGAGCACTCGCGGTTGCTCGCCTTGCACCGCGCGCCAGACCTTGAGCGCGTCTGCGGTCTCGCGAACATCATGCACCCGAACGATTCCCGCACCGCGCGCGACCGCCGCCAGCGCCGCAGCGACGCTGCCCGCCATCCTGTCATCGACGTTACGGCCGGTCAGCACGCCGATGGTCGACTTTCTCGACAGCCCCGCCAGCAGCGGATAGCCAAGTGCGGCAATCTCGGAGAGCCGCCGCAACAAAGTCAGATTATGTTCCACAGTCTTGCCGAAGCCAAAGCCTGGGTCGAGCACGATCCGGTGGCGGTCGATGCCCGCGGCCACGCAAGCCGAGGCGCGCTCCGCGAGAAAAGCAGCCACGTCGGCAACGACGTCGTCGTAGCTCGCGCTTTGTTGCATCGTCGCCGGCTCGCCCTGCATGTGCATGAGGCAGACCGCGGCGCTGCCCTCCGACAGCGCCTCGATGGCGCCGGGTGCACGCAACGCGTTGATGTCGTTGATCATGGAGGCGCCCGCCGCGATTGCAGCGCCCATCACGACCGGCTTGCGGGTGTCGACCGAGATCGGCACGCCGCGCGCGTCGCAGGCTAGGCGAATGTTCTCCAGCAAGGGGATGACGCGATCGAGCTCGTAGGCCTCCGGTGTCGGCACCGCACCGGGTCGGGTCGACTCGCCACCGATATCGACGATGTCGGCGCCCTCGTCGAGCATCTGCCGGACGCGATCAGTGGCGTCATTGAGATCGAGAAAGACGCCGCCGTCCGCAAATGAGTCCGGGGTGATATTGAGCACGCCCATGACCAACGGGCGATCGAGGGAAAGGCAATAGCGACCGCAGAGGAGCAGCTTGGAATGCGCGGCCATTATCGTCGCCTCACTCCGGCCCTCTCCGTGCGACCGGGGCGCGACGCGGATGGCGCGTTACGCCGGCGTCGCGGACGGCGCGGCGTCGGGACCGGCGTCGGGACCGAAGGTAGTGCCCGCCGGCGAGGTCGAAGGCTTGGGCGGCCGCGGCGGCCGTCCCTGCATGATGTCCTCGACCTGCTCGCTGTCGAGCGTTTCCCACTCAAGCAAGGTCTTGGCCATCATCTCGACCTTGTCGCGGTTCCCTTCGATGAGCTTGCGCGCCAGCCCGTACTGCTCGTCGATGATGCGCCGGATCTCGAGATCGACCTTTTGCATGGTCGCCTCGGACACGTTTTTCTGGGTCGCGATCGAGCGGCCGAGAAAGACCTCGCCTTCGTTCTCGGCGTAGACCATCGGGCCCAGGGTATCCGACATGCCGTAGCGGGTGACCATGTCACGCGCCATCTGCGTCGCGCGCTCGAAGTCGTTGCCGGCGCCGGTCGTCATCTGGTGCATGAAGATCTCTTCGGCGATGCGGCCGCCGAAGAGCACGGCGATGCGCTGCAGAAGGTAGTCGCGATCGAAGGAATAGCGGTCAGCTTCGGGAAGCTGCATGGTCACGCCGAGCGCGCGCCCACGCGGAATGATAGTCACCTTGTGAACCGGGTCGGATTTGGGCAGCAGCTTGGCCACCACGGTGTGTCCCGACTCGTGGTAGGCAGTGTTCCTCTTCTCTTCTTCGGACATGACCATCGATTTGCGCTCGGCGCCCATCATGATCTTGTCCTTGGCCATCTCGAAGTCTTCCATGTCGACCAGGCGCTTGCTCTTGCGTGCGGCGAAGAGCGCTGCCTCGTTGACCAGGTTGGCCAGGTCCGCGCCGGAGAAGCCCGGCGTGCCGCGCGCGATCAGCTCGGCCTTGACGTCGGTGGCCAGCGGCACCTTGCGCATGTGCACCAGGAGAATCTGCTCGCGGCCGCGGATGTCCGGCAGCGGCACGACCACCTGGCGGTCGAAGCGGCCCGGGCGCATCAGCGCCGGATCGAGCACGTCGGGCCGGTTGGTGGCGGCGATGACGATGACGCCGGAGTTGCCCTCGAAGCCGTCCATCTCGACCAGCAATTGATTGAGCGTCTGCTCGCGCTCATCGTTGCCGCCGCCCAGGCCCGCGCCGCGCTGGCGGCCGACGGCGTCGATTTCATCGATGAACACGATGCACGGCGCGTTCTTCTTTGCCTGCTCGAACATGTCGCGCACGCGCGCCGCGCCGACGCCGACGAACATTTCGACGAAGTCGGAGCCTGAGATTGAGAAGAAGGGAACCTTGGCTTCGCCGGCGATGGCCTTGGCGAGCAGTGTCTTGCCGGTGCCCGGATTGCCGACCATCAACACGCCACGCGGGATGCGCCCGCCCAGCTTTTGGAACTTGGACGGGTCGCGCAGAAACTCGACCAGCTCGGCAACTTCTTCCTTGGCTTCGTCGCAGCCGGCGACGTCGGCGAAGGTCACCGTATTATTGGCCTCGTCGAGCATGCGCGCCTTGCTCTTGCCGAAGGAGAATGCGCCGCCGCGGCCCCCGCCCTGCATCTGGCGCATGAAGAAAATCCACACGCCGATCAGGAGCAGCATCGGGAACCAGGAGATGAAGACCTGGGCCAGGAAGCTTTGCTCTTCCTCGGGCTTGGCCTGGACCTTGACCCCGTCCTTGACCAGGTCGCCGACCATCCACAAGTCGCCCGGGCTGTAGGTGATGTTGGTTTTCTTGTCGGTGCCGACCCACTTGATGGTCCGGCCTTCGATCGACGCGGATTCGACCTTGCCTTGCTTGGCCTGGTCCATGAATTCGGAATAGGAAACGGCGTCGCGCGTGGTCTGGCGGGCGTCGAATTGTTTGACGACGGTCAATACCACCAGGCCGATGACCAGCCAGATGCCAACGTTCTTGAGCAAATTATTCAACGTGATCCTTCAGGCCCCAACGGGCCGATGTCTCTCAAATACCTGCAAATTTTAGCTCTTACCCGCCTCTTGCGCCAGACGCCCCGCCAGACGGTGTTTTATTCGGCATTTTGTCGTGCGCGGGCGACAAGGCGGTGAATCCCTTGCCAACGAGATACACCTCTCGACTGCGATCGCGTGAAGCCTTGGGTTTTCGTACGTAAACCTTGTCGAAATGGACCTTCATGGAGCGCTGAAACTCGACGAATCCCTCGCCTTGGAACGCTTTGACGACAAAATCGCCTCCAGGTTGCAGCCACCGGACCGCGAATTCGAGCGCCAGCTCGCCCAGATGGACGCTTCGCGCCTGATCGGCCGATTCGACTCCGCTTAGATTGGGGGCCAGGTCCGACACTACAAGGTCGACTTTTCGGCCTTCGAGGCTGTTGGCGAGAGCGTCCAGCCCGGCAGCTTCCCGAAAATCCGCCTGCAAGAAGTGCACTCCGGCGACTGGATCCATCGCCACCAGATCGAGCGCAATAATGCGCGCCGCGCGGCCCAGCCGTTCGCGCAGCAGCTGCGACCAGCTTCCTGGCGCCGATCCCAGATCGACGACCGCCATGCCCGGCCGGAATAGCCTGTCTTTTTCGGCCAGCTCGGCAAGCTTGAATGCGGCTCGCGAGCGGTAGCCGAGTCGTTGCGCCTGCTGCACCCAATGGTCGTTGACGTGCTGCTGCATCCACGCTTTGCCGAAGCGATTCTTTTTGCCGGTCGGACTGAGAGGTCTTTTTGTGTCGGCCATGGTGTCCCGCAACATACCCTGTGTCGGTGCGGTCAAACAACCCGAAACGTCCTGAAATGCTGCGCATGCAGCATGATTTGTCGATTGACGTGCGGTGACAAGGCGCCTAGCCTGACTTTTCGTAGCTGCCCCGAACGGGAGGTTCCATGTCCCGGCACCAAGAGTCGAACACGTCGCCTGCGGACGCGGCGACTTTCAAGTTTCTTGACGCGTACGACAACAAAATATTTTCTGACGACGACGGCGTCCTGCTCGGCCAGCTCTCCATGCTGAGCGCGGGAGTGTTCGTCGAAGGCCACGACGATCGCGAGTGGCACGAAGCGGTGAGCTACGCCGTTTCCGCGCACTGACGTTTGAGGCGGTTCCGGCGCGGAGAAACAGCCGCTCTTAATGTGGGGACGCGCAGAGCAATACGCGGCGTCATCGCGCGCCGCTCGCGACTCATACTCACCCACTTCGCCATACGGCGCGTTGACCCTTCTGATCGGCGGGCGTAGATTGGCAAAAGCTCAGACGCCAATGGGGATCAGCCGGCATTTTTGAGTCAGGGGAACCTCAGGGAGCACCTATGGGCGCCACAAAAATACTCGGGATCGTGCTGCTGGTCGCGGGCCTTCTGGGCTTGTTTTACGGCCACTTCGAATACACCAAGGAAACGCACGAAGGCCAATTCGGGCCGTTCAGCTTTTCGGTCGCCGAAAAGGAGACGGCCGTCATTCCGAGCTGGGCAAGCCTTGCGGTAATCGTCGCCGGAGTCGTTCTGCTGGTCATCAACCGCAAATAGACCCATTTGTTTGACTTCCTGACATCCACCAAGCGCCCGGCATCGGGCACACCGGTACTTCCGGCAACGCAGGTCATTGAGCGGCTCAATGCAGTAAATCGGCCGACAGCACCATGGGGTGTCATCGACGGTCATTCCGAAACAGTCGACCTTATCGCTGAGTGGAAGATCGTCGACGCCCGCTGGTACGAGATTTTCGCCAAGGCGGGTCTGGCCAAGGTTTTCAGAATCTATCTGAAACTGGATGAAGCGACGAAGGAGGTCAAGGCCCAGGATCGGGAGTACGAGGTCTCTTGGGTCGCTGGCGTGCCGAAGCTTTCGATCGCCGCCAGCTCATTCAAGGGTCAAACGAAGTCGATCGAGTTCGGCGCCGCATATGGCTTCACCGAGGACCTCACCATTGGACAGCAGTACAAATATCGCTTCGAAACCGGCGAGATTAAAAAGCCCATCCAGGAAGCGGTCACGGCTTGCGGCTGGATATACAAGGGTGTTGCCTTTGGAAAGCTCTGAGCGATTGTTGTTGCTACGTTTCGCGCCTCTCCGACGCACCGGTTAGCTTCATTCCTGAGGCCACAATCCGCATTGAGCCGTGCCGGCGAATCTGGCACCGTCCGCTTCAATGCAGTCACGCCTTCGGCTGCGTACCAGCCCGCCGGCGTCAAGCGTCGACAAGCGGAGATCAGAGTGCTGAGAGCAGTTGCCGGAGTAGCTGGCGGGCTGTTTACTTGGGTTGTCGTCGCTACGATCGGCAACCCTTCTACTGCGCATTGTTTGGCCAAGCTACGCTGAGGTTGAAGTCGCGATGAACTTTACGCCGGCTATGCTGGTGATGCGGCTCCTATTGGGAGCGCTATCCTCGCTGTGCGCCGGCTTCCTTGCTGCACGGATTACCAAACGCAGCCGCGGTACCGTTCACATACTCGCCTGTCTGCTGGTCGTCGCATTCATTCCGGTCCATTACGAACTGCGGGAGCGGTTCCCGGTCTGGTACCACCTCGTCTTTTTGGTCTCGCTCGTCGCAGCAGCAATCTTCGGCGCCATGTGCTATTCGTACTATGCTCGGAGGAAAGGCAAACCGCTCGCAGATTGACGGGCAGCTGGCAAGACCACATGACCGCTGACGAAGCAATGGCTTTCGTTCGAGAGCATGGCGTCGTTCTTGCCTCGGCCAAGGGGCCGGTTCCGCGATTGGCCGACGTCATCGCAGGTGAGTCCATCAAGGGAAGCTGGTGGGCTCACGCGAAAAGCCATGACATCTTCAATATTATCCAAGAGGTCGGCGAGTCACCCGACATCCTGATCTGTCGCCCCGTTAATGGAAAGGTGACTTTCGTTCACCGCCGGCTTTGGCCGGCTTTGGTTCGAGTGGCGCACCGCTTCGAGGCAAATCAGCTCGCGCAGGTGCATCAAGAACACACACCTGCGGGCCATCATGTCAGCCGCGAGCTCTCCTACCCAAAGTGGGTGCCACCGGAAGTTGTCGAAGAGGCGCAGCGGCTAACAGAGCAGGAGGCATGCAGCGCCCTGGGTCCGTGGGTCACGCTGCCCAGAAAAGCCTCCAAGCCGACATGACGAGGAGGATGCATGGCCGATCCAGTCCGGCTCGCGAGCCCTCGCTCGTACCGGGACGCTTGTCGGCCGCAACTCGTGATTGTCGGCGAGGCGTCGGTTAACCCGGTTCGCCAAGCGTCATCGTGGCCGAGATCCTTCCCGCCTATTTGCAGGTCGTCGACGCGCTGACGCCCGTCTTGCGGCGCTTGCCTGGTGTCATCGTGACCATCGATGGTCGCTTCGGGGTCGGCAAGACCACGCTCGGGCGGTATCTTGCGTGGCACTTCAATGTGTCGTTGATCGAGACCGACTTGTTCCTCATCCCCACGCGAGACCACCTCATTCATCTCGACGACCAGATCAACCGCATCATCGAGCGCCGTATCACTACGCCCCTTCCGGTAATCGTCGAGGGGATATCGATGCTTCAGCTCATGAAGCGGATCAATCGCGTTTCGGATTTCTCCATTTATGTGACCAATCCCCTGCGGTCTAGCGTCGAACACATGGACAAGCGGCTTTCCGCCTATGAGGCAGCGTTTTCCCCATCGACGATTGCAAACCTCGTGGTTAAGATTGAGCACTGATGGCGGCAAGCCAAGCATGCATAGGCACGTCCCTGCCGCTATCGCGCCGTGTCACGTGGCGGCTTCAGCACCAGACTGATCGAGTCATCTACAGACAAGGGGGAGTCATGAACAAGAAGTTCTTCATCGCCTGGATCGTGCTGTTCATTGCCTGGTTCGTCGGAAGCTTCGTCGTCCACGGGGTGCTGCTGCACGATGATTACGCCAGATTGACCAATTTGTTCCGGCCGGAGGCGGAAGCGCAGCACTACTTCCCGTTGATGATCCTCGCCCACGTCATCATGTCCGGCGCATTTGTCTGGATCTACTCGCGAGGTGTCGAAGCCTTGCCCTGGTTGCCGCAGGGAATTCGTTTTGGGCTGGCAGTCGCGCTGCTGACGATTGTGCCGACTTACACGATCTACTACGTGGTGCAGCCAATGCCCGGCATGACCGTGGTCAAGCAGATGGTGTTCGACGGGGCCCTGATGCTGATTCTCGGGGTGATTGTGGCTTTCATGTATCGGCAGACTCCGCGTAGCTGAACGCGCACCCATCGAAAGGAATTCGAGTATGAAGACATGGATACCTAAGAGCACCCGGAGCATTGGGCGCTGACGCGCAAAGGATGCTGGCCGACTTCGCTACTGGCAGACCGTTCCCGGCGCTGCGAATACTTCACGGGTGATGGGCTTGGTCTGTGAGACTCCGCTTACGGTGTAGGAAAAATTCGCGGTATTGCCGTCGGCGAAGGTGAGCGTGGCGCTGCCGACCGAAGTACCGACCACGCTCGCGGGGTTGAACGGTACTGCGTTGAACGCCGGACCGGTCGTCCGGTAAAGCGTCCCCGTGTAGGTTGCCGGCGCCGTATTGAGCATGGTCGCGACCAGCCACATCGGCGTCTGATCGTGGTCGTAGGTAAACCAGGTTGCAAATATCGTCGTTCCCTGCTGGGTGAGGTTGATCCCCCAGCCGGACTCGGACCCCGGTGGCGAGTTCCACCACAGATCCTGGTAATTGGTGGCGAGCCTCAAGTCGGACAGCGCGCCGAATCGGCAGGTCGGCAATGGTCCGAACACCTGGTGCGTGAGGGTCTTGGTCTGCGAGACGCCATTGACCGTGTAGGCGAAGCTTCCGTTGTTGGTGTCGGTGAAGGTGAGCGTGCCGGTCCCGACCGAGGTTCCAACCACCCGCGCCGGGTTGAACGGAACGGCGTCGAACGCCGGCCCGATCGTCTTGACCAACGTGCCGCTGTAGGTGTTGGCCGCAGTCTTGGGAGCCGTCATGGTCAGCCACCACCCTTTTCCGGTCAGGTCATAGGTAAACCAGGTGGCAAAGATGACGTCGCCCTGATGAGCAAGGTTGATACCCCAGCCGGACTCCGAGCCCGCAGGCGCGTTCCACCACAAGCCCTCGAAATTCGGGGGACCGGCGGCAACGACCTGCACCGCCATGGCCGGAGAAGCCTGACCGAACGGTCCGCTCGACTGCAAACTCATCTGCCATTGAAGATTATAGGTAGCCAGCGTCGACGGCGCGACCACGGAGAAGCTGAACGTCACCGACTCGCCCGGCGCAACCGATGCGGGCAGCGCTACCGTGCTGACGCCCCATGTCGTGTTGCCCGAAGGGCCCGCCGACACGAGGCTATAGCCGCCGGCGGAAGTCCAGGTGGCGCTGGTCGTGTTCTTGAACGTCAGGCTGACCGTGACGGAGGATCCGGCGTCCATCGTCGCCGGGACCTGTTGCGATACGAATTCCGCCGCCGTGGTAACCGTGACGTTGGGGTCGGGCGTCTCTTCGCCGAACGTTCCATGCAACTGGGAGAGCATGCGAAAGCGCAGCGGCGACGTCCGCGCGAAGAAACAGCTGAGTGGCTTGACCACGAAACTAAAGGTGACCTGCTGAGCGGGAGCGACGTCGTAGGGTAGAAGGACGCGGTTCCCGCTGTGGCTGCCGTAGCGGTTATCCTGGATGCACCAGTAATAGTTGTCCTGCGGCTCCTGTGTTGCGAGAAACACGTCGCCATCGGCCTTGAACCAGGTCGCGGTGCCGGTGTTTCGCATGATCACCACGATCGGTGTCGGAGTCTGGAACGTAATCGATGAAGGTACGGACTGCGACACGAAGCTCGCCGCATAAGCCGCCTGCTCCTGGGTCACAGCCGTCGCTGTCCTGGCCGCGCGCGCTATGCCCGGTTCCCGGTTACCGGCTGGCCCCGGGGGCAATTGCGCGACTGCCTCGGTGCCGAACATCGCGACGAGCACGGGGACAAGAACGCTGTATCTCATCTCGGAGGCCGGAATCTCTGCGATGTCATTGCAACCGACGATGCTCATTGTAAAGGCTCGCCCCGTCCTCAACCATCGGATCCCCGCAACGCTCCGACGGCA
>Ga0209219_1000088_pt1 | contig 11349 bp, 9 predicted proteins | sample BlaSpr_A8_OM1_M1_FD_187973 | JGI IMG/M metagenome (GOLD analysis project Ga0209219, IMG submission 187973) | Forest soil microbial communities from Thunder Bay, Ontario, Canada - Black Spruce, Ontario site 2_A8_OM1_M1 (SPAdes) (version 2) | ecosystem: Environmental > Terrestrial > Soil > Boreal... | reverse complement strand
TCGGCCGAGCGCTGCCCGAGAGCGCCTCGCAGGCGATCGCGGCGGCGACCGCCAAGGGCTTGCAGGCGGCGCTCAAGGTGGCGCTGCTGACGATCCGGCGCTCACCCGCGGGCGGCTCGCAATTGCTGCACAAATATCTGGCGATGGCGTCCGGCGCCGCCGGCGGCACCTTCGGGCTCGCCACGCTGCCGCTCGAGCTTCCGGTGTCGACCATCATCATGCTGCGCTCGATTGCCGAGATCGCGCGGAGCGAGGGCGAGAATCTTTCCGATCCGGAAGCCGCGCTGTCCTGCGTCCAGGTGTTTGCGCTCGGCGGCCGCACTGGCGCGGCCTGCTCTCACTCGTATAATCCGCGCATGCCAGCAGAACACTTTGCCCAGCATTTCAGCGAGCATCAGAAAGTCGTCGATGCTTGCATCGCTTCGCTTCAGCCCAAATCGGACGCCGCCGCTGAAGCGATCATCTCCTGCCTCGCGCGGGGAGGGAAGATTCTCGCCTTCGGGAACGGAGGCAGCGCGACTCAGGCCAGCCACCTCGTCGAAGAGCTGATCGGACGCTTCAAGGAGACGCGTAGGCCTCTGCCGGCGATCTCGTTGGTTGCTGACGCGGGCGTCATCACGTGCATCGCCAACGATTTCGGATACGGCGCCCTGTTCGAGCGCCAGATCGAGGGATTGGCGGTAATGGGTGATGCCATCGTCGGAATCACCACGAGTGGTCGCTCGGAAAATGTGCTGCGCGGTCTCATAGCCGCGAAGGAGAAAGGCGCGGTTACGATCGCCCTATCCGGAAAGCATGGACTGGTGGGTGGCGATGCCGACCACGTCATCGCCGTGCCGAGCGAGGAAGGGGCATACGTCCAGGAAGTGCACCTCATGCTGATTCATGTCTGGTGCATCGCTGTCGATGCCACGATCAAAGCGGGCGGACTTTGACCGTTACACCAAGCTGAGTCGGGGCCTTTCCTCGGGAAACGCCAGCGCGTCCTCTCGGTAGGAAAGCCAGCCCGTCATTTCATTTGCGACGAGCTCCACCTCGGTTCCAAGCGGCAGGGTAAGATTCGGGACGTCGTGGCCGGCGGGGAAATCCATGAGAATCGGCACCTCGAGATCGGAGACGAGATCCAGAAGGAAATCCTCGAACTCGTCCTCTTCCGACCGATCGAGTGAGAGCTGGCCGAATACGATGCCCCGCACGTTGTGGAGAAGCCCCGCGGCGCGAAGATGCAGGAGCCGCTCGTCGGCGACGGACATCGGATCGCGAGTCTCTTCCAGGAAGAGAATCGCATCCCGGGTATCGATCTCGTACGGAGTGCCGATGGTCTGCTGCACCAGGGAGAGATTTCCGCCGGTGAGTCGACCGACAGCCTTGCCCCGCCTCACCGCACGCGCGATTTCGCGTCCGAGCCCAGTTTCGGGTCGGGGTGTGGTGAGTGCCGTCAGAAGCGAGCGAACCGAGGGATCGCCCAGGCCTGGGAAAAGATCGTCAAGCGTCGGACCGTGGAAGACGCGCAACTGCGCTCGGCGCATCAGCCAGAGATGCAGCGCCGTAATGTCCGAGTATCCCACGAACGCCTTGGGATTCCGGCGGAACACGTCGGGGTCAAGATAGGGGAGTAGTCTCACGGCTCCGTAGCCGCCGGTTCCCGCGATGACAGCTTTCACGTCGGGATTGCGCCAGATGCCCATCAGGTTTTCGGCGCGTCGCTCATCCTCACGCTGCTGGAAGCGGCGGAATCGGCCGATCTCTTCACAGAGGATGACTTTGTAACCCGCATCCTCCATCGCCTTGGCTCCGCGAAGCAACCCCCCTTGCTGCGCGGCGTACGATGGAGCCACCACACCGATGGTATCGCCTTTTGCGAGAGGCGCGGGTCGAATGAGAACCGGCGGCCGCGTAATGCCGGGAGCAAATGGAATTGATGGCGCGATTTCGGTCGGCGCCATTGTTTGTTCAGCGGGGTACGCTCCGAATGACTCGGTCATCGTCGTTTGTCGAAGCGCATTAACGGTATGTCACTGCTAGATTCAAGGTATGTCTGACGCGTCGGTGAAGGGGCCGGGTCCGGGCGGTACCGCGACTCCCACCCATGGGAATATGCAGGCCAGCACCCCAAACGGAACTGGTGCAGCGACCTACTTTCGGAAAGGTTTCGGGTTGAAATCCGAGATACAGTCCGAACTGGATTCGGACTATACTGGCCACTTGGTAGACCTGCTCAAGGACCGGGAATATTCCCTTACGGCCGGGGATGTAACCATCCGTTTAGCTAAGGAGTTTGGCTTCTGTTATGGAGTCGAGCGCGCGGTCGACTATGCCTATCAAGCAAGAAAGAAGTTCCCGGATCGTACCACCTATCTGGCTGGCGAGATCATCCATAACCCGCACGTGAACTCCAAACTTCGGGCGATGGGGATCACCTTTCTCATGCCCGACAATGGGCACATCGATTTCAGTGGAGTGGAGGCCGAAGACGTGGTCATTCTTCCCGCTTTCGGAGTGACGATCAGGGATTTCGAAGTCCTTCGGGAAATCGGGTGCGTGATGGTGGACACGACCTGCGGCTCTGTGCTCAACGTCTGGAAGCGGGTCGAGAGTTACGCGCGCGATGGACTCACTTCGCTCATACACGGCAAGCACTACCATGAAGAAACGCGCGCGACGGCGTCCCAGGCGGAGAAGTACGAGGGCGGCCAGTACTTCATAGTCCGTAACATGGAGGAGGCGCAGCTTGTCTGTGATTTCATCGAAGGACGTCTCGGCGCATCGGCGCTGATGGAGCGGTTTGCGCTCGCGGCGTCTCCCAAGTTTGATCCCGAGCGCGATCTCCGGCGCATCGGGGTTGCCAATCAGACCACGATGCTGGCTCGCGAGTCTCTTGCAATCGGAGAGCTGGTGGGACGCTCAATGGCGCGCGCCCACGGAGACGAATACGCGAAGGAAAATTTCCGAACGTTCGACACGATTTGCAGCGCGACTCAGGAGCGTCAGGACGCCGTGGTAGAGCTGTTGCGCGAGCCCCTCGACGTGATGGTTGTTATCGGCGGATACAACTCGAGCAACACAATGTCACTGGCGGCCCTCTGTTCCGAGACTGTCCGGACCTTCCATGTCGAGGATGCCGAAGATATCGATCCAGCCTCCCGGACGATCCGCCATCGTCCTCTCGGTGCCAAGGAAGAAACTGCGTCCGCCGATTGGATACCGAGCGCAGGTCCAGTCAGGGTCGGAGTGACCGCTGGTGCCAGCACCCCCAATAACAAGATTGGCGAGGCTGTTGGCCGGATTTTCGCTACTAGGGGAATCGACCCGAAAACCATCCGATAAATCGCGGTTCCAAGTGTACCAGTTCGGCCTCGGATATCGTCTTACTATTGGAGGGTTTGGGTCCAAGTTGTAGCTTCTTGCAACGACTCGAAACTCTTGTTTTGGGGTATCGTAAGTATGGTTGCAAGGGACACTAAACCCGTGGAGGTCGAATGGACGTGTATGGTTCGGATACCGCCCCTGACGAGGAGGCGGTTGGTACGAGCGGTACAGAGGCAACGCCTGGAGTGGGAAGCTGGTTCCAGCGCGGATCCAGCAACGAGTCCGCGCTGAACGACCGGGGGATAGCAGTTCCGGTCAACGCCATGCTTGACCGCGTTCGCGAGGCCGATGCTCTCACCTTCGAAGAGGAAGAGGACGAGTAAGCCGTCATCGTCAGGGAAAAAGGCCACCAATCGGTGGCCTTTTTTTATTCATCAGAGAGAGGCCACCGAAATGGGTGGCCATTTTTATTTCATCTGGTCAAGCGCGTGTCGAAGAGCAGTTGCCAGCTTGCCGGCGTCGGCGTCCGCCCAGAAATGCATGAAGTACAGTCGCGGCTCTTCGCCAAGCATGTGAGAGTGAAGCGCGGTGACATCAATCTGATTGCTGCGAAGGATCGGAATGATCCGGCTCACTTCACTCGACAGCATCACAAAATCGCCGGTGATCGCTGCCCAGCCACGCCCAGTCGGCTGAAAATTGATTGCGGTCGAAACACCCATCGAGGGAGGGACGACCTCGCCATCCATGGTAATCGTCTCATGGCGCGGGACGCTGACTTGATAAACACCGCCATTCATTTTTCCGGCGTAGCCGAGCGTACGATGGATGAGCGCAGTGTCGATGTCGAGCGGCGTGGCAGCGGCTGGTGGTTGAGGCGGAGGAGTTTTGGTGAGGTCGAGCGCGGCTCGAATCGCGGTCGCGATCCCGACCGCGTCACCGTGCGCGGCAACGTGGACGTAAACAACCCGGGGTGATTCGCGTAGAAGGTGGTTGTGCACCGCCGTTGGCTGAACGTTTTTCTGTTGCAGCGCGCTGATCACCGTCGGTTCCTCCGCCTCGGTGAGAACGAGATCGCCCATGACCATCGCCTCGTTCGTGCTGGTTTTTTTGAATGCCACCCAGGACCCAAGCGCCAACGTGGGCCTGATTCTGATTCCATCAACCGTCACCTTGAGGTCGTTGCGCGGGAAACCGTACTTCATCGCTCCATCGGATTGGACCGCGCCGGAGCGACCGATGGCGCTTGTTACGGCTGTCCAATCATCTGCTCGGGAATTGCCCTGCGCGCTTGCGGAAGCAGCGAAAAAGAGAAGACCTGCCGTCGCGCAAAAAAAACTTCTCCGCATAAACCCTCGAAGTTGAAGGGAACCGTATTGCATCAATAACGGTTCCGTAGTGGCAACATTATGGCCAACCTCCGGATGTGAATCGACCAGGCTGGTTGAAGGACTCGCACGCCTTCCCGCAGAATCTCGCTGTAGTTCTATGCGTGGCCGCGGTCGCAACGGTCGCATTCCAGCGATTGCGGCAGCCGATCGTAAGCGAGCCAAGCTGCCGTAGAGGATGCCCTCGCCCGCCTGACCGGCAACGATCTCCAACCCACGCCGAAAACGAAAAGGCCGCCTCTCGATGCAGCGAGGCGGCCTTTTTGCTCGGGTGGGCTTATTCGCCCGCCGCGCGCCGGCGCTTGGTTCGCCGCGGCGCCGCGGCTTTCTTCCTGCTGATCGGCACGACACCGACTTCGGCCGCTGGCTCGAGTTCGGCCGGAACGACAGGCACCGCGCGCGGCTGCTTGTAGACCTGACGCTTGCCCTCATAGTTCCGGAAGATCACTTCGTCGTCCGTGATCGACTCCAGATACTCAGGGAGCAGCGGCACCTTTCCTCCGCCACCAGGTGAGTCGATCACGAATTGAGGAACCGCGAGGCCAGACGTCCAGCCGCGCAGCGCCTGCATGATCTCTAGCCCTTTCTGCACTGTGGTGCGGAAGTGCTCTCCACCCGCCACCTGGTCCGCCATATATAGGTAATAGGGACGGACGCGCGCCTTGAGCAGCTCGTGCATCAGCTTCATCATCACCTTGGGGTCGTCATTGACGCCCTTGAGCAGCACCGTCTGGCAGCCGAGCGAAACTCCCGCTCTCGACAGGCGATCCAGTGCCGCGACCGCGGCCGGCGTCAGCTCGCTCGGATGATTGAAGTGCGTGTTCATGAAGATCGGGTGGTATTTCTGCACCATCTCGCAGAACTCCGGCGTGATCCGCTCCGGCAGGTGCGAAGTGATGCGGCTTCCGATCCGGATGATCTCGATGTGCGGGATCGCGCGGAGCTGTTGGAATAGGTACTCCAGTCTCCGGTCGCTCAGCATCATCGGGTCGCCGCCGCTCATGATGACATCGCGGATCTCCGTGTGCTCGCGAAGGTACCGGAACGCAGAATCGTATTGGTTGAGCGGAATCTTCTCCGGATCACCCACCTTGCGGCGCCGGGTGCAGAAACGGCAATAGGTCGCGCACACCGGGCTCACGAGAAAGAGGGCGCGGTCCGGATACCGGTGCGTGATGTTCGGCACCGGCGAATCGCCGTCTTCATCGAGCGAATCGATGACGCCGTCGACCACGTCGAGCTCTTCGACCGTTGGCACATATTGCTGCCACATCGGATCGCCCACTTCCTTGATCTGCTCGAGAGCAGCCGGAGTGATTCGCATCTGGAAGTTGTCGAATGCCGGCTTCAGCGCCTCGACGTCGATCACGTCCGCTCCGAATTTTTCCGCCAGCTTCTCCAGACTCGAGATGCTCTGATCCTTGATGATCTGTTGCCAATCGCTCATGCGTGCACCACTCCGGCCCCGTGAGGGGCGTTGTAGATGATCGGAACTTCCGTGGTACCCAGGCCGGACAGCCTGAGCGTCTTCACCCACCGCTCCGTGTAGTTCTCCCCGCGCTTGGCGAGCGCGTGATCGCAGATCCGTCGGATCAAGTCGGAGTAGCCGATAGTCGCGACACCAGCCATGCGCGCGAGTCCGGCGGTCGGCGAGATGTCGGGATTCGCGTTCACCTCGAGCAACCAGGGGCGACCCGACTGATCGATGCGGAAATCGCAGCGACCGTATCCTTCTCCACCGACCACGCTCCACGCAGCGCGGGCGATGGCGGTGAGCTCGTTGGCGAGATCGTCCGAAAGATCGGCGGGGCAATTCGGCTTCGCGCCGAGATCCTCGTCGCTCCCGGTTTCCCACTTGGACCGATAGGAGACGATGTGCCACATTCCCCGCGGCATCTGGGCGAAATCGATCTCCGCGATCGGCATGATCTCGTCGCCGAGGATGCCGACGTTTACCTCGCGGCCGGGGATGAAGCGCTGAACCAGCACCTCGTCCCATCCCTCGAACATCGCCTCGACCCTGGCCGACAGGGCGCGCATGCTTCTGACCACGGAGCGCTGCTCGATGCCGACGGAAGCATCCTCGGCAACCGGCTTGCAGATCGCCGGGAATCCGACGCTCGTGATCTCGTCACCGCGGCGAACGTGGCTCCAGCGCGGCACCGGTAGTCCGGCGCGGTCGAGCACTCCATTGACGACATTCTTTCTCAGAGTGAGCGCGGTCGTCCAGCTGGAGTTGCCCGTAAAGGGAATTCCAAGGAGCTCGAGCACCGAGATGACCATCGGCTCGTACACGGCCTCTCCGTCGATGCCTTCGACGAGATTGAAGATCAAATCGAATTTTCCCTTTCGAACACGCTCGACCCAGCGGCCGTCGTTGCTTACGGGCACGCGTACGACTTCGGTCGCCCAATCGAGCAGCGCACTCTCCACCGCTTCGATCGAGTCGAGCAGCTGGACCTCGGGAGTTTTCCCGAGGGCAGAGAGGCCATCGAACAACAAGGCTATCTTCATCGCGCGTTCCTCCGCGTGGTATCTGTCACGCCGATCCGCTGGCGGCGAGCGCTGGCGCGCTCTGAGCTCCGCCGGCCAGCGAAAGGGAGCGAGTGAGATCGACTCCCTGCCGCACGGCAGCGTATTTCAGACAATTCTGAATGAGCTCTTCATAGCCGATCCCCGCTGCTCGCGCCGCCTTGGGCAGACACGAATTATCCGCCGGATCGGGAAGAATTCCCGGCAGCGGATTCACTTCCAGCACGTTCGGCCTTCCGTCAGCATCGAGACGAACATCGATTCTTGCCCAGTCTCTGCAGCCAAGCACACGAAAGGCATCGAGCGTGAGTTGCTCAATAGACGCCTGAAGCTCTCTCGTGATACGCGCGGGACACTGGAAAATGTCGAGCGGATTCTCGGGACGATCCCAGACGAACTTCGCATCGAAGCCGTAAATCGGAAGCGCGCCTTTGGGCAGCGACTCAAAATTCATCGCGACCAGGGGCAGCACCGTCGCCTCGTCACCGTTCCCGAGGACAGCGCATGTGAACTCCTTGCCTGGCAGAAATTCCTCGACGAGCACCGGCTGCCGATAGTTCTCCAGCAGGAACTCGGTCTGCCGGAAAAGCTGGTCGCGGTCCCGGCAAAGGTTGCTGTCGGTGATTCCCTTCGACGAACCTTCGTGGACCGGCTTCACGAAAAGCGGCAGCGTCAGCTTCTCCGCTACCCGATAGAGGTCGGCAAGCTTTTCGACGAGAAGGAACTTCGGCGTTGGGATCCCGTGAAAGGCGAGGGTCTCCTTCGTTTTCGCCTTGTCGAGGCAGAGCGTGAGCGTGAAGGGATCGCTTCCGGAATATGGGATTCCGTAAAACTCGCAGATCGCCGGAACGTGGGCTTCGCGGTTCACCCCACGAAATCCTTCGGCGATGTTGAAAACAATATCGGGTCTTGTCTGCCGGAGCCTCTCCGGAAATTCTTCGTTCGCCTCGAGGAGAACGACTTTTCCAAGGGGGGAGAGAGCTGATTCAACGGCGGCGATCGTCGCGGGGCTGTCCCACTCGGCGAACTCGTCGCGGGCGATTAACTCCGCTATCGAGAGGTCGCGGATTCTACTGGGAGGCTCTTCATCGGGGCGCGGAAGCTCCCCGTCTTCCTGACGGCCGCCCTCTGATGCTGGGCTGGTGAGCTCTGTTGGCTCGGGTTTTTGATTGTAGGCGAGTCCGATAAGAGTCATCGACACCTACAAGAACTGACACGATCGAATCATTGATCACGAGTATATGAACGCGAACCATATGGCGCAATAATTATTCCGCGTTTTCGAAAAGAAAAATCTTCGCGAAAAAACTTTTTTGAAGGATCCGGGATTTTTCGGTTGGCCTTTTCTTTTCTTCAGACTTTGTGGTAGATGATCCGCGCCGCCTCTCTCCGATCCTCTGCCTGATAAAGCTCGAAGTCCGAGAAAAAGGCCGGGGTCTCCTTCGAGAGAAGCTTCAGCATGGCGATGGCACAGCGGCGGATCTCCAGCTCGGCTCCTTCGCTCGAGCGAAGCTCCAGCATCGTTCTCCATGCCCGCGCGTTGGCGGTTACCACGATTTTGGTCTCGGTGGAGTTGGGAAGAACTCCCCTCGCCGCCTCCCTCGACATCTTCCGGCGGTGGACCTTGTCCGCGACCCAGCTATAACGCTCCATCAGGTGCTCGACGAGTCGAACGTAGCTTTTCTGCGCCGCATCGATCTGGGCCCGCCATTCATTTTCGAGAGCCTCATCTCCGACGATTGCCGGCGGGACAACGAAGTTGGCATCCGACTCGTCGACGTACCGCTGACTGAGCTGACTATAGGCAAATCCGGCGCGATGCCGAACGAGCTCGTGGGTCAGCGAGCGACTCACGCCCTCCAGTAGAAGAGAATAGTTCGCATGCTCGAGAACGCTTCCATGTCCCTGCTTCTTGATGTTCTCGAGGTACTCGCGCGTCGCGCGGTTGGCGGGATTCTTCTGGCTCATGTAGCAGAGGCGCCCGGCAAACTCCGCGAGTCTCTCGCCATCGGTGCTCTCACCGAGCCAGCGGACATTCAGGTGGTCGGGCTCGAGAAAGACTGGCCGGGCGAGGAGAGTTACTATCGGCTCTGTGTAGTACAAAGGGCTTCTTGGTAGGCGTTGGACAACAAACAATGAACTGAAGACTACCGGCCGGGGGCTGTCGGCGGGCCGGCTGTTGGCCGCGGGCTTCAATTACTTCGCGATCAACCGCGGCGGGCGGCAGAAAGCTAAGACGATCCACCGATCAGCGACAGCCGAAAGCGATCGTACGCTCCGTCGTTCACGATGTCGTCGAGTGCCGCCCTTGCCCGGTCGGGTAGCGGAGGAAGCAAGGGATCGTACTTGATGTCGGTGATCGCTTTCTGATTCGGGAGCGGAACCTTCACTCCAGCGTTGAAGATGTTCGCCGGATCGAAGGCTTTCTTGACGAGGGCAAAGGCGCGGATCGCGTCCTTGTGCCAGACGCGATCGAGCAGCGGAGTCCTGATTCGTCCATCGCCATGCTCCCCGGTAAGCGTGCCGCCCAGCCGCGCGGTGAGTTTGACGACATCGTCGAGCAGACCCGACACCTTGTCGCGCCAATCCGGCTGCCTGACGTCGATCAATGGGTTCACGTGCACGTGGGCGTCGCCGGCGTGACCGAAGATCACTCCGCTCACTTCACGCTCGGCCAGCGCCTTCCTCACTCCCTGAACGTAGTCCGGAAGCTTCGGCAGCGGAACCGCGCCATCCTCGATGAATTGCATCGACTCCGAATTCTCGAGGGCGGAGAGAATCGGGCTCGCGGCGTGCCGCAGCTCCCAGAGATCGTGTTCCGCCTCTGGTGTCAGTGCGACATCGACATCTCTGGCTCCGGAATCACTGAACGCCTGCGCGAGTTTCTGCGCCCCGGCTGCCGCCGCCTCTGCGGTGTCGGCCTCAACTTCGGCCAGCAGGATCGCGGCCGTTCCGTCCAGCCGCTGGCGGAATTTCTCGTCGGCGCCCTTTCCCTTGGCGGCATAAGCGAGAAAAGTTCGGTCGAGTAGCTCACAGGCGCTGGCCCCTGCTTCAACAGCTTTGGTCGCCGCTGTCGTCGCCTCTTCGAGCGAGGGAAAAGATCCGAGCACGCTGCTGGTGACCGCGGGCACCGGAGACAGATTGAGCTGGATCCCGACCATGATCGCCAGCGATCCCTCGCTGCCGACGAGAAGATCCACCAGGTCGGCCTTCGTGGAGTAGTCGTGAATAGCGTAACCGGACGATTCCTTGCGGACCCCCAGGTGCATGATAGGTCGGCGCTTGTCGCTCGCGACGATCTCGCCGTGGACATCGCGCATAAAGCGATTGATTGCTTCGATTCTCTTCGGCGCCGGCTCTCCGCGCGTGATCATGGCGCGATCTCCATCAGCGAAGACGCAATCGATGGCGTTCACCCAGGCGCGGGTCGAGCCGTAGCGGAGGGTGTGAGGACCGGATGCATTGGTCGCCACCATTCCGCCCAGTGTGCAGAACTGCCCGCTCGATGGATCCACGGGAAATCGCAAACCCTTTCTTCTCGCGGCCACGTCGAGAGCCGACCAGATGACTCCGGGCTCGACCCACACGTTCCGGTCCCGCTCATCGATTCGACCAAGATGATTGATGCGAGAGAGGTCGACGACGACTCCGGTGCCAATCGCTCCGCCCGACATGCTGCTGCCCGACCCGCGTGGGATGAGACTTGTTCCAGTCTCCGCCGCCCACTTCACGAGGACGACGACGTCTTCCGCGTCAACGGGAACCGCAACGGCAGCTGGAATCGCGCGCCCGATGCCCGCCGCCTCGGAATAGACGGCGCGCGCGAGCTCGTCCTCGCGAAAATAACCGCGAAATCCCGGGAGACTCACGTGTCCGAACCGCCAGCGCGACGAATGCGCATCGTTACTCGGGAGAGCTTCAGCTCACAATCCCAAGCTGCTCACCCGCGGAGGAGTCGACGAGTAATCGTAGAATCCCTTCCCCGATTTCTTGCCGAGCATCCCGGCCAGGACCATTCGCCTGAGCAAAGGCGGTGGGGCGTATCTGCTCTCTCGATACTCGGTGAACATGATCTCCGCGATTTTATAAACCGTATCGAGGCCCACGAAGTCGAGCAGGG
>Ga0209219_1000087_pt1 | contig 11410 bp, 9 predicted proteins | sample BlaSpr_A8_OM1_M1_FD_187973 | JGI IMG/M metagenome (GOLD analysis project Ga0209219, IMG submission 187973) | Forest soil microbial communities from Thunder Bay, Ontario, Canada - Black Spruce, Ontario site 2_A8_OM1_M1 (SPAdes) (version 2) | ecosystem: Environmental > Terrestrial > Soil > Boreal... | reverse complement strand
CGCCGCCGGCGGCACCAAGATCGTCGCCCAGTCGAGCGCGCACGTCGCGCGCGTCAATATTGGCGGCCTCATCCGCAACGATCGCGACCGCCTCGAGCTGCTCGATGACATCTCCAAGTCGGGCGCCAAAGCCGTGATCCTTTCGATCGACAGCCCGGGCGGCACGGTCGCCGGATCCGAGGCGCTCTACAACGGCATCCGCCGCTTGAACGAGAAGCTGCCGGTGGTGGCGGTGATCGAGGGCGTCGGCGCGTCCGGCGCCTACATCACCGCGCTCGGCGCAGAGCGCATCTTCGCGCGGCGCAACGCGCTGGTCGGCTCGATCGGCGTGATCTTCCAGATTCCGAACTTCCATCAGCTCTTGAAAACCGTCGGCGTCGAGGTCGAAGAGGTAAAGTCGTCGCCGCTCAAGGCAGCACCCAACGGTTACGAGCCGACGAGCCCGGAGGCGCGCGCCGCGATCAAGAGCCTGATCGACGACAGCTACGACTGGTTTAAGGGCCTAGTGAAGGAGCGCCGCGCCCTCGACGACGCGCTCGTCGCGCGCGCCGCCGACGGCCGCGTCTACACCGCGGCCCAGGCACTACCGCTCAAGCTGGTCGACGAGATCGGCGACGAGCGCGCAGCGCGCGCGTGGCTCGCCGCCAACAAGAACGTTTCTGCCGACCTGCCAGTGCGCGAATGGAAGAACCGGAGCTTCGCCTCGGAATTCCGCTGGCTCGGGGTCGCGAGCAACGTCGCCGAGGGTCTTGGTCTGCCGGTGCTCGCCCAACTCCTTGGCGGACCGCTTAACGCGAGCGGCGTCCAGCTTGACGGGCTACTGGCCATCTGGCAGCCTTCGCTCGCCAATTGAGCGAAGCCAACTCGTTCGGATCGTTCACATTTTCCGCTGGGGGCGGCGGGCTGCATGATCAAGTCGGAGCTCGTACAGCGGATCGCCGAAGCGAACCCGCATCTTTACCAGCGCGACGTCGAGAACATCGTCGACGCTGTGCTCGACGAGATCACCGGCGCGCTCGCCCGCGGCGACCGGGTGGAGTTGCGCGGCTTTGGCGCATTCTCGACCAAGAGCCGGCCGGCGCGCATGGGACGCAACCCGCGCACCGGCGCGCAAGTACGCGTCAACGAAAAAGTCGTTCCGTACTTCAAGACCGGCAAGGAAATGCGCGAGCGGCTGAACCGTCCCCGGCGCTAAGCGTCCGTTTCGCGTCAGCGGGGTTTCGATCGATGCGCAGACTCCTCGTCTGGGCCATCCTCCTTCCACTTGCCGTCGTCATCGTGCTGTTCGCGGTGGCGAACCGCGCGTGGGTGACCGTCTCCTTCGATCCGTTTTCGGCGAGCGCGCCCGCGTACGCCGCGACAGTTCCCTTGTTTCTCGTGATGTTCGTGGCGCTGATCCTGGGCGTGATCGTGGGGAGCGTCGCCATGGTACCGCGCCAGCTTTACTGGTGGCGCGCGGCGCGCCGGGCGGAGCGGGAAGCCGAGCGCGTCAGGGCCGAGGCGGAGGCCGCTCGCCTCGTCCGCCGGGAGCCGCCCACGGCCAATTCGCTGGCGCCGCTGGAGCGGCGCATCGGCACCGGCTGAAGCCCCCGAAAAGCCCGAAGAATCGGGAATAGTCGGCGCCTGCCGCGGGCGTGGACAACCTTTTGCCGGCGTGTCATCGAACAGCAATGACCGAGATCAAAATCTGCGGGATCAACGACCGGAACGGCCTCGATGCCGCGCTCGCGGCGCGTGCCGACATGATCGGCCTCGTGTTCTTCCCGCCGAGCCCGCGGGCGTTGACGCCCGAGGCCGGTGCCCGGCTCGCTTCCGTGGCGCACGGCCGCGCCCGCGTGGTGGCTCTCGTGGTTGATGCCGACGATACGCTGTTGGCAGAGATCGCCGAGAAGATCGGGCCCGACTTCTTTCAACTCCACGGCAACGAGCGGCCGGCGCGGGCGGCCGAGATTCGCGTCCGTTTCGGTCGTCCGGTGATTAAGGCGATCCCGGTTTCCGCGCCGAGCGATCTCGCGGCGCTGGCGGCCTACGAGGCGGTGGCGGACCGCATCCTGTTCGACGCTAGGCCTCCGCGCGACGCCACGCGCCCCGGCGGCCACGGCGAGCCGTTCGACTGGAGCCTGGTCGCCGGGATCAAGCGCCGGCGGCGCCCGATCATGCTTTCTGGCGGCCTCGATCCGGACAACGTCGCGAGCGCGATCCGCGTCGTGCGCCCCGACGGTGTCGACGTTTCCTCCGGCGTCGAGCGTGCGCCCGGCGTGAAGGATCCGGTCAAGATCAGGGCATTTATCGACGCAGCGCGGGCCGCGGCGACTTCGCTGGCCGGCAGCCGGGAGAAGGTGTCGTGAACGCGCCGCGGCGGAACAGCCTGCGCGCCGGCCCCGACGCGCGCGGTCACTTCGGCATTTACGGCGGCCGCTTCGTCGCCGAGACGCTGATGCCGCTCGTGCTCGAGCTCGAGCGCGCCTATGCCTTGGCCAAGGACGATCCCGCCTTCCAGGCCGAGCTTAAGAGCTTCCTCACTCACTACGTTGGCCGGCCGAGCCCGCTCTATTTCGCCGAGCGCCTTACCGCGCATCTGGGCGGTGCCAAGATTTATCTTAAACGCGACGAGCTGAATCACACTGGCGCCCACAAGATCAACAACGTGCTCGGACAGATCCTGGTCGCGCGGCGGATGGGCAAGAAGCGCATCATCGCCGAGACCGGCGCCGGCCAACACGGGGTTGCGACCGCGACGGCGTGTGCGCGCTTTGGCCTGGAGTGCATCGTCTACATGGGCGAAATCGACGTGGAGCGGCAGAAGCCCAACGTATTCCGCATGAAGCTCCTCGGCGCCGAGGTGCGGCCGGTAAGCTCCGGTTCGCGCACGCTGAAGGACGCAATGAACGAGGCGCTGCGCGACTGGGTGACGAACGTGGACACCACGTTCTACTGCATCGGCACCGTGGCCGGCCCGCATCCGTATCCCGCCATGGTGCGCGACTTCCAGGCGATCATCGGCAACGAGACGCGCGAGCAATTGCACGCCGCCGAAGGCCGCCTGCCGGATTCTCTCGTCGCCTGCATTGGCGGCGGCTCCAACGCCATCGGCCTGTTCCATCCCTTCCTCGACGAGCCGTCAGTGGAGATGTACGGCGTCGAGGCGGCGGGCCACGGCATCGCCACCGGCGAGCACGCGGCCTCGATCGGCGGCGGCAAGCCCGGCGTGCTGCACGGCAATCGCACGTATCTCCTGATGGACGGGGACGGGCAGATCAAGGAGACCCACTCCATCTCAGCCGGCCTCGACTATCCCGGCATTGGACCCGAGCATGCCTGGCTGCACGACATGAAGCGCGTGACGTTCCTCTCCGCCACTGACGCCGAAGCGCTAAACGCCTTTCAGCTTCTATGCGCGCTCGAAGGCATCATTCCGGCGCTCGAACCGGCGCACGCACTCGCCAAGGTAATCGAACTCGCGCCGAAGAAGCCGAAAGATCATCTCATGGTGGTCAATCTGTGCGGCCGCGGCGACAAGGACATCTTCACCGTGGCGGAGCATCTGGGGGGCAAGCTGTGAGCTTCCGCATCGACCGGCGCTTCGCCGCGCTCGCCCGGGAAGGCCGCGCCGGTCTCGTGACCTTCGTCACCGCCGGCGATCCAGACCACGATTCGTCGCTCGCGATCCTTAACGCGCTGCCCAGGGCCGGCAGTGACCTGATCGAAATCGGCGTGCCGTTCACGGACCCCATGGCGGACGGCCCGGCGATCCAGGCGGCGGGCCTGCGCGCCTTGCGCGGCGGCCAGACCCTGAAGAAAACGCTCTCCATGGTGCGCGAATTCCGCAAGAGCGACGCGGACACGCCGATCGTGCTCATGGGCTACTACAACCCGATCTACGTCTACGGCGTCGAACGGTTTTTGCCGGACGCCATCGCCGCCGGCGTGGACGGCCTGATCGTGGTGGACCTGCCGCCCGAGGAGGATGAAGAGCTGTGCCTGCCGGCGCTGAAGGCCGGGCTCGCCTTCATTCGGTTGGCGTCGCCCACCACCGACGACAAGCGGTTGCCCACGGTGCTGAAGCATACGTCCGGCTTCGTCTATTACATCTCCATCACCGGCATCACCGGTGCCGCGATCCCCGATCCGAACCGGGTGATGGCGGCGGTGGCGCGTATCAAGCACCATACCAAGCTGCCCATCGCCGTGGGCTTCGGCGTCAAGACCGCTGAGCAAGCGCGCGCTATCGCCCGCGGCGCCGACGCGGTGGTGGTGGGCTCGGCGCTGGTGGAGACCGTGCGCCTGAGCCTTGACGCGCACGGCCGGGCGACGCCAAAGACCGTCAAGGCCGTGACCGACCTTGTGAGCGAGCTTGCCGCCGGCGTGCGCGCGGCGCGCCGCGTGGCGGCGGAGTAGGAGGCGCTCGTGAACTGGATCTCCAACGTCGTTCGCCCGAAGATCCGCAACTTCCTGCAGCGCAAGGACACCCAGGAGAATCTCTGGATCAAGTGCCCGGAGACTGGGCAGCTCGTCTTCCACAAGGACGTGGAGGCGAACCAGTGGGTGATTCCGAATTCCAACTACCACATGCGCATGGGCGCGGCGCAGCGGTTGAAGTCCATGTTCGACGGCGAAACATGGCTCGACATTGCGCTGCCCGAGGTGGCGGTCGATCCGCTGAAATTCCGCGACGAGCGCCGCTACGTCGACCGTCTTAAGGACGCCCGCGCCAAGACCGGCCTGCGCGACGCGGTCAAGCTCGGCCTCGGCCGGCTGGAGGGCCTGCCGGTGGTGATCGCCGTCCAGGATTTCGATTTCATGGGCGGCTCGCTCGGCATGGCCGCCGGCGAGGCGGTGATCAAAGGATTGGAAACCGCCGTTGAGAAGCACACGCCCTTCATCCTGTTCGCCGCCTCCGGCGGGGCCCGCATGCAGGAGGGTGTCTTCTCGCTGATGCAGTTGCCGCGCACGACCATTGCCGTGGAGCGCCTGCGCGAGGCGAAGAAGCCCTACATCGTCGTGCTGACCAATCCTACTACCGGCGGCGTCACCGCCTCCTACGCCATGCTCGGCGACGTGCATGTCGCCGAGCCCGGCGCGCTCATCGGCTTCGCTGGCCCCCGCGTCATCGAGCAGACCATCCGCGAGAAGCTGCCTGAGGGCTTCCAGCGCGCCGAGTACCTGAAGGAACACGGCATCATCGATCTCGTGGTGCACCGCCATCAGCTGCGTCCGACTCTGGCGCGCCTTTGCCGCCTTCTCACCAAGGCCCCGCCGACACCGCGGCTGCCGGCGCCGCCGGTCGCAGCGTGAGCGCGATACCGGCCCGCTCGCACGAATCCCTCGATGCGTTGATCGCGCGTCTCGTCTCGGTGCATCCCAAGAAGATCGATCTTTCGCTCGATCGCATCGAGCGCCTGCTCGGCCGTCTCGGAAACCCTGAGCGCCGACTCCCGCCGGTGATCCACGTGGCGGGAACGAATGGCAAGGGCTCCACCATCGCCTTCTTGCGCGCGATCATGGAGGCCGCGGCACTCGGCGTGCATGTCTACACTTCGCCGAGCCTCGTGCGCTTCCACGAGCGCATCCGGCTCGCCCATGCCGGCGGCGGGCGGCTCGTAGACGACGATGCGCTCGCCGATGCGCTCGCCACTTGCGAACGGGTCAATGCTGGCGGGCCCATCAGTGCCTTCGAGATCGGTACCGCCGCGGCGTTTCTCCTGTTTGCCAGCCAACCGGCCAACGCGTTGTTGCTCGAGGTCGGGCTCGGCGGCCGCCTCGACGCCACCAACGTGATCGAGCGGCCGGCGGTCACCGTGATCACGCCGATCTCCATCGATCACACCGAGCATCTCGGACCGACGCTCACCGACATCGCGGGGGAAAAGGCCGGCATTTTGAAACACGGCGTGCCTGTCGTGGTGGCGCGCCAGGATGCCCGCGCGCTCTTGGTCATCGAACGCGCGGCGGCTCGGCTCGGTGCGCCGCTACTCGTTGCCGGCGAGCATTGGACCGCCCACGAGGAGGGCGGCCGGCTGGTATTCGCCGATGAGGCGGGGCTCCTCGACCTGCCGCATCCGCGGCTTCTCGGCCGTCATCAGATCGAGAACGCGGGCTTAGCCGTCGCCGCATTGCGGGCCACGCGCGCCTTCGACATTCCGGCCGTGGCCTACGAGGCGGGCATGCGCGCGGTCGACTGGCCGGCGCGCATGCAGCGACTCAGCGCCGGCCGGCTCGTGCAGAAGCTTCCGCGCGGCAGCGAGCTGTGGCTCGACGGCGGCCACAACGTCGCCGGCGCCGCGGCCACGGCCGCGGCCATCGTCGAGCTCGAGGAGCGGGTGGCGCGCCCGCTCGTGCTCGTGGTTGGCATGCTGGCAAGTAAGGACGCGGAAGGTTTTCTCGCCTGCTTTAGCGACCTCGCGCGGTACGTGTTCGCCGTACCGGCGCCGGGCGAGGCGGCGCGGCCGCCGGCCGAGATCGCGGCGGTGGCGGCGCGCTTGGGTCTCGCCGCCGAAGCGGCGTCGAATGTGGAGGAGGCGCTCGGGCGCGTTGACGCGCTTGATCTGGAGTCGGCGCCGCGAGTAGTGGTGACGGGGTCGCTTTACCTCGCCGGCGAGGTGCTCACGCGGAACGGCACGCCGCCAGCTTGAGGCGAGCGTAGGGCGCGATCAGATCGCGCCGTGAATCCACTGGACGATCTTGGCCTTGGGCAGCGCGCCGATCTGGCGGGCGGCCATGGCGCCGTTCTTGAAGATCATCAGCGTCGGGATCGACATGATGCCGTACTTGGTCGCGGTTGCCGGGTTCTCATCGACATTCACCTTTACGACCCTAAGCTTGCCCTGCAGCTCGCCCGCCACCTCGTCGACGATCGGCGAGATCACGCGGCAGGGCCCGCACCATTCGGCCCAAAAATCCACGAGCACCGGCTCCGCCGATTTCAGCACGTCGGCTTCGAAGGAAGAATCACTTGCTTTGGCCACGGCCATGAGAACCTCTGCAGGGGTTGACGATCGGGGGCGGGGGATCCGACGGGACGCAGAACCTAGGTATGGCGGGTAGGCCGGTCAAGTCGCCTTAGGTGGTTATGCGCTTCAACGCTGCATCGAGAACATGGCTGGGAATGGGGTGAATGGCGGGCCCGCGCGTGTAGACCAAACTCGCCCGTACCGGTTTTCCGAACATTCGCTCTACCGCGGCCCGGTAGAGTGCGAGTTGCGCGAGGTGCGACTGCGGCACGTCCTCGGCGCGGGCGGGCGGCCGCGTGTCGGTCTTGAAGTCGGCGATCAGTACCGCGTCTTCAGTCACCGCAAGCCGGTCGATGCGGCCGGGAATCTCGATAGTTTCCCCATTCTCCGTCGTGGTGCGGGCCAGGATCTCCACCTCGCCGCGACTGCCCGCCCCGAAGAGATCAGCCACTTCCATGCTGTCCAACACCGCCATCGCTTCGTTCGTAAGGGCCGCGCGCAACGGTGCTTGGAGATCACTGGTGTGGCCGGCGAGAAAACGCTCGGCGGCCGCGCGCCGTCCGTCGCCGGCGTACGCGGGCAGGTATTGCAGCAAGCGGTGTACGAGCTCGCCGTGGGTGAGCGGGTCGAAGCCGCTCGCGCCCGGCGTCGGCTGCCGGCGTTCCGCGAAGATGATCGACGACGGGCGCACACGTCGCGGCGCCAGCATTGCGGCGGAGGCGGCTTGATCGATCCAGGCGGGCATCTCGATCGCGGCAGCCGCCTTCGCCGCCTGGACTGCCGCGGCGCGCGCCGTGGTGCCACGCCAGCGCCAGACCTTCTCGTCACTATAAGACACCTCCACCGGCGCGAGCTCGTCCTTTAGCGCTTCGCGCACGAGCTGGTACCAGCAGCCCGGCTTGAGCCCGGCCTTGGCGTGTTGCGCCGTCTCGTACCCGCACACGATGAGGGCATCGGCGGCCCGCGTGAGCGCCACGTAGAGGAGCCGGCGATATTCGTCGTCGCGGGCGGCAGCGGCAGTTTCTCGCGCCGCTGCAAGCGCCGCTGAATCGTCAGCACGCGTGAGCGCCCACACCGGCGCCCGCGGCGCCTCCGGCGGCATGCCGGACACGGCCAAGTGCAGGAGCTTCGGGTCGTAACGCGCATCGGGAATAGAAGTGGTGTCGGCGAGCACGACCACTGGCGCTTCCAGGCCCTTGACGCCATGGGCGGTTATTACCCGGATCACGTCGCTCGCCACTTCCAGGTCGCGCTTGACCTCGCCGCCCGCACGCCGCAGGTGCGCCAGAAACGCGACGAGCGTCGGCGTGTCGCGGCTTTCGAAGGCAAGGGCGCGCGCCAGGAACTCGTCGATGGCGTCGGCGGCCTCGTGGCCGAGGCGGGCGAGCAGGCGCCTGCGTCCGCGGTCGCGGCCGAGCACGCGCGCATAGAAGTCGAAGGGCGGCAGCGCCCGCGCCTCGACGCGCCAGCGCGCGATTAGCGCCGACGATTCAGCTAAAGTCGGATCGTCACTCGCCGCGAGCGCCGCGGCGAGCGTGCCCTGCCGGCCATAAGCCAAGCCGAACAGCACCTCCTCGGAAAGCCCGATCAGCGGGCTCTTCAGCACGCTGGCTAGCGCGAGATCATCGGCCTCGAGCAGAAGCGCGTCGCCGAGCGCGATCAGGTCCTGCGCGGCGATGTGCTCAGTGAGCACGAGGCGATCGGCGCCGGCCACTGGCAACTTCGCCTGCTTCAGCGCCCTCAGGATCGCCTCGAACAGCGGCCCGCGCCGCCGCACCAGAATGATGATGTCGCCCGGCCGCGGCGCGCGCCCGTCCTCACCGATGCCGATCCCGCCAGCGAGCCAATGGGCGACGGCTTTGGCGATGCGGGCGGCGAGCTTGACCTCGGGGCTCTGCTCGCTCCTCACGTTAAGCGGCGCGTCCCAGGCGAGCTCGCTGTCGTCGTCGGCGTCAGGCTTGATGGTATCCCAGATTTCGACCAGTGCCGGCGCCTTGTCGCGGATCGCCTGGTGCGGGTGAGGCTCAGGATCGCTGCTCAGGCTGCGATAAATCTCTTCCGGCGCAAAGATCGTGTCTACGGCGCCCAGGATCGGCGGCGCCGAGCGGAAGGATAGATCGAGCCGCACGTGATGAAAATCCATCGCTGCCGCGCGTGCGCGTGTGGCAAAAGCACGCCGCATCTCGTCGAAGCGCTTGGGGTCGGCACCCTGAAAGCTGAAGATCGACTGCTTCTCGTCGCCGACTGCGAAGATGGTACGGCCGCGATCGTCGCGCGCGCCGAGCCCGGCGAAGAATTCTTCGGCGAGCTTTTCGATGACCCGCCACTGCTCCGGACTCGTGTCCTGGGCCTCGTCGATCAAGATATGGTCGATGCCGCCGTCGAGCTTGTAGTGCACCCAGGCGGAATCGTGGTTCTGCAAGAGATCGACGGTCTTGGTGACGAGATCGTCGTAGTCGAGAAGCCCGCGCGCAAGCTTCTCCGCCTCGTAGTTGCGAATGGTAGCGCCGGCGAGCGCAAGCAGCGCACCCGTCCGCTCGCGCGCCATGGCGGCCCGGCGCTTGTCCAGAAAATCGTGCAGCCGATTGCGCTCGGCGGTGAGGCGCACGAACAGCGCCGGGTCCTTCGCGCGCGCGACGGCGCTGCCGAAGCCGCTGTCGGTGCGCGGCTCGCCCTCATCGGTGAAGAATACGGAGAGATAATCGTCGAGCGCGCCCGCCGCCGCGGCCGCGAGCGTCTCGCCGCGCTTCGCGGCATTTCCGCCGAGCGCGACAAGGGTGATTGCGACCGCCGCCCATTCCGAACGCGGCAGGTTCTCGCTCCTCAGCATCTCCGTCTCGACGGTGGCCCGCGTCTCCTTCGGTTCAAGTCCGAGCGCCGCGGCGAGCTTCTTCTCGGCATCCTGATAAAACGTCATGAAACGCAATAGCTTACGGCGCTCGCGCACGGCCTCGTCCAGCGCTGCGGCGAGGCCCTGATCGGATACGGTCGCCACCGCCGTCGCGAGCGCCCGGCCGAGCGGCGACTGGCGTTCGGCGCTGGCGGCGATCAGCATGTTTTCGCGCGCGCGCGCGAGGAGATCGGTCTCGCCCACTTCCTCCAGCACCTCGAAGCCCGCCGGCACGCGCGCCTCATAGGGAAACTGATGCAGCACCCGATCGCAAAAGGCGTGGATGGTCTGCACCTTGAGCCCGCCCGGCGTCTCTAGCGCCGTGGTGAATAGGCGTCGCGCCGCAGCGCGGCGCTCGGGCGACGGCGGCCCGACATCGATACTGGCGAGTTCTTCCTCGAGCTTCTCATCGTCGAGGCGCACCCACGCGGCAAGACGGTCGAGCACCACATTCGCCATGTGGGCGGCCGCGGCCTTGGTGAACGTGAGGCAGAGAATGCGCGCCGGCGGCACGCCGGCAAGCATCAGCTTGATCGCGCGCAGCGCCAGCAGGTAAGTCTTGCCCGAGCCGGCGTTGGCCGAGACCCAAGCCGACGCCGCCGGGTCCGAGGCGCGCGCTTGCCGCTCGCGGGTTGCGGCGGGGACGAGGCGCTTCACCAGTCGTCTCCCACAATCGACCATTCCTTGACGCGGGCGAGATGATCGTAGGCGCCGTAGCGCAGGTGCCATTTCGGCCGCGGCATGGAGTGATAGGGCTGGTCCGGCCGCGTGAAGGCGCGGAGCAGCGCCGTGAGCCGCGCGAGACTGTGCTCGGCAAAGTCGTCGAGCGTCGCGATGTTCAGGCGATCGGCGGTCTTCTTGGCGCTCCCCCAGGAGAAATCAAAGTCCATGATCTTACCCGGCGGGGTTCCGCCGGAAAGCTTCACTACCGCGATCTGCGAAACCCGCGTGTTCGCCACGATCCCATAAAAGCCGCCGCGGCGAGCGATGGCGGCTTCCAGCGGCAATTGCGGCGCGAGACCCACCAGCGCTTCGATTACTCCGGGCGGCTCGCCGGTCTTGTAATCAATCACCGCCGCCGAGCCGTCGGTCAAATGGTCGATGCGGTCGGCGCGCGCAGAAAGCGTGAAAGCTCGGTCACCAAGCTCGATCGTGATGCGCCCCGACGTTTCCACCCACGTGCCTGCGACATTTTCCCGGCGCTCGATCTCGCGACCGACGAACCACTCCGCCACGCGCTCGAAGCGCGGCCACCATACCGCTTGAGTGCCGGGGAAGGCGTCGAGCGCCGCGAACGCGCGCCGGCCGATGGCTCGCAAAGCCGCGAGGGCGTCGGGCGGCAGCTTGTCCGGGTACGCCTCGACGAAACGCGCGAGCGCCTCGTGCATAAGCGTGCCGCGCTCCCGTGCGCCGGGCTCCGCCTCGATGAGCTCGAGTGGCGCGAGCGCGAGCACGTGGCGGGCATAGATCGTGTATGGATCGCGCACGAGATCCTCGATCTCGCTCACGCTGAGGTGGCTCGGCCGCGCGGCGAGCGGCGGCGTCGGGCGCGGCCGCTCGATCGGTTTTG
>Ga0209219_1000086_pt1 | contig 11712 bp, 11 predicted proteins | sample BlaSpr_A8_OM1_M1_FD_187973 | JGI IMG/M metagenome (GOLD analysis project Ga0209219, IMG submission 187973) | Forest soil microbial communities from Thunder Bay, Ontario, Canada - Black Spruce, Ontario site 2_A8_OM1_M1 (SPAdes) (version 2) | ecosystem: Environmental > Terrestrial > Soil > Boreal... | reverse complement strand
TTCAGCAAGCGAAATTGAATACCCACCGCGTCCGTGATCTCGCCCATGATGCCGCCCAAGGCATCCACTTCCCTCACCAGATGTCCCTTGGCGATTCCCCCCACCGCCGGATTGCATGACATCTGCGCAATGAGATCGACGTTCAGGGTATAGAGCGCCGTCTTCAGACCCATGCGGGCCGCGGCTACCGCAGCCTCGCACCCGGCATGCCCGGCGCCCACCACGACCAAGTCGAATTGTTCAGTAAATTGCATGGAGACGTTACCGCCGGGCATCGAGGCGTTGCACTGCCAGGCTAAGCTTTCATTTTAACAAGTTAAACCGCCCACGTATTCCAGCACTTGCCGACTCGCATCTCCGTCCGTATAGTAGTGGCTCACCCTCGGTACTCATCGGAGCCAGCCATGAACCCCACTGAATTCCTTGAGCAGCTAGAAGCGCGCATCGCCAAGTACGGCCTGCTTTGCCATCCATTTTACGAGGCGTGGAGCGCGGGCGAATTAAGCCGCGAACAGGTTCGCGCATATGCCCAGGACTACTATCATCACGTGGCCGCATTCCCGTCATACTTGGCGGAGTTTGGAATCCGGCTCGACGAATGCGAATTGCGCCGCGCTGTGCTCGCCAACATGCGCGACGAACTGGGTCAGGAGAAAAATGGTTCCGGCCGATCGCACGCCGACATTTGGCGCGACTTTGCCGAAGGAATGGGAGCCGGCCGCGACCTGCGCGGGCATACGCCCGTGGTCGAGATCAGGCAGTTGATCAATCACTTCCACCGTGTAGCCAGCGAAGGTACTCCGGCCGAAGCGCTTGCCGCCTTCTACGCCTACGAATCGCAGGTGCCAGAGGTGGCGAGAGAAAAAGAGCGCGGACTGCGCGCGATCTATGGTGCCGATGACAAAACGTGCGGCTACTTCACACTGCACGCCGCCGCTGATACATACCATGCGCGGGTCTGGCGAGAGCAATTAGAAAAGCAAATCGAAGCCAATCCCGAGGTCGCGGACAGGGCGATGGCTGCCGCAGAAGACGCCGCGCAGGCTTTGTGGCATGCTCTCGACGGCATCGAATCGAGGCGGATGCAACAGGTTGCCTAGCTCCTCCCGCAAGGTATAACGGTTGAGCCAATGATTTCGTTAGAATCATTGGCTCGTCGTGTTTTTGTTGACGTGGGATAACTCCATGACTGTTCGGGAGCATCAGCAGAACCAGGCAACAATCTTCCGTGCCCTCCACTCGGGTCCCGAAATCCTGCTGCTCCCCAATGTCTGGGATGTGGCCAGCGCGCGGCTCATGGAAGATTCCGGTTACAAAGCGATTGCCACGACCAGCGCCGGTATCGCTTTCTCGCTCGGTTATCCCGATGGGCAGAAAATTTCACGGGAAGAAATGCTTGAGTCAATCGCGAGGATAGCCCGAGCGGTGAAAGTGCCCCTCTCCGCGGATGTGGAGGCCGGCTACGGCGACAAGCCAGAAGATGCGGCCCTGACCGCCCGCGCCCTGGTCGCAGCCGGCGCTGTGGGCATGAATCTGGAGGACGCAACCGGTGATCCGGAGCGTCCGCTGGTTGACCTCCCACTGCAACTCGAAAAAATTCAAAGCGTAAGGGAAACGGCACGAGAGTTAAACGTCTCCCTCGTCCTGAACGCCAGGACCGATGTCTACCTCTTGCAAGTGGGTGACGCCGACAAGCGCTACGACGAAGCACTGCGCCGTCTCAAAGCCTTCCGCGACGCCGGTGCGGACTGCGTGTTTCTTCCCGGGGTTCGAGATCCAGAAACGATCCGGCGGATGGTCGCAGACCTGGACTTTCCGCTGAACATTCTGGCCGGGCCTGGTTCCCCTTCTGTGCCCGAGTTGCGCAAGCTGGGAGTTGCTCGCGTCAGCTTGGGCTCAGGGCCGATGAGAGCTGCGATGGGGGTTTTGCGCCGCATTGCAGGCGAACTGAAAAGCACGGGCACGTACGCAGCCATGGAAGGCGCACCCTCTCACGCCGAAATGAATCGCCTCTTCCGATGCTAGTCGGAGTAATCTCCGATACTCACGGGCTGCTCCGGCCTGAGGCCGTCGAAGCCCTCTCCGGCGCACAGCAAGTCATTCACGCCGGCGATGTGGGCTCGCCCGAGATTCTCAAAAAACTCGCAACCATCGCCCCCGTGACCGCCGTGCGCGGCAATGTGGATAAGGACGCATGGGCGCAACCGCTTCCGGAGACCCAAGTGCTCGAAACCCGCGGAATCTCAATTTACCTATTGCACGATCTGACCCGGTTGGACGTGAAGCCCGAGGCGGCAGGATTTCGCGTCGTCATTTCTGGACACAGCCATATCCCCAAGCAGGAGTTCCGCAATGGAGTCCTGTATTTCAATCCCGGCAGCGCCGGTCCCCGCCGCTTTAAAGGGCCGGTAAGTGTGGGCAGGCTGAGTATTGACGGCGCCGAGGTGAGTGCAGAGCTAGTGATATTAAATGTTTAGCCGCACCGCTCGCTACGCTTTCCAGCGGCAAGGTGAGCAGCAGCAGGAGCGCCACCTTTCGATGAGCCTTCATAGACACTCTAACCCTCTCGACCGCAGCCACTGGGTAGTTGATCGATCACTCTCTTGGCCACCCACGAATCCGTTAAATGGAACCCAAGCCTCAGGCGGGCGCAAAGATGCACACTGGCAGTAAATGAATCCATAAAGTGACCAATGTTTTCGGGTTGGCACGTTCATATTTGTTGTTATCATTGCCGATCTTGCCCAGCGCAGCTGCATTATTCGATTCTCCACGTCTAAATTGTAGCGGACGACCAGGCCTTGGCATGGCCGAATGCTGAATTGTGATCGCTGACTGCTGAAGCCTGAAGCCTGACTTCCGCCCTCCGATTGCTACAATCCAACAAATGTCTCTCCACTTTCAGATCGAGGCCAGGCACGGCACCGCCCGCACCGGACGCCTCATCACTCCCCACGGCGAAGTCGAGACCCCAGTTTTCATGCCGGTCGGCACGCTTGCGTCTGTGAAGGGCGTGCCGCAGGATGTCCTCGAGGAACTCGGTGTTCAAATTCTCCTCGGAAATACCTATCACCTATACTTGCGTCCCGGCGTTGAAACCGTCCGTAAGCTGGGCGGGCTGCACGGCTTCATGTCATGGCCGCGGGCGATTTTGACCGATTCCGGCGGATTCCAGGTCTTTAGCCTGAATGATCTTCGCAAGATCAATGAAGAAGGCGTCACCTTCCGCTCCCATCTCGATGGCTCATCACACTTCTTCAGCCCGGAAGGTGCAACGGAGGCCCAGATCGCTCTCGGCGCCGACATTATTATGGCCTTCGACGAATGCACCGAATTTCCTGCAGACGGCGCGCGCGCAAGAGCGTCGATGGAGCTGACATTGCGCTGGGCGGAGCGCAGCAAGCGGCATTTTGAGAAGCATAAGCACGAGGTGCCGTGGTGCGCCAGCAATGAACCTGTATGGACATCCGCCCCCGGCGGTGCGGCCGAGCAAAGCTCGACAGGTGCCCTAAGGCCGGCCCGACAACCCAGCCCGGCTTCCGCTGCTGGTCGTGACCAGACGCAATCGCTGTTCGGCATAGTTCAAGGCGGCATGGATCGCCCGCTGAGACGAGAATCCGCCGAACGAACCATCGAAATCGATTTTCCCGGCTACGCCATCGGCGGCCTCAGCGTCGGAGAGCCCCGGGAGCTGACCCGCGAGGTAGTCGAGTCGACGCTCGAGCATCTTCCCGCCGAGAAGCCTCGCTACCTGATGGGCGTGGGCACTCCCCAGGAAATCGTCGAATACGCCCGGCTCGGCGTGGATATGATGGATTGTGTTCTCCCCACGCGCGCCGCGCGCCACGGCCTGCTCTTCACTTCCGCCGGCAAGGTCTCAATCAAGCAGGCGCGATATGCTCAAGACGAAGGTCCGCTCGACCCTAATTGCCAATGCCGTGTGTGCCAGCGCTACTGCCGGGCATACTTACGACACCTTTATGCTTCTAATGAAGTATTGGCGCAAGTTTTCAATACCGTCCATAACCTCAGTTTCTACCTTGACACTATGCGAAGGGTGCGGCATTCTATTTCACTTGGGGAAAGTCCTGTTATCTAGCTGATAGCGGGTCTCGACCGAAGCCGTAAATTCGTCCCCTGATTCAAGCCTGAAGCTGAAGAAATATCCGGCCGGAATCGATCAGAACTCCCGTGAGGAAATACAAGGAAGAGCGCTGAAGGCGCGATTCTGGCAATTTTGCTGGCGGGGTCCGGGTGCGCGCCTCAAAAGCTTGCGGACTAGGGCAGCCATTTCAGAGTACGTAAACGGGGCCAAAAGCCTCCAAGGAAGGTTTTGAGGCTGTGCGAGTATGAGTACTCTGTTGGCACTACAACTCGGTGGTGGCGGCATGGGGTGGCTGGGGATAGCGCCGCTGATTTTCATTTTTGCGATCTTTTATTTTCTCTTGATTCTTCCCCAGCAACGCCGCCAGAAGAAGTGGCAGGCCATGCTCGATACGCTCAAGACCGGCGACAAGGTAGTAACCAGCGGTGGCCTTCGGGGCACGATTATCGCCCTCAAGGATGACGCCGTTCATCTCCGGATTCCGCCTGACAATCTACGCGTGGAAGTGACCAAAGCATCGGTGCTGCAAGTAACCACGGCGGAGGATGAAACCAAGAGCAAGTAGCGAGGAGCCAGACCGTTTTGGAAGTGCGCGCTCGAAAGCACCTGAGAGCTGAATTTTGCCAGAAGAAGCGGTACGGAGTCACCGATTCGAAGCCCCCGAAGGGGCGGCATTTGATGGCCCGGTGCGTAAGAGCCGGGGAAAGCGAAATGGCCGAGCGCGAGTGCCGCAGGGAGGGCACCGCTGTTAGGCATCCAGCCAGTCGGAGGCTCGGAGCGCCAGTTAGCCAGCGAGGGCTAAGTAAGGATCAAGTTTTCGCATGAATAAGAATCTCACCTGGAAGTTGGCACTTATAGTCGGGATCCTGCTCGCGTTCCTGTTGGGAATTTTCGGGATTCCGAAAAGCTTTTCGAAGCAAGGTCTGCTGGCCAGCATGACCGATCGCATCCACCTCGGGCTGGATTTACGCGGCGGAACCCACCTCATTCTGCAAGTGCAGGTTAATGACGCCGTCAACGTTGACTCCGATAATGCGCTGGAAACGCTCAAGGAACAGCTCCGCACCAAGAAGATCACTTATGCGGAAATCACTAAACCGGACCCGAAGAACAATCCTGACCGGATCGTCCTGAAAGGCGTTCCGCCGGAGTCGCGCTCCGATTTGCTCACCATTGTTCAGGAGCGTCTGCCGGAATACGAGGCCACACCGGGGCCCGAGAATACCTGGGTGGTGAGCATGAAGCCCCAGATGCTCGCCGACCTGAAGAACAAAGCCGTAACCCAGGCCATCGAGACCATCCGCAACCGTATTGATCAGCTCGGCGTCAGCGAGCCGGTGATTCAGGAGCATGGCCAAAACGGACAGTATCAGATTCTGGTGCAACTGCCGGGAATAGACGATCCTGCGCGAGTGAAAGACATCATGCAGTCCACCGCCATGCTCGAAATCAAGCAGGTGCTGGGCGGACCCTATCCCAGCGAGCAGGCGGCATTACAAGATAAAGGAGGCGTGTTGCCCCCGGACGCAATCCTGCTGCCGGGGCACGCTGCTCCCGGAGCCGAAACTGAGGGGCAGGCGTGGTATCTGGTCTCGCGCGTATCCGCCGTCAGCGGAAAAGATTTGCGCGACGCTCAACCTAGCCGCGATCAAAATGGCCAGCCCAGCGTGAGCTTTACCCTGACCGGCGAAGGCGGACAGCGCTTCTATAACTTCACCTCGGCACACATCAACGACCGTCTGGGGGTGGTGCTCGACAACAAAGTCCAGGAGGTCGCCAGCATCAAAGATTCGATCCGCGATCGCGGTGAAATCAGCGGCGGTCGCATGAACGAACAACAGACCAAAGATCTGTCCATGATCCTGCGTTCTGGGGCCTTGCCGGCTGGCGTGAAGTATCTGGAAGAGCGGACGGTGGGACCATCCCTGGGCGCCGATTCGATTCGCGCCGGCGTTCGCGCCGCCATCATCGGCATGGTCGCCGTGCTGGTATTTATGCTGGTTTACTACCGGGGGGCAGGCATCAACGCTGACGTGGCGTTGATTCTGAATCTGATTATCTTGCTCGGATTCATGGGCTACTTCGGGGCGGTGCTAACCCTGCCCGGTATCGCGGGCGTGATTCTCACCGTTGGCATGGGTGTCGACTCCAACGTCCTGATCTTCGAACGCATCCGTGAGGAGTTGCGCAACGGCAAGACACCGCCATCGGCAGTCGATCAAGGATTCAGCCACGCCTGGATCACCATTGTGGACACGCACGTCACGACAATTGTTTCCGCCGCAATCTTGTTTATTTTCGGTACCGGCCCGGTGCGAGGTTTCGCCACCACGCTGACCTTCGGCTTGCTGGCAAACTTGTTTACCGCCGTGTTCGTCTCGCGGGTGATCTTTGACTGGATATTGACTCGCAAGCAGCGTGGCGAAGCGCTGAGCATTTAAGGTTCAACCGATCCAGTGGTCGGGCAAGGATGATCATGCTAATTTCTCCGCGAATCGCGGCTAAGTCATAGAAACATAAGGGGCAAAAAGACCGGTGGAGTTCTTTCGCAATCCCAACATAGATTTTCTCGGCAAAAAGTGGTATTTTCTCGCGTTTTCGTTAGTCTTCAGCGTGGCGGGAGTGCTTTCAATGCTGTTCTGGCATGGCGTTCCGTGGGGCGTGGACTTCCGTGGTGGCACCCTTGTCACCGTGAAATTTTCACACCCGCCCGATGACAACGCGATTCGTGCCGCCATGGACCGCGTAGGGCTGCACAACGCCAAGATTCAAAGCTTGGGTCGGGCTTCTAACGATGAAGTCCTGATCGACCTCGCCGTCCAGGAGACCAACGAGGAGGCCCTCGATCGCGGCAAAACGCAGATCATCAATGCTCTGGAGACGAATGCTCCGGCCGGCAAGGTGGATTTGAACAATGCCAGCTCCTTCACCATCAAGAATTTCCTGATGGAGAAGGATCCACTGCACCTGGGCACGGATGCCGACCAGAAATACACCGCGCAAGCACAGGCCATCGTGAATTTCCGCGATAAAGTCCAGAGTGGAGTCCTCAGTTCCATTGATCAGTTGAAAGCCATCGTCGATCCACCGGTTGTGGCGGCCCTGTCCGATGGGTTTTTCGTCTCTGATTTTGGGGTGCGGGACGTGGCAATCGTTGGCCCACAGGTCGGTGGCCAGTTGCGCAAGCAGGCTTTCCTGGCAACCGTCTATTCGCTGGCGGGAATGCTGGTCTACCTGGGTTTCCGTTTCGAGTGGATTTACGGAATCGCCGCCGTGGTTACCGTGTTCCACGACACGCTCATCACCGTGGGGGCATTTTCGCTGACCAAGACGGATATCTCGCTGACCGTGATCGCGGCCATCCTGACCCTGATTGGTTACTCGAATAACGACACCATCGTGGTATTTGACCGCATCCGGGAAAACATTAAACTCATGCGGCGCGAGAAGCTGTCGGATATCGTAAATCGCAGTATTAATCAGACTTTGAGTCGAACTATCTTGACAGCGGGCCTAACCTTCCTTACCGTACTCGCTCTGTATTTATTTGGCGGAGAAGTGCTGCATGGTTTTAGCCTGGCGCTGGTAATTGGCATCTTAATCGGGACATATTCGTCGATCGCGATTGCGGCTCCGATTCTGGTGGCATATCAGGATTGGCGGTTAGGGCGTGGTAAGCGTGCTGTGGCCATGCCCAGCAAGGCCAAGTAAGGGGTATTGAACGGCTCGCGATTTCGCATTAGATCTTTGATTTTAAGCGGTTTAGAAGGTTCCGGCTGCATTGGGAGGGAGTTCGGTTGACTCCGCCCGGGAACAGCCGATGGCTCCGGGAGCAAAGGCGAAGCGGACGGTGTCTAAACCTTCGTAGGGCTGTACGCCGCAGGAGAAACTTTATGTTTGAAGATAGCCTTCTTGAATCAGGTGGCAGGCTGAAGACGAACCGGGGACTCACAACCACAATTTCGGTCATCTTCCAGGTAGGATTGATTGGGATATTGGTTCTACTGCCCCTCATCTTCACTGACGCGCTGCCAAAACAGCAGTTGATGACCTTCCTCGTGGCCCCCCCACCTCCGCCGCCACCCCCGCCACCCGCGGCGGCACCTGTGAAGGTAGTGAAGGTAGTTCAGACCGATATCGTGAACGGCGCGCTTCGCACCCCCACCAAAATTCCTGAGAAAGTCCAGATGATTAAGGAAGAAGAAGCGCCGGCGCCCGTGATGTCGACAGGCGGCGTGGTCGGAGGCGTTCCCGGTGGAGTGCCGGGTGGCCAGATGGGCGGCGTGATCGGTGGGATTATCAGCTCTACACCGATGGCAGTGCCTAAAGTGGCGGCGCCCCAGCGAGTGCGCGTCTCGTCAGGGGTTTCGTCGGGCCTTTTAGTGCGCAAGGTGCAGCCCGTCTATCCTCCCTTGGCGCGCCAAGCGCGTATTCAGGGCAAGGTTCTGTTACAAGCTGTGATCAGCAAAGACGGTTCCATTGAGAACCTACACCTCATCAACGGGCACCCGATGCTTACACAAGCCGCCATGGATGCCGTAAAGCAGTGGAAGTACAAGCCTTATTTGCTGAATGGCGAACCCGTCGAAGTGGAGACGCAGGTTGAGGTCAATTTCACGCTGTCCGGAGGCTAGACTGCTTCCGATGATTGAGTAGACAAAAAAGATCACCCTCCCCCATCCCACCGAAAACGGTGGCCGGGAGCGGATGTCTAGAACGCTCGGCGCGGTCGCCGTGCTTGATCTAAGCGTACGCGCATATCAAGACCGACGTCGGCGGCACGGACGAAAGCCGGGCTGAAGAAATGGTTTGTGTGTGGTTATTTGAAAAGTGCAACAAAGTAACGAGTTCTGAGGAGGGAAAAGCAACTCATGTTCGCAGCTAACCTAGCAGCAGTTGTTCTCACTCATATGCCCGCGGTTGCCGCTTTAGTTTTCCAGGAAGGCGGCATGCCAACGGACCCGCTCGGTTTGTGGAAAGCGATGGGTCTGGTGGCGAAGACCGTGGTCATCATTCTGTTCATCATGTCCGGCTGGTCGATCGGGGTCATGATTGACCGCGCCATGGCATATAACGCGGCTCGCAAGCAATCTCGCGCCTTTGCTCCTGCAGTGGCCGGGGCTCTCCGCGACGGCCGCATTGATGAAGCGATCAAGGTGGCAGAGCGAAACAAGAAGAGCCATCTCGCCAAAGTGGTCACAGCCGGCTTGATGGAGTTCAAGGCCCACCAGGACAGTCCCGGCGCCATTCCCGGCGAGACCATTGAAGCGTCCAAGCGCGCACTGGAGCGCACCGAAGCCATTGTCCACGCCGAACTCAAGCGCGGCCTGGGCGGCTTGGCCACGATCGGTTCTACAGCCCCCTTCGTCGGACTGTTCGGCACCGTGATGGGCATCCTGAATGCATTCACCGGTATCTCGAAAGAGAAGGCCACCGGTTTGGCGGCGGTCGCTGGCGGCATCGCGGAAGCGCTGGTCACCACGGCTATCGGGCTGCTCGTAGCCATCCCTGCGGTCATGATGTTCAACTACTTGACCGGCCGGGTCGAAGCCTTCGACGTGGAGATGGACAACTCCTCGAGCGAACTGATCGATTACTTCTTGAAGCGGCGCGACGTTCGACGGACCTAGTCGGCGCGAGCTGCTTGCACAGAGAACAGAGAGTTGTCTTCCGGCGCCGGGGACAGCCCCCGTCGCCGGCCTCCTGACTCGAGGCGGCCAGTTCCAGCCATTCGACCGAGTCGTGAGAGAAGCGGGAGAAAATAAGTTATGGCCTTAGCAAAGCGAAATGAAGGAGCCAAGATCAGCTCCGATATCAACGTCACTCCCATGGTGGACGTGATGCTGGTATTGCTGATTATCTTCATGGTAGTCACGCCTATGTTGCAGCACGGAATCAGCGTCGACATGGCCCAGGTCAACAACCCCACGCCCATGGCCGACGCCGACAAGGAAGATGCCCTGCTGGTCTCCATCATGCGAAATGGAGATGTCTTCTTCGGCACCGACAAGATTACGCCGGAGAATCTGACTGGAAAGGTAAAGGACCGCCTCGCCAACCGGACCGATAAGCGGGTCTTCGTGAAGGCGGACGCCAGAGCTCACTTCGGCAATGTGGTGCAGGTCGTGGACAGCGTGCGGGCCGCCGGAGTGGATGATTTGGGCCTGCTTACGGATCAGAGGAAAAATACTCCAAACGCCCCGCCAACTCCAACCGCGAGTGGGCAATAGAGGAGATCGACCATGGGAATGGCAGTTGGCACGAGCGGAGGCCAAAGCGCAAATATTAACGTCACGCCGCTCATTGATGTGTTGCTGGTGTTGCTGATCATCTTCATGGTGATCAATCCCCCGACATTTAAGGGGCTGGATGCGCTGGTTCCGCAGCCGCCTCCACCCAACGCGCCCAAGAACAATACCCCTGACCGCACTATCGTGGTGCAGTTAATCGATCGCGGGGCGGGCCAGGAGCCTGGTCTCAAGATCAATCAGGAAGATGCGACTTGGGATAACCTGCAAGGGCGGTTGACCGATATCTACAAGGCCCGCGCCGAAAAGGTTATGTTCGTGAAGGGGGATGACGCAATTCCCTTTGCCGACGTGGCCAACGTGATTGACATTGCTCACGCCTCAGGTGTGGACAAAGTTGGTCTCATCACGGCAAAGATCGAGGCCGGCGGATAAACCATCCGCGCCGGGAGACGGCTGCGAATGTGTCCGTCGCATCAGGCCCAAGCACCGGAGTCCCAGCTCTCGTGCTGGGGGCAGCCGTGCTTGCCATTCGCTGTCTCTGGGCCTAGGATTCTGTGGCAAGGGAGACCTATACCGCAATGAATAAGAACCTACGACTGCTCATGCTGGCCGGTGTCGCGCTAGCGCTGTTCTCCTCTGTGGGCTGTAACAAGCTGCGCGCTCGCGATCAGCTCAACAAGGGCGTGCAGTCCTACAAGAACAGCAAATATGAAGAGGCCATCAACCATTTTCAGCAAGCCGTGGAACTGGATCCCAGCCTGCTCAATGCCCGGATGTACTTGGCCACCGCCTACGCCCAGCAGTACATTCCCGGCGCCGACTCGCCCGACAATAACCGCATGGCGGAGCAGGCGATCGAGCAGTACAACAAGGTCTTGGAGGCAAATCCTTCACGCGACCAAAGAGTGAACGCGGCAAAGGGCGTCGCTTACCTGTACTTGAACATGAGAAAGTTCGACGAGGCCAAAAAATATTACCGCATGGCCTCTGCCGTGGATCCTAACGATCCGGAACCCTACTATTCGGTGGGCGTGATCGATTGGACGGCCTCCTACCAGCCGCGCATGGAAGCCCGTGCCAAGCTTGGCTTGAAGCCGGAAGAGAACTTGAATCCGAAAGATAAGGAACAGAAAAAGGTTTGTATTGAACTGAAGCAAAAAAACACCCCTGCGATTCAGGAGGGCATCGAAAGCCTTAACAAAGCGATTCAGCTCCGGCCGGACTATGACGACGCCATGGCTTACATGAACCTGATGTACCGCGAGAAGGCCGATGTGGAATGCGACGACCTGGCAGCCCGTGCGGAGGATCTCAAAACTGCCGACCACTGGGTGGATCAAACCCTGCTCACCAAGA
>Ga0209219_1000085_pt1 | contig 11751 bp, 9 predicted proteins | sample BlaSpr_A8_OM1_M1_FD_187973 | JGI IMG/M metagenome (GOLD analysis project Ga0209219, IMG submission 187973) | Forest soil microbial communities from Thunder Bay, Ontario, Canada - Black Spruce, Ontario site 2_A8_OM1_M1 (SPAdes) (version 2) | ecosystem: Environmental > Terrestrial > Soil > Boreal... | reverse complement strand
GCAACGACGTGAGATTACCGAAATCCGATTGTCGCCTTCTGCCGCCTCGACGATCCAGCAAGTACTTATTTAGCAAGGAATCACATATCTGGGACGTGGGATACAAACCTACAACCTCGGGTCGGTCGGAATTTCTTTATCCGGGAACTTCTGGCGATTGCGAGACGCCGGAGGCAGTGCAGGCAGACGAATCCACGGTAGCTTCGAACGTGGCTGGTGACTGTTGGCAGCGTGCTGGCAAAGGGGGAGGTGTTCACGTCAGGCCGCTCGAAAACTTTCGACGCTCCCGGTAGCGGTGCGCTTAGACGCTTACGCTGATTTTTTGAGGGTACTCGCGACCGCCGCCAGCCAGACCTCGGGGTCGTCGGACACGGTGCCGCCATCGGCCTCGGGGAAGCTCTCGGTGCCGTGGGATCGCAGGGCGACGACCGGAATATTAGTATAATGTTTCTTGAACCAGTGAATCATCGCCGCTCGAACAGGATGCGGAGCGGAAAAGCCGATCACAATCGAATCAGCAGCTGCAATCACCGCAGCATCCAATCCAAATGCTTCATCGTGCCCAGCGCAGACGTGACGTGGTGACCGCGGGATTCAAGCATTCGAGCGCGGGTTGCGAGCGGACCTCGATAGTACGCGACTTGCAGAATGTTAGTCACTACTGGTCTCCGTGGGAACAAAGAGAGCTTACTCCGTTTGCGCCGCTACAACACCTGTTTTGTCTCTAGCAGCACAACTACGTCATTCACCGCAGTTCTTCTTATTTTTTCAACGAGGCGGGCGTCAAAAACTGCACTGTAACTCTAAGACCTATTGGCAATGATAGAGGGTTGCCCTCCAAGTCGATCACGGCTTCCAGGACATCGCGGTCGCTTTTGTCAGATGGATCGCCCGTGGAGATGCTCTTCCTGCCCATCATCGCAGATATTCTCACCACCGACCCATTGAGCCTCTTTCCATCAAGAGCGTCTGCTTGAATAACTACCTTTTGCCCGAGCGACACTTTATCTACATCTCTCTCGTCTATCTCCGCCTTAATGTGCCGGGAGGAAGTATCCGCGAGACTAAATAATGGGCGGGGTGTGACTGTGCTAAAGGACTCGCCGCGCCTGGCAAAGACCCTCAAAACGGTTCCGTCGATTGGAGCAACGATTGAGCACTTCCCGATACGCTCCTGGACCGTTCGAGCGCGACCCTCCGCCGCGAGCACCTCCGCATCAGCCCGTGCCTTGTCTTCCTGCAACGGAGGCGCGGCGAGCAATTCCTCGGTTCGAACCGCGGCCTGGAAGTCAGCTTCCGCGACACCGAAGTCACGATCGGTTTGCTCGTAAGCAGAACGGGAGATCTCTCCACCTTCATAGAGGGACCGCTGCATACTCAGCCGTGATGTAGCCTCCGCGAGGGTTGCGTGAGCCGCCGCGGTTTTTTTAGTGGCTACTCTTTTTTCCTCGTCACGTGCGCCTCGCAACAGGCGTGTCCTTGCTTGACGTGTGCCCTCAGCTTCCGCGAGTGCAGTTTGTAACATGGAGTTTAGGTCATCACAGGCGATTTCCCCCATGAGTGTCCCTTTGGTTACGAACTGATTCTCTTTCACGTAAATTGCCTTCAACACACCATCGGCCGCAGCTCCTACCTGAGTTGTGTCCGAAAGCCCCTCTACTCTTCCCGGAGAGGCGAATACTACCGCGGCAACCTGGTTCGAGGGTCCCTGATGGGCCTGAACCGTCTTCCTGTCCCGTGAACTCCAGAAGAACGCGGCACCAGCAATGACGAGGACAATTGCCAGGACACCACGGCCCAATTTGCTGTGCGCGTTCACGAGTTGTTCCCCTGTCCTTCTTGCTTAATCTGACCGTCACTCAGAGTGATTGTGCGATGGGCAAATTCTTTCCATCGCGGATCGTGGCTGACGACAACAACTGTTCTTCCATTCTGATCAACCTGACTGCGGAGGATTTGACAGATATTCCTCCCTGCTTCGGCATCTAAAGACGCCGTCGGCTCATCGGCGAGAAGAATAGGAGGGTTTCCCGCGAGCGCCCGTGCTATCGCGACTCGCTGCTTTTCTCCAGGACTGAGTTCGTTGGGCTCGCGATTGAGCTTATCCCCCAACCCAAATTGAAGGAGTAGCTCTCGTGCGATCACCATTCTGTCAGCTCGCTTACCATCACGAATTTCAAGACCAAGTGCAACATTGTCGATTGCCGAGAGCGAGTGCAGGAGTCGAAAAGCTTGGAACACGAAGCTTATCTTCTTGCGACGGAGCACCGTCTTCTCATCCCCGCTCAGTTCATTCACGGCGATGCCGTCGACAAACACTGTCCCCTCGTCGGGTGATAGTAAACAGCCGAGGAGGGACAATAAGGTGGTCTTTCCACTCCCCGATGGCCCCATCACCAACGAAAGCGTAGCGCGTTCGAACGCTACGGAAACGCCCCGTAGCGCGCGAACTCGTGCGTCCCCCTCGCCGAACGAGATGCGGGCATCCTCAACGGCTAAGAACTGGTCAGGCACGGAACACCCGTCCCGGGTCAACTGTAAGTGCGCTTCGAACGGAAGCGACGGAGGCCAATGAGCACATCAGCAAGCTCAACACGGCCATGATCACCGGCAGCCACCACGGAGTATGAATCCACGGAATCAGAGATCTTGCGTAATTCATAGCCGGAACCACTGCGAGCAGGCCCAGAATGCTTCCCGCCGCGCCGCAGATCAGAGACTGAATAAGCACGATGCGAGCCACAAACACTCGAGAGGCTCCAAGAGCTTTCAACGTCGCATATTCTTCTATGTTCTCCATGGTGTTCGCGTAGATGGTTTGCGACACCACCACGAGGCCTATCAGAAATCCCAAAACCGCCGCGGTCAGAATCGCGCTCCCCGCACCGGTCTTGATCACCCAGTACCTGCGAGACTTGTGCGCGAACTCTTCACGCGTCAGGACATCGACCTCCGGCAGACGTTGCCTGAGGTTCTGCTGGACATCGGAAACGGAGTACTCCTTGCCGACTCGCAAGAGGATGTACATGCCATCTTCAGGAGCAAGACCTAGGTAGCGGGCCGCATTCCGATACGACGTGAAAAGAGAAGGGACACCAAGAAATCCTCCAAAGCCCTCGATCTCATGTTCGATGTTGGCACGGTGCCCATTGATCTCGACTTCTGCTGGTAGCGAGGCCACCTCAATCAGATCCCGGTCACTGGCATCATAGAGAATCGCATCCGTCGAGCTATTTGCGGTTGTTTCAGCCAGATCGGGGACCGGGAAGTGCTTTCCCAGATTCGAGTCCGCACCCACAAGCGCGATCACCTGTTGTTTTCCATTCGGCTTTCGATAGACGGCAAATGCCATACACGCTCGGCCCGTTTCCGCCACCCCGGGTACGCCGGCAGCCATTTCCCGCACTCGGGCTTCCAGGGTTGCTCCAAATTCGAAAGCCTGCACTCCTCTGGCCGTTATCCAAATATCGAAGTCACTGGCCTCGATAAACCTGGAAGCGGCCTGCAGAAATCCGGCTAAGAGGCTGCCTTGGAATACCATTAAAAAGACTGCAAAAGATACACCCAGCACCGTTGCCAGGAAACGTGCTCGGTCATGAAAGATGTTCTGCCAGGCTAATTTCATGCGCTACCCGTGTAAGCACTTGAGCCCGCCGAGAACACCGACGTGAAATCGCCCGGTTACCACGTTGGCTGTTCCGCTAACAGTAATCCCGCTTCCTCGGCTGATAATGGCTTGGAAAAGTAAAATCCCTGCCCATACTTGCAATGCAGTTTCTTCAGCAACACCAGTTGTTCCATGGTTTCTACGCCTTCCGCAATCACGTCCAAATGAAGATTCAGTGCCATGGGCAAAATGGTTCGCGCAATTTCTGTGTCTTGCCCGTTGCCGATGCTGCTGATGAAGGAACGGTCAATCTTCAGGGTGTCGAGCGGAAAACGGTGCAAGTAACTCAGAGAGGAATACCCGGTACCGAAGTCATCGATGGCCAAGCTGATGCCGAGCAATTTGATTTGCTGCAGCATCTCCACAGCCGCAGAGGGATCGCCCATGACCGTACTTTCTGTGAGTTCAAGTTTCAAGGCTTGCGGCGGCAGCTTGAGTTCACTCAGTAAACTTCCAATATCCTCTACCAGGTTCGCTTGCAGAAACTGTTTGGGAGAGAGATTGACACTCATGGTCAGCTGGGAATAGGCGCTGTAATCTGCCCTCCATTCGGTCATCTGCCGGCATGCCTCCCGCAAATTCCACCAACCCAAATCGCGAATAAGCCCGGTTTCTTCCGCAACCATGATGAATTCTTCTGGTCCAAGTTCGCCCCGCGTGGGATGCTGCCAACGTAGCAAAGCCTCAAAGCCAACAATCTGTCCCGCCGCCAGGGAAACGATCGGCTGGTAAACATTGTGAAACTCCCCGTGCTCGAGCGCGCGCCGCAGATCCATCTCCAATTGCAAACGAGCTACCACACTGGCCCGCATATCTGCATCGAATATCTCGTAACGCGCCTTGCCCCTGGACTTTGCCCGGTACATCGCCGTGTCCGCATCACGAAGAATGTCTTCTGCTTGCTCGTAGCCGGGGTTGCTGAGAGCAATTCCAATGCTCATAGAAGTGAATACTTCCCTGCCACCCAACATGAAGGGCGCCGTCACTGACTTCATTAGCCGCTCCGCCGCCAGCTTGGCATCGCCTGGATCCTTAAGATCATCCAGAAGAACAGTGAATTCGTCGCCTCCCATGCGCGCCACTATGAAACCTTCTCCCAGACGGGCGACTGTGTCCGTGGCTCGCAGGCACTTCTCTAGTCGACTCGCCACTCCAACTAACAGCTGATCCCCGATCAGATGGCCCAGACTGTCGTTGATCATCTTGAAGCCATCGAGGTCCAAGAATAAAACTGCAAACCAATAGTCTTTGCGCCGTTTCGCATGTTTGATCAGGCGCCCCAGTCGGTCGGCAAAGAGCAGGCGATTCGGTAGACCCGTCAGTGGATCGGAGACCTTGCCTTCCGTAATATCCGTCTGCCATCCGACCATGCGTAAGGTTTTGCCTGAGCCATTCTGAACGGCGAGCCCTCTGCACAGCATCCAGCGAAACGTGCCGTCTTTGTGCAGCACGCGGTGCTCACTCTCGAACTGGGGGACCAACCCCTTTTGATGGGCCGCAACCTCCTCGTTCACCCGCTCTCGGTCTGCATCGTGTACGCGGTCAAACCATTCCTGCGGCTGGTCACCGACTTCGCTTTCCTCGTAACCCAACATGCTCTTCCAGCGGGGCGAGAAATAAACAACATTGGACTGCACATTCCAGTCCCAAAGGCCGTCGTTGGCGCCACGTGCCGCCAAGGCATAGCGTTCTTCACTCTCCCTCAATCCTTCCTGCGCGCGTTTATGGGATAACTGGGTACCTATGCGGGCCAGAGCGACAGCAAAGTCGATGGGCTTCGTTACATAGTCGTTGGCCCCTAAGTCGAGTGCCCTGACAACATCGTCGCTCTGATTCTTTGCCGTAACCATGATGATGGGCAGTTCAATCGGCGAGTAGGTCTCCCGCAGTGTCTTTAGCGCCTCAAGCCCGCTAATTTCCGGCATTTCTATGTCCAACAGTACAAGATCGATGGCCTCTTCTTTGACACGCCGCAGCAATTCTCGCGCGCTATCCGCCTGCACGATCTCGTAACCTTTCCGTGCCAGGCGGCGGGCGAGCATGTCCCGATTCAATTCATTGTCATCTACGATGAGCAACCGACTTGCTTGTGAGGTCATAGTGCTTTCTTCTCGAGCAGACAATTGTGAATCTTGTCGCTCAGACGGACAAATTCTACGGGTTTGGTGTCATAGTCATCGCAGCCGGCGTTCATTGCCTTTACGCGATCAGTCACGAGCGCATGGGCGGTCAGTGCGATGACCGGGATGTGACGGGTTCTCCTGTCGGCCTTTAATCGCCGAGTTACTTCGCAGCCATCCATAACCGGAAGACTTATGTCCATCAAAATCAGGTCAGGCATTTCCGTAGATGCCAGCGACAGTGCCTGCTCACCATCGTGAGCGATGACGATGGAATACCCTCTCCGCTGGAGCCTTCTGGACAACATGTCACGGTTCATTTCGTTATCTTCGACTAGTAAGATTTTTGGCATGACTTTCCCTTCCCGAGACCTCAGCGTCGCCTTCCCTGCGTTTCTGGCCGTGCGATAAGCGAGACATGGGTGCCGTGTTGGTTCCAGTGACAGTTTTAAATCGATTCAGCCGGTGCTTTTCTATAAGAACGGCAAGACGTTCACGGTCAACCGGCTTGATGAGATAGTTCGAGGCGCCTAAATCAAGGCCCCTGGGCTCATTGTCAACGATTGTTACCATGATCACTGGGATCTTCGACAGTTCAGAATCTGCTTTCAACTTGGTCAGGACCGACCACCCATCGCAACCCGGCATGACGACATCCAGCGTGATGAGGACAGGGCGAACTTGTTTGGCAAGTCGCAAGCCTTCTTCCCCGCTGGCCACAGTGAGTACATTGAAGCCCAGTTTTCCCAGGAAACGCGACATAAGTTCACGAACCGCAACGTCATCATCGATCACAAGAATCGTATCCCGGCCGGTTTTTATCTCGAAATTGGCATCGCTGTCCCCCTCTGCCTGTATAGGACCAACCGCCTCTAGTTTCACCTGGGCCGGAATGTGTACTGTAAAGGTGGAGCCTAATCCAGGCTCGCTCTCGACCCCAATGCGCCCCTTCATCAACTGAACAAACCGGTGCGTGATGGCAAGTCCCAGGCCGGTGCCGCCGTACTTGCGCGCGATTGAGGTATCTGCCTGGACAAACTCCTGAAATAGATTCTCCTTCTGTTTGGCGCTAATCCCAATCCCGGTGTCGGTAACCCGGAACCGGAGCCAGCCTTGGCCCTGTTCCGTGCTTTGATCCACATCCACGGAGATGGTGCCATGATCTGTAAATTTGCATGCGTTACTAAGCAGGTTAAACAGAATCTGCCGGACTTTTGTAATGTCGGCCTGCATCATGCCTACATCCTGGGCCAGATGCACCCAAAGAGTATTGCTGTTCTTCTCTATTGCTGGTTGAAGAGTGGTAACGATCTCCTCGATCATCCCGGACACTTCGAAAGTCTCCAGGTGCAGACTCATCTTTCCGGCCTCGATCTTGGAAAGATCGAGCACGTCATTGATGAGTGCGAGCAAATGTCTACCGGCTGATTTAATTTTCTGAAGATCCTGAACCGTCTCTACAGTCGCTGAATCGTGCGCCTCTTCCTCTAGCATCTCGCTATATCCGATGATTGCGTTAAGCGGTGTGCGCAATTCATGGCTCATATTTGCGAGAAATGTGCTTTTAGCGCGGCTGGCTTCCTCGGCCACGTACTTTGCCTTGAGCAGCTCGTCCTGCGCCTCCTTGCGGTGAGAAATCTCTTCTTCCAGCTCTCGGGTTCTTGTCTGTAGCTCATCATTCGCGCCTCGCAATGCTGTATCCCGGTTTTGGATGTCGGACAACATGGTGTTAAAACCGTCGATGAGACTACCGATCTCGTCAGCGTAAGCTTTGACCGCCCGAACCTCATAGTTCTTATGGGCAGACACCATTCTCATGGTGTCCTCCAGGTGCACAATGGGTCCGGAAATCACTTTTTGAAGTTTCGAAGAGACCAGGAACGCGAGAAAGCCTGAAATCAAGACGAAAACAAAACAGATACCTGCATAGCGCTTGGCCCGCGTACTCCATTGGCGCATGTCCGACTGCAAGAACAGCGTTCCGAGACGTTCTCCGTTGAGGGTAACGTCGTGCCACACCTCGAGGTAGCGTCCTTCAAACCGGTAGCCTTTCTCTTGGGAACGGGAAGGAAGAATTGCCGGAAGGGTCTTATCGTTGCGGAAATACTGGGCGAACATATTCCCGTCGGGACTATATAAGACCGCCGCTACGATATCTCCTTTGACCATGAGGGCGGACAACGTTGCGGTTGCGGCGGGCTCATCTTTAAAGGCCATGGCCGCCGCGCTGTTATACCCGATAATCTCGGCCTGGGTTGTCAGATCCTCAGTTAGTAAATGGCGGAACGAGATAAGATCGTAAATCAGGAAGCTAGCCGAAGAGAGAAGAAGGGCGATGCTGCTCGTCAGCATCGTGATCAGGATGAGTTTCCGCCGAATGGACAGATTCTGGAGACTCATTCCGTTTTCTTTCCATCCGTGGCGGGTTCCTGAACGATTCTTGCCAGGGCGAGCAGCCGGGAACTGATGTTTAGATCGGCTTCTTTCGCCGCCTCGACATTGACCTCAAAATGAACTTTGTTGTCCTCAAGAAATAAATTGATGATCCCGCCACGCTTGGCGAAACCAGGTATTTCGCCGATGGTCAGGATGGGCATGCCCTTCACCAGGTGAATTGCTTCTGCTAAGTGAGCCATTTCTGACGAACTCACAAACACAATATGACATTCCTTGAGGTCGGGAATCGATTTCAAGCGTTTGACAAGAAATATCCGGCCATTGACTTTTTTGCCTGCCAGCACGCGGTCGAGGACAGTCCCGAAGGGATCCTCACCCAAAATCCCGATCACAATTGGAGAATCTGGCTGAGTGAAGGCGGTCGACGGCCACTGCACCAAATTCGCGAAATTGTAGATAAAGCCGGCTTTGATCAAGTATTCCGAAGAGACGGAGGACTCTTGGGCATGGGCTTCAAACCCCAAGCTCGGCAATATCACCATCGCTATCGTGATCAACAATCGTAACCGTCTCATCGTCGCCTTACCTGCATGGAAGTAATTGTCACTCTGCTCTGAGCAAGCAACCAATCACTTACTCAAATCTCCAAGTAATACTTCCGTAAAAGGTGCGCCTTATTTCGGTGGGAGAGGTGTTGATGAAGTCTGGCACAAATTCCAAGTGCCGCTTATTTAGCAGATTTTGGCTGCCCACGGAGAATTCCAAGCCCGCCGTTGGCCTCCAGCTGAAGTGAGTATCCAGAGAGTAGTAACTGGGTATATTGAGACCGGGGAGCCGATCCGTGTATCGAACATCAAAATCGTGTTCAAAGTGTTTAGGGAGGTCGATGGAAGACCTCACGTAGAACTGATGACGGGGGCTTACCAGGCCGGGATTGTCTGCAGTTGGGTCCAGACTTCCTCGATCTTTCCGTATATCCATTTGCAGATAGCTGTAGGAACTTAAGAGGCGCCATTTAGGAATGACCCTCCAGTCTGCAAAGAGCTCAGTGCCATAAGTGCCGCCGCTCATCTTATTCCCGGCAAAGAAAGGAGCGACGATATGGAAGGGGGTCGGGTTCACTTCCAGGAAGGGTGCACCTGGCTCGGCTGTTCGAAGATGGGTGTAATGGTTATAGAACACCGCAATATCAGTCGAGAAATTACTGGTCACTTGTACGCGATAACCCGCTTCGTAGGCGAGGAGATCTTCTGATTTGAACTGGGGGCTCCCGAACACCGATATTAGAACTGGAAGCGGAGTTGGGTTCTGAGGAGTTCCGGGAGGCACAACCGCCGAATTTAGTCGAAGTCCCTCTTCGGTTAAGGCAGGGGTCCGGGCTGCGCGGGAGACTGCAGTCCAGAGCGATTGGTTGCGCGTGATGGTCCAGAGTAATCTCGCGTTCGGCTGAACTTCAAAACCAGTGAACCCGTTATGCTCGAATTTGGAGCCGAGCGTGATGCGCAAGCGTTTGTCAAAAAGACTTATCTCATCCTGCGCGAAGGCGCTAAATTGATTCAGCGTGAGTTGGTTTGGCTGCAGCGAAACCACAGAGCTGGAGTTATTCCCATCGCGGCTCGAGCGGTAACCAAGCCCCCATACGACGTCTTGTGATTCAGTGGCGTGGAAGGTATGCTGGAAATCAATGTCGAAGATGTCTTGATGGTCTGTAAAGAGCGAATTCTCGGTTATGCTGGTGTGGTCATAGTACATCTGCAGAGACGTTGAGGAATTCGCGAAGGCGTGATTCCACCGGCCCAGCAGGTTCCCTCCGCTAATGCTTCCTTGATTGGGAAAGGTGCTCGAATAGGGAGTGTTTAGTGAAGGAACCGTCAGAGTCTCACCGTAGCCGCTGCGGTGAAGGTCCCCTTGTACTGTGAGTGAATCGGGCCCTGCCGACGTCCAGTCCGTTCGAAAACCACCGCGCAGTGCATCCCAATTGTCGTCTGCACGCCTTCCTGTCGAAGGATCTATCGATGGCCCGACGTTGAAGTACTTCGCATATGCTCTGTAGTAGGTGCCCTGGTTTAGCCTGCCACCGTAGCGAACACTGCCGGATCCTCGCGTTTCTGTTCCTCCGCCAGCCGCGGCGAGTGCAGACTGGGTGGACTTTGACGCCTTGGTGATAATGTTAATCACGCCATTGACTGCGTTGGCTCCCCACAAAGTCGCTCCCGGACCGCGGATCACTTCAATCCGGTCTACATCCTCGAGCATCACATCCTGAATGTTCCAGTAAACGCCAGAAAATAAAGGTGTGTAGACACTCCGGCCGTCAATCAGAACCAGGAGCTTATTGGCGAAGCGGCCATTGAATCCGCGCGCGCTGATGGCCCACTTGTTCTCATCAATGCGAGCCACCTGCACACCGGGAACCATTCGCAACGCTTCCGGAATGCTGGTGGCGCCCGAGCGTCGGATGTCCTCTTGCGTGATGACAAAAATGGCCGCCGCGGCGTCTGCCAACTTCTGGCTTCTCTTGGAGACGGAGGTGACCTGCACGTTCATCAAGTCTTCCACGCTCATGGCGGTGACATCGGGCAAATTCTGCGCTAGTGTGCTGGCCACAGAGAAAAATACCAGTGCTACCAGCAACAAGGCTCGCGTGGTAAGGCCTGCCGAGCCGGCTTGTGGGTGAAGGGTTAGCATATCTATCTTCCTTTTCGAAGGGGACGAAGGCGGTCTGGTGTTCTCGACTCCGCAGGACCCTTCCCGTTTTGTTCAATCTGCTTCCGCAACTGATGTTGCATCTTGCTCACGCTAATCAACCGACCGCTCACAGGGGCTTAATCCCCGTTACAGTGAACACGTTGGAGTAAGTAAGCGTGTCAGGCCGACGGAGATAGGCAAGGAATCTCTGCGCCAGCTCGCTGGCCGCTCGCTCGTCACCGACGATTCGAGCGATCCAGGGGACGGCAATCTCCAGCTTTAATTCCCACTGCCTCAGAATTTTGAGATCGATCTCTCCGGCGATTAAGTGGTAACACTCAACCTGGACTTCAATGTTTTTGAGGCCCGCCTGATGTGCCAGCGAGAAAAGCTTGCGACCAACAAAAGGATCGAAACCCGTGCTCGCTAGACCCGTTACCACTTTTTCGACCGCGCTTTGCACGACCGGGTCTTCCGGATAGTTCCACAGCAGCTGTCCGTCGAGGTCCTGAAGGAGGACGGTCCCGCCGGGCCGGCAAACTCGGACCATTTCGGCGGCGGCTTGTTCTTTGTCGTGGAGGTATTCGAATAACATGCGGGAGTAAACCAGATCAAAGCTGTCCGATGGGAATTGCATGGCGTGCGCGTCTCCGCGGACGAGCTTCAAGCGTGAATTCGCGGGATTTTTCCGAATCGCTTCCTGTACACGCTCTGCGCTGATGTCTATTCCGGTTCCTGTAATCGAGGAATCTAGCGCGCAGATTTCCCGCAAAATCACTCCCGGTCCACACCCTACAGAAAGGATTTCCGCCCCTGGGGGCACACGATGGGCTAAGTATTTGCGAACCCAGGCCTGGGGATCGACTTTCCGCTCGAGCC
>Ga0209219_1000084_pt1 | contig 11810 bp, 15 predicted proteins | sample BlaSpr_A8_OM1_M1_FD_187973 | JGI IMG/M metagenome (GOLD analysis project Ga0209219, IMG submission 187973) | Forest soil microbial communities from Thunder Bay, Ontario, Canada - Black Spruce, Ontario site 2_A8_OM1_M1 (SPAdes) (version 2) | ecosystem: Environmental > Terrestrial > Soil > Boreal... | reverse complement strand
ACACGTGAATCGAGCGCCTGGCGCGGCTTCGCATGGTCGATGACGCGCGACCTCAAGCTGGCGATTCGGTCCAAGGCGGAACTGGGCGTTCAACTCCTGTTCTATGTGATCGTGGTGACGCTTTTTCCGTTGGCGGTGGGCGCCGAGCCCGTCCTGCTGCGCGCGCTGGGTCCGGGCGTGCTGTGGGTTGCGGCACTGCTCGCGTCGCTATTGTCGCTGTCCCGCATTTTTGGCGCCGACTTCGCCGACGGCAGCCTGGAGCAGCTCGCGCTGTCACCGCAACCGCTGCCGGCGCTGATCTCCGGTAAAATAGCGGCGCATTGGATGTCGACCGGCTTTCCGCTCGTGGCCGCCTCCCCGCTTCTGGGGGCGCAGTTCGGGCTGACGACCAACGAGGGATGGTTGCTGGCGCTCGGATTGCTGATCGGCACGCCGACGCTGTCGCTGCTGGGCGCGATCGGTGCCGCACTGACGCTTGGACTGCGCGCCGGCGGTGGTCTGCTGGCGCTGCTGATCCTGCCTCTTTACGTTCCCATCCTGATCTTCGGCGCGGGTTCGATCGAAGCAGCGCGCGCCGGCGTTGGCGCGAGCGCACAACTTTCGCTGCTCACCGCGGCACTGCTGGCGACATTGGTTGGTGCACCGCTCGCGGCCGCTGCCGCGGTGCGCATCGCTCTGGATTGATAGGATCAATGAGGCCCATGAGCTCGATCGCTTGGTTCAGGCTCGCATCGCCGGCGTCGTTCTTCCCGCTGGCGCGACGGCTCGTGCCGTGGTTCAGCGCGGGTGCGGCAGTGCTCGCCGTCACGGGGCTGTGGCTGGGCCTTCTGGTCGCTCCGACAGATGCCCAACAAGGCGACGCCTACCGGATCATTTTTATTCACGTGCCTGCGGCATGGATGTCGATGTTCATCTATATCGTCATGGCATTCTGGTGTGCGGTATCGCTCACCTTCAACACCCGCCTTGCGGCGATGCTGGCGCAGGCGTTGGCGCCAACCGGCGCCATGTTCACCGTGCTGGCGCTCGTCACCGGTGCGATGTGGGGCAAGCCCGCCTGGGGCACCTACTGGGCGTGGGATGCGCGGATGACCTCCGAGCTCATCCTGCTGTTTCTTTACTTCGGATACATGGCGCTCTCGCATGCGATCGACGATCCCCGCCGGGCCGACCGTGCGAGCGCGCTGCTGGCGCTGGTCGGCGCGATCAATGTCCCGATCATCTATTTCTCCGTCAAATGGTGGAACACCTTGCATCAAGGCGCTTCGGTAAGCCTGACTTCGGCTCCGACCATGGCGGCGACGATGCTCACCGGCATGCTCATCATGGCATTCGCCGCGTGGTTCTACGCCATTGCGATCGCCTTGCTGCGAGTGCAGGCGATCATCGTCGAACGCGAAAAGAACTTCCGCTGGAGCGGCGAGCTCCTGCGCTGGATACGATGAACGCAAGCGGACTCTCCGAGTTTATGGCGATGGGCGGACACGGTTTCTATGTGTGGACCTCATACGTCGTGGCCGCGGTCGCCGTCGTGTTCGAAATCGTCGCCGTGCGCGCTCGCCTCCGCGCGGCGGTGAAGTCCGCGCTGAGACCGGACCGTGCGGTCTCGGTACCCGACGATACCCAATGAAGCCGCGCACCCGTCGCTTCGCATGGATCGCAGCCGGCCTTGGCATTCTGGGCATCGCGGCGGCGCTGGTGCTTTCGGCGTTCCAGTCGAACCTGGTGTTCTTTTTCACGCCAAGCCAGATCGCGGCCAACGAATCGCCGCAGGGACGACCGTTTCGGGTGGGAGGGCTGGTCGAGACAGGCAGCCTTGCACGCGAGCCCGACAGCCTGACAGTGCGCTTCCGGGTGACCGACACGGCGAAAACGATACCGGTTTCCTACACCGGCCTCCTTCCTGACTTGTTCAAGGAAGGCAAAGGCGTCGTCGCGCAAGGCACGCTCGGACCCGACGGCGTCTTCCACGCCAGCGAGGTGCTCGCCAAGCACGATGAAAACTACATGCCGCCGGAAGCCAAGGCGGCCGTCGACCAGGCGCACCAGGGAATGACCATGCAAAGCCTGCATCAGGATACCAAGGCCGGCCGATGATTCCGGAACTCGGCCACTTCGCGCTGATCGTGGCGCTGCTCACTGCGCTGGTGCAGGGCATTTTGCCGATGCTTGGTGCGGCGATCCGAGAGCCGCGACTGATGGCGCTCGCGCGACCGGCAGCGCGCGCCCAGTTCGTGCTGGTTGCGCTGGCGTTTGCTTGCCTCGCGTGGTCCTTCGTGGCCAACGATTTTTCGGTGCAGAACGTGGCCACCAACTCCAATTCCGAGCTACCGCTGCACTATCGCGTCGCCGCGACATGGGGCTCACACGAGGGCTCGCTGTTGTTGTGGACGCTGATGCTTGGCGGCTGGAGCTTTGCGGTGACGCTCTTCTCGAAGAACCTGCCGGCGCCGATGCTGGCTCGGGTGATTTCGGTGATGGGGCTCGTCAGCGCCGGCTTCTTGTTGTTCCTGCTGTTCACGTCGAACCCGTTCGAGCGCCTGTTGCCCGCGGCGGCCGAGGGTCGCGACTTGAATCCGCTGCTTCAGGATCCGGGCATGGTGTTCCATCCTCCCCTGCTCTACATGGGCTACGTCGGGTTCTCGGTTGCATTCTCGTTTGCCATCGCTGCCTTGCTCGGCGGCCGTCTCGACGCCACGTGGGCGCGCTGGTCGCGTCCGTGGACGATCGTTGCATGGGCATTCCTCACCGTCGGCATCGCGCTCGGCAGCGGCTGGGCCTACTACACACTCGGTTGGGGCGGCTGGTGGTTCTGGGATCCGGTGGAGAATGCGTCGTTCATGCCCTGGCTCACCGGCACCGCGCTTATTCATTCGCTCGCGGTCACCGAAAAGCGCGGCGCGTTCAAGAGCTGGACCGTGCTGCTCGCCATCATCGCTTTCTCGCTGTCCTTGCTGGGCACCTTTCTGGTTCGTTCCGGCGTGCTGACCTCGGTGCACGCCTTCGCGACCGACCCGGCCCGCGGCGTCTTCATTCTCGCTTTCCTGGCGATCGTGATCGGCGGCTCGCTGGCGCTGTTTGCCTATCGCGCGGGCAAGGTTGGATTGGGAGGCACGTTCGCCCTGGTCTCGCGCGCGTCGATGCTGCTGGCCAACAACGTGCTCCTCATTGTGGCGCTCGCCAGCGTGCTGCTCGGAACGCTATATCCGCTGTTCCTGGACGCACTGAACCTGGGCAAGATTTCAGTCGGTCCGCCGTACTTCGACACGGTGTTCTATCCGCTGATGGCACCGGCGGCGTTTCTGATGGGGGTCGGACCGCTCGCACGATGGACGCGTACTCCGCTACCCGAGCTTGCCGCCCGGCTCCGCTGGGCACTTGGCGTCGCGGCTGCCACGGCATTGGTGGCGCCGCTCCTGCTGGGACGCTGGTCACTGCTCGTTGCTTTCGGCCTTTTTCTCGCGTTCTGGATATTCGCGACCACCGTCGTCAATCTGCGTCAACGGCTGCTGGCGTCGCCTCGCCGTGGAGTGCTGGGGAAGCTTCGTGCCAACTCTGCGTCCTATTACGGGATGGTCCTCGCGCATCTGGGCGTGGGTGTTTTCATTATCGGCGTAACGCTGGTCAAGGGCTACGAGGTCGAGAAAGACGTGCGTCTCGATGTCGGTGAAAGCGTTGCGCTTGGCGGTTATGACTTCAAGTTCGTCGGTGTCACGCCGCAGCCGGGGCCCAACTATCGTGCGCTCACGGGCAAGGTCGAGGTGCGCAAGGATGGCAGGCTGATCGAGACGCTGGCGCCGGAGAAACGCATTTACAACGCATCGGGACAGTCGATGACCATCGCGGCGATCGATACCGGATTACTCGGCGACCGCTATGTGTCGCTTGGTGAGCCGGTCAGCGCCGACGCGACGAACATCCACGGCCCGTGGGGTGTGCGCATCTATCTCAAACCATTCGTTGACTGGATCTGGATGGGCGCGTTCCTGATGGCGCTCGGTGGATTCATCGCCGTGTCGGATCGCCGTTATCGCCTCGCGCTCAAGAGCCGGGCCGCTCGAGTATTCGGCGATGCTGTCGGCCACGCCGGCGCGGACTAGAGGCGATCGAGACTATGAAGACAGTGCGCTGGTCGATTCCGCTGGCCCTTTTTGTGGTGCTGATCGCATTCCTCTGGGTCGGACTGGGCCGCGATCCGCGCGAGGTACCGTCGCCGCTGATCGGCAAGCCCGCGCCTTCCTTTGCGCTGCCTCAGATCCACGGCGACAAGCCGCTGTCGAGTGCCGAGCTTAGGGGCAAGGTGTGGCTGCTCAATGTCTGGGCGTCGTGGTGCGTTTCGTGCAGGGTGGAGCACCCGCTGCTGCTGCAGCTTGCGAAAGCCGGGATCGTGCCGGTCTACGGCCTCGACTACAAGGACAAGCCCGACGACGCTCGCGCCTGGCTCGCGCAGAACGGCGATCCTTACACCGCATCGATCGTCGACCAGGACGGCCGCGTCGGCATCGATTACGGCGTGTACGGCGTGCCGGAAACGTTTGTCATCGATCGATCGGGCATCGTCCGCTACAAGCAGATCGGTCCGCTCAGCGTCGACTCACTGCAGGAGAAGATCTTGCCGCTGGTGCGCGAGCTGCAGAAGTGAGGCCATACCCGCGGCTCGCGTGCGGCCTCGCGCTTGGCGCATTTGCCTTGGTTGCCGCGGCCACCAAGATGGACGTGCCGGCCGACGCGGCATTCGACACTCGCATCAAGACGCTCGAAAGCGAGCTTCGTTGTCTCGTCTGCCAGAATCAGACCCTCGCCGACTCCAACGCCTCGCTGGCGGAGGATTTGCGGCGCGAAGTGCGCGATCTCGCGCTTTCGGGCAAGAACGATAGCGAGATTCGCGCCTACCTCGTCGCGCGCTATGGGGATTTCGTGCTTTACGATCCGCCGCTCAAGCGCACCACGTGGCTGCTGTGGATCGGCCCGTTCGCGCTGCTCGCCGGTGGCGGCATGTTGTGGTGGACCATACTGCGGCGTCGTGAACACGCTGGCACGTCGACGCAGCGGACTACGGATCCCGACGCGGAAGCGAGGGGCCGCGCGCTGCTTGACGACAACGACGAGCCGCCTCACACGCTATGACGGCTGCCGCGCGGAATCCATTCCGCCGCTGACCCGTTGATTCAGCGCGGCGACCAACGCGCGGTTACAGGTTCGCCCCGCAATGCCAGCACAGTTCGAAGCTTGCCGGATTCTCCTCCTTGCAGGCGCGGCAGAACACGCTGCCGGTCTGCGCCCGGTCGAAGCGCAACGCCGCAAGCGCGGCCTCGGCGCGCGGCCGGTCGCGCCCGTCTTCGAGCCACACCTGAGGCTGCGCCACATCGGGAGGCACCTCGCCGACAATGCTCGACATGTGCTCGTTGAAGATATGCGCCGCGATGCCTGCCTGCTGCAATCGGTGCAGCACGAGATAGGCGTCGAAGCGGTTGTGGGCGGTGTAAAAGCGTTCCATCGATCCGGTGCGTCGCGCGAAATAAGGTGAATCTAACGATGCCGATGCAACTGCCAGCGCCACGCGTCGGCACAGATTGTGTCGAGATCGCGCGCGGCGCGCCATCCGAGAAGCTGTTGTGCGCGCGACGGATCAGCGTAGTAGATCGCGACATCTCCCGGCCGCCGCGGCGCAAGTCGGCGCGCAATCGGCTTGCCGCATGCCCGCTCGAATGCGGCGACGACCTCCAGCACCGAATGACCCAGGCCGGTGCCGAGATTGAGCGTCGTCACCCCTCTCGCGTGCGCCAAATACTGCATCGCGGCGACGTGTCCCGAAGCCAGATCCATCACGTGCACGTAATCGCGAACTCCGGTGCCGTCGGGAGTATCCCAGTCATTGCCGAAGACCGCGATCTCGGGCGCGTCGGTCGCCGCGACTTGCGCAAGCATCGGGACCAGATTGTTCGGCGTTGCCGACGGAGCCTCTCCGATCTGCGCGGACGAATGGGCGCCTGCCGGATTGAAATAGCGCAACAAACCGATGCTCCACTCGGCGTCCGAAGTCGCCACGTCCTCGAGCAGCTCCTCAACCATCCGTTTGGTGCGGCCGTACACGCTCGCCGTGCCTAAGGGCGCATCCTCGGTCACCGGATTGCGATCAGGCTGTCCGTAAACGGTGGCGGAGGAGCTGAACACCAGCGTTTTCACGCCCGCGCCTGCCATCGCTTCAGCAAGCGTAATCGCGCCGCCGACATTATTGTCGTAGTAGGCAACCGGCTTTGCCTCGCCTTCGCCGACGGCCTTCAGGCCCGCGCAATGAACGACGGCTGAGATTGGGTGCTCGGCAAACAATCGCTTCATGAGCGCACGGTCACGGACATCGCCGGTAATGCACGGAATCGGCTGGTCGGTCAGGCGATGCAGCCGTGGGACCACCGACGGCGAGCTGGTGGCGAAATTGTCGACGATCAGCGGGCTGTAGCCCGCACCGGCAAGCTCGACGACGATGTGCGAGCCGATGTATCCCGCGCCGCCGGTGACCAGAACGGTATCTGCCATGGCGTCATGTTACGCGAGCGTCCTCGCGCACCCGAAAAAAAACCGGGCGCTTTAAGCCCGGTCGATTGCTTGGAGCATGTCTCCTTAGGCCGAGGCCTTGGCGCTTTTTCTGTCTTTCGCGGCTTTCGTTTCTTTGGCGACTTTAGCCTTTTTTGGCGGTTTGGCGACTTTCGCTGGCTTGGCGGCCTTCGTGGCTTTCGCGCCTTTGCTGGCCGCGGCTTCCTTGCCTCCTGCGCCATCGTCTTCCGTCTCAGCACCGGGTTCCGGCCGATCCATCAGCTCGACCAGCGCCATCGGGGCATTGTCGCCGATACGAAATCCAAACTTCAGGATGCGCAAGTAACCGCCGGGACGCGCGCCATAACGCGGACCGAGCTCGTCGAAGAGCTTGGTTACGACATCGCGGTCGCGTAAGCGATCGAAGGCGAGGCGGCGGTTGGCGAGCGTCGGCGTCTTGCCGAGGGTGATCAGCGGCTCGGCGACACGGCGCAATTCCTTCGCTTTCGGCAGCGTCGTCTTGATGACTTCGTGCGTTAAGAGCGAGTTGGTCATGTTCCGCAGCATCGCCAGACGATGGCTGCTGGTACGATTGAGCTTACGCAATCCGTGGCGGTGACGCATGATATTTCCTTACGGCCGGTCCAGATTCGCCGGGGGCCAGTTCTCCAGCTTCATCCCCAGCGACAGTCCGCGCGTGGCCAGCACTTCCTTGATCTCGTTGAGCGACTTGCGGCCGAGATTGGGCGTCTTGAGCAACTCCGTCTCGGTGCGCTGGATCAGGTCGCCGATGTAATAGATGTTCTCCGCCTTGAGACAATTGGCCGAGCGCACCGTGAGCTCGAGGTCGTCGACAGGGCGCAACAGGATCGGATCGACCTGCGGCATCGAGCGCTGCTCGATCGGCGCCTCGGTGCCCTTCAAATCGGCGAAGACGCCAAGCTGCTCGACCAGAATGCTCGCCGCGTAGCGGATCGCCTGCTCGGGCTCGATCACCCCGTTGGTTTCGATATCCATCACCAGCTTGTCCAGGTCGGTTCTCTGCTCGACGCGAGCGCTCTCGACCGAATAGCTGACGCGGCGCACCGGCGAGAACGACGCATCGAGCAGGATGTTGCCGATGCTGCGGCCGCCGTCCGGCTTGATGCGCACCGTCGCCGGCTGATAGCCACGTCCCTTCTCGACCTTGATTTCCATCTCGATCTTGCCGCCGGCGGTAAGGTGGGCGATCAAGTGCTCCGGATTGATGATCTCGACGTCGTGATTCGGCTCGATGTCGGCGGCCGTCACCGGGCCCTCGCCGGTCTTGGCCAGCTTCAAGGTGACGTGGTCTCGGTTGTGCAGCTTGAGCACCACACCCTTGAGATTGAGAAGCACATCGACGACGTCTTCCTGCACGCCATCTAGCGCGGAATACTCGTGCAGCACGCCGGTGATCTTTACTTCCGTCGGCGCGTAGCCGGGCATCGAAGAAAGAAGAACACGGCGAAGCGCGTTGCCGAGCGTGTGGCCGTAGCCCCGCTCGAACGGCTCCATCACCACCTTGGCGTGGAACGGCGACGTGCTTTGCACATCGATGATGCGCGGTTTCAAGAAAGCGTTGCTCTGCATGCGGAGTCCTTAAATCGAAACCCGGTCAAAACTTCTGGCGAAGCCCTGGGAGAAAGCGCGCCAGTTACTTAGAGTAGAGCTCGACGACGAGGCTTTCGTTGATGTCCTGACCGAATTCGGAACGGTCCGGCGCACCCTTGAACATGCCCGTCATCTTGGTCACGTCGACCTGGACCCACGACGGAAACCCGATCTTCTCGGCGAGCTGCAGCGCGTCGACGATGCGCAGCTGAGTCTTCGCGCCGTCCTTGACTGCGATCACGTCGCCAGCCTTCACCAACGCCGACGGAATGTTGACGACGTTGCCGTTGATCGTCACTGCACGATGCGACACGAGCTGGCGCGCTTCGGCGCGGGTCGAGCCAAATCCCATGCGGTAGACCACGTTATCCAGCCGCGATTCCAATAGCTGCAAAAGGTTCGAGCCGGTCGACCCCTTGTGCTGCGCGGCCATCGTGAAATAGCGGCGGAACTGCCGCTCGAGGATGCCGTAGGTCCGACGCAGCTTCTGCTTCTCGCGCAGCTGATTGCCGTAGTCCGACTGACGCATGCCGGATTTCACGCCGTGTTGACCTGGCTTGGAGTCGAGCTTGCACTTGGAGTCGAGCGATCGACGCGCGCTTTTCAGGAAGAGATCGGTCCCTTCCCGTCGCGCCAGCTTGCATTTTGGTCCGGTGTATCGAGCCATCTTAATCTCCCGGTCGAAAGTGAAACCCTACTTTCGACCGACTTGGTTACCTGAGAATCGCAGGCAGAGCCCGACGATTCTCAGCGGAAAATCTCGAACGAAAAACCGAGCGCTAGATCCTGCGGCGTTTCGGCGGCCGGCATCCGTTGTGCGGCACCGGTGTCACGTCCGAAATGCTGGTGATCTTGAGTCCCAGCGCGTTCAAGGCGCGTACCGCCGACTCACGGCCCGGGCCAGGTCCCTTGATCCGGACCTCGAGGTTCTTGACGCCGCATTCCTGCGCCGCCTTGCCCGCCGATTCGGCGGCAACCTGGGCCGCAAACGGCGTCGACTTGCGCGAGCCCTTGAAGCCGGCACCGCCCGACGTCGCCCAGGAAAGGGCGTTGCCCTGGCGATCGGTGATGGTGATGATGGTGTTGTTGAACGACGCGTGGATATGCGCAATCCCTTCAGAGATGTTCTTCTTGACCTTCTTGCGCGTCCGCGTGACCGTCTTGGTCGGTGCCTGTGCCATTCGCTAGTTTCCTATGTCCTCAATCCCTGATCGGCGGCTTCACTTTACTTGGGCTACTTGGCTGCCGGTTTGGCGGCGGCGGCCGGGCTGCTAGCCGGCTTGGCCGCCCCGCGCGACGCTGTCGCCTGCCGGGCCTTCTTCGGTCCCTTGCGAGTCCGCGCGTTGGTGCGCGTGCGCTGACCGCGGACCGGCAACCCCTTGCGGTGTCGCACGCCACGGTAGCAGCCGAGGTCCATCAGCCGCTTGATGCTCATGGTCACCTCGCGGCGCAGATCGCCCTCGACCGTGTACCTGCCGACAAGCTCGCGCAGCTTGTCCATCTGCGCGTCGGAAAGGTCCTTGATCTTGGTCGCGTGGCCGACACCCGCGGCCATGCAGATCATCCGCGCGCGCGGACGCCCGATGCCGTAAATCGCGGTCAGCGCGATCTCCGCGTGCTGGTGATTCGGAATGTTGACGCCTGCAATACGGGCCATGTGCTTACCCTATCGTTCGTTTCCGTTAGCCTTGCCGCTGCTTGTGGCGGGGATCCGTGCAAATCACTCGCACGACACCGTGGCGCCGGATAATCTTGCAATTGCGGCAAATCTTCTTGACTGAAGCCAGTACTTTCATCGCTCTTCCTTTCGCTTCGGCCGTAGGTCCGACTCCGGCCCTGGCCCTAGGTCCAACTTCGGTCCTACTTCGCGCGGAAAATGATCCGCGCCCGGGACAGGTCGTACGGCGTAAGGTCCACCGTCACCTTGTCGCCCGGCAAAATCTTGATGTAGTGCATCCGCATCTTCCCGGAGATGTGGCCAAGGACTACGTGCCCGTTCTCCAGCTTCACCCGGAACGTCGCGTTGGGCAGCGTCTCCAGGACTTCTCCCTGCATCTGTATCGTTTCTTCTTTCGCCATCAGCGTGTCGGCAGCCCGCCCTTGAAGTTCGCCTTCTTGAGCAGGCTCTCGTACTGCTGCGACATCACATACGCCTGCACCTGAGTCATGAAGTCCATGGTCACGACCACGATGATCAGGAGCGAAGTCCCGCCGAAGTAAAACGGCACATTCTTCCAGGCGATGAGAAAGTTCGGGACAAAGCAGACCACGACCAGATATATCGAGCCGAGAAGCGTCAAACGCAAGGTTATCTTCTCGATGTACTTCCCGGTCTGCTCGCCGGGACGGTACCCGGGGATGAACGCGCCGCTCTTCTTGAGATTCTCGGCGGTCTCCTTCGGGTTGTACTGCAGCGCCGTATAGAAGAAGCAGAAGAATATGATCGCGGCCGCATAGAGTATCTCGTGCACCGGCTGGCCCGGGGCAAGAGTCGCCGCCAGGTCGCGCAGCCAGATCGTGTTCTCACTCGAGCCAAACCACTGCGCCAGCGTCGCGGGAAAGAGAATGATCGACGACGCAAAAATCGGCGGAATCACGCCGGCCATGTTGAGCTTGAGCGGCAGAAACGATTGCTGGCCGGCGTACACCTTGTTGCCAACCTGGCGCTTGGCGTAGTTCACCTGGATCTTGCGCAGCGCCCGCTCGACATACACCACGAAAGCCGTGACGGCGACCACCAGCGCGACGATACCCAGGACCAGAGGGATGGAATACGCGCCCGTATTGAGCTGCTCCAGTGTCTGCCCGATGGCGCGCGGCAGGCCGGCGGCGATGCCGGCAAAGATGATCAGCGAAATCCCGTTGCCCAGGCCCCGCTCGGTGATCTGCTCGCCCAGCCACATCAGGAACATCGTCCCGGTCACCAAGGTGATCGCCGACAGGAATCGGAAGGCCACACCCGGATCGACCACCAATCCGGCCTGCGCTTCCAGCGCAATCGAGATCCCGAGCCCCTGAAAGAATGCGAGTCCCAGGGTCGCGTAACGGGTGTACTGCGTGATCTTCCGGCGCCCGCTCTCGCCCTCTTTCTTGAGCGCTTCCAGTGTCGGCACGACCACCGTGCATAACTGCATGATGATCGACGCCGAAATGTACGGCATGATCCCCAGCGCAAAGATCGAAAACCGGGAGAGAGCGCCACCGGAAAATACATTGAACAGACCGAGGATGCCGCCCTGCTGCGACCTGAACAATTCGTCGAGCACCGACGCGTTGATCCCCGGCACGGGGATGTGCGTTCCGACGCGATAAACGACGAGCGCGCCGAGCAGAAACAGCAGGCGCTTTTTCAGGTCTGCGTATCGATTGCCGCTCTTTTGCGCGGGATTGATGGTGGCCAAATTGATTCCAGTAGCGGTGCTTTAAGTCTGGGTAATTCTCTTTTGCCTTTAGGCGATGCTGCCGCCGGCGGCTTCGATCGCCGCGCGGGCGCCCTTGGTCGCCAGCACGCCGGAAAGCTTCACGGCTTTGTTGATCTCGCCGGTCTTGATCACTTTCACCGTCTTGGCGCCGGGATGCACGAGTCCGGCGGCCTTGAGCGCCAGAAGATCGATATCCGCGACCGGCACCTTGGTGAGGTCGGA
>Ga0209219_1000082_pt1 | contig 11839 bp, 14 predicted proteins | sample BlaSpr_A8_OM1_M1_FD_187973 | JGI IMG/M metagenome (GOLD analysis project Ga0209219, IMG submission 187973) | Forest soil microbial communities from Thunder Bay, Ontario, Canada - Black Spruce, Ontario site 2_A8_OM1_M1 (SPAdes) (version 2) | ecosystem: Environmental > Terrestrial > Soil > Boreal... | reverse complement strand
GGCGGGGTTGCCGCCAGCCGATCTTGAGGCCAACGTCGCTGATCGCCAGCGGCGTTCCGGCGCCTCGCGCGGGTTGCCGGAATAGGCGATCTATTTTGTCGCGAAGCAATGCTCGAGCGATCCTACCGGCCTATTCGCACACGGACAATCTCGTGTCCCCGGTCGTCCGTAACGAGAATGGAAGATCCGTGCCAGCTGCCATCTTGCGCGAGTTCCTGGGCAACAACAATGGCATGCGCCGTGGCGTCATCGGCCGTCGAAAAAACCGATCCCGTTTCGTCCGGATACCGGCTGCCGTTGTCAACGTGGAAATAAAACCGGCTTCCTTCAGCCGAAACCTCTGTTTGAGATAGGTCGAATATAGCGGATCTCGGCGAAGAGAGACGCTCGATATGGCGCCAGGCGGCGTGCTTCAACGGGATGCCCGCGAGATTTACGACCGAATCGACGCTGTCGGAGAAGCTGCGGCCGATCTGCTGGTGAATACCGAAGATAACGCAATGACCGGACGTATCGACAAGCCGTGCCCCCAGAATATCGCGAACGCCGCACGTCAATATGAAATCGTTGTACCACTCGCTGCTTCGTAACAGCCGGTCCGGAAGACACTCGGAGAGCTTTTTCCAGCTTCCATCGAGCAATGGCGAGTACGGGTCCAGGGCAGCGTAGTGCCGGACGTAATCGGACTTGAATCCAGCGCTAAGGCCGCAGAAATGCGCCTCATCCACCTTACCTGTGCTCTTGTTGAAAATGATCAGTGCTGCGCCCGCGACGCCCGCTGCGTCCGTCAACGCCGTTAGCGCGTCGGGCCACGCCGCGGGCGTGACCGCGGCATCGTGAAGCCTTGCGATAAGAGAGGACATGACAAATCGGGCCCCTAAGCTCGGTGGCAGAATTTAACCAACTTAGGGCCCTTTAAGAAGCGTGGAGTTGACGCCGGTCAGGCAATTGTTCCGAAGTTGGATGTTCGCATCGGAGCGAAATCCGACATTGCATTGATATTCGTCAAGGCGCTGTCAGTGGCCGCGGTGAGAAAAAACCACCAGCGTTGTTGGAGCCGTCGCCCGGCCGCGGTCGCCGCTTCTTGCAGAGGCCTTCTCGCAAAGGGATCGTGTCATGCTGATCACCATCTGCCGTCTTTACGATTCATACACCGACGCCAGTCGGGTCGTCGTCATGCTCGAAGCTGCCGGCCTGCCACCGTCGGAGACCAGCGTGATTTCAAACAATTCCGACACCTGGTACAGTGTCACCAAGACCGCCAATGTCGTCCCTGTGCGGAAGGATGGCGCGAGCAGCAAAGCCGATGGCAAGGTCGAGGGAGCGGCGCTCGGCGCTGCGATCGGCGCCACCGCGGCGACCGCGGCCAGCCTCGTCACCATGCTGGCAATTCCCGGTGTCGGCGCCGTCGTCGGCGCCGGATGGCTCGCGGCTCTGTTGGGCAGCATGGCGATCGGCGGCGTCGCCGGCGGCCTGCTCGGGGCGCTGACAAATGCCGGCATCAGCGAGGAAGACGCGCAGGTCTTTGTCGAGGGCGTGCGCCGCGGCGGAACGCTGGTCGCCGCGCGGGTGCCGCAGAGCGAATTTCCGCGGATCGAGGCGATTATGAATCAGTGCGCCGTAAAGCTTCAGGAGCGCTGCGAACTGTACCGCAAAGCGGGCTGGCAGTCGTTCGATCCGAACGCCGTGCCCTATACCGCCGATCAGGTCCGCAGCGAGCGTGCACTGCATGCCCATTAGCAAACTTGTCGGAATATGACGTCCGTCAAGGCCGCGATGAACCGGCCGCCTCATTGCTAGTCGACCGACAGATTTGGTTCCGGTCGCGAGTTTGCCATTGCTTGCGCGACCCGTCGAAGGCCGCGAATCCGGAGGGTGCAGTGATCCTCGATCAATTGTTGTTTGGAATCATGGTGGTGGCGGTCGTGTTGCTGCTGCTGCCGTTCCTGCTGGTGATGGCCGGCGTCGGGGCAGCGATGCTGCTCTGGTTCGTCATTTCCGCCGCTGTGTTGGGCGCGCTGGTTTTCTGGCTGGTGTTTCCCGGTACTTACGGGCTCGCGGTTCTGCTGCTTGCGCTCGTCATCGGGCTGCTCCTTGTCGATCGACGAACCCGGCACGGCGCTTCCTGAGATGCGAGAACGCCGACCTGCCGCTTGCGTGCGCATCGGAACCGGACCGATGCAATCCACGATCCCGCGTTCGGAAACGCCGAACCAACCGTACAGGAGTGACCCATGAGTTATTACGATTCCAACGCTAGGAGAACGTCCCGCGGGATGGACGCGCCGCTGTGGGTCGGCGCCCAGATCGATGCAGGTCTGCGCGCCCATATGCAGCGCGTCTACGGGTACATGGCCGGCGGCCTTGCGCTCACCGGCATCGTCGCCTACGCCGCCGCGGCCTCCGGCTTTTATCAAGCCATCGCTGCCACGCCGCTGATCTGGATTGTCATGCTGGCGCCGCTCGGCTTTGTCCTGGTCCTGAGCTTCGGCATCCAGCGAATGAGCGCCGGAATGGCGATGGTGCTGTTCTGGATCTATGCCGCCGTGATGGGTCTGTCGCTGGGCGGCATCTTCCTGGTGTACACCGGGACCTCGATCGCCCATGTTTTCTTTATCACCGCCGCGACCTACGGAGCGATGAGCCTGTACGGTTATACGACCAGGTCCGATCTTTCGGGCTTCGGCTCGTTCCTTCTGATGGGGCTGATCGGCATCGTCATCGCATCCATCGTCAACATCTTTATCGAATCAAGTGCGCTTCAGTTCGCAATCTCCATCATTGGCGTCATCGTATTCGTCGGCCTGACCGCATACGACACGCAACGCATCAAGGAGATGTATCTTGAGTCGGATACGGATGAAATCGCAGGCAAGAAGGCCGTGCTCGGTGCGCTGGCGCTCTATCTCGACTTCATAAATCTGTTCATGCTGCTGCTTCAATTGTTCGGTCAGCGCCGGCAGAATTGACGCCAGGAACCCGCGAGGAATTCACAGCGATGGCGCGCTTCCTGATCGTGCTCGGCCTTGCAATCCTGGTGATCGGCCTGCTCTGGCCCTATCTCAGTCAGATCGGATTGGGCCGACTGCCTGGCGACATCGTGATCGAGCGGGAAAATATGACGTTCTATTTCCCGCTGATGACATGTTTGCTTTTGAGCGTGCTGCTCAGCCTGGTGTTCTGGGTCGTGAACCGCTGAAGAATTGGGTCATCGCAGCGAATGCCGGGCCCCGCGCGCCGGTTTGCCGGGCGAACTTGCACGTGAGCGCTTTGGAGCCGGCGTAATCTTCGGAGCATCTATCATTCCATGCAAGTGCGCTGCCGCGTTCTCGATGTCATGGTGTTGATATTGGCCCGCGCGGCTTTCTGCGGCGAGCACGCCACAGCGGTGGACATCTTTAAAGTCCCCGTAGGGGAATTCGTAGTGTCCCTTGGTGTCCTCGGGTTTCTCGTCGTTGATTCCCAAGTACCACTTGCCATATTCCGCAAAACCGTGGAGGCGAATGAATTCATTTTCCTGCTGTGCGGATGGCCGGTGCTCGCTCCATGCATCGCGCTCGTCGAATACAAATCTTCCGTCGTTGATCAGTTCTCTGGCATGCTCGTAGGCTCGTCGGTTAAGCGTCACAGCCATGGATGTTCTCCCACTCAAGTCGTCAGGTTTGCCGAGGGCGGCAGCCCCGAAACAGACAGAGCAAGAGGCCCAGCGCCATGATGGCGATCAATTTCCGGAGCGTTTCAGTCGATTGCTGGATTCGATCGCGACGAGCCAATCGTTGACGAACGCCAATGCCGGTGCGTAGCCAGCCGTTACATTCAAGACTGCTGCGGGCCGAGCGTCCGGAATTTCGTCAAATGTCGGACGTTCGATTTTGCCGAAATGAAGCAGTGGAGGTCGCGTGATGAGAAGAGCTTTAGTCACACTCGCACTTGGCGCAACGGTCGCAATCGGCGTGGTTGCGAGCTCAACGACGGCGGACGCTCGATGGCGTCATGGCTTTCCTGTCGCGCCGATTGTCGGCGGACTGGCGGCAGGGGCCATCCTTGGCGCTGCGCTCGCAGCCCCAAGGCCCTATTATTATGATGCTTATGCCTACGAACCCGTCTATTTCGGGCCACGATGTTACGTCCGGCGCGAACGCTTCTGGGACGGGTGGCGTTGGCACGTTCGCCGTGTAGAGGATTGCTACTGACTTGGCGCGGATCCACCCACCGTTCCGGCAAGGAAGAGAATTGGCGTCCGGCAATGTTGGGCGGCGCGTAACAGGCTGCCGTTTCAGTTGCCCAGTTCGGATAACGGAACTTCGAAAAGCGGCCGATCGCCCTCTGCTACGATGATCGATGTATTTGTCGATTCGCCGCCTCGCACCAATTCGAGGGCAATCCGTCTGGCATGCTGCCATGCAGTTGAGGCATCCGCGAGCACTTCGCCGACCTCGTCCTTGAGCGTGGATGATCCGGCTCGGAAATGAAAATAATAGCGGGGCATGGGCTTCTGGATCGAATTGAAATATCCTGCGAAACAAGGTCGCGACGAAATACGGTCAACGCAAATACCTCGGGTTGAGCGGGCTCGAGGCGACGGGGGAAGGGGAAGCATGTGCGCTTACGAAACGGTACTGTGATAAACCCCGGCGGCCCAATTTTGTTCCTGAGGAGTGCGTGCACACAGCGGATCGCCGCCCCGCATCGATCAATGAGTGACCCGGTAGATTGATCGGTATCAAGGCCTGCGCCAGGACGGATCGCGACAATGCCCCTGTGACTTCGCTGCCTCCACGGGAGCAATTCGGATGATCAAGGATATTGTCGTCAATCTGGAGCACCGGATCGGGCGCGATCCGGCCCGCGATTTTGCTATCACCATTGCCGAGACTTTTGACGCTCATATCGTCGGAGTGACCTTCGCCTATGCGCCGGACTTTCCGGGCTATGTGACGCTGGAAATTCCACCCGATATTGTTGCCGCGATCGTTGCCGACAGCGAGAAAGCCGCCTTGACCGCGATCGAACGTTTCGAGGACGCCGCCAGGCGTAGCCTGGTTTCCGCGGAGCATCGCCTGCTCAAGACAATAGGGGCGTCTGCACCCCTGATCCTGTCGACGCTTGCCCGGCGCTTCGATCTCAGCGTGTTCATGCAATCCGAGCCGAATGGCGTGGACAATGACGACATGATCGAAACTTCGCTGTTCCAGTCCGGGCGTCCACTCATCGTGGTGCCGCACATCCAGAAGGATGGGCTGAAGCTCGATCACCTGGTGTGCTGCTGGGACGGCAGCAGCGCCGCGGCGCGCGCCATCAACGATGCGCTGCCGCTGCTGGTCAAGGCGACAGCGGTCGACCTATTGATCGTGCTGAACGAAAAGACCAACAGCAACACCAACGTCATTCGCGGCGCCGAAATGGCGAAACATCTCGCGCGCCATGACGTCAAGGTCCAGATCGAAACGGTCCCCGCAGCCGACATCGACGTCACCAACGCCATCCTGTCGTATGTCGCCGACAATTCCGCAACGCTGATCGTGATGGGCGGCTACGGCCACGCCAAGCTGCGCGAGGTCATTCTGGGGGGCGTGACCCGCGATATGCTGAAATCGATGACCGTTCCGGTGTTCATGTCGCATTGATCGGGCAATCATCGTCTCGCGTCAGGAGCCAGCACCATGCGGCCCGGTCTGTACGCATTTGCCGCCGCCGCCGCCTTCCTCGGGGCGACGACCTATATTGGGTTCGTCGAGCAGCCGGCCCGGCTGAAACTCAGCGGGCCTGCAATGATTCAGGAATGGAAACTGAGCAACCGGCGCGGCACGCTGACATTGTCGGTTTTTGCCGTGGTCTCGGCAATTCTGGCTTACATTCAATTCAGGGCCAATGGCGACGTCCGCTGGCTGATTGGCGGCACCACGATCCTGGCGAGTTGGCCATACGCCTACTTCGTGATGATGCCGGTGAACGTCTGGCTCTACGTCATTCCGCCGGCAAAAGCCGTCTCGCCGGTGCGCGAACTGATGCGGGACTGGGGGCTGCTGGAATGGGGGCACGCCTTGATCGGATTTGCCGCCTGTTGCGCCTTCGCCTGGGCGCTGGAGCTGCCGGTGTGATTGATGACCATCAATGCCGGCGTGTGGTGTTCCGGCCAAGATGTCTCGATCAGGCCGAACGAAAGTCTCGGCGCCGGCATTGAGTGAGGGGCCGATGCTTCACATCGATATTCCGACCCTGGCGGAGTTCAAGGCGCTTGCACAGATCAAGGGCGAGACTTGTGTTTCGCTGTACCTGCCCACCTCTCCCGTGGTCGACAACATCCGCGCCAATCGCATCGCGTTCAGGGACCTCGCCGGGGAGGCGCTGGCGCAGTTGAGGGAGGCCGGCGCCGACAAGCGCAAGATCGCCGTTTTCGAGGAGCGATTCGATCATCTCGCAGGCCTTGAGCACGACGTTCAGGATGAAGACAAGATCAGAAAGCTCCAGCGCGCGAAGCCAGACCCGTTCGATACGTTCTGGCACTATCAGGCGAATGGGTTGGCGGTGCTCTCGACCCCCGGCCTGATGCGGATGTTCCGCCTCCCCAACTCGCCAAAACCGCTGGCCGAGGTGGCGGACCGGTTTCATCTGACCCCGCTGATACGCGCCATGACGTCGCCGCATGATATCTTCGTGCTTGCGTTGGCCGAAGAAAGCGTTCGGCTGATCCGCGCTTTCGCCAATTTTCCGCCGGTGCGGTTGCAGATACCGGACCTGCCCAGGAACGCGGAAGAAGCGACACGGCGTCCATCCTTTCACGTACGGGCTCCGCGCCGCAGGCTGCAGAACCTGGAAGGCGAGAAGGTGCTGCTGCATAAGTATGTGAGGAAAGTCGAGCAGGCCGTACATGGCGTGCTCGCTGGACTGAGCACTCCGATGGTTCTTGCGGCGGAGGAGCCGCTCGCGTCGATGTTCCGTTCGCTCAATACCTATCCCAGGCTGGCCGATGAGATGATCGAAGGAAATCCGGACCTGACGACGGATGCCGAGCTGGAAGACGCCGCGATCCCGATTCTCGACCGTCTGTATTCCCGCGAACTGAAGGCGGTGATCGCGCGCTACGACGAACTGAAGCCGCGGCGCGCGACGACAGACGTCTCCTACGCCGCGCATGCAGCAACCGCAGGCGCCATCGATCAGCTTCTCGTCGATCTCGATGCAGTTGTTCCCGGCCTCGTCAGCGACATCGATGGCAGCGTTATATATTCAGCTTCTGACGATGCCGAGACCTATAGCGTGGTCGACGAAGTCGCGCGGCGGGCGCTGTACACTGGGGCCAGGGTCCTGGGGGCGAAGAGGGAAGAATTGCCGGACCGGGCTCCGCTGGCCGCCATCCTCCGCTACGACTTTGGCCTGGTCGAGTCGTGACCATCGCAAATCTTTTGGGCCGCAAGACTACGCCCGCTGCGGAAGATACCTAGATAACGTCAGGGCAAAGGTTCATCGCATCCGTTCATCGCCGAGACTCATGCCGACGAGCTGATGCTGACGGCGCTGATCTACGACCACGCGGCCAGGCTCTGCTCGTTTGAAATCGCCGCCGAAGCGCGCCGCCGCCTCGCCGCCCGTCAGCCGGCATCCTTGGCGCGATCGGGCGCTTCCATCGCGTGAATATCCCGCACCAGGCAACGCAGTCCGTACAATTGATCGAGCAAGTGCAAAATGATCGCGACGCCTTCGTCGTTCACGCCGAAATCCCCCTTGAGATCCTGGATCAGCCGTGCCCGCGCCAGATCGGCCTCTGAAAAGAGAAATTTCTTGCGGCTGGTGATAGGCATCAGCCATTCCGCTTCAACCCAGGCATTCAATGTCGGGATATCAAGGTGCGATCGACCGATGAATTCCTGGGTCTCCATCGTCAAACTCCCATGAATTGCCGCGGACTGTCTTCAACAGGCTGCCACTCCGCGACGAATGCTTCGAGCTTGGGATCCGGCTTTTGCGGCAGCATCAGCTTCAGCGTGACATATTCATCACCTTTGCTGCCGTCGGAACGCGGCACGCCACGTCCTTTCAGCCGGAGAACGCGACCGGTATTCGACCATTTTGGCACCGCGACCGTGACCGCTCCGCCGGGGGTGGGCACCTTGATTTTTGCACCCAGCACCGCCTCCTTCAGGGAAATCGGCAGATCCAGATAGATGTCGTCCCCTTTGCGGGTGAAGTAGGGATGCGGTTTGACGCTGATCTCGATCAGCGCATCGCCCGGCTGGCCGTCGCCCGCCGCCGGACGGCCCTTGCCTCGCAAACGCAAGATCTGGCCATCCCGCGTGCCCGGCGGAATGTTGACCTCCAGCGTGGTGCCGTCGGGAAGGACGATCGACTGCTTGCCGCCATTGACGGCATCAAGGAAGGAAAGGTCGAGGTGATAGCGGACGTCCTGGCCGCGCCGACGGCGCGCCGCGCGGCCCTGGCGGCCGAATATCTCCGAGAGGATGTCTTCGGTGCCGGCGTAATCGCCGAAGTCGGAAAAGCCGGAGTTATTGGTGTAGGCCGACCAGCCATCCTGATCGGCGAAATCCCTGTAATATTGCTGGCGCGGCCGCTCGGTGCCCGACTCGTCGATTTCCCCGCGGTCAAAGCGTGCGCGCTTGTCCGGATCGCCCAGCAGGTCGTAGGCGGCCGAAACTTCCTTGAACTTTTCTTCAGCAACCTTGTTGCCGGGATTGAGGTCCGGGTGCAGCTTTTTCGCCAGCCGGCGATAGGCCTTCTGGATTTCGTCCTGCGTAGCGTCCTTCTTTACGTCCAGCGTTGTGTAGGGGTCCGCAGCCAATGCCCACTCCTGTTTGCACGTCGGCAAGGCCGAGCGAATCTGGCATCATTGTTTTGCCGCTTGCGACGATGGCTGCTGGGGTTTTGCCACCACGACACGCGCCGGCCGCAGCAGACGGTCGTGAATCGTGTAGCCATTTTCGAGAACCTGGGCCACGCTGCCGGGTGGCCGTTCTGTCTCGTCCGTCTCCATTACCGCTTCATGTTTCATGGGATCGAACGGCTCGTTGAGGGCGTTCAGTTCCGCGACGCCGAAGCGATTCAGAATCTGAGTCAGAATGCGGTCGGTGGCGGCAACTCCCTCGATCAATCCGTCTGCCTTTCTCGGTCCCGCGTCGGTCGCGCCGGCTTCGACGGCACGCCGCAAATTGTCGACGACCTGCAACAACTCGCGGGCAAAGTTCGTGATCGCGTATTGCTGCGCGTCCTGCTCGCGCCGTTCCCCCTGGCGCCTGGTATTCTCGGTCTCGGCCAGCGCCCGCATCAGCCGCTCGCGCAGGGAGGCATTTTCGGATGCGAGATCGCTGTCCGTGGTTTCGCCCGTCGCTGACGGGTCGACATCGTTGTCCATGGTGTTAGTCGCCATGTCATGCTCCCGATCTATACTCCGATGTCTCACCGCGTGGCGTCAGGGTGAAGCTCTAACGTTTCAGGACGCTTTACGGTCGCGAGGATCGACTTCGTCGAATTCGGCATCGATGACGTCCTCGCCAGAAGAGCCGCTTCCGGACGATCCCGCTTGCCCGCCGGCGCCATCGGCTCCTTGCGAGGCCGCGCGATTGAGGGCTTCGCCGATCTTGGACGCCAGCTGCTGCAGACGTTCCGTCGCCTGACGGATTGTTTGCGCGATTTCCGATGTCAGAGTTTGCTTCACCTCGGTGACGGCTTGCTCGACTTGCTTCTTCAGGTCGGCGGTGATCTTGCTCGCCGCCTCCTTCAGGGCTTTCTCGGCAGTATAGATCGCTGCATCGGCCAGATTGCGCGCCTCGACGAGTTCCTTGCGGCGCTTGTCTTCTTCGGCATGAGCTTCCGCTTCCTTGACCATCTTCTGGATATCGGCCTCGCTCAGGCCGCCGGATGCCTGGATCCGGATGCTCTGCTCCTTGCCGCTCGTCTTGTCCTTGGCTGAGACGTTGACGATGCCGTTGGCGTCGATATCGAAGGTGACCTCGATTTGCGGGACGCCTCGCGGCGCCGGCGGAATCCCGACCAGATCGAACTGGGCGAGGAGTTTGTTGTCGGCCGCCATCTCGCGCTCACCCTGGAAGACGCGGATGGTGACTGCCGTCTGATTGTCCTCGGCTGTCGAGAAAACCTGGCTCTTCTTGGTCGGTATGGTGGTGTTGCGATCGATCAGCTTGGTCATGACGCCGCCAAGCGTTTCGATTCCGAGCGACAGCGGCGTCACGTCGAGCAAGAGAACGTCCTTGACATCGCCCTGCAGCACGCCGGCCTGGATCGCCGCACCGATTGCGACCACCTCGTCCGGATTGACGCCCTTGTGCGGCTCCCGCCCGAACAGTTTCTGCACGGTTTCCTGGACTTTCGGCATCCTTGTTTGGCCGCCGACCAGCACGACCTCGTTGATGTCGGAGGCCTGCAGACCCGCGTCCTTCAATGCCGCCTTGCATGGCTCGATGGTGCGCTGGATCAGATCGTCGACCAGGGCTTCCAGCTTTGCGCGCGACAGCTTGATGGCAAGATGCTTCGGCCCGTTCTGATCCGCCGTGATGAACGGCAGATTGACCTCGGTCTGGGTCGCGCTGGAGAGTTCGATCTTGGCCTTTTCGGCGGCATCCTTGAGCCGCTGCAGCGCGAGGCGATCCTTGCGCAGGTCGATGCCGTTCTCCTTGCGGAATTCGTCAGCCAGATAGTCCATGATCCGCTGGTCGAAATCCTCACCGCCGAGGAAAGTATCGCCGTTGGTCGATTTGACCTCGAACACCCCGTCGCCAACCTCGAGAATCGAAATGTCGAAGGTGCCTCCGCCGAGGTCATAGACGGCGATCTTGCCGCTTCCCTTCTTGTCCAACCCGTAAGCCAGTGCCGCCGCGGTCGGTTCGTTGATGATACGCATCACGTCAAGACCGGCAATCCGGCCGGCGTCCTTGGTGGCCTGGCGCTGGGCATCGTTGAAATAGGCCGGCACGGTGATCACCGCCTGCGTGACGGCGCTGCCGAGATTGGCTTCCGCGGTTTCCTTCATCTTGGTGAGAATGAAGGCGCTGATCTGGCTCGGTGAGTATTTCTTGCCCCTGACCTCGACCCAGGCGTCACCGTTATCGCCGGGCACGATATGGTAGGGCACCATCGCCTTGTCTTTCGCGGTGATGGGGTCGTCATAGCGTCGGCCGATCAGCCGCTTGATGGCGTAGACCGTGTTTTCCGGATTGGTAATGCTCTGGCGCTTGGCCGGCTGACCGACCAGGACCTGGCCATCGTCGGTGAAGGCGACCATCGACGGCGTGGTGCGGCCGCCCTCGGCATTTTCGATCACCCTGGCCTTGTTTCCTTCCATCACGGCAACGCAAGAGTTGGTGGTTCCGAGATCGATGCCAATTGCCTTCGCCATGATCAGGCTCCTTGTTCAAAAGATGCGTGTAAACGCTTTCGCCGTTTCAGACTTTGTTCGATTAATATGCGGGACGCGCCAGGTGCGTCGGGAGGAAAGACGGCCAGCGCGTCCCGCGGCCGCTTGGGGGACTCAAGCGGCGGCCTTATTCTCTTGCTTGGCCTCTTCCTTGACCTCGATTTTCTTCGGCTCGGATTTGGCCGGCTTCGGAATCGCGATCTTCAGAACGCCGTTCGACATGGTGGCCTGAACGCTCGACGGATCGATGCCGGGAGGCAGTTGCAGCACACGCAGGAATACGCCGTAGCTGCGCTCGCTGAGCTGAACGTTCTTGTCTTTCTGGTTTTCCTCGATCTTCTTCTCGCCGCGAATGGTGAGGGTGTCATCGTCAATCGAAATCTCGACGTCCTTGCGCTCGAGGCCCGGCATCTCCGCGCTGATCTCGATTGCCTTGTCGGTTTCCGAGATTTC
>Ga0209219_1000081_pt1 | contig 11944 bp, 11 predicted proteins | sample BlaSpr_A8_OM1_M1_FD_187973 | JGI IMG/M metagenome (GOLD analysis project Ga0209219, IMG submission 187973) | Forest soil microbial communities from Thunder Bay, Ontario, Canada - Black Spruce, Ontario site 2_A8_OM1_M1 (SPAdes) (version 2) | ecosystem: Environmental > Terrestrial > Soil > Boreal... | reverse complement strand
ATCTACCGACGGCGGCAGCACGTGGCGGCAGCTAAAGAACGGTCTGCCTGCTGATCTCAGCCAAATTTACGTCGCCATTGCGCCGAGCCAGCCTAGCCGCCTTTACGCAACGATCGCGACCACGACGCGTGGAGACTACGCGACAGATAAAGGCCTGGGGTTCTATCGCTCGGACGATGCTGGGGAAAATTGGTATCGGATTACGACCGACGCGCGCCCTGCTATGCGCATTGGCGGAGGCGACCTGCCAATTCCTAAGGTCGATCCGAAGAATCCGGATGTCGTCTACAGCGCCAGCATCGTCACCGTTAAATCCGTTGACGAAGCCAAAACATGGACTAGCATTCGCGGCGCGCCTGGCGGCGACGATTACCAGAACTTATGGATCAACCCGAACAATCCCGACATTATCCTGCTGGTCGCTGATCAGGGTGCAGTTGTTACCGTCAACGCGGGGGAAACGTGGAGTTCATGGTTCAACCAGCCCACGGCGCAGTTGTACCACGTCGCGGCAACCAACGACTTCCCCTATAAGGTCTGTGCGGGCCAGCAGGAAAGCGGTTCGGTTTGCATCGTGAGTCGCGGCAACGATGGAGAGATTACGTTTCGAGACTGGCATCCGGTCGGCGTCATTGAATACGGCTATGTCGCGCCCGATCCACTTGATTCCGACGTTGTGTATGGAGCCGGCAGAAGTGAGGTTTCAAAGTTCCATTGGTCAACCGGACAAGTCCAGAACGTCACGCCCATCCCACTTCCCTCCGATAAGTATCGAACTGATCGAACCGAGCCTCTCGTGTTTTCTCCCGTCGATCCGCATGTTCTTTACTACGCTGCCAATTTGCTTTTCAAGACCATCGACGGAGGAAATTCGTGGCAGAGCATAAGCCCGGATCTTACGCGGGAGAATCCGGGCGTCCCTCCGAGCGTTGGAGATCTTGTCTCGAAGAATCCCAAGGCCGTAAAACAGCGCGGGTCAATTTATGCGTTGGCGCCATCGTTCCGCAATCAAAACACGATCTGGGCGGGAACGGATGACGGACTCATCTGGAAAACTAGCGACGGCGGGAGGAATTGGGGAAACATCACTCCGCCGGATTTGAGCCCATGGAGCAAAGTCACACAAATTGCTGCGTCGCAGTTCGATGATCAGTCGGCATACGCTTCGGTGAATCGTTTTCGAATCGATGATCTTCGTCCATATATTTACCGCACACATGATGGCGGAAAGTCCTGGAAACTGATTATTGAAGGCCTGCCTGCTGATTCCCCTGTAGACACGGTGCGCGAAGATCCGATTCGTAAGGGTCTGCTGTTCGCGGGAACCGAAACTGCCGTATGGGTCTCGTTCGACGATGGAGATCATTGGCAATCTCTGCAGCTAAATCTTCCTCATACGTCAATGCGCGATCTCTGGGTTCATGATAATGATTTGATTGTCGCCACCCACGGCCGATCATTCTGGATATTGGATGACATCGCTCCATTGCGACAGCTTGCGGAATCGAACGTAGAGGGCAGTCCTTTTTTGTTTCATCCGGCGGCGGCGTACCGCGTTCGACGCAGCGCAGGCACGGATACTCCAATACCGCCCGACGAGCCAGCGGGAGAAAATCCACCGGACGGCGCAATCATCGATTACTTTCTTCCGCAGCAATCATCGGACCCAGTATCGCTGGCGATCTACGACTCTCAAGGGAAACTTGTCCGCCGTTACTCCAGCACTGATCAGCCGGATGTAACCCAGGCGGAACTGGAAAAACAACTGATCCCCCTATATTGGATTCGCATGCCGAAAGCTCTACCTGCGACCGAAGGCATGCATCGCTGGGTATGGGACTTGCATTATCCCGCGCCAATCGCGACAACTCACGAGTACCCAATCTCCGCCGTTCCGCACCAGACTCCTCGCACACCGCAAGGGCCGATTGCTCTGCCAGGCCAATACACAGTTCGGCTTACCGCGAATGGCAAAGACTATGCCCAGCCGCTCACGATAAAGATTGACCCGCGAGTGAAAACGCCACCGGCCGGGCTCGAGCAAGAATTCAATCTAGCGACACGCCTGACGTCAATGTTGACCCAGAGTTCTCAGGCTGTGCTGCAGGCTCGCTCAATTCTGGAGCAAATCAAAGCAATCTCGCCAAAAGCGAATGGTCCGGTCCTGGATTCGTTGAAGTCCCTTGAGCAGAAGGTTTCAGATGTGTTGGGAGTAGCTGGCGCAACAGCTCAGCCGGGGGCGACCCTCAAGCGGCTGAATACCGACATCACGACTCTCTACGGTGATGTCGAGAGAGCGGATGCGGCGCCCACTGCGATCTTGATCGAAAACGCCAACGCTACAGACCGTGCTCTCAATGTCGTGATGAAGCGATGGGAGGCCCTGAAGACGAAGGACGTTGCAGCCCTGAATCGTGTACTGCCTTCAGCAAACTTGCCGTTAATTAATCCCGAGTCCAGCCTTCAAGCCGAGGAACCCCACGGGGACGAAGAGTAGTTGCGGGATGTGCGATGACAAAAAAGAAAAAACGCGACCGATTTGATCCGGTAAAAGAAATCAAAGCAATGGCACGGGAGCGAATCGGTAGCCCGCCAATCGAGAAAGTTGTTCCAGATCGGAAGAAGAAAGAAAAGCGGACAGAAAAACATCCCAAGACGCTGGACGAGTTATTAGAAGAACGAGACCAAAACGGCTAAGGGCAAGTCGGGACTGCCGGATCGTGCACGGTGACTGTAGCGCTCCCCCTCAGGACATTTCCAGCAGGGTTACTAGCGCTGGTGAAGAAGCTTGCGGTCACATTGGCAATTCCACAACTTCCGTTCCCTGACGGCGCCACTGCCCCGGTTTGGTCGACTGTAACCAGTCCGGGGATATCTGAAGTCCAAGTTACTTTATTGGTTATATCCTTAGTTGCCGGCGGGTGGATATAGGTGCCTAGGGCGGTCAATTTGATGGTCAAACCGGAAGCCGGCGTCAAAAAGAAAGCGGTCGAAGGCTGCACTGCAATGGACACGAGTTTGTTGTCGTTCCCGCAATTCGGCAGGGCCGCGAGGCAAGCAATTGCGAACGCGATTGAAAACATCCTGTACCGCTTCCGACTCATGATTTCTCCAGGTTTAACTGTTGCGCTGTGACTCTGATGGGGAGTGGCCTAAATCTATAAAAACGCACAGCAAAAAGCAAGGGATCAAAAATCATCAGCAACTATGGTAAACATTACCAATTTCGTGATTTCCCCGGGCATTCTAGCTTCCGATAATGACCTTCACGAATCTGGCAAACTCCCGGACATCCTCTTCCGTGGTATCGAATGAGCACATCCAGCGGACGATTGACTGCTTTTCATCCCAGACATAAAAGAAGTATTGCTTCTTCAATTTAGCAATGGCTGCACGAGGAACCTGTGCGAATACTCCATTCGCCTCGACTGGATAAAGGACTTTGACTCGCGGTATCTTTCGCAATTCTCTTTTCAGCATTCGAGCCATTTGGTTTGCGTGCCGGGCGCTCTTAAGCCATAGTTCGTTCGACAACAATACCTCGAATTGGACGGCGATGAAGCGCATCTTCGACGCCAATTGCATTCCTTGTTTCCGCAAATAGAGAAAATTGCGGCTGAGTTTCTTGTCGAAGAAAATAACAGCATCCGCGCCCATCAACCCGTTCTTGGTTCCACCGAACGAGAGGACGTCCACTCCCAGATCGCGGGTAGCCTGTCTCAGACTCAGACCGAGGCTCACCGCCGCATTTGCCATGCGTGCGCCGTCCATGTGAAGAAACATGTTCCGGTCGTGCGCGAACTGGGCGAGGGCCTCGATTTCGCGAGGTTTGTAAACTGTCCCTACTTCAGTCGCCTGAGTAATCGAAATCACGCGCGGCTGAACGTGATGCTGATCTCCGATACCGTGGTAGACATGGCTCACGGCGTCCACCGTCAGTTTGCCGTCAGATGTTGGGATTGGAATCAGTTTGCATCCGGTGAACGTTTCGGGGGCTCCGCACTCGTCGACATTGATGTGAGCGGCTTCACCGCAAATTACTGCGTGATAGGATTCCGTCAGCGCTTTCAGGCTCAGGCAGTTCGCTGCGGTACCGTTGAATACGAAGAAAACTTCAATACCCGCGCCGAAGTGCTGCTTGAATTTGCGAATGGCTGATGCGGTAAAAGCGTCGTCGCCGTAGCCGACGGTATGGCCTACATTCGCCTCCGCAATCGCCGCCAGTACCTCAGGGTGAACGCCGGCATTGTTATCGCTGGCGAAGCTGCGGGCCGGTTTCATGATGAATTAATCTAGCAGACTGGCGCGCCTAGATGGTCAACACTTCGGCGATCTTTCCGCTCGCTATCAAGGTGTTTATCTTCGCGAAGTCGTCATACATCACGCGGTCTCTTTCCACCATCGGCGAGACCGACCGAATGGCGGCATAAGCTGCCTGGCCGCGTTTTCCTGTCTTCAGGGGTAACAAATAATCTAATGCCTGGGCCGCAGCCATCGCTTCGATCGCAATTACGTTCCGGGTATTCTCCACAATTCGTTTCAGTTTTAGAGCCGCGGTCATCCCCATCGAAACGTAATCTTCTTTATTGCCGGAAGTCGTAATTGAGTCAACGGACGCAGGGTGCGCAAGAATCTTGTTCTCACTGACCAGGGCAGCCGCTGTAACTTGCGCCATCATAAAACCTGAATTGAGTCCCGCCTCAGCCGCTAAAAATGGGGGCAATCCTTCGTTCAAGTATGGATTGACGAGCCTCTCCAATCGTCGCTCTGAAATTCCCGCGAGAGCACTGAGAGCAATTCCGAGGAAATCCAGAGCGAACGCAATTGGTTCGCCGTGAAAATTACCTCCCGAGATTACATCGCCTTCCGTCTCGCTTTGGTTATTCACGAAAACCAGTGGATTGTCGACTGCGGAATTGGCTTCGATTTCAAACACTCCGCGGCATTGAGTCAAAGTGTCGCGGACTGCGCCGTGCACCTGCGGTATGCAACGCAACGAATACGCGTCCTGTACTCGCCCACAATCTCGATGCGATTCGCGAAGTTCGCTCCCCTCCAACATTTTGCGCAAATTGGCGGCACTCTTTGTTTGTCCAACATGAGGGCGCGCTTGATGGATGCGCGCATCGAAAGCCATGTCGGTGCCGTGAAGAGCATCAAGACTGAGGGCACCGACCACGTCAGCAGTATTAACCAACGTTTCCGATGCGAGTAACGCGAGGATGCCGAGAGCAAGCATTCCTTGCGTGCCATTGATTAGCGAAACGGCCTCTTTAGCTTCGATTATGAGCGGTTTGATCTCAGCCCGTCGAAGAGCCTCAGCAGCCGGTATTCGTTGGCCGTTGGCGTCCAAGCATTCGCCTTCGCCGATGAGAACTAAAGCCAGATGTGCAAGGGGAGCAAGGTCGCCGCTGGCTCCCACGCTTCCTTGAGACGGCACAAATGGAGTCACGCCTCGATTCAACATCTCGCAAAGCGTGTCAATGATTTCCGGGCGAACTCCCGAATGCCCCTTTGATAGCGAGTTAGCGCGCAATAACGTCATCGCGCGCACCTCCGCGCCGGGGAGGGGTTCCCCTACGCCGACAGCGTGCGAGCGAAGCAGATTCACCTGTAGCGCACGAATCTGTTCGCCAGCGATGCGAACGTCGCTCAACTTGCCTACGCCAGTCGTGATCGCATAGGAAAGCGTATTGTTAGCGACCAAGTTGTCTACGACGCCTCGCGCCCGATTGACCGCTTCTCGAGCGTCTGGAGAAAGAAGCACAGGACGGTTCTCAGCGGCGACTTCGCGAACCGCTTCCAGCGTCAGACCGTTCCCGTCAATGTGGAGTGCTTGCAAGAAGCTTTGAGTCCTGTCTTGTTGTGTCAGAAGCTCGATCGAAAGGTTAGCGCCCGGATTATCTCCCCAGCGCCTCTCTAAAAGCGTCCATATACTCAGCCGGAAGCGCGGTCGCCTTCATCTCAGCATTTGTCACTATGTGCGTCGTCTCGCCTTCGGCCAATAACAAGCCGTCATTCTCTCTGATGAGTTCATATCCGAAATGAATCACTGATTCCCGCACATTTTTCAGCTGTGTACGGACAATGATTTCATCGTCGTAACGTGCCGGAGCTTTGTAGCGGCATCGGGCGTCCACGACGGCGATGAAGCATTGGTCTTTGTCTTCCATGTCGCGGTACGAAAAACCAAGCTGCCGTAACAATTCGACGCGGCCAACCTCGAACCAAATGAAATAGTTCGCATGGTAAACAACGCGCATCTGGTCAGTTTCAGCGTAGCGCACTCGCAATCTAGTCTCGCAAATGGTCGACGAATATTTCTTAAGACCACTCATTGCCCCGTCCAGCGTGGCTTGCGCTTTTCGAGGAATGAATTTATCCCTTCACGGAAGTCCGCGGTCGTTCGGATGCGGGCATTGTCCTCGATCGCGTCGGCAATCTGCCCGTCCAATTGCGCCGAGATGAAACCATTTATGAGGCGCTTCGTGGCAGCCATTGAGGAAGGGCTGTTCTCCGTGAGCTGCGCCGCCAGTTCACGTGCTCGAACCATCAAGTTTTCTGAACCTACTATCCCATTCACCAAACCAAATCGATGAGCTTCGGTCGCATCAAATAGCCGTCCGCTTAACAGCAGGTCGCGGGCGATTTTGTGTCCCACTTGCCAGACGAGAATCGACGAAACAATCGCGGGAACGAATCCAATGCGAACCTCGGTGTAGCCAAACTTCGCTTCGGGCACAGCGAGAGTAAAGTCGCACATGGTCGCAAGCCCTGTTCCTCCGGCGATGGCGGCGCCGTTTACCGCGGCAATAGTTGGTTTTGGAAATTCGTATATCCGCCGGAAGAGCCGCGCCATGCGGGCTGAGTCTTCAATATTTTCCTGATGGGTCTTTCCCGTCAGTGATTTTAGTTCGTCCAAATCCATCCCCGCGCAGAACGCCTTTCCAGCGCCCGTCAGGATGACAATTTGAGCGGCCGACTGCTCGATTTCATCCAGAACGGAAATCAAATCGTTGACAAGCCGAAAGCTGATCGCGTTGCGCTTTTCTGGGCGGTTAAGCGTGATGATGGCGAGTCGATCGTCGATTTCCAGTATTAAGGTTTCAAAACTCATTCGGTTCGCCACAAAGGGTACTAAATCGGCCAGGTAAGTTAGTCCGCTGCGGAAGCATTCGAGTACCTGGCACCAATTTCCGTTGAGACTCGCAGCAACACATCGAGAGGTTTGAGCGTCGGCAGTGCGGCCCCTTTCGATCTGAGGGCTTCTACAACTGTCTCCGTGGCGATATTGCCGACAAGCGCATCCTGTGCAAAAGGACACCCCCCCAATCCACCCAATGCGGAATCGAAACGGCGGCAACCAGCGTCATACGCGGCAATCACTTTCGCGCCAGCTTCACCAGGACGGCTGTGCAGATGAGCTCCGATTTCTAAGTATCCGAACTTTGAAATCACGGCGGAAACTACCTCGCTGATTTGCGGCAGCGTTGCCATTCCAACAGTGTCCGCAAGCGAAATCATCTGTATCCCATAAGACTCGAGAATATCTACCGCGTTGATCACTTCTTCCACGGTCCACGGATCGCCATATGGATTTCCAAAAGCCATCGACACATAGACCACAATATCCAGTCTGGCATCGTCACTCTTGTCCTTGATTCTTTCCATCTCGTCGATCGCGTCATCCAGAGTCTGGCGCTGATTGTTGTAGAGAAACGTCGGGGAAACAGAGTAGGGAAAACCCAGCGTCCGGACGGCATTGGTGCTGATCGCCCGCTGCGCGCCTTTTTCGTTCACCACAATTGCGATGATCTCAACGTCGTCAGGTGGATCTAATTCCTTCAGGACTTCTTCGGAGTCCGTCATTTGCGGCACGGCGTTCGGAGACACAAAAGACACCGCATCGATGTGTTTGAATCCACTGCTGATAAGTGTACGCAGATATTCGACTTTGATATTCGTGGGGATCTGAGTCTTAAGACCTTGCCACGCGTCGCGTGGACATTCGATTAATTTGATGGGTTGCAACATTCAGTAAGCTGAATTTCGTATTGTCGGATTTTCGAATTTACGAATTGAATTCCGGTTCGTCAAGGTCCCGAACCATTCCAAGATCGTCTCCAATTCGGCGATCCTACAATTCCTAAATTCGACAATTCCAGTCATGTCTGAAGCACTCCAACCTTAAACTCCGCCACATCTGGATTCAATGCGGCAGCCTCCAAAGCTTGGGTGATGGCATCCCGAGTCTCGATCGGGTCAATGATCTTGTCTATCCACAGCCGGGCCGCTCCATATCGCGGATCGGTCTGTTCATCATAAGTTCGTTTCACCGAATCGAAGAGTTCTTTTCGTTCCTCTTCGCTCAGCTTCTTGCCACCGCGCTCCAACTGGCGGATCTTAATTTCCACCAGCGTTGACGCCGCCGAATCGCCACTCATTACCGCATACCGTGCGGTGGGCCACGCGAACACAAAGCGCGGGTCGTAAGCCTTGCCACACATCGCGTAGTGCCCAGCTCCAAATGAACCGCCCACAATCACCGTAATTTTCGGCACTACGGTATTAGAAACAGCATTGACCATTTTCGCACCGGCTTTGATAATGCCGCTCCATTCTGCGTCCCGGCCCACCATAAAGCCGTTCACATCATGCATAAATACCAGCGGGATCAGGTTTTGGTTGCAATCCATAATGAAGCGCGCCGCCTTCTCCGCCGATTCCGTATAGATCACGCCGCCGAACTCCATGCGTTTGCGACCTTCGTGATCGGTCGCCTGGGCATGCAATTTCTGATTCGCGACGATCCCCACCGCGAATCCTCCGATTCGAGCATAACCGCACACGATCGTCTTTCCATATTCGGGCCTATATTCATCAAAGCGGCTTCCATCCACGATGCGGGCAAGAATCTCCTTCATGTCATAGGGCCGCGCCGGAGAAGAATCGTAAATCCCGTAAATTTCTTCTGGAGCCAGAGCCGGAGCTAACGGCTTTTTGCGATCCCACGGCGATTGTCGCCTGTAGCCCCACTTCTCAACAATCGCCCGAATTCGGTCCAGGCAACTTTCATCATTAGGCTCGCGAAAATCTACAGTCCCGCTGATAGCGGAGTGCATCGCAGCGCCACCCAATTCTTCCGCAGAAACTTTCTGCCCAATCGCGGCCTGCACCAATGCCGGACCGGCAAGAAAAAGCCCGCTGCCGTCGGTCATCAAAACGTGATCGCACATCACCGGCAGGTAGCCACCCCCAGCCACGCACATACCCATGATGGCCGCGATCTGCGGAATTCCCATTGCAGACATGACGGCATTGTTGCGGAAGACCCTCCCAAAGTCATCGGTATCGGGGAATACGTCTTCCTGCAGAGGAAGAAATACGCCCGCGGAGTCCACGAGATAAACAGTAGGAACGCGATTTTCAATTGCAATATTTTGCGCGCGGATTACCTTTTTCGCGGTCATGGGGAAAAACGCGCCGGCCTTAACCGTGGCGTCATTGGCGATGATCATCACCATCCGGGTATGAATGCGCGCCAACCCGGTAATCACGCCCCCGGCGGGCGCGCCGCCCCACTCCTCGTACATTCCTCGCGCCACGTACGCGCCAAGCTCAAAAAAAGTGCCTGGATCGGTTAGTAAGGCGATTCTCTCGCGCGCCGTCAGCCGAGATTTTGAATGCTGATTCTCGATTGCCTTCTGTCCACCTCCTTCCCGAATCGTCTCTTCCTCATTGCGTACTTGCGAGACCAAATCCGCCAGAAAGCGCATGTTCGCTTCAAAGCGCGCGGAAGTTGGGTCCACGCGGCTCTCAATGACCGGGGAACTCGACGGTGCGCTGGGTTCGACGCGATTTACCATGAAATAGGATCCGAAGATGCTTACGGTATATCAGTTGAGCAGAGCCGCGCAATAAGGCTTGCGGTAAGTAGACTTTCGGCAATGAATATTCAAAGAGAGTCTATGTTCTTGAGTCTTCAAGGATCTGGCGCATCCGAGAAGAACTGATCTCGGCATTAGCCCGCCGGCACGCCGCGCGGTTTGACGTTCGCCCGGATGAACTGAACGATGTCGTCCATCGGAGTTCCCGGTTGAAAAATCGCGGCGACCCCGATCTGTTTGAGGTTATTAACATCCTGATCGGGAATAATGCCGCCCAGCACGACCAGCAGGTCATCCATCCCGTTGGTTTTCAGCAGGTCCATCACTCGCGGCACAATCGCATTATGCGCACCCGAAAGTATTGAGAGCCCGATGACGTGCACATCTTCCTGCAATGCGGCGCTTACAATCATCTCCGGGGTCTGACGGAGACCCGTATAGATGACTTCCATTCCGGCATCGCGCAACGCTCTCGCGATCACCTTCGCGCCACGGTCGTGTCCATCAAGCCCGGGTTTGGCTACCAGCACGCGAATTTTCTGCTCAGGCATCGGCTTCATTTAACCACAGAGGGCACAGAGACACACAAAGCATATGATCCAGCAATTTGATGCAGAAGGCTTCGCCGACACGCTACAAGGTCTTGATGTCAAGACTTCGCCATAGATACCAGCAGGCCACACTTCTGTACGGCTCCCAGCACTTTGCGATCTTTTCCATCTGTTTTGGGTCAGGCGGTTTGCGCTTCTTGTAGTTCCTTTTGATAGCCATCTTGACGCCGAAGTCGCCGGTTGGCAGCACATTGGGGCGCCGTAGCGAGAACATCAGGAACATGTGCGCCGTCCAAACACCGATACCCTTCACTTGCGTCAGGCGCTCGATAACGGCTTCATCGGAGAGATTCACGAGATCTGCAAAATTCAGTTCGCCACTTTGCGTTCGTTTGGCGAGGTCACGCAAATATGAAGTCTTTTGCTTGGAAAGGCCCGCGCCTCGCATTTGTGCCTCCGTCAGTTTGAGGATACCTTCCGGCGTGAGTGGCTCACCGGCCAAGGCCGCGAATCGTTTAAAAATGGTAAGAGCCGCTTTCCCATTCAGTTGCTGATAGACGATCGCCTCGGCCAAACTCTCGAATGCAGGGTCCCCATATTCAATCCTGTAAGCGCCGACACGCTGGATGATATCGCGCAACACGGGATCGGCCTTCTTGAGATGGTTGATAGCTTTGCGCATGGCGAAGTGGAAGAATCAGAAGGATACCACCGTGCGCGGTACAAGATCACGGGACACAGACGTACCTTGTTACGTCTTCATTTCCGCTGCTTCCGGAGCGAGCACCCGTGTTTGCTCGAGGAAAGAATGGGCGCGGTTTAACAAATCTGAACGCTTGTCGGAATCCTGCTCTTCAAGCGCTCCCCAAATCATGTTGAGCCATTCGACCAGTTCGAGATCCATTGGTTGATCCATACTAAGCCTTTCAGACTCAATAGATCGGCGGAATCAGGCAAACACCTGAGTTCACTCTCTTCTTTTCAGTATAACCGCTGTATTACGTGACGCTTACCTCGGTGTATGTGCCATAAACGTCACGCAGGGCGGCGCAAATTTCACCTACAGTCGCGTAAGCGCGTACCGCGTCCACGATATATGGCATGGTGTTGGAGTCCGAAATTTGGCCTCCGCCTACGGGGACCGGTTCCCTGGCAGCCGCTTTCTTCAAGGCGTCCAGACGGCGGCGTACTTCGTCGTTCGACCGTCGCGCGCGCAAAGCTTTCAGCTTGGCAGCCTGTTGCTGGGCGACGCTCTCATCAATGTAAAGAATGTGCGGAGATTCTTCTTGAATCGCGAATTCGTTGACTCCGACAATGATCTTTTCTTTTGCTTCCGCCGCGCGCTGATATTGATAGGAAGCCTCTGCGATTTCCTTTTGCGGATATCCGTGCTCGATTGCCTTCACCATCCCGCCCATCGCGTCGAGCCTTCCAAAATAATCGAACGCGCCTTCTTCCATTTTAAGAGTAAGATTTTCTAGAAAATAAGAACCGCCCAAGGGATCC
>Ga0209219_1000080_pt1 | contig 12125 bp, 12 predicted proteins | sample BlaSpr_A8_OM1_M1_FD_187973 | JGI IMG/M metagenome (GOLD analysis project Ga0209219, IMG submission 187973) | Forest soil microbial communities from Thunder Bay, Ontario, Canada - Black Spruce, Ontario site 2_A8_OM1_M1 (SPAdes) (version 2) | ecosystem: Environmental > Terrestrial > Soil > Boreal... | reverse complement strand
TCTTCTTGCCCCTTAGGGACGGCCGCCACCTTCTCCAGCCGAGCGAGCGGCCTTTCCTTGCTCCAGGAATATTCTCCCATCTTAAGCCATTAACGTCATCAACCCAAACATGCTCTCAACATATTGATAATTGCTTATTTACGCAGAGTGCTCGCCGGTCCGAGCGGTGGCAGGCGACTTGCACTGACAATCCCTGGACCCCACGCAAGACTGTGCATAGGTTTTCCTCTGGGGACAGTAGTGATCTATGAAAAACTTGCATTGACTTTCGCACTCGCATCCGCGTGCGCTTGCACTGCGTTCGCGCAGGTCGCTGCGGATTCCGAAGCTTCGTCTTCGGCCTCGGATAACGCATCGGCGACGGCGGGGCAGAACTCCGCTGCCCTCGCGTCCGGCACCACCATGGGCGCGACATTGAACAAATCCATGGACGCGCGTCAGGCCAAAGTAGGAGACCAGGTAACAGCCAAGACCACCGAAGCCGTGCAGTCAGACGGCAAAGTGGTCATTCCCAGGGGCTCGACTCTGCCTCTGTTGTCTCCGGGCCTTTGCTTCGCGCCCTTCCTGGTTGTTTTTTTTACCGCTTCCGGAAAACCTCAAAAATCAGATTGAAGAATTGAACCAGAGACACGCCAATGGCCACGTAAACTGCAATTTCCAGTCTGCGGCCCGCCGCCTCAGTCTTTCGCAGCAGATCGGCAACGTCGTTGGTGGCCTGGCATAACGTATCGGCAAGCTGTTCAAAATGCTGGGTCGAGCTCCTCATTTTCTCCGTCACCCTCGACATCGCCACCGACGCCTCCGCAAGTTGCTGGCCGTTGCGCAGATCGAGTTCAGCCTTGCAGGCTGACCACCAGGGGCTCCCCGGGGCACTGTCGTACATCCGCTGCCGAATCTCTTCATACGACCGGTTCCGCAACAGTTGCACCAGGGCCTGAACGTTATCGACCGCCTTCGTGTCGTGCGTTCTCTTGTCCTCCGTAAATACCGGCATATCTCGGGAGTCTAGCAGCCAACCTTGGTCGCGTTGAGATGCCCGAGGTTCAATTCCGACCCTGGCTATCAGCCGGAATTGAGTACAGGTAACGACGTTACCCCTGTCCATCCAGCCACAGGGTCTCTCAGTCTTTCGAGACTCGTGAAGTGCCCTGGCAAAAATCGGCAATCCGCGTTCCCCACTGCTATGGCAACGTTTCAGAAGGTTCCACGCCATAAAACGGAAGACGGCGCAGCCGGGCCACGAAGAGGCAATAATAAGTAGTTAGCTACTGTCTTCGCCGACCTTCAACACGGCCAGAAACGCCTCTTGGGGGATGTCAACCCGGCCGATCCTCTTCATGCGTTTCTTGCCCTCTTTCTGCTTTTCGAGGAGTTTGCGCTTCCGCGAGATGTCTCCCCCGTAGCACTTGGCGATGACGTTCTTGCGAATGGCCGATACAGTTTCGCGGGCAATGATTTTGGCTCCGATGGAAGCTTGGATCGCCACCTCAAACATTTGCCGGGGAATGAGTTGCCTCATTTTGGAGACCAGCGCCTTACCGCGCTCATAGGCGAAATCGCGATGCACAATCACAGAGAGGGCGTCGACCGGTTCGCCTGCCACCAGGATGTCGAGCTTCACCATGGGCGATTCCCAGTAATCAGCCAGATGGTAATCGAGAGAAGCATAGCCGCGCGAGACCGACTTCAGGCGGTCGTAGAAATCCAGCACAATTTCGTTCAATGGCAACTCGTAATGCAGCATCACGCGGGATGAGCTGACGTATTCAAATGTCTTCTGCTTGCCACGCTTGTCCTCGACCAGCTTCAAGATTCCGCCGACGTACTCTTCGTTGGTCAGAATCGTGGCCAGAATCACCGGCTCTTCAACTTTGGCGATCACGCTGGGGTCGGGCCATCGCGAGGGATTATCAACTTCGATCAATTCGCCGTCGGTTTTGGTGATCCGGTAGCGCACGCCGGGGGCGGTGGTGATGAGTTCCAGCGCAAATTCACGTTCCAGGCGCTCCTGGATGATTTCCATGTGTAGCAGTCCCAGGAAGCCGCAGCGGAATCCGAAACCCAAAGCCACCGAGCTTTCCGGCTCGAAAAAAAACGATGAATCATTCAGCCGCAATTTTTCCAGGGCTTCACGCAGCCGGGTGTGCTCGTGCGCGTCCACGGTATAGAGGCCGGCGAAAACCATGGGCTTGATTTCTTCAAAGCCGGGCAAGGGCTCGATAGCGGGATTGGCGTCATCCATGATGGTGTCGCCAATTTTCGTGTCGGCCACGTTCTTGATGTTGGCAATGAGGAAGCCGACTTCGCCGGCGCGCAGCTCATCGACCTCAACCGGCTTGGGGGTGAGTACTCCAAGAGTTTCCGCGTCGAAGGTGGTGCCATTCGACCACAGCCGAATCCTCTGGCCCTTACGCAGAGTGCCCTGAAAGACGCGCGTCAGGATGACGACGCCGCGGTAAGGATCAAACCAGGAGTCGAAAATCAACGCCTGGAGTTGATTATCCCGATTTCCTTTCGGCGGCGGAATGCGTTTCACGATGGCTTCGAGGACGTCCGGCACGCCCTGTCCGGTTTTGGCGCTGATCAGAACGGCATCGCTGGCGTCAAGTCCGACGGCACCTTCAATCATCTCCTTGGTGCGCGGGATATCGGCGCTGGGCAGGTCGATCTTGTTGATCACGGGAATGATTTCCAGGCCGTGATTGATGGCTAGGTATGAATTAGCCAGGGTTTGGGCTTCGACGCCCTGGGAGGCGTCGACGATGAGAAGCGCGCCCTCGCAGGATGCCAGCGAGCGCGAGACTTCATAGGAGAAATCCACGTGACCGGGCGTGTCGATGAGGTTGAGCTGATAAAGCTGACCATCCTGGGCCGTGTACATCATGCGGACCGCATGGGCCTTGATGGTGATGCCTCGCTCGCGCTCCAGGTCCATGGAGTCGAGTACCTGGGCCTGCATCTCCCGCGCTGTCAGTGAGCCAGTGAGCTCAAGCAAGCGGTCGGCCAGGGTGGATTTGCCGTGGTCGATGTGCGCAATAATGGCGAAGTTGCGCAGGAAAGCGGCGTCCATGGGTGCGGGGGGCAATGCTTGATTTTAACAGGCAGGGAGAGTTCTCAGCTTTTGGCTGCCGGGCACTGACTCTAAGTTCTGCGCACAAGCTAGGGTTTCTTCGGTAAAATCCTGCCGGTGGTCGTCGAAGGAATGAACATGCGCCAAGTGCTTGCTGCAGCCCTATTGCTGTCTGTCGGCTCGGTGGGGATGGCCCAGACTCTATCTCCGCAGGTGCGCGATTTTGTAAAAGTAGATGCTCCGGTTGTGGCTTTGACTCATGTACGCGTCATTGATGGCACCGGTGCAGGTGCGCGTCAAGACCAGACCGTCATGATATTCAAAGGAAAAGTCTCGGCTGTCGGAGATGCCGCGTCGGTAAGTGTACCCAGTGAAGCGAAGGTGCTCGACTTGCGCGGCTACAGCGTGATTCCGGGCCTTGTCGGCATGCATGACCACATGTTTTATCCCATGGGGGATGTGATCTTCGGGGAGATGGCTTTCAGTTTTCCACGTCTTTATCTGGCGGGAGGCGTGACCACGATCCGCACCACCGGCTCCCTGGAACCTTACACCGATCTGGAGATCAAGAAAAAGATTGACGCTGGAAGAATGCCGGGGCCAAAGATTCATGTCACCGGCCCGTATCTGGAGGGTGCGGGTTCGTGGGCTGTGCAATTGCACCAGCTCACCGGGCCGGAAGATGCTACGAAGACTGTCAATTACTGGCTGGATGAAGGCGTAGACAATTTCAAGGCCTACATGTTCATTACCCCTGCCGAGCTGGCTGCCGCGGTGACCGCGGCGCACAAGCGCGGCGCGAAAGTTACAGGGCATTTGTGCTCAATCGGCTTTCGCCAGGCTGCATCCCTCGGGATCGATGACCTTGAGCACGGCCTGGTGGTCGACACGGAATTCTTTCCCTCGAAGAAGCCGGGTGAATGCCCTGATGAACCAAAGGATGCTGAACTTATTTCCAAGCTTGAAATAGGGGCGGGTGTGGTTCATGACATGATTGTTGACCTTATCCAACATCACGTTGCGGTCACTTCAACCCTGCCCGTGTTTGAGATGGGAAGTTTCGCAGGCCGACCCACGATTCAGACGCGGGTTCTCGATGCGCTCTCGCCGGACGCTCGTACTTCCCTGCTGGCGAACCGACTTCGCTCGAGCGATGTGAGCCACCTAAGACAGGTCTACGGCAGCGATACCTCTCCCTGGGGAGCTGCATTCAAGAAAGAAATGGAATTCGAGTACGCTTTCTCCAAAGCAGGTGGACTGTTGCTGGCCGGGTTGGATCCCACTGGAATGGGAGGCGTCATCGCCGGCTTCGGCGATCAGCGCGAGGTCGAGCTTTTGGTCGAAGCCGGATTCACGCCAGTGGAAGCAATTCACATCGCGACTGCCAACGGCGCGCAGTTCCTGGGAGAGCTGGACCGCATCGGAACGATCGCTGTGGGCAAGCAGGCTGACCTGGTGGTGATCAAAGGCGATCCTTCGCAAAAGATCGACGATATTGAAAATGTGGAAACCGTCTTCAAGGACGGAATCGGTTACGATTCGGCGCGGCTGATAGAGTCGGTGCGCGGCGTGGTGGGAAGCCGGTGACCGAGCACTGAGCAGTCAGCATTCAGCCGACCATGCGATGCTCAGTTCGCCCCACTGGTTCAGGGTTGAGGTTTGAGCTTCAATCCTGTGCTGGCAGCTCGAGTTCTCCGTACCATCAGATCCCATGATCGTGCTCGCTTCCGCTTCGCCTCGCCGACAGGAACTTCTGCGGAGTGCAGACATTGCTTTCACCGTGCAACCAGCCGAAATCGACGAGACCCCTCACCCGGGAGAGTTGCCACGGAATTGCGCCGAGCGGCTGGCGTGCCAAAAAGCCTTCTGTGTCTCCAAGAGCCGGCCGGGAGAATGGGTGCTCGGTGCCGATACCATAGTTGTGATCGATGCAGCGATCCTGGGAAAGCCACGCGATGAGAACGATGCCGCTCGCATGCTGCGGTTGTTGTCGGGGCGCACGCACAGAGTGATTACGGGTGTGTGCCTGGGGGGGGACAAAGTGGCCAGCGGTCAGGGCTCAGCGGCAAGTGATGCCAAACCGCTGAAAACGGAGGACCGAGAACTAAGAACCTGGGTTGAGGACGCTCGCTCAGAGACCACGCTGGTGACCATGTGCGATTTGTCTGACGCCGAAATACGTAGCTACATCGCTACCGGAGAGCCGATGGACAAGGCCGGAGCCTATGCGATTCAAGGTATCGCATCGCGCTGGGTTCCGCGCGTGGAAGGGGATTACAGCAATGTCGTAGGTTTGCCGGTGGCCTTAGTGTACCGCATGCTGAGGGACCGAAGTCTGATCTGAGCAGTGAATCCGATCGGCGTGTGGCTGATGGAACGAGGAGTTAGGATTTCTTCTCTTCTTTATCGTCGGACTTCTCATCGTGCTTCATGGCGGACTTGAAATTACGAAGCCCCTCGCCTAGGCTCTTTCCGAGGGTAGCAAACTTACTCGGACCAAAAAGCAGGAGCGCTATCCCCACGATCAGCAGGATTTCCCAGATGCCTAGTTTGCCTTCCATTGCGTCGAACTCCTCTTAGCCAGCCCGCTCAGGCGCGGTGGTGCGTTCGCTGGGACAAAGTCTAGGCCACATTACCGTGGGAGTCAAAACAGACAAGATCGCGAACGCCTCCGTGTAAACCAGAGTGCTCACTCGAGCGATCGCGGTCAAGTCTGTGCTTCACAGAAGACAGTCGCCGGGGAGGCGACGGCCATGCTCAAACGTTGCTTTCGTGTTCAAGCCCTGCTTTTCTGCCTGCACGCTGCCGTAGCCATTGGCGGGCAGAATCCATCTTCGACGCCGCATGCGCCGGCCGCGCACCGTAGAACCAGCGAGCCTTACACCGGGGATCTGTCTATTTTCGATTCGCCGGGCAGGGACGAGCGTCTTCAGATCAACCGCGTCATGGATATTCTGGCAATTGGTCCGGGAAAAACCGTCGCCGACATCGGTGCCGGATCCGGGTGGTTCACCGTACGAGCCGCCAAACGCGTCGGGGACGCCGGCATGGTCTACGCCGTCGATATCAACCCGGAAGCGGTTCGCTACATTGATGACCGCGCGCACAAAGAGAAGTTGCACAATGTGAAGACAATCTTGAGTACAGCCGACGACCCTACGCTACCTGCGGCCGCGATTGATTCTGTGCTGCTGCTCAAGACTTACCACGAGGTCGAGAACCCGGTTATTGTTTTGCAAAAGTTGCGCGCCTCGCTTCGTCCTGGGGCCAAAGTTGGAATTATTGACCGCAACGGAAATGGCGAAAATCATGGGGTGTCACGCGACGTTGTACTGCGTGAGGCATCGCAGGCGGGCTACACGTTGCGGGAGCAGTATGACTTTGTGAAGGGCGACAAGATGGATTACTTCCTGGTGATTACTCCAAAACCATAATCTCATGGTTCTGTACATACCTTCGCCGGCCCGGCAGCCGAGTGGCCAGAGGCCCATGAAGTTCCGTAGAGTATAGCCGGAATTCTTCGCGGCTCATGCCCGGGCGTTTGTAGAGGACCACCATGAACTTGACATCGATCTCCCCGACACTCAGGCATTCTCAATCATTCCGGCCAGCAATGACGCCCGGCGTGGCAGTTCCGAAATCACGATATGCTCGTGCCTGGCGTGGGCGCCGTCACCCACTCCGCCCATGCCGTCGAGAGTGGGAATGCCCAGGGCGGCGGTGAAGTTGCCGTCGGATCCTCCACCGACGGCGGCCTCTTGCAATCTCCAGTCGATCTGTGAGGCGATGCTCTTCGCCTTGTGGTAGAGCGCGGCAACCCCCGCGGTCCGCTCCATGGGCATTCGGTTGATACCGCCTGAAATCTCCAGGCTGCAATGCTTGTCGAAGGGCTGGAGCGAGCGTAGTGCTCGGTCAACTCTCGCGGCCTGCTTTGCACTTTGAATCCGCACGTCGATCATTGCGGAAGCTCCCTCAGCGATCACGTTGCTGCGGGTTCCGCCCCGGATGACGCCAACATTCATTGACAGGCCGCGAAGTAAACCAGTCAACTTGTGGATGGTGATTACCTGCTGCGCGAGCTCAAGGATCGCACTGTGCCCTGTTGTCGGGTCGAGGCCAGCATGCGCCGACACTCCTTGAACGTTCAGTGTGTATTCACCAACGCCCTTACGAGAGGTTTTTACGGCTCCGCGGACGCCGGCGGCCGGTTCTAACACCAGCACCGCCGCGCACTCTCGAGCCAACCCTTCGGTGATCGAGCGGGACGACTCGCTTCCAACCTCTTCATCGGAGACCAGCAGGACCTTGACCGGGCGTGGCAATCCCCCGTGCCCAGCCTGGAACGCCTCAATGGCATGCAGCATCAACGCAATTCCCGACTTCATGTCGAACGCGCCCGGACCATACAGTCGGCCATTTTCACTCCGGCAGGGCATGCTCGCCAGCGTCCCCAGCGGATAAACGGTGTCATAGTGTCCCAAGAGAAGGACGGGCTGGCCGGCGCCAGCAGGGAAGTCAACCCGCAAATGGTCACCGAACTGGCGGTTGCGGTGGAAATGCGTTCGACCGCCGAGGGCTTCAAACTTTGCGCAAAGAAGTTGACCTAAACGGTCGGCCGCTTGTTTGTTGTCGCTCGGGGATTCGATCTCGACCAATTGCCGGATGGTCGCGGCCATCTCATCCTGGCGTTTCTCGAAATGGCGCAGACGTTCCCGCCAGGCGCTTTGCCCCATAGTCTGTGCCCGATCCGCCCTCGCTTTGTTCCTCGCTATTTTTCTAGTCATCTTTGCTCACGGTCGTCTTGCTCCGCTTCGATCGCTGAGAGTGAGGATGGCAATGCTTTCGAGCTCTGCGCTGCCCGCCGTTGCCATGCGCGGTACAGTATAATCTTCAGGCCAATTGAGATGATTCCATGACCACTCACCCTGCAACGGAATCGCAGCCTGCTGCGACCAAGGCGGTGCTCGATATTCACGATATTTTAAAGATTCTGCCGCATCGTTACCCCTTGCTGTTGATTGACCGCGTGCTTGAACTGAAACGAAAAAAACGCATTGTTGCCATTAAGAACGTGACCATCAACGAGCCTTTCTTTTGCGGACATTTTCCCGGCCTGCCCATCATGCCCGGTGTACTGATCGTGGAGGCAATGGCACAGGCCGGCGGGGCGCTGCTGCTTACTGAAGTGGAAGACCGCACCGGCAAACTGATCGTTTTCACCGGCATCGACCGTGCCCGCTTCCGCCGTCCTGTGGGTCCGGGCGATCAGTTGCGGCTGGAAGTGGAGCTGACGGGATGGCGCGAGGTCCCGAGCATGATTGCCGCGCGCATGCAGGGGGTCGCTTATGTGGGCGAAAAGCGCGTTGCCGAAGCGACGTTGTCTTGCCAACTCATCGACAGCACTCGTGGACAAGGCTCCGCCGCCGGCGATGCGGAAGACGAAGGATAGCAGACGCCACTTGAGTTCATGAGCGTTCATCCTACTGCCATCATCGATCCGCGCGCCAAGGTCCCGGCATCATGCAAGGTCGGTCCCTATTGCGTGATCGGCGCTGACGTTGAACTGGGCGAAGGTTGTAGGCTGGTTTCGCATGTCGCCATCGAGGGTCCAACCAAAATCGGCGCCCACAATAGCTTTCTCCCTTTTTGCGCCATCGGTATGGCGCCGCAGGATGTTTCTTACAAGGGGGAGCCCACCCGCCTGGAGATAGGCGAGCACAACGAAATTCGTGAGTTCGTGACCATCAATCGCGGCACGGTCAAAGGTGGCGGCATCACGCGCGTAGGCAGTCATATATTGCTCATGGCTTACGCCCACATTGGCCACGACAGCTCGGTGGCCGATCATGCCATGTTGGTCAACGGGGCCACTCTGGGCGGTCACGTGACCATCGAAGAGCGGGCTGTAGTGGGCGCTTTGAGCGCCGTGCATCAGTTCGTGCGCGTCGGAGCGCACTCGTATATCGGCGGCGGCGCCATGATTACTCAGGATGTTCTCCCGTTTTCCATGACGTCCGCCGCGCGCGAGACGCATGCCTACGGCTTGAACAAGGTGGGCATGGAAAGGCGCGGGTTTTCAAAGGAGCGAATTCGAAAAATTCAGCAAGCTTATAAGATTCTTCTTACCTCCAAGCGCAACACCACACAAGCCCTGGAAAAACTGAAGTCGGAGCCTGATCGCGGTGAGGACGTGGACATGTTGATCCGGTTCATTGAAGCGTCGGAACGTGGAGTGATCAAGTAGCACTAGCCGATTAGCCAAAGTCCTGGGCAAAGCTTCTGGCGATACAGTGCGCCGCGCAAGCTTGATTCTTCGAGCAGTCGCAAATCCAGAGTTGGCGCCGGTTCCTGGTCGCATCATGACGCCGACAAATTGGGGAAAACATCGTCCTCCTTGTGGAATGACATAATCAAGGAGGTGATGAATCGGATCCGGGCCCATTCCCGCTAGGGGAGCGCATACTCACAGTGCCAGAACGAATCGGCATCATCGCCGGCAATGGCAAGTTTCCCTTCCTGGTTCTCGATGCCGCTCTCGCCCAGGGCTACGACGTGGTGGTGGCCGCGATCAAAGAAGAGACGGATCCTGAGATCGAGTCTCGCGCCGCGGCTTCGGTTCACTGGCTTTCCTTGGGCGAGCTCTCGAAGCTGATTGAAACCTTCAAACGAGAAGGCGTGCAGCGCGCCGTGATGGCCGGCCAAGTCAAACACAGACAGATTTTCTCCAGTATTCGTCCCGACTGGCGTTTGGCCAAGCTGCTGCTTTCGCTTACCACGCGCAACACCGATTCCCTGCTGGGCGCAGTCGCCAAGGTGCTGGCCGATGAGGGTATCACGCTGGAGAATTCCACCTGGCTGCTTGAACCTTTACTGGTTAAGCCTGGCGTAATCACTCGGCGTCCGCCTAGCGAGGCCGAGCGCAAAAATATCGAATATGGTCGCCTGGTCGCCCGCCAACTGGTCGAGCACGACATCGGGCAGACGGTGGTGATTGCAGAGACGGCTTGCGTGGCGGTGGAAGCCATGGAGGGAACCGACGCCACGATTGAGCGCGCCGGTCATATCATGCGCACGCTGGAAGGGGATGCCTCCACACTGAGCCGCGCCCTGACCGTGGTGAAGAGGTCCAAGAATAATCAGGACATGCGCTTCGATGTTCCCGTCATCGGCGTGAAGACCATCGCCGTGATGCAGGCTGCGGGAGCAGTTTGTCTCGCTCTGGATGCGGGAAAATGTCTGCTGCTGGACGGCGAGAAGATTCTCGAAGCAGCGAACGCGGCTGGGATCGCCATCATTGCTGATCCGGTCTGAGAGATGTCTTCACCCGATCGGTCGCTACGCGCTGGATCCGGGGATCACTGCCAAAACCATTGAGCCATGTCACTTCTGGTTCGCGACGAAACCAGGTCATCTGTCGTTTTGCGTAATTGCGGTGGGCCTGCTGCGCGGCCTCGAGCGCTTGCTCGCGAGAGAAGCCTCCGTGCAAGAACTCAACCGCCTGTCTGTAGCCGAGAGAAGCCAGCGGGCGAGCGCCGTCGCCATATTTTTGCAGCAAGCCCTCGGTCTCCTGGATCAGCCCATGTTCGAACATGTTCTGCGCACGTTGATTGATGCGCTCATAAAGCGCATTCCGATCGGGATCGAGGCCTATACGCAGAATGCGAAAGCCGAGCAAGGGGTCGCGACCCTGCTGTTGCCACAGCTCCGTTATCTTCCGGCGCGAGGCCAGACAAACTTCAATGGCACGGATCAGCTTGGGCGTGTCATGGGCATGTATCTTTTCCGCAGCCGCACGGTCCAGATGGTGCAAGAGGCGGTGCAAGTAGTTGGTGCCTCGGCCGGCGTGATGTTCCCGCAGACGCTGGCGCAGTCTCTCCGAGCGTTGAGGGCCGGGAAAGAGTCCTTCCAGTAGCGCGCGCAAGTAGAGCCCGGTACCGCCCACCACGATCGGCAAACGCCCGCGAGAGTCGATTTCCTTGATTACCTGGCGCGCTTGCCGCGCATACTCACCGGCGGTGATGTACTCGGTAGGGCCAACAAAATCGAGAAGGTGATGCGGCGCGCGCCGGCGCTCCGCAGGGGCAGGCTTGGCCGTGCCGATTTCAAATTCGCGATACATCGCGACCGAATCGCAGTTGACGATCTCGCCGTCGAAGCGCTCGGCCATGGCCAGCGACAAGCTGGTCTTTCCGCTGGCAGTCGGGCCCACGACAACCACCAACAAGGGGTCCAGTCGTCTCTCAGCCACCTGAGTCGGCACGCCGGACCTGTTCAGCGCAGGCTCCAGTGCATGGTGTGCCAATAGCGAACGAGTGTGACAGCGAGTATCAGGAATGCGATCAGCAGCAGGCCCGTCGTCTCAGTGGCATAGATAGCGTGCCGCCGATGCTTACGGGAAGAAGAAGGGCTTGGACGCCCGACGGTGGGCATGCGTATATTGTAGCGCCAGACACCTAAACTCGATTTAACCAACTCGATTAACCAACCTTGCGGCGTGCCATATTTCGGGGTTTGGCGCCCTGGGGGCTGTCGCTGTGTGCGACGGGCGGCGCTGCTGCCGGTGCTACACTACGGCCTTTGCCATGTCCGCTCCGCAGCCTGACAATACCGGGAGAATTGTACGCTTCGGAGTCTTTGAGCTCGACCTGGAGGCGGGCGAACTGCGCAGGAACGGGGTCAAACTTCACCTGCAGGAGCAGCCGTTCCAGGTGCTCGCCATACTTCTGGAGCGCGCCGGAATGGTAGTCGCGCGTGAGGAATTGCGGCAGAAACTGTGGAAGCAAGACACCTTTGTCGATTTCGACCACGGTCTGAATACGGCTGTGAACAAGCTGCGTGAAGTGCTGGGTGATTCGGCTTCCAGTCCACAGTATGTGGAAACCCTTGCTCGCCGCGGATATCGCTTCATTGCGCCCATACGGAAACAGAGTTGGCGTGGGAGTGATTCGACTCCGGCCCAGGCGGCGATTCCGAACTCGCCGCAGGATTTGCGTGCCACCGAGGAACGCCAGTCTGTGCCTGCGGTCTCCTCCGAAGGGGCGGCTTTCCACCCCGG
>Ga0209219_1000079_pt1 | contig 12242 bp, 13 predicted proteins | sample BlaSpr_A8_OM1_M1_FD_187973 | JGI IMG/M metagenome (GOLD analysis project Ga0209219, IMG submission 187973) | Forest soil microbial communities from Thunder Bay, Ontario, Canada - Black Spruce, Ontario site 2_A8_OM1_M1 (SPAdes) (version 2) | ecosystem: Environmental > Terrestrial > Soil > Boreal... | reverse complement strand
TGGCGCCCGTGAACGCCGTCCCGGCGAGAACCACGGTGTTGCCGCCGGCCAGCGGGCCAGCCGTGGGCGCCACGCTACTGATGGAGGGCACTGCCGCGAGTAGAGTGCCGAGACCAGTCGCGGCTGCGAGACGTCGAGCCGCACGATCCACCTGTCCGGAGGTGCTGACTGCGGCGGCGCCGAAGGTGGCGACCTTGCTCTGAACGCGAAGACTCGCGATCGTTCGGTTCGTGGCGGCGCCCGCCAGGGCCGTACTCTTCGATTGGACGTTGGCCCCAGAAGACGGGATCGCCGCTCCGGTGGCAAGGATCGCAAGGGAACCCAAGCACAGCCCGCCGACTGTGAGCCCCCAAGCCCTCATTTCCCCCTGCCTCCGAAAACGCTGCTAACGAATCAATCCTACCCGACGTCGAACGCGGAAAACGCTACCTACCGTGCCGCCTTGGCCTGGGATCGCAGACATCGGGTGCAGACACGGGCCTTGACTTCCTTCCCCTTGATCATAAGTCGAGCCACGTGAAGGTTGGGCAGGAAGCGGCGCTTGGTGTGCACCTTGGAGTGGCTCACGTTGTTCCCGGTCATCGGGCCCTTCCCGCAGATATCGCAGCGCTGGGACATGACGTCTCTCGATTGGGGTTAGGACGCGCATCTGGGGCGCGCCCGCTCTGGCGTACTAGAATTCGGCCGCAGCCGCGGCGGCGTCCGGTAGCCTCCGGAAGCGACCGGTGGCAGGTCGCCAAAGATACCACAGGCCCCCGCCAAGGCTTACGGAGACAAGTGAAAGGCAAGGTCCGGGCGTCCGACGCCCTCTCGCGCACCGCGTCCCTGGGAAGAATCGAGGTGTCGCCCCGCGTCGTGGCCTCGATCGTCGGGCACGCCGCCAACGAGTGCTACGGCATCGTTGGGATGGCCGCGCGGGGCCTCCGGGACGGTATCGCCGAGCGCCTCAATCGCGAGAACGTCCACCGCGGGGTCGAGATCCAGGTGACTCCAGACGGCCTGGTCATCGAGCTCTTCGTCATCGCCGAGTACGGGACCCGGATCAGCGAGGTGGCCCACAACCTGATGAGCGCCGTCCGGTATGCCGTGGAGAAGACCCTGGGCCTGCCGGTAGTTGCGGTGAATGTGAACGTCCAGGGCATCCACGCGGAGGTGGACGGTGTCCGCCACTAAGCCGGCACCGGAGCTCTCGGTGCTGCGCGAACCCCTTCGCGAGGTCGGTGGCGAGCAGGTGCTCAGCGGGCTGACCGCGGCACTCTCCTGGCTCGAGGCGAACCAGCAGGAGATCAACGACCTCAACGTCTTCCCCGTACCGGACGGCGACACCGGGTCGAACATGTACCTGACGCTGCGTTCGGCGGTGGAGGAGGCGGGGGATGCCCCTGCGCCGGCGGCTGTCGACTCGGTGCTGGCGGCGGCGGCCCACGGGTCCCTGATGGGAGCGCGCGGCAACAGTGGCGTGATCCTGTCGCAGATCCTGCGCGGCTTCGCCCAGGGGGTGGCCCAGCGCCCGCGGGTCGACGCCGGCGGCGTGGCGCTGGCGCTCAACGAGGCCTCAGCGGTCGCCTATCGCGCGGTCATGAAGCCCACCGAGGGCACGATCCTGACCGTGATCCGCGACGCCGCGGCTGCAGCCAAATCGGCGGCAGCGGAGACCGATGACATCAGGGTCGTCCTGGACCGGGTGGTCACGGAAGCGCATGCGGCCGTCGGACGCACCATCGATCAGCTCCAGGTGCTTCGCGACGCCAACGTGGTCGACGCAGGGGGCTTCGGCCTCGCCGTGATCCTGGAAGGATTCGCTCGCGCGGTGGCCGCGTCGGCGGGCCCCGCATCGACGCCCCAGGTGATCAGCCGGCCCGGGGAGCCGGCCCTGCGACTCCCACCGAAGCCTGGAGACATGGCGGCCACCGGCTCGGCGGAACCTCGGCGCGGCGCGGCGGCAGTTGCCCCGCGCGACCAGGGATGGGGATACTGCACCGAGTTCCTCATCAACGGTCCGGACCTGGATGTCGAGGCGCTCCGCACCGAGCTCGGAGCGCTCGGCGAGTCCGCGCTGGTCGTGGGCGACCCAGCGCTCGTGCGCGTGCACATCCACACCGGTGACCCTGCCTCGGTCATCGCGGCGGCGTCGTCCCGCGGACGCATGAGCAAGCTGAAGGTGGAGGACATGTCCGCGCAGCACCATGAGGTGCTCGACCGGGCCGACGCCGTGGAGGCCGAAGCCGGTGCCGCGGACGTCGAAACCGCTGATACGCAGCCGCGGCCTAACGCGAAAGAACACCCGGCAGCCGCCTCCAAGGCGATCGGCATTGTCAGCGTCGCGCCCGGCGATGGGTTCCGCGAGATTCTCGAGAGCCTCGGGGCCGACAGCATCGTCAGCGGCGGCCAGACCATGAACCCTTCGATCGAGGATCTGCTCATTGGTGTACAGACCGCCAACGCGGAGCGGGTGATCCTCCTCCCCAACAACGGCAACGTGATCCTCACCGCCGAACAGGTGGACCCGCTCGCTGAGGGCTGCGAGGTCCGAGTCGTGCCGACGCGCAACCTGCCGCAGGGTATCAGCGCGTTGCTCGCCTTCGACCCCGAGGCGAGCATCGATGACAATTGCGAGCGAATGGTGGCCGCGATTGCGTCAGTGCGCGCCGTCGAGGTGACCCACGCGGTCCGCGACAGCAATGTCAACGGGCACGACATCAAGGTCGGCGACGTCATCGCGGTCGTCGACGACGAGATCACCCAGGTCGGGAACGATTATCTCGAGGTCATCGAGACCGTGCTCGCCGCCCAGACCCCCGCGCCCGAGCTGGTCACCGTGTACCGCGGCGAGGACGTGAGTGCCGACGACGCCGAGGCGCTGGTCGAAGCCCTGCACGGCACCCATCAGGGCACCGAATTCGAGCTGCACGACGGGGGTCAGGAGCACTATCCATACGTGCTCTCCCTCGAGTGATGTGATCCATCTCGTCACCGACAGCACAGCCGATATCTCCCCCTCTGACGCAAAGGCACTCGGCGTCAACGTCGTGCCACTCGTGGTGCGCTTCGGTGACGAGCAGTTCCGCGACGGCGTCGACATCGATCCCGATGCGTTCTACGCGAAGCTCGAGCACACCGGGGTGCACCCCAGGACATCACAGCCGTCACCCGAGGTGTTCGCCGCGCTGTTTCGCACACTGCTCAGCGATCCATCCGACCACATAGTCGGCCTGCACATCTCGTCGAAGCTCAGCGGCACGCTGCAGGCAGCACGCCTCGCAGCCCAGGAAGTCGATGCCGAACGAATACATCTCATCGACACCGAGAGTGTGAGCGGCGGCCTCCAGCTACTCGTCCGCGCTGCGCTCGACGACATCACGGCGGGGGATGACGCCGCGACTGTCGCCGCCAAGGCGGAACAGCGGCGCGCCCGTGTCAGCATCCTGGTGCTGCTCGACACCCTTGCCTACCTGCATCGCGGAGGGCGCATCGGTCGCGCCCAGTCCTTTGTCGGGGGCCTCCTCAACGTGAAGCCGTTGCTCGCGGTGCGCGACGGTGAGGTCGCGCCGATTGCGAGGCCACGGAGTCGCGCCAAGGGCATCGAGCTGATCGTCGACGGCGTGCGCGAATGCGCCCCGCTGCACAGTCTCGCGGCGTTTCACGCCGCAGCCCCGGCGGCGATGCAGGAACTACTGGGGCGTCTGGCCGGCGCCGCCCCCGGCGTGACCATGATCCAGGGCCGAATCGGCCCGGTTGTCGGCGCCTACAGCGGTCCCGGTGGCGTGGGAGTCGCCTGCCTCGCCAGCGGCTGAACGCGCGCGGTGTCACGATGGAGGGACCGTGACTCCGCAACTCGTCTCACTCGTCACTCCGGAACACGTCGCGCTCGAGCTCGAGCTGCCGCTGCACCGCATTGTCGGCATCGGTCCGCGTCAAGCGCAACGCCTGGAGAAGCTTGGACTCAGCACTGTCCGCGACCTGCTCTTTCACCTGCCCCGCCGCTACGAGGACACCCGCGAGACCGTGTCACTGCGCGCGCTCCAACCCGGCGCCGTCCAGACCGCGCGCGTGCGCATTCGCAACGTCAGCGCACGCCGGAGCCCGTACAAGAAGATGGTGCTCGTCGAGGCGACACTGGAGGACGACGGCGCGGTTGCGTCGGCGGTGTGGTTCAACCAGCCGTTCCTCACGCGCCAGCTCCAGCCGGGCATGGAATTGATGGTGAGCGGCAAGGTCGAGCAGTCGCGAACCGGCCTCACCTTTCGCAATCCCAGCTTTGAGCGCGCCGGCCGGGACCAGCACCACGTGGGCACGATTGCGCCGGTCTACCCGGAGACACAGGGCATCACGTCGCGCTTCCTGCGCAGCAAGATTGAACCACTGCTCGGCCTGGTGACCCAGGTGCCCGACCGCCTGCCGCCCTCGGTGCGCGAGGCCGAGGACCTCATGCCGATCGGCGAAGCCCTCTACCAAGTACACGTCCCTGACAGTCTCGAGGCGGCGCGGCGAGGCCGCGAACGCATCGCGTTCGAGGAATTGTTCCTGCTCCAGCTGGCGGCCGAGCGTGCCCGTCGCCGCCGCCTCGGCGGTGCCGGCGTGGTGATCCCGTATGACGTCGAGGTTGCCAGACGCTTCGCCGCATCACTTCCCTTCAAGCTCACCGACGGGCAGCGAGTCGCCGCACACGAGATCCTCACCGACCTCGCCGCCGTCGGACCCATGAACCGGCTGCTCCAGGGCGATGTCGGCAGCGGCAAGACCGTGGTTGCGGCGCTGGCGGCGCTGATGACCCACAACGCGGGCATGCAAACCGCGGTCATGGCTCCCACAGAAATCCTGGCGCGGCAGCACCACGCAACACTCGATCAGCTCCTGGCGCCGCACGGATTGCCACCGCGTCTGCTGGTTGGGAGCACGTCGGCTGCCGCGCGGCGCGAGATCCTTGCCGGTCTCGCGGCGGGCCACGATTCGCTGATCGTCGGCACCCACGCGCTCATCGAGGACGACGTGGTCGTCATCAACCTCGGACTTGCGGTCGTCGACGAGCAGCATCGTTTCGGCGTGGCGCAGCGACGGCGCCTTCGCCAGACGTCGGGCGCGATGCCCAACTACCTCGCGCTGACCGCGACCCCGATCCCGCGCTCGCTGTCGAACACGCTGTACGGCGATGTCGACCTGAGCGAGTTGCGCGAGATGCCGCCCGGCCGGCATCCGGTCGAGACGCGTGTCGTGCCTCCGCATGAGCGTAACGGCGCATACGAGTTCGTGCGCACCGAGGTCCACGCGGGCAGGCAAGCGTTCGTGATCTGCCCGCTCATCGAGGAGTCGGACAAGCTCGGGGCGCGCAGCGCGATCGCGGAGTACGAGCGACTCAGCACCACCGTGTTTCCCGATCTTCGCGTCGAGTTGCTTCACGGGCGGATGCCGGCCCGCGAGAAGGCGGATCGGATGGACCGCTTCGTCCGCGGAGACGCCGACGTCCTGGTCGCGACCAGCGTGGTCGAGGTCGGCGTCGATGTCCCCAACGCGACGATCATGCTCATCGAGGGTGCGGAGCGATTCGGCCTTGCACAGCTGCATCAGTTCCGCGGGCGGGTCGGCCGGGACCAGCATCAGTCGTACTGCCTGCTCTTCGAGGGCGGGATCGACGAGGAGGGGAGTCAGCGACTCGCTGCGGTCGCCGCCACCGACAGCGGTTTCGAGCTGGCCGAGCGCGACCTGCAGCTTCGCGGACCGGGGCAACTCGTCGGCCTGCGCCAGCACGGACTCCCCGAGATGCTTGCAGCCGATCTGCTCGACGTCGCCCTGGGGCGGCGATCCAAGGCGGCGGCGCTCGCCTGGCTCGACCGGGATGCCGATCTCTCGTCATGGCAGCCGTTGTCGGAGGCGCTGAACGGCTATCGCGCGGTCTTCGACATCGATTAGACGCGTGGCAGAGACGCGGATCACCGCCGGCGAGTGGCGGGGCCGGGTGGTGAGCACACCGCCGGGTCTCGAGGTGCGGCCCACACGGTCCCTGGTGCGCCAGTCGCTCTTCGACATTCTCGGGCAGCGCGTGGTCGGGGCGCGCGTGCTCGACCTCTACGCCGGCGCGGGCACGGTGGGCTTCGAAGCGCTGTCGCGCGGGGCTGCCGCAGTCACCTTTGTCGAGCGGCATCGTGGCGCGCTGGGGTTGATCGCGAAGACCGCCGAGCGTTTCGGTTGCCGCGACCGATGCACGATCGTCGGAGCAGACGTCCGCCGCTGGTTGCGCGGCGCGGTGGCAGAGACCTCCAGCGCGGACATCTGCTATGTGGATGCCCCGTACCAGGATCCCGAACTCGATGCCGTGCTCGAGTTGCTCGGTGCCGCCCCACCTCGCCTTGTCGTGTGCGAACATCACCGCGCTCGCGGGATCGCCGAGCGACTCGGGACACTCACCACGACCCGCGAAGCGCGTTACGGCCTGACCACCATCAGCTTCCTGCAGCGAGACGCTGCACCATCGGACGGATCAGCGTGAGCGAGCGCATCGCGGTGTACCCAGGCAGCTTCGACCCGGTGACCTTCGGACACCTCGACATCCTCGACCGCTCCGCGGCGATCTTCGACAGGGTGGTGGTCGGGGTGCTCGAGAACCCGGGCAAGACGCCGCTGTTCACCGCCGAGGAACGTGTCGAGCTCATCCACGCGTGCCTCGAGGAGCGGCCTCGGATCGAGGTCACCACGTTTCGCGGGCTCACCGTCGACTTCGCGGCAAGTGCGAGCGCAATCGCTATCGTTCGCGGTCTGCGGGTGATCAGCGACTTCGAGTCAGAGTTCCAGATGGCGCTGATGAATCGCAGGCTCAATCCCAACGTCAACACTGTGTTCCTGATGACGTCCTTCACCAATGTCTTCATCTCCTCATCCCTTATCAAGGAGGTGTGTCAGCTCGGCGGCGATGTCAGCGAGATGGCGCCGCCGGTGAGCGTGGAGGCGATGCGGCGCAGGTTCGCCGAGAATCGGGCAACGGCATGAGCGATCAACCCGTGGAGGTCGAGCCGACCGTCATCGACCTGGTGGATGAACTCGAGGAGCTGGTCAGCACCGGCCGACGCGTGCCGTTCACCGCGGGGGTCGTGGTCAACGAGGACGAGATGCTCGAGCTCATCGACCGCATCCGGCTGGGTCTGCCCGACGAGCTCAGCCAGGCCCGCCACCTGCTCGAGGACCAGCGGCGGGTGCGCGTCGAGGCCGAGCAGGAGGCCGAACGGGTCCTCACGCGCGCGGAGACCGAGGCTCAGCGGCTCATCGACGAGGCGACCGCGCGAGCCGGCGTGATGATCGGCGACCACGAAATCGCCGAGCAGGCGCGGGCTCACGCGGCGACGCTGCTCGCCGAGGCAGAGGAACGAGCCGCCAAAACGTGCGCCGATGCCGATGCCTACGCTCGCGACGTCATGGTTCGCCTCGAGGATCAGTTGATGCGTGCGGCCACCACGGTGCGCAAAGGCATCGAAGCACTCCCCGTCGAGGCCGGATCGCGACGCAAACGGCGCGAGCGCACATAGCAGATAGGAAGGTGGGCCGCGCCCAGGTGACCCACCGCTATACTGATCCGCAGCCATGGGCGGCGCCGCTGTGCGTGCGCGCCCTTCCCGGAGAAACCGAGCATGCCGCTTCCCAAGCAAAAAATCTCAAAGCGCCGCCGCGACTTCCGGCGCTCCCATCACGCGCTCACCCTGCCGACGCTATCGCCCTGTCCGCGCTGCCGCCAGCCGCGCATCCCGCACCGCGTCTGCCCGAACTGCGGCCACTATCGCGGCCGCGAAGTGGTCGTCACCGAGTAGCCAGCCGGTCCTGGTGACCAGCGTCGCACTCTGCTTTCCCGGACAGGGCAGTCAGGCCGCCGGGATGGCGGACGGGTTGGCTGATCAGCCCATCGCCGCGGAGATGCTCGCCGCAGCGACCGATGCCGGCCTCGACCTCGGTGCCGCCCTTGCCGGCGATGACGACAGCCTGCGAGCAACCGACATCGCGCAGCCGGCGCTGCTCCTCGTCGAATCGACGCTGCGCAGCGCGCTGCCGTCCGACCTCCACGTCATCGCCGTCGCCGGACACAGTGTCGGCGAATATGCAGCGGCGGTTGCTGCCGGCGCCCTGCACCCCGCAGACGCGATGCGTTTGGTGATCGAGCGGGGACGGTCGATGGCGGCGATGCACGACGGCACGATGTGCGCGTTGATCGGCATCGACCTCGATGCCGCATCGGCCGTTTGCGAAGCGGCACAGCGTGAGACCGGTGCGGTCGTCGTCGTTGCCAACCACAATGCGCCCGGTCAACTGGTGATCAGCGGGTCGCGCGTCGGAGTCGACGCTGCTGCGGCGCTGGCGCTCACACGAGGCGCACGGCGAGCGATTCCACTGAACGTCGGTGGTGCATTTCACTCGCCGTTGATGGCCAGGGCGGCCGCGCAGTTCGCCGGGGTACTGGACAGCGTGCCGATCGCCGACCCGGATCCACCGGTGGTGTGCAACGTCGACGCGCGTGCGGTGCATTCCGCTGCCGAGTTGCGCGACCAGCTCCGCAAACAGCTCACCGCGCCGGTGCGCTGGATCGAATGCGTGCAGCGGCTCGTGGATCTCGGTGCCGAGGCGCTCATCGAGGTGGGGCCCGGTAATGTCCTCAGCGGGCTCGCCCGGCGTATCGCCCCGGGGGTGCGCGCGGTCGCCGTGAACACCCCTGCCGCGGCCAGGGAACTCGATCTCGGAATGGTCGCGCGATGAGTGGCGCGCATCCTCTGGATGGGCGCCGCGCATTGGTGACCGGGGCCTCGAGGGGAATCGGTCGGGCGACCGCCATTGCCCTCGCGCGTGCCGGCGCCGCCGTGGCGGTCGGCTACTCCACCAACCGGGAGAGCGCCGAATCCATTGTGGCGGAACTCCGCGCCGACCACGGCGTTACAGCGGTTGCATTGGGTGCGGATCTCGCCGATTCGAGCGCTGCCGCCGGCATGGTGGATCAGAGCATCGAGGCACTCGGCGGTCTCGACATCGTGGTCAACAACGCCGGCATCGCCCGCGACAATCTCGCCATCCGACTCACCGACGATGATTGGGACGCGGTGATCGCGATCGACCTCACCGCCGCGTTTCACATCTGCCGGGCAGCGCTTCGACCCATGCTCCGTCAGCGTTTCGGCCGCATCGTCAATGTCTCGAGCGTCTCGGGGGTCATCGGCAACGCCGGTCAGAGCAACTACTCGGCGGCGAAAGCCGGGCTGATCGGGCTCACCAAGTCGCTGGCGCGCGAGGTCGCCAGCCGGGACATCACCGTCAACGCGGTCGCTCCGGGCTTCATCGAAACCGAGATGACCACCTCGCTCGACGACGCGGTTCGCGCGGCTGCGGTTGCCGCCATCCCCAAAGCGCGGATGGGAACCGCCGATGAAGTCGCCGCGGCGATCGCGTTCCTCGTCATGCCAGAGTCCGGGTACATCACCGGTCATGTGCTCCATGTCGACGGGGGCCTCGCGGCATGACCGACCCAGAGGGAGCGACGACCGGCGACCCGGACCGCGAGCGGGTCATCGACGGCGCCTCGGGTCCGTTCGCGTGGCGACCACCCACTCCTGACGCTATCGTTTCGCCCCAGACTGATGCGGCGCCTGCCGCAACCACACAAGGAAACCTTGATGCCAGACCTCACCTTCGACCGGTTCAAGGCGATCGTCGCCGATCAACTCGGCGTGGAAGCCGATCAGGTGACGCCGGAGGCGTCGTTCGTGGAGGACCTGAACGCGGACTCGCTCGACCTGGTCGAGCTGATAATGGCGTTCGAGGAGGAGTACCAGATGGAGATCTCCGACGAGGACGCGGAGAAGATCGGGACGGTGGGACAGGCCTGGGAGTACATCCAGGAGAAGGTGGGGGCAGCGTCCTAGCCACACCCGCCGAGCCCGCGCCGGCGGTCCCGGCGCGACCCAAAGCTCCGACCCCGCTCGGCGAGCCCGAGCTGGAGCGACTGCGCGACCTCCAGAAGCGGATCGGGATCCAGTTCCGTAAGCAGGAGTTGCTCCGCGAGGCGATGACCCACGCCTCGTGGAACAACGAGCACGGCGAGCCGGCGGGCCCCGGGCACGACAACGAGCGCCTCGAGTACCTCGGCGACGCGGTGCTCGAATTGGTCGTCGGCGAGTACCTCTTCCGGCGCTTCCCGACCTACGACGAGGGGCAGCTCACCCAGCTTCGAGCGGCCCTCGTCAACACCACGTCTCTGGCCCGGCTCGGTGAACGCCTCGAGCTCGGGGAGACCCTGCTCATGGGACGCGGGGCCGTCAAGACCGGCGCTCGTAAGCTCCCCTCGCTGCTCGCCAACGCCTTCGAGGCGATGATCGGCGCGATCTTCCTCGACCAGGGGTACCGCGCCGCAACCCGGGTCTTCCTCCAGAACATCGGCGACCTGGCCGAGTGGAGCGACGAGAACTTCAAGGGTCAGCTCCAGCAGGTGTCCCAGGATCGGACCGGGGACACGCCCCACTACCGGGTCGTCGCCACCGGGGGACCCGGGCACAAGCGCGAATACACCGCTGAGGTCCTGCTCGGCGAACGCGTGGGGGGCAGCGGGCGCGGGCCGACCAAGCAGGCGGCGGAACAGGCAGCCGCGCGCGACGCGCTTGACCGGCTCACCCGCGTGGGCAGGGGCGGCGCCGCCGCCGCGGCCGGGGCCGCTCGCGACGCGGCCAAGACGGTGGCATCGGAGCCGGCACGGGTGCGCCGCCGGGTGGCGGAGGTGGCTGCGGATCGCGGCGCTACACCGCGGCGGCGGCGCGGCCGGGGCGGTGGTGCCCGTCACGCCGAGGCCACAGCAGCCGCCACTGACGCCGATCGTCCACGCCGGAGCTTGCTCTCAGCGCTGCGTCACGCGGCAGAGACCCTGGTTGGACGCCAGCCGGTGGCGCCACCGCCGGCGGCCGCCGAGGCGCCGGCACCCAAGCGGCGCCGCGGTCGTCGCGGCGGCCGCGGGCGCGGCGGTGGGGGCACGCCACCGGTCGAGCAGTGAACACCAGATCTTGGGGCAGATGCACTTCGGGGACCCAAGATGTTGACGCTGAGCGCTCAACGCGTGGACAATCGGCCCGATGAGGCTCCGGCGGATCACCGTGTCCGGGTTCAAGACCTTCGCCGCACACAGCGAGGTGATCTTCGACCGCGGCATCACCGCGATCGTCGGACCGAACGGCAGCGGCAAGAGCAACCTGGTCGACGCGCTCCGCTGGGCGCTGGGCGAGACCAACGCCCGCGAGTTGCGTGGTCAGCGTATGGACGAGGTCATCTATGCCGGCGGCGGGCGTCGCCAGCGGATGAGCCTCGCCCAGGTGGAGCTGGTCATGGACAACGAGGACGGCTCGCTGCCCTCCGAGGATCCGGAGGTCTCGGTGAGCCGCCGGGTATCACGCGGCGACCGCGACACCGAGTTCAGGATCAACGGCGAGCACGCCCGGCTGCGCGACCTCGAGCGTCTGCTCGGCGGGACCGGTCTCACCCAGAACGGCTATGCGGTGGTCGTCCAGAACGACATCGACGGGATCATCGAGGCCACCCCGGCGCAGCGCCGCACGCTGGTCGAGCAGGCCGCGGGAGTGCGGGCGCTGCGCGCCGCCTGTGAGGACGCCGCTCATCGGCTCGATGGCGCCGATGTCGTAGTACGCAGGCTCACCGATCTGCTCGACGACGCAAGCCCGCGTCTGATCGAGCTCAGCGAGCAATCCGTCGCCGCGCTCGAGCTGCGCACCATGACGCTCCGCCTCACCGAGTTGCGCGGCAGCCTTGCCCATGAGGAATGGCGCGCCGCGCGGGCAAGCCTCAAGCTGGCACGCCGGCGCCTCGACCAGGCGGTCGCACGCTGCGAGGCCGCAACTGCTGCCGACGACGCCTTTGCGCACCGCTCGGAATCGGCACGCGCCCGGCTGGATGCGGCGCGGGCGGCTCGGGATGTCGCGGCCCGTGGCCTCGAGGCCGCTCGCATCCAGGTCGAACGCGGCGTGGGCAATCAGCGCCGTTATGCCGACCGGCTTCGTGCCGCGGTCTCGCAGCGCTGCCTTGCCGTCGCCGACCTGGCGACGGTCGCTCCCGAGGTCGAACTCGCCGCCGGCGCCCTGGCTGCGCTCGAAGCAGGGACTGGCGAGGAGGGCTGGAGCGTCCTCGAGGTCGAGGCCGGCCGGCTCCGTCGCGCCGCACACGAGGCCGCGGCCGAGGCCGAGATTGCCGAGGAGCGGCTCGGCGAGGCGGCCTTCGAG
>Ga0209219_1000078_pt1 | contig 12257 bp, 10 predicted proteins | sample BlaSpr_A8_OM1_M1_FD_187973 | JGI IMG/M metagenome (GOLD analysis project Ga0209219, IMG submission 187973) | Forest soil microbial communities from Thunder Bay, Ontario, Canada - Black Spruce, Ontario site 2_A8_OM1_M1 (SPAdes) (version 2) | ecosystem: Environmental > Terrestrial > Soil > Boreal... | reverse complement strand
GGCTTGCGAAGCGACGTCGGTAAAAGTTCCGTCGCGGTTGTTGCGGTAGAGGTTCTTCCGCCCGAAGTCGTTCACTACATAAAGATCGGGCCAGCCGTCGCGGTTGTAGTCGTTCCAACCGCAGCAAAAACTGTAGCGGGTGTTGTTTTTGTTGAGGCCTGTCTGCGCAGTGACATCGAGGAAGGTCCCGTCCCGATTATTGCGCATCATGAAGTTAGGAGGACCGTTCTCGGCATCATGGTAAGGGGAGGGATAGTTGTACTGGTCCGTACCCTGGTAATAGAGATAGAGGCAGAAGTAGATGTCCAGCCAGCCGTCGCAATCGTAGTCGGCCACGGCAGCCCCGGTGAAGGTCCCCTGCGGAGGGGTGGCGAAGTGAAATGCGTCGGGCTTGGGGCGGAACTTGCCACCACCTTCATTTAGAAAAAGCAGAGGACCGTTCGTGCGCACGACGATCACATCCTGCCGGCCGTCATTGTCGATATCCGCGAAAAGTGCGCACGCAGTATTCTCCAGGACCCCGAGTCCGGATGCCTCCGTGATGTCCTCGAATGTCCCGTCTCCCCGGTTTCGGTAGAGCCGGTTGGGAAGGCCGGCTGGCTGGCACACATAGAGATCGTCGAATCCATCATCGTCGATGTCGCCGACCGAAACTCCATTGTGCCCATAAACGTCAACGCCGCACGCGCCGTCGAGAACCGTCCGCCAGTAGTCCGCTCCCCGGAGCAACTGGGAAGAGTAAGACGGATTAGTGCTGAATGCAGCCGTCGTGATGTCCACGAAAACGGGTCCTGCGGAGCGGGTTTGTGTCTCATCCAGCGCCTGCCAACTTCGCAGGCGGAATTCACTCGCGGGAAAAGCCGATGTTGACGTCGACGCTTCCCATTCGAGTTCCCAATTCCCAACGCGCTGCTCGCGGTAGAAAGTGTGCCCCGAGCCCACCAAGTCGTATCGGACACTAGTCTTCAGCCGGTTGGGCGCACGAGGGGCCGAAGGGGTCAGAAGGGCCGCGCCAATACTTGCGACGTCAATGGCGGTTACTTCGAGTTCAGCGGTCACAATCTTTGAAAATGGACTCAGGGCGGATCGCAGTTCCTGAAGAAAGGCTTCCTTTCCCAGCGCAATCTGCGGTGTGAACTTGTTTTTACGGATCTCAAGTGACGGGCCAGAACGCAGCAGCCGCGATTCGATTGGCCGGAGCGACGACGCCGAGAAATCCGAAGCGAGAGCCTTTTCAAACTCCTGTACGTCCTGCGGTGATCGCAACAGGCCAGAGCTCCATTTCGCCAGGATTGCGGCGATCTGGTCGTGATATTTTTCGGTGACGAAATTGTCGAGACCGGCCTGCGTCTTGAGAAGCGTCGAGTCGAGTGGCGTCTGGGCTCGATAGTGAGGGTGTAAGTGGAAGTCACCGTCGGATGAGACCGTGTTTCGAGAATGGGGAGTCGAAAGCGAAGGAAAAGCGAGACCACGCAGGCCTGTGAATACTAGCGCCCCGGAAGCTCCCTGACAACAGCGGACGACAAAGTCACGCCGACTGGGATCGACTGGATCAAGTTCGCGGGGGCGAAGATCGACCAAATTCAGCGTCTTCTTTGCCCGACTCAGACCAATGCCCCCCAGATATCTACGTGTAGAGCTGAAATCTAGCAGTCACACTGGAGCCGGTCAAGGTTGGCGGACCGGTGGCGCATCCGGAGTGATTCGGCCATGTGATAGGCTTACGGGTCTCAACCGTCAACCCTTGTACTCCGGAGACTCTGCCGTTGAGCGTTCCTCGCATTACGGTCGTGGGCAGTTACGCAGCCGGCCTGACCATGAAAGTTCAATGCCTCCCGAGCGCCGGCGAGACGCTCTTGGGAACTGGTTATCGCGTGGACTATGGCGGGAAGGGCTCCAATCAGGCCGTGGGCTGTGCAAGGCTCGGCGCCAAAGTCAGTTTCGTCGCCAAAATCGGAAAGGATGCTTTCGGCGAAATGGCGCTGGGGCTTTATCGCGACGAGGGTATTGATGTTTCCCACGTCACACAAACTGCCAATGCCCCCACCGGTGTGGGATTCATTATCGTCGAGGCTGCTAACGGTCACAATTGCATCACGATTGATCCGGGGGCAAATGAGCTCTTGACCGCCGCCGACATTTCTCAATGCGATGCAGTATTCAATTCACCTCAGGTGGTGCTCACCCAGCTTGAAATTCCCGTCGTAGCGGCCGAAGCGGCCTTGTTGCGCGGACGCGGGTGTGGCGCGATGACGATTCTGAACCCGGCACCTGTGCGGCCTTTACCTTCCTCCGTCTTGCAGATGGTAGACGTTCTCACCCCCAATGAAGTTGAAGCCAGAGTGCTCACCGGTCGAAGTCCGGCCGCGCCCAGCGAGCCGGAAGCCGTTGCCCGCGAATTGATTCGGACCGGCATAAAACAGGTGGTCATGACGCTGGGCGAGAAGGGTGCGCTGATCGTAGGCGCGTCCTCCTCAACTCACATCCCTGCCGTGCGAGTATCGGCGCTGGACACCACCGGCGCAGGCGATGCCTTCAATGCCGGTCTGGCCGTGGCACTCGCTAGCGGCGCGAATCTCGAAGCCGCTGTGCAGTTCGCCGTAGCCACTGGCGCGCTGGCAGTTACAAAGGAAGGCGTCATTCCTTCTTTGCCACACCGCGATAAAGTCCTGCTGTTTTACCAGCAACACGGGCTGACGCCTCCGAATTGGCTTTTGGCGGATCCGGCGGGCACGAGTTAGATTCCCAGCGCAGGTTCCTCAGCATGGACCGTTGAGCAACTCTTGCTTGACGAACTGTGGAGGGCCGATTCCCATATACTGCGCAAGAGGAGCTGCACCATGAGAATGACCAGGGGGTTATTGCTGGCTTTGATGTACGCGCCGTCCTTGCTCGTTTCAGCGCAAAACGATACAAATTCTGGCGTTCAATCGAAAGTCATTGCCTTGGAGAAAGCCTGGAACCAAGCGTACAAGCTGGGAGACACGCGAGCATTGGAGGAAATCCTCGACGAACGGATTGTGCTGATTAACGATGACGGCTCCATTCAGACCAAAGCAGAATTTCTCGCCAGCGTGCATCCAGCGAAGTCCCAGGAGCAGCAGGTCGCGCCCGAATCGATCAACGTGCGTGTGTTCGGAAACACTGCCATCGCGACCGGAGTATTTCGAGCCAAGGGAGTCGAAGTTGGAAAGCCCTACGTGCGGCGGGAGCGCTTTGTCGATACCTGGGTTAATAAAGGTGGCAAATGGTTGTGCGTTGCTACGAATGCAACCCCCGTCCTCCACTGAACCATGACTGGCCTCGTTCATTTCGATCTGCTGGTGGGGTTTTTTCCTCGCCCATCGTAGAATTGTGAGAGCCAAGCTCGATTCAGGCCGGTGCGCTTCACATCTGGGTGCGCAAAGACAACCATGTCACAGGCTTCCGAGTATTTGTTGAGCCCGCAGCCTCGGGCACGCTGGATGCGGGTTGATACGGCACAACTTCTCAAACGTTTTTTCTTTTGCGAGCGTGCGCTGCTGGTGACCCAGGCGGCGTGGATCCCCGCAATCGCACCTCTCGAAATCAAAACGGGTCTGGCTCGTTTTGTCTGGCAAAACGCAGAAACGGCGCACGCCTTGCGGAATCGCGTGTTCGAGCTTCGTTTCCCGAGCCGTCTGTTGGATGAGGAAGGAGCAGATCATGCGCTGATTGACCTTTTCAGTGGGGTTAAGAACTCACCTTCGGTTCCGGCATTCCTGCTAAGCGTAGGCAAGGTCCTTCTGCCGGCGCTTCGCGATTCTTACCGGGCATATCTCCATGATTCGGATTCAATAGCGGATGGTCCCACTCACCGGTTTCTTTCTTTGGCGCTTGCTGAAAAGGTGGAGCAGATCAGCGCTTTCGAGTCATGGGCGGAGTTCGCGCTCTCTCGAAATCCCGAGTTGCGCGAATACGCGCTCGCCTGGACGCACGCGGTTGCGGATCGGCTTTCCCACCTGGGCGGCGTGGGAGTGGGGCCATGCCCCTCGTCGGCTGGCGAGCACGCCTTAGCGGGGTCAAAGAGCTACGCCATTCCCCACCGGCCATCCAGAGACCCGCGTTTCTGGCCTTGCCGCTTCTACTGGCCGGACGTAGTCGATCCCACCTATCCCTACGGCGAAGGAATGCAACTGCAACTGCGCTCGGCCATCAGCCACCTCAATGAGGTTTGGGCGATCGAGGCTGGCGGCGTGATTTTGAGTGCCTTCGCCGATATTCTCCCGTGGGAGTGGATTCACAATTCTGCTCGCTGGACCTATGACGAATCGCGCCACTGCCGGATGGGCTATGAGCGCCTAATGGCTTGGGGACTTAAGCCGGCCGAGATCCCTCTGGGTACTTACATCTATGAGAGCGCATCGAGCGAAGAACCGATCTACCTCCTGGGGATGCTCTACTTTTTTGAAACCAAAAACATCCGGCACAAACCGGCCCGCGCGCAACTCTTCCACGCCTACGGCGACGCCTTAAGCGAGCACGATATGGACTTCGATTGGGCGGACGAAACCATTCACGCCGGGTACGGTAAACATTGGCTTAAAGAGCTGTTCGCTCTTCGGGGTCAGGACTCGGCGGCTTACGATCAGGTCCGCGTTCGCTGTGAGAAATTGGTGACCGATTACGTGCGCAGCGCAACGGCACAAGAAGTGACCGACCTCAAGCAAGTGGCGGGTGCTCTTATCACCAAAGCGGCGGATCGGTTGTGATATGAACCAGACTTCGGAGCGCCTGCCAGCAAGTCGTCGGGAGATCGGGCGACGAATTGTGGTGTTGACTGCCACGCTGGCACTGTTGTTCCCAGGGCTGGGCAGGACCGCGCCTGCGGCCGCATCTCAGGAAGGCCCCGGCGCGAACGCAACCACCAAGGAAACGCCGGAAACCCACCTAGGCAAGGGTTATGACGCCTTGAAGCTGGATAGATATGACGTGGCCGTCAGCGAATTTCGCGCTGCCCTGGAGATCGACCCCAAGCTGGTTCTGCGGGCGCGATTCCCTTTGGCCGTTGCGCTTTTCGAACAACATAAATCAGATGAAGCGCGCCGGGAGTTTGAAATCGTGCAGCGTGAAGTGGGAGAGCATCCCAACGTCTTGTATTACTTGGGCAGGTTAGATTTGGAAAACCGCGCTTTTGAAGGGGCTATTAGGAATTTGAACCAGGCGGTCGTCAAGCCGCCCTTTCCCGACACCGCTTACTATCTTGGGTTTGCTTACTTCAAACAGGGGGATCTGACCGCCGCTGAGAAGTGGCTGAAGGAGGCTGCCCAGCTCAATCCGCGAGATGCTCGCATCCCGTATCAGCTGGGCCTTGTGTATCGCAAACAAGGGCACGAAGAGGAAGCGAAGAGGGTCTTAGAGCTTTCCGAGGAGCTTCGCCGACGCGACGACAACGAAAGCAGGCTGAGAGTTGAATGCGGGCAAAAGCTGGATCGGGGTCTTCGTGAGGAGGCGCGCACGATTTGCGAACAGTTGTATGATCCCGACAACGCCGAAAAGTTGACGGCGCTGGGGACGATCTATGGCCAGCATGGTGACTTGGAAGCAGCGCTGAAGCCCTTGCGTCGGGCCGCGGAGTTGGCCCCGGAATCGCCCCAAATGAAATACAATCTCGCACTGACCTACTACCAGCTCAACCGGTTCGAAGAAGCGCGCAGGCCCTTGGCCAATACCATCCAACGATGGCCTGACTTATTTCAACTGAACGCCCTTTACGGAGCCGTCCTGTCGAAGCTAGGTGAGGACCTTGCCGCGTATCAGGCGCTCCGCCACGCACACCAACTCAACCCGCAGGAGTCGAGTACGGTGGACCTGCTCTACATCGCCACCCTCGGGCTGGCGCGGAAGAGCCAGGCAGCCCGTCAATATTCCGATTCCCTTCGTTATTTCGTGGAAGCCGAAAAGCTACACCCTCAAGATCCAGAGCCTCACGGGCGTATGGCCGAAATCTATACCCTTACCGGTCGTCCTGCTGAAGCAATGGCAGAAAAGAGGAAAGCTGACCGACTGCTAAAGGGCATCGGCAAAGTCCAATAAATTGAAGTCCACACCGGATTGAAAGTGGTTACAACAGCATCCCTGCAATCGAAGCTGACATCAGGTTTGCCATTGTGCCAGCCAGCATGGCGCGAATGCCGAGCCGGGCGAGTTCGCCTTTCTTGTTTGGCGCCAAGGCGCCAATGCCACCGATCTGGATTCCGATCGAGCTCAGGTTAGCAAATCCACAAAGTGCGAACGTTGCGATTGTGAATGACCGCGGATCGAGCACCGCCCGTTGTGGACCCAACATCGAAAATGCCACTAGTTCGTTCAGCACCATGCGTGTGCCGAGCAGGTTGCCCACAATCGGACAGTCGTGCCATGGAATACCGATGACCCATGCCACCGGTGCGAACAAGACTCCAAAAATCTTCTCCAAGCTTTCAGGAAACCAGAAGATGCCATGGCCACCCAGCCAGTTGTGGATTCCGCCCATGATGCCATTGGTGAGCGCAATCAGGGCGAGAAAAGAAATCAGCATCGCGGCGATGTTCAGCGCCAAGTGCAAGCCGTCGGTTGTGCCACGCGCGACGGCGCCGAGGAGATTCTCTTCTTTCTCTGTTCTTTCTTCCTCTTCGTTCATGACGACGCGCCCGGCGGTTCTCGGCTGCTCGGTCTCGGGAACAAGCATCTTCGCCATCAGCAGAGTGCCCGGCGCAGTCATAATCACCGCGCTAAGCAGATGTTTGGGCTCGATACCAAACGCGATATAGGCAGCCATGATTCCGCCCGAGACATGCGCCATGCCGCTGGTCATAACGGTCATAAGTTCGGAACGGGTCAGATCCGGCAGGAATGGCCGAATGGTCAGCGGAGCTTCCGTCTGGCCCATAAAGATGCTGGCGGCGACATTGAGCGATTCAGCGCCGCTGGCACCCATGACGCGTGTCATCACCCAGGCCGCGATCTTGATGATGAACTGCATAATCCCGTAGTGGTAGAGCACCGCAAAGAATGCGGCGATAAAAATGATCGTCGGGAGCACCTGAAACGCGAAATAAAATCCCAGGTGCGAACCCTGTTTGCCCAGTTCGCCAAACACGAACTGCGATCCGGCAAAGGCGTAACTTAGGAGACGGTTCACCACGTCGCCGGCTTTCTGGAAGGCCTGACGCCCCGCATCGATCCGCAACACGAATACGGCGAACACGAATTGCAATCCCAGACCCCAGGCAACCGTTTTCAAGCGTATGGCATGACGGTTGGTGGAGAAGGCATAGGCTAGTCCTAGCATAGTCACCAGCCCGAGAATTCCTGTGAAGCGTCCCATTCAGTTTTTTTCTCCAGGCTTCGCGATCACGCGATGGATGAGCGGCCGTTTCTCTGCTGACGGGCTATCGGCAATCCGGTAGCTCTCTTGCAAAAGTTGCTCCGCGCGCGCCGCGCGGGCCTCGGAATTATAGTGGATGGTGGCCAACACCTCTCCTGCCGCAACCCGATCACCGACCTTCTTGTGCAGAACGATTCCCACGGCCGGGTCCACGGAGTCTTCTTTGCGCTCGCGTCCCCCGCCCAGAATGACACAAGCCGTGCCGAACTGCTCGCACTGCAGCGATGTTAGATATCCTCCTCGCGCACTGGGCACCTTCATAGTGTGTTGCGCCTGAGGCAGCCGCGTTGGATCATCCAGAGTTCGCAGATCGCCTCCCTGCATCTCCACCATCTGACCGAATTTCTCCAGCGCCTTGCCCGAAGAAAGTAATTCTGCTGCCCGTTTTTTTCCGGCCGCGGCGGTCGTCGAAACATTACCCAAATACAGCATCCATCCAGCGAGTTCCAAGCACAATTGTTGTAAATCTTCTGGTCCGCCGCCGCGCAGAACTTCAATAACCTCGACAACCTCTAGCGCATTGCCAATCATATTGCCAAGGGGCTGATCCATATCCGTGATGAGGGCGACCATCTTCTTGTCCATACGTTCCCCGGTTTCGACCATGAGATCCGCGAGGAACGCGGCATCCTCTTCTTTCTTCATGAAAGCGCCAGAGCCAGTCTTTACGTCAAGCACCAGCGCGTCGACACCCTCGGCTAGCTTCTTGCTCATGATAGAAGCGCAAATCAGGTAGGGACTCTCCACGGTGCTGGTGACATCGCGCAGGGCATAAAGTTTGCGATCGGCGGGGGCGATTTCAGCCGTCTGCCCGATCATGGCGCATCCGCAAGCTTCGAGCACCTGACGGAAACGTTCCACCGAAAGATTTACATTGAAGCCGGGAATGGCTTCGAGCTTGTCCAGCGTACCTCCGGTATGTCCAAGACCGCGACCGCTGATCATGGGAACGACGAGGCCCGCAGCGGCCGCCAAAGGCGCCAATATCAAAGAGGTTTTGTCGCCAACGCCGCCTGTCGAGTGCTTGTCCACCTTTCTTGCGGGAAGAGAAGAAAGATCCAGCACTTCGCCCGAGCGCAGCATAGAATCCGTCAGCGCGGCCGTTTCGGCGCGTGTCATGCCACGCAAGACAACTGCCATCAGCCAGGCCGCGACCTGATAATCAGGAATCTCGGCGCGAGTATAAGCTGCCACAAAAAACTCAATCTCGGCTGCTGACAACTCGCCGTTATCCCGCTTCTTACGGATCAGGTCAACGGCACGGTACGATGTCGGAGGAGAATTCGGCGGCTGGCTCACTGTAAGCGGAATCCTTCCGGAAGAAGGTCCGTAATGTGGGCCTGCTTCGGACCATTTTTGCCTTGAAAAAAGACCATGGCGTCCGGCCCGAACTCGTAGATCACCTGACGGCACGCGCCGCACGGCGAGCACGGAACTCCGTGGTCATTGGTCACAGCTACCGCGCGAAGTTCAATCTTGGGTCCAAGTTGCGCGATAGCCGCAAAAATCGCCGTGCGCTCGGCGCAGTTCGTCATGCCGTAGGAGGCGTTCTCCACGTTACATCCGACGAAGATCTCGCCTGACGCCGTAAGAATTGCCGCCCCGACCCGGAATTTCGAGTAAGGCGCATAGGCGTTCTTCATGGCTTTGCGCGCGGATCGCAACAACCCTTCTCGCATGGCGGCTGGAACAGTTTGTTTCTGCATAAGCCAAAAAAGATCGGACGTGAATGGACAAATCGTGCGCCATTGTAAACCCTTGCCACTGCCGGTGGCGCTTTTTGTAAGAAGTATTTGAGAGAGGCTACGCGAGTCGTCAGCCGGCACGCCCATTTTGCAAGATTCAACCTCTATGGCCGAAAGGGCTCCCTATCATGGGATCAAACATCGGCATTAAAGCCTCCGGCGATCTTCGCTCGGCACAAGACGCCCTGGCCATGATTGCCGCCGGGGCCAGGTGGGTACGAGCAGCGGTGTCGTCATCGTCCGCGAACTGCGGCAAGCGGGCTAGGATTGTTCTTGGAGCGCCTCATTCGCGGCTCGAACAGATTCCTGCAGGCGGGCGACGTTCGTGAATAGAGTGCGCAGCTTTTCTCCGTCTAACTTTCCACCCGCGCGCACACCCGTGCAGATGTCGAGTCCGAAAGCGCCGACTTCATCAACCGCCTGACCGACGTTCTCGGGATTCAGGCCGCCCGCGAGAAAAAGTGGAACGCCGATTAGCTCGCGAATCTGCCGACTCAAAGCCCAGTTGTGTTTGCGTCCGGTTCCGCCAAGCTCTTTCTTGGTAAGCTTCGGATTCCCAGAATCGACCAGAATGGCGTCAACGTACGGCGCGACTTCAGCCGCCTCTTCCACAGATTCCGCACCAGTCACATGAACAACCTGAACAATCGAAATTCCAGGAAGTGCCCGGCGCAGGTCCGCGTGGGAGCCTCGCACCAGACGATCCACGATTTGGACCGTGTTCGTTCCGCAACGTCGCTGCTGCGCAATAATGGCTTCGGTATCTTGCAGAGAGGTCAGAAGAAACGACCCAATCGGCGGCGGCACGCGGGCTGCGATGTTCGCGATTTGTTCCTCCGAAATCACTCCCGGGCCGCTGGGCATGGCGGAGACCAGTCCCACCGCAGAGGCTCCGCATTGAATTGCAAGCATGGCTTCATCCACGGTTGAAATACAGCAAATCTTAATTCGTGGTCTCAGGGTCGTTTGCACACTCAACATTATGCGACGAACGGCCTGTGCGAGCCAGCTGGATGACGATTGCTTTTGTCCAGGCCTGGGTCTAGCATAGTTCGGTCATTCACGTCGTCACAGGTTTGCACACCAAGCAACTTTCCCCTGATTCAAGGAGGACCGTATGGGCATCGCAATTTCCCCGTTTCAAATAGATCCGCGGGTCGCGGATTACATCGAGAAACCCCGAAAAATGTTGATCAACGGCAAGTGGGTAAATGCCGCTTCCGGCAAGACTTTTCCTAGCTACAACCCTGCGACAGGAGAAGTTCTGGCACAAGTGGCAGAAGCCGATCGCGAAGACATTAATCAGGCTGTCAAGGCCGCGCGCAAGGCCTTCGACCAGGGCCCGTGGCGTCGCATGACTGCGTCCGAACGCGGACGGCTGGTTTGGAAACTGGCGGATCTGCTGGACAAAAATATCGAGGAGTTTGCCTACCTCGAGTCGCTCGACAATGGCAAGCCTCTCACTATCGCGAAGGCCGCAGATGTTCCCTTGGCTGTCGATTTGTTTCGCTACATGGCGGGGTGGGCGACCAAAATCGAGGGCAACACCATTCCGATTTCGGTTCCTTATACGCCGGGCGCCAGGTATTTGGCCTATACGCTAAAGGAACCCGTCGGGGTAGTCGGACAAATTATTCCCTGGAATTTCCCCCTGCTTATGGCGGCTTGGAAACTGGGCCCGGCGCTGGCAACGGGGTGCACCGTCGTGCTCAAGCCGGCAGAGCAAACACCGCTTTCCGCCTTGCGTCTCGGCGAACTGATCATGGAGGCTGGGTTTCCCGCCGGTGTGGTGAACATTGTTCCGGGCTATGGCGAGACCGCGGGGGCGGCGCTGGCCGCTCATCCCGACGTGGACAAGATCGCTTTCACCGGTTCGACCGAAGTCGGCAAGTTAATTGTCCATGCGGCTACTGGAAACCTGAAGAAAGTTTCGCTGGAACTGGGCGGCAAGTCCCCGAACGTGGTGTTCAAGGATGCCGATCTGGACGCCGCGATTCCCGGTTCCGCAAGCGCAATTTTCTTCAATCATGGCCAGTGCTGCTGCGCCGGATCGCGTCTCTACGTCGAAAAGCCGATTTTCGACCGGGTCGTCGAAGGTGTGGCCGAACACGCCAAGAAAATCAAAGTAGGCTCCGGCCTTGATCCGGAAACGCAGATGGGGCCCCTGGTTTCAGAAGAGCAATTGAACCGCGTGTGCAGCTATCTGGAGTCCGGATTCTCCCAGGGCGCTACCGCTTTGAGCGGCGGCCACAAGGCGGCGGATAAGGGGTACTTTGTCGAACCGACCGTGCTCGTGAACACCCGCGAAGACATGAAGGTTGTCCAGGAGGAAATCTTCGGGCCGGTCGTGACCGCCATGTCTTTTGAGGACCCGGAGGAGATTGTCCTTCGTTCGAACGACAGCGACTACGGTTTGGCCGCTGCCGTTTGGACGCGCGACATCAGCAAGGCCCATCGTATGGCCGAACATCTCCGGGCTGGCACGGTCTGGATTAACTGTTACAACATCTTCGACGCAGCTCTGCCGTTTGGAGGATACAAACAGTCCGGATGGGGCCGCGAGATGGGGCACGACGCCCTGCAGCTCTACACTCAAACTAAGGCAGTCTGCACCAAGTTGGCGTAGGGATCCTGAAATCCAGCAAGAGGACGGCGGGTCTCGTCTGTCGTCCTCTGATTTTCATTCTTCGTGATCGTTCGCCCCGAAAGACCTACTTCTCCATCAGAAGGACCTTGTCCGTATTATCAACTTCGGTCAATTTCACCTCAATCACTTCGTTTACGGTGGTCTGCACGTGGCGTCCCACGAAGCTGGCCTCGACGGGGAGCTCGCGATGGCCGCGATCAATGAGCACACACAATTGAACCTTTCGCGGCCTGCCTTGGGAGAAAAGAGCATCCATTGCTGCTCTCGTCGTACGGCCGGTAAATAGAACATCATCTACCAGAACAATGTTCTTGTCTTCGATCGAAAAACCAATCTCTTTTTCCAGCACCACGGGCTTCGGGCCCAGGGTCGAGAGGTCATCGCGATAGAAGGTAATATCCAGCGTGCCCACAGGAACCCTCGCGTTCTCAATGCGTGCGACAATCTTGCCAAGCCGCTCAGCTATCGGCACGCCGCG
>Ga0209219_1000076_pt1 | contig 12617 bp, 8 predicted proteins | sample BlaSpr_A8_OM1_M1_FD_187973 | JGI IMG/M metagenome (GOLD analysis project Ga0209219, IMG submission 187973) | Forest soil microbial communities from Thunder Bay, Ontario, Canada - Black Spruce, Ontario site 2_A8_OM1_M1 (SPAdes) (version 2) | ecosystem: Environmental > Terrestrial > Soil > Boreal... | reverse complement strand
GTGCGCAGCCCCCGATGAGAAGCAGCATGACCCCACCAAGAAAGGCGGCGCTCGCTGTGGGCGTGTGCCGCGGGGAGCGGCTCGACGGCAGCTGCGACGGCCCGTATGACGGTGTTTGGCCGTGGAGCTTTTTCGCCATGTGAAGCCTCCCGTCGCTGCGGATCGAGCCTGCCCGTCGTCGGCGAGGCCCCGCAATGTTGTGGCGCCCCACCCATAGGCAGCAACTTCGGCGTCCGGGTTCCCGTCCTTCCCCGGCACGCGGACGGGTTGGCCCGAAATCGCGTCATTCGGAGCCGACGTCGAACCGTGCACCCGGCGGCCCGACGCGCAATTCGCGGGAAGTGCGCCAACTCCCTTCAAATCCGGCCGGATTTTAGCTATAATGCCGATGGTGGTAAAGATAAGAAATGGGCTCGACAGCCCATTTTTTTTTGCTTTTCAGGTTTTGGAGTTTGACGCACAAAGCGTGAATCTGGGCGAGATACTGGAGTTTACCGTGCCTCCTTTGGGCTATGAGCTGGTCGATTGGGACCAGTCGCCAAGGAGCGGACTGGTGCGCGTCTTCATCGACAAGCCGCAAGGGGTCGATGTCGAGGATTGCGCCAGGGTTTCGACTCACCTCACGCACTTGTTCGCGGTCGAGAATATTCTTTACGAACGCTTGGAAGTCTCCTCCCCCGGCCTCGACCGTGCGCTCAAGAAAGCAGCGGATTTCGCTCGCTTCGCGGGCGAGGAAGTGAAGCTGACGCTACGCGAGAGCGTCGACAATGCCAGGCGAATGAAGGGCGTGCTGCGTGGCCTGGACGGCGACGCGGTTGTCGTGGAAACAGAAACGGGCAGACGCGCAATTCCCCTTGCCAACATCGACAAGGCGCGGCTGGTGCCGAAGATAGAGTGGAGAAGCACAAAATGAAAAAACGCGCGAGCGGTGCCGAGGAAAAGGTGGCTAAAGTGAAGGGGAAACAACCCGTGCCCGCTCCCGATGATAAAGCGGAGAAGCACAGGATGAATCGCGAGCTGCTGTTGCTCGTCGACGCGCTGGCGCGCGAGAAGAACGTCCCCAAGGACATCGTCTTTACGGCGCTGGAGTCGGCGCTCGCGTCCGCCACCAAGAAGCGCTTTACGCAGGACATCGACGCGAGGGTGTCGATCGATCGCGAGACCGGCGATTACGAGTCGTTTCGCCGCTGGACCGTTGTGCCCGACGAGGAGCACGAGGAGCCGGCGCACCAGATTGCGATCACCGACGCTGCCGAGCGCGATCCCGAGTTGGAGATCGGCGACGTGGTCGAGGAGCCGCTGGAGCCGGTGGATTTCGGTCGCATCGGCGCGCAGGCGGCAAAGCAGGTCATCGTGCAGAAGATTCGCGATGCCGAGCGGGAGCAGATCCTCAACGATTTTCTCGAGCGCAAGGACAACCTGCTGACCGGGACCGTCAAGCGCATCGAGCGCGGCAACGTGATCATCGAGTCGGGTCGCATCGAGGGCATGATCGCGCGCGACCAGATCATCCCGAAGGAGAATCTGCGGGTAGGCGATCGCATTCGCGCCTACGTGATCAAGATCGAGCCGCAGGCACGCGGCCCGCAGCTGATGCTGTCACGCATCACGCCGGACCTGCTGGTCCGTCTGTTCGAGCTTGAAGTTCCCGAAATCGAAGAGGGCCTGATCGAGATCAAGGCCGCCGCCCGGGATCCCGGCGTGCGCGCGAAGATCGCGGTCAAGTCGAACGATCCGCGGCTCGATCCGCAGGGAACGTGTATTGGCATGCGCGGCTCGCGCGTGACCGCGGTCACCAACGAGCTTGCCGGCGAGCGCGTCGACATCGTTCTGTTCTCAGAGGATCCCGCGAAGCTGGTGATCAACGCGCTCGCGCCGGCCGAGATCTCGAGCATCGTGGTCGATGAGGAGCGGCACAGCATGGATGTCGTCGTCGACGAAGAGAATCTGGCGATGGCGATCGGCCGCAGCGGCCAGAACGTTCGCCTCGCTTCCGAGCTGACGGGTTGGGAGATCAACCTGATGGGCGTCGAGGAATCGCAGCAAAAGCAGCAGCAGGAAAGCGAAAAGATCCGCGCGCTTTACATCGACAAGCTCGACGTCGACCAGGAAGTGGCCGACATCCTGATCCAGGAAGGCTTTTCGACGCTGGAGGAAATCGCCTACGTACCGTTGAACGAAATGCTGGAAATCGATGCCTTCGACGAGGACACTGTCAACGAGCTGCGCAGCCGTGCCCGCAACGCGCTTCTGACCGAGGCCATCGTGCGCGAGGAGTCGGTCGAGAACGTATCCGAGGATCTTCTCGGTCTGGAGGGGATGGATTCCGAAACCGCGGGATTGCTCGCCGAAAAGGGCATCACCAACCGGGATGCGCTGGCGGACCTCGCAGTCGACGAGCTCGTCGAGCTGACGGCGATTCCCGCTGAGCGCGCGCAGGATTTGATCATGAAGGCGCGCGCGCACTGGTTTGAAGATGCGGAGCACGCGGAGTAGGCGGCTTGGGTACCTCAGGTAACTTGAGGCAACTACGCGCCAGCACCGCAGGAGAGACACGATGGCTTTGACGACGATAGAGCAATTCGCGACCGAAATGAAAATGCCCTCGGGCGCGCTGCTGGAGCAGCTCGCCGCCGCGGGCGTTGCCGGCAAGAAGCAGGGCGACAAGCTCTCCGAGCAGGACAAGACTCGTCTGCTGGACTATTTGCGCAAGCAGCACGGCGGCCTGGAAGCGAAGAAAAAGATCACCCTCACCCGCAAATCGACCACCGAAATCAAGGCCGCCGACAGCGCCGGACGTGCGCGCACGATCCAGGTCGAGGTGCGCAAGAAGCGCGTTTTCGTCAAGCGTGACGGCGCCGATGCCGCGCCGGCAGCCGAGGAAGCGGCGCCGGCGCAGCCGGTGATTACCGCGGCCGAAATCGCGGCGCGCGAGGAAGAGTCGCGCAAGGCGGCGGTGCTGATGGCGAAGCAGCAGGAAGACGCGCAGCAAAAGCAGGAACAGGCGAAAACTCGCAAGACGAAAAAAGAAAAAGACGCCGAGGAGGCCGCGGCCAAGATAACGGCGAAGGCAACCGAGGAAGCGGCTGCCGCGGCAAAAGCTGCGGAAGCTGTCGCTCCCGTCGCCGAAGCTAAGCCCGCCGTGAAGGCGAAAGAGGGCACGCTGCACAAGCCCGTCTCGAAGCCGGGCGCCAAGAAGGACAAAACCTCGCGGAAGCCCTCCGCGACTGCATTTCAGGAAGAGGCCGCGCGTCGGCGCGCCCTTAAACTTCGCGGCGGCGACGTCACCGGCGGGGCAGGTTGGAAGCAGCCGAAGAGCGGCAAGCAGCGTCACGAGGACGGCGAGGAGCACGACGAAGCCGAGCAGGCTGCCGCGCCGGAGCCGGTCGTCCGCGAAATCTCGGTGCCGGAGACGATCACCGTGGCCGACCTCGCACGAAAAATGTCGGTGAAGGCCGCGGAAATCATCAAGACCATGATGAAGCTGGGCACGATGGTCACGATCAATCAGAGCATCGATCAGGAAACGGCGATGATCATTGTCGAGGAAATGGGTCACAAGGCGATTGCCGCCAAGCTCGACGACCCGGATTCCTTGCTTGCCGAAAGCGCCCAGGCAACTTCCGCGGTGGCGCTGCCGCGTCCTCCGGTGGTGACGGTGATGGGGCACGTCGACCATGGCAAGACGTCGTTGCTCGACACCATTCGTCGCACCCGCGTGGCAAGCGGCGAAGCCGGCGGCATCACTCAGCACATCGGCGCGTACCACGTCGAGACGGCGAAGGGTGTGATTACGTTTCTGGATACACCCGGCCACGAGGCGTTTACCGCCATGCGCGCCCGCGGCGCCAAGGTGACCGATATCGTGGTGCTGGTCGTCGCCGCCGACGACGGCGTGATGCCGCAGACGAAAGAGGCCATCGCGCACGCCAAGGCCGGCAATGTTCCGATCGTTGTCGCCATCAACAAGATCGACAAGCCGGAGGCGAATCCCGATCGCGTCAAGCAGGAGCTCGTCGCGGAGAGCGTGCTGCCGGAAGAATACGGCGGCGACGTGCAATTCGTGCAGGTGTCGGCAAAGACCGGCAAGGGGCTCGACAATCTGCTCGACGCGATACTACTGCAGGCGGAGGTGCTTGAGCTCAAGGCGCCGAAGGACGCGCCGGCAAAGGGCATCGTTATCGAATCCCGCCTGGACAAGGGCAAGGGGCCGGTGGCGACCATACTCGTGCATTCCGGAACGCTCAAGCGTGGCGACATCGTTCTCGCCGGCGCGGTTTTCGGCCGCGTGCGCGCCATGACCGATGAAGCGGGCAAGTCGGTGAGCTCGGCCGGCCCGGCGATTCCCGTCGAGATTCAGGGCCTCTCCGATGTGCCCTTGGCCGGCGAGGAGGTGATGGTTCTTGGCGACGAGCGCAAGGCGCGCGAGATCGCGCTCTTCCGGCAGGGCAAGTTCCGCGACGTCAAGCTTGCCAAGCAGCAGGCGGCGAAGCTGGAGAACATGTTCGAGCAGCTCGCCGAAAGCGAGATCAAGTCTCTGGCGCTTATCGTCAAAGCCGACGTGCAGGGGAGCTACGAAGCGCTGGCGAACGCGCTTTCGAAATTGTCGACCGACGAAGTGAAGGTCAACATCGTCCACGCCGCGGTTGGCGGCATCACCGAGTCGGACGTCAACCTGGCACTCGCGTCCAAGGCCGTCATCATCGGCTTCAACACCCGCGCCGACGTTGCCGCGCGCAAGCTGGCCGCGCATTCGGGCGTCGATATCCGCTACTACACCATCATCTACGAAGCCGTGGACGAGGTGAAGGCGGCGCTCTCCGGCATGCTCACGCCGGAGAAAAAGGAAAGCCAGCTCGGCTTGGTCGAAGTGCGCGAGGTCTACAAGATCTCCAAGGTCGGCACCGTTGCCGGTTGCTACGTGCTCGAGGGAGTGGTCCGCCGCGGCTCGAAGGTCAGGCTGTTGCGCGACAGCATCGTCGTCTTTGACGGCGAGCTCGATTCGCTCAAGCGCTTCAAGGACGACGTGCGCGAAGTCAAGGCAGGATTCGAGTGCGGCTTGTCGCTGAAGAACTACAACGAGATCGAAAAGGGCGATCAGCTCGAAGTGTACGAGATCGTGGAAGTGTCGCGAACCTTGTAGGTCCGCTGCAGGACGCATTCGATCGCGTTTGACCGCATTTGACCTCATTTACTTGTAGTGGCGATGAAAAAGAACTCACAGCGCGCGCAACGCGTCGGCGATCAGATCCAGCGCGAGCTTGCCGATCTGCTGCGTCTCCACGTCAAGGATCCTCGGATCGGCATGGTCACGGTCACCGTGGTCGAAGTGTCGCCCGATCTCTCGCACGCCAAGATTTTTTTCACGCATCTGGCCGGCAAGGAGCACGCCGCGACCGCGGTCGCGGCCCTGCAGCATTCGGCAGGGTATCTGCGCACGGAGCTCGCGCACCGGTTCAAGCTGTATACGGTGCCGCAGCTTCATTTTGTCTATGACGACTCCATTGAATCGGGGCTTCGCCTGTCCAAGTTGATCGACGACGCTGTCGCCGAAGACCGCAAGCACCCCAGCTGATGCGCGGCTCCACATCGGCGCCGCTTTTGTGCCGCCGCGTCGACGGCGTCCTGCTCCTCGACAAGCCCGTCGGGCTGTCGTCCAACGCCGCATTGCAGCAGGCGAAGCGCCGGTTTCGCGCCGAAAAGGCGGGGCACACCGGAACGCTCGATCCGCTGGCAAGCGGCCTGTTGCCGATCTGTTTCGGTGAAGCGACCAAGTTCGCGCACATGTTGCTCGACGCCGACAAGACTTATGTCGCCATCGTTCGCCTCGGCACGACCACGACTACAGGCGATGCCGAGGGCGAGCTGCTGCAAACGCGCAACGTGACGGTAGCCCGGCAGGATGTCGAAGCGGTCCTGCTACGCTTCATCGGTCGCATCACGCAAATTCCTCCACGCTATGCCGCCCTCAAATATCAGGGCCGTAACTACTACGAATATGCCCGCGAGGGCATCGAGATTCCGCGTCGGGAACGCGAAGTCGTCATACATTCGATGACACTGGACGCATATACAAGTCCCGACCTGTCCCTGATGATCCGTTGCGGCAAGGGAACCTACGTGCGCGTCCTGGCAGAAGACATCGGCCTGGCGCTTGGCTGCGGCGCGCATCTTGCGGCGCTGCGCAGGCTCGAGACCGGCGGGTTACGCTTGAGCGCGAGCTGCACGCTGGAGACGCTGGCGGGCTTGAGCGAAGACGAATGCGACGCGCGTCTCCTTCCCCCGGACAGCTTGGTCGCGGCGCTGCCCAGAATCGATCTCGAGCCCATCGAAGCGCTTCGATTCGTGCAAGGCCAGGCAGTGGCGCGCACGGGGCTTCCGGACGCCACTTATCGCGTCTACACGGCCGAAGGATTTGCCGGCATCGCAGTCGCGATCGAAGCAACCGTGCGTCCGCGAAGACTGACTGCTGGCGCAGCTTCCACCGCGGCTTCCGACAGTACGCGTGCATCTGTCGGTAGTGGTCTAGTTTGAAGGCTGTTTTGTAACAGCCGTCCCGTCAGACTGAACCACTACCCACCTGTCGAATCGCTTGAATCCTAAGCACTTTTCAAGTTACAATTCCACTCTTTCGCAAAGGTTGGAGTACCACAGCATGGCAGTCACGGTTCAGGATAAGGCGAAGGTCATCGCCGAGCATCAGCGCGCGACCGGCGACACCGGGTCGCCCGAGGTTCAGATCGCGCTGTTGACGGCGCGCATCAATGGCCTCAATGATCATTTCAAGAGCAATGTCAAAGACCATCACTCGCGGCGCGGCCTGCTGCGGATGGTGTCGCGGCGGCGGAAGCTGCTCGACTATTTGAAGACGCGTAATACCGACAGTTACCGCGTGCTGATCGAGAAGCTGGGGCTGCGCAAGTAGCGGGCCGCAAGCTTGCAGCGCTTATGCATGCCTTACGCATCCTCAAGCGGCTACTGTCGATCGACTCGCATGTTTTCAACTCATTTGGCTGGCAGGGCAGGTAAGCCAGCGACTCTGCTGACAATTAAGGTGCCAATGGCCGCGTCTCAGGTGACAACTGAGACGGCCATTGGTGCTTTCGGACCCCGAGGATAAACGTGCCAACCGCAACCAAGAAATCGATACCTTATGGCCAGCACACTCTGACGCTAGAAACCGGCGAGATCGCTCGCCAGGCAGGGGGCGCCGTGCTGGCAAGCCTTGGCGACAGCGTGGTTCTGGTGACCGCCGTCGCCGCCAAGAAGGCCAAACCGGGGCAGGACTTTTTCCCGTTGACGGTCGACTATCAGGAAAAGACTTACGCCGCCGGACGCATTCCCGGCGGCTTTTTCAAGCGCGAGGGCCGGCCGTCGGAAAAGGAAACGCTGACCTGCCGCCTGATCGATCGTCCGATCCGGCCTTTGTTTCCCGAGGGGTTCTACAACGAGGTGCAGGTCGTCGCGACGGTCATGTCGGTCGATCCGGAAATCGATCCCGATATCCCGGCCTTGATCGGCGCGTCGGCGGCAATCGCGTTGTCCGGCATGCCGTTTGACGGTCCGATCGGCGCCGCGCGCGTCGGCTACATCGATGACCAGTACGTGCTCAATCCGAGCAAGACGGAGTTGATGACGACTTCCAAGCTCGATCTCGTCGTTGCCGGGACTGAGGCCGCAGTATTGATGGTCGAGTCGGAAGCGAAGGAGCTGCCCGAGGAAGTGATGCTCGGCGCGGTGGTCTTCGGCCACCACCAGCAGCAGGCGGTGATCAACCTGATTCACGAGCTGGTCGAGGAAGCGGGCAAGCCGCTTTGGGACTGGCAGGCCGAGCCGAAGGACCAGGCGCTGGTCGACAAGGTGACCCAGTTGGCGGAAAGCGATCTTCGCGCCGCCTACGGGCTGCATCAGAAGCAGGCGCGCCAGCAGCGACTGAAGGAAATCGCGGCCAAGGTCGAGGCGGAATGCATTCCCGCCGACGCGCCGCCGGGCTACGCGAACCAGGTCAGAAATTTCCTCTTCGAGCTCGAGGCGAAGCACGTTCGCAACGACATCCTGTCCGGAGAGCCGCGCATCGACGGCCGCGACACCCGCACCGTGCGCCCGATTTCGATTCGCACCGGCTTGCTGCCGCGCACGCATGGCTCCGCGCTGTTCACCCGCGGCGAAACGCAGGCGATGGTCGTGGCAACGCTGGGCACCGCGCGCGACGAGCAGATCATCGACGCTCTGATGGGCGAATATCGCGAGCGTTTCATGTTCCATTACAACATGCCGCCGTATGCCACCGGTGAAACCGGCCGCGTCGGCAGCCCGAAGCGGCGCGAGATCGGCCACGGAAGGCTCGCCAAGCGGGCCTTGATCGCCGTGCTGCCGACCGCCGACGAGTTCGCGTACTCGATCCGCGTCGTCTCCGAGATCACCGAGTCCAACGGCAGCTCGTCCATGGCGTCGGTGTGCGGCGCGAGTCTGGCTCTGATGGATGCAGGCGTTCCGCTCAAGGCGCACGTCGCCGGCATCGCGATGGGGCTGATCAAGGACGGCAACCGTTTCGCGGTGCTCTCCGACATCCTCGGCGACGAGGATCATCTCGGCGACATGGATTTCAAGGTCGCCGGAACCGATCGCGGCGTCACCGCGCTGCAGATGGACATCAAGATCCAGGGCATCACCAAGGAGATCATGGCGGTCGCGCTGTCGCAGGCAAAAGAAGGCCGCCTGCACATCCTGCATCACATGCAGGCGGCGATGCCGCACGCGCGCACCGAGATTTCGCAGCACGCGCCGCGGATGATGACGTTCAAGATCAACCCCGAAAAGATCCGCGATGTCATCGGCAAGGGCGGCGCGGTCATCCGCGCTCTGACCGAAGAGACCGGCACCACCATCGATATTCAGGACGACGGCATGGTGACTATCGCATCGGTCAACGCCGACGCGTGCAACGCGGCCAAGAAGCGCATCGAGGACATCACCGCCGACGTCGAAGTCGGCCGCATCTACGAGGGAACGGTCTTGCGCCTGCTCGACTTCGGCGCGATCGTGCAGGTGCTCCCGGGCAAGGACGGGCTGCTGCACATCTCGCAGATCGCCAAGGAGCGCGTCAACCAGGTGTCCGATTACGTCAAGGAGGGGCAGGTGGTCAAGGTCAAGGTGCTCGAGGCCGACGACAAGGGCCGCCTGCGGCTGTCGATGAAAGCAGCCGCGGAAGACGCCGCAGGACCTGCCATTCCGCCACCCGCCGCGCCCGCCGCGGCGCCGTCGGAGCAAACGCCGGCGGCGTGATTCCACCTGCGTATGGAATGAAGAGGGGCGCCTACGAGCGCCCTTTTCATTGGTGTTGGTTTGCGAGCGGCACCTATGCCACACGCGAAAGTGTCGGCGCCAAGGCGGTAGAATGATAGTAAAGACGGGGCGCCTCGCCCTTGCTGCTGAATGCGGAGATCGCTCATGACGGTTCGATCCACACGCACCGAGCGCGACACCTTCGGGCCGATCGAAGTCCCGGAAGAGCACCTGTGGGGCGCACAGACGCAGCGCTCGCTGCAGTACTTCCGCATTTCGACGGAAAAGATGCCTCCCGAGCTCATCCGCGCGCTGCTGATCGTCAAGCGCGCGTCGGCGCAGGTGAATGTGGAGCTCGGCATCCTGCCCGCGAAAACGGCTGAGGCCATCGTAGCCGCGGCCGACGAAGGACTTGCCGGACGGCACGACGGCGAATTTCCGCTCGCGGTCTGGCAGACCGGCTCCGGAACGCAAACCAACATGAACGTCAACGAAGTGCTTGCCAACCGCGCCTCTGAGATCCTCGGCGGCCCGCGCGGCGAAGGCCGGCGGGTGCATCCCAACGACGATGTCAATCGCGGCCAGTCGTCGAACGACGTCTTTCCCACGGCGATGAACGTGGCAGCCGCGGAAACGGTCACCCGCGATCTCGTGCCCGCGATCGACGCCTTGCAGGCAACGCTGGCCGCCAAAGCGGCGGAGTTCGTCGACATCGTCAAGATCGGCCGAACGCACTTGCAGGACGCGACGCCGTTGACGCTCGGCCAGGAGTTCTCGGGCTACGCGGCGCAGCTCGCGCATGCGCGGTCGCACATTGCCGCGGCGCTGCCGCACGTGCTCGAGCTCGCGATTGGCGGGACGGCGGTCGGCACCGGGCTCAATACCCATCCGCAATTCGGTCAGCGGGTCGCCGGGAAAATCGCGAGCTATACCGGCCTCGCTTTCGTCACCGCGCCCAATAAATTCGAGGCGATGGCCGCGGCGGACGCGCTGGTCAATCTGCATGGTGCGTTGAAGGCGCTGGCCGCGTCGCTGACCAAGATCGCCAACGATGTGCGCTGGATGGCAAGCGGACCGCGCTCAGGTCTCGGTGAGATCACCATTCCGGAAAACGAGCCCGGCAGCTCGATCATGCCCGGCAAGGTCAACCCCACGCAATGCGAAGCGATGACCATGCTCTGCGCGCAGGTGATGGGTAACGATGTGGCCGTGGCGATCGGCGGCGCGTCGGGCAATTTCGAGCTCAACGTCTATCGCCCGCTGATCATTCACAACGTGCTGCAGAGCATCCGCTTGCTTGCCGACGGGATCAAGAGCTTCGACGAACACTGCGCGCGCGGTATCGCTCCCAATCGCGCACGCATCGGCGAGCTCCTCGAACGCTCTCTGATGCTGGTGACGGCGCTGAACCCGCATATCGGTTACGACAAGGCTGCCGCGATCGCCAAGCATGCGCATCGCGAAAGCACCACGCTCAGGGCCGCCGCGCTGGCGTTGGGCTACGTTACCGAGCAGCAATTCGACGAATGGGTGCGGCCGGAGCGAATGATCGGCCCTGCGTAGCGGAATTCAATGCTTCGCAAATTGGAGACGCAAATGAAAGCGCGCCATTGCATTTGCGCGAGCATCCTCATCGTCGCGACAACGTTCCTCGCGGTGCCGCCCGCCTTGGCAAAGGACGTTGCGATTCCGCAGGAGACTCTGCGCGTACCAGGCCTTCATGCCACAGCCGAGATTCGCGTGGACCGTTGGGGCGTGCCACACCTATACGCCAGCAGCGAGGCGGACCTCTTCTATGTGCAGGGCTTCAACGCTGCACGCGACCGCCTTTTTCAGATCGACCTGTGGCGACGCCGCGGTCTTGGCCAACTTTCGGAGGTGTTCGGCCCGGGGTTCCTCGAACAGGATCGCGCCGCTCGGCTGTTCCTCTATCGCGGTGACATGGACCGCGAATGGCGCATCTACAGTGCTCGCGGAGGCCGTGAGGCCGAACCGGTCGCGCAGCGATTCGTCGATGGCGTCAACGCGTATGTGGACTGGCTCGCGAAGAATCCGGCAAGCTTGCCGTGGGAATTCAAGCAACTCGACTATCGACCGGCCAAGTGGTCGGCGGAGGACGTGGTGCGCATCCGCTCGCACGGGCTCACGCGAAATCTGCTCTCCGAGGTGGCGCGCGCCAACACTCTATGCAAGACGAACGACGTGGACGCAGACCAGCTTCGCTTCGGGCTCACCAACGACTGGAAAGCGCAGGTGCCGGAGGGGCTTGATCCATGCCTTCCTGCCGATGTCCTGAAGGTGTTCCAGCTCGCGACGCAGAACGTGACCGTGACCAAAAACATGCTCAAGCTCGCCGAAGTTCCGCAAGCGGTCGCGGCACTCGATGAGGAGTCGGCTACCGAGGGCAGCAATAGCTGGGTGATCGCGCCGAAGAAGTCGGCGACCGGGCGTGCGATTCTTGCAAACGACCCGCACCGGGCGTATTCGGCGCCGAGCCTTCGCTACCTGGTGCAACTTTCCGCGCCGGGTCTCGACGTGATCGGCGCGGGCGAGCCCGCCTTGCCCGGCGTCTCGCTTGGGCACAACGGAACCATTGCCTTTGGCCTCACGATCTTCAATATCGATCAGGAGGACCTCTACGTTTATGAGTTGAATCCGGTCGATGCCACGCAGTATAAGTACAAGGATGGTTGGGAGGCATTTCGCGTGATTCGCGAGGCCATTCCGGTGAAAGGCGGCGCGGCGAAGGAAGTCGAACTGACCTTCACGCGTCACGGGCCCGTGGTGCACGTCGATGCGCAGAAAGGGCGCGCCTATGCGGTGCGCTCCGGTTGGCTCGAAACCGGCATGAGCCCGTATTTCGGCTCCGTCGATTACATGCGCGCGAAGAACTTCAAGACGTTTCAGGCCTCGCTAGTCAACTGGGGCGCCCCGACTCTGAACCAGGTGTACGCAGATGTGAAGGGTAACATCGGCTGGATGCCGAGCGGATTGGCACCGCGCCGGCCGAATTGGGACGGCCTGCTTCCGGTGCCTGGAGACGGCCGTTTCGAGTGGGGCGGATTCTGGCGCGGCAATGAGTTGCCATCGTCCTACAATCCCCCCGATGGTTTTATTGCAACGGCGAACGCCTACAACATTCCGGCCGACTACCCGGCGCGCGAGCGCAAGCTTGGCTTCGAGTGGACGAATCCATCCCGCCATCAACGCATCCATGAGGTCCTTGGGTCGCTGCCAAAGGTTTCGCTCGAGGATTCAGAGCGGCTGCAAAACGATATCCTGTCGATCCCGGCGCGCCGACTCTCGGTCCTCCTTGCCCCGCTGGTGTCCGA
>Ga0209219_1000073_pt1 | contig 12981 bp, 10 predicted proteins | sample BlaSpr_A8_OM1_M1_FD_187973 | JGI IMG/M metagenome (GOLD analysis project Ga0209219, IMG submission 187973) | Forest soil microbial communities from Thunder Bay, Ontario, Canada - Black Spruce, Ontario site 2_A8_OM1_M1 (SPAdes) (version 2) | ecosystem: Environmental > Terrestrial > Soil > Boreal... | reverse complement strand
AACGTTTCTGATCGCGCTCGTCCCGACCTATGATCAAATCGGCATCTGGGGCGCGGTGATTCTGACCCTCTTGCGCTTCATTCAAGGCATCGGCGTCGGCGGCGAGTGGGGCGGCTCTGTGCTGTTGTCGATGGAATGGGCGCGCACCAATCAAAGCCGCGGTTTCGTCGCGTCATGGCCGCAGTTCGGCGTGCCGGCCGGCCTATTCCTCGCTAATCTCGCCGTGCTCGCGTTCAGCTACTGGTCGGGCGATCAGTTTCTGACCTGGGGCTGGCGCTTGCCGTTCTTCCTGAGTCTCATCCTTGTCGCCATCGGGCTTTGGATCCGCCTCGGCGTTATGGAAACGCCGATTTTCTCCGAGGTGATCTCCAAGAAGAAGATCCACCGAACGCCGATTCTGGATGTGCTTAAGGAGCAGCCGAAGGCGATAATGTTGAGCGCCTTCGCGCGGATGGCCGAGAATGGCCCGTTCTACATCTTCACGGCCTTCATCTTTGCCTACGGCGTCGGCACGCTGAAGATATCGCGCGACTTCCTGCTTACCGCCGTGCTTTGCGCCGCAGTGATCGAGTTCGTCACAATTCCGCTATCTGGCTACATTTCCGATCGGATCGGCCGCAAGCGGATGTATTTGCTCGGAGTGGTCGCGGTCGGCATCTACGGCTTTATCTATTTCGGGATGCTGAACACCGGCCAGGCGACATTGATCTTCCTTGCGATCATGTTGTCGCTGATTCCTCACTCCATGATGTACGGGCCGCAGGCAGCAATGATCGCGGAATCGTTTCCGAGTCGATTGCGGTACAGCGGCGCTTCGCTTGGCTATCAGCTCACCGCGGTGATTGCCGGCGGTCCGGCGCCCCTAGTGGCGACATGGCTTTTTGCCGAGTATAAGTCGTCATACGCGATCGCGTGCCTGATCGCGTTTTCCGCCGTGATTAGCTTTATCGCGACGACGATGCTCACCGACTATACCGGCAAGGACCTTGAGTGGGAGCACCGATGAGCTTTCGCCGAGTGTTCGATCGCAAGTTGGCAATTACGTCAGTGTCTGCGGCGCTCAATAGTTGCCGAACATGTGTCATCTAAATTGCCTGATTCCCAGGCAAAAATTCCCTGATCGCGTCCAAGAATTCCCTGTTCAGCGGAGTAGGGAATTCATCTGAAACGTATTGAAATAGCCTGGCATTTCGACGCACTTCGGCCGTTGGTGCCTGCAAATTTGCAAAATTCCCTGTTAATTTTCCTGTTAGCAGGGAATCCGACGTGGAGACTCGTTCGATCTGGACTGCCTCGTCAGCCACCCAGTCTGGTCTCCGCATTCAGTTCCTCTAGGCCCCGCGAGAATGGCGCGAGTGCTTCTCATCAAATGACATACTTCAGGTCGGCCCATCGAGGGCGACTCAGGGCCGGAGAACCCTGAACCTGCATGTTCTCGCTCCTCAATGATAGCTCGCTACTTTGTCAGGACGCATCTTCAGCCGCATTAGAAGACCCTTTTCGGGTCTAACTGTTATCTTGAGGACCGGCCAAACCTTCTGTCCTGGAACCATCTCCGGCACGAAATCCCGCATCACTGCCGAGAGCACGAGAGTCGATTCCTGTAGTGCAAATCGTTGGCCGATGCACATACGAGGGCCGAATCCGAAGGGCATGTACGCGAAGCGGTCAATGGACTCCCTTGCGCCGCCCAAGAAACGATACGGATCGAACACATCCGGTCGCTCCCAGAGCCGGCGATGGCGATGCAGCACATAGGGCGCAATCACCACCATCGCACCGGATTTGATGGTGGTCCCTGCCAGGTCATCGGCGTTAATTGCTGCCCGGCTAATTGCAGCTATTGGCGGATATAACCGAATAGCCTCTTCAATTACGGCTCGGGTCTCGATGAGACGATCGGATTTTTCTTCGATCGGACATTCGATCATCCGGTCGGCTTCTGCCGCTACACGTTGTCTCCATTCGGTCGATTGTGAGAGCAGGAAGAGCGACCACATAATTGCATTTGCAGTAGTCTCATGGCCGGCTGCGATGAAGGTAATTATGTTGGCGCGCACCTCTGTCTCGCTCAGGCACTCCCCATTTTCGGGATCGCGCGCCTCAAGCAGCAACGTGAGAATGTCCTTGGGTACTCCGGTCGCACCCTCAGCCAAGCGCTGACGCCGGTTTGCGATAATCATCTCAACGGTACTGTTGAACAGCCGCAACTCCTGGCGAATACGAAAATTGGCGAGCCGGGGAACAAAGTCCGGACAGCCGAGCAAATCTAACGGTTCGATCGTGCCAATAGTGTCGAAGTAGCGGCGCATCGCCTCGCGCACCTCCTCGGTATTGTGACCAAGACCTTCGGAGAAGATCGTGCGTTCGAGTACGTTTAGTGTGAGCAGAGCGATTTCCGCCGATACGTCAATCACAGAGTCTTGAAAGTCGCGCCATCGCGTCACCAGGGCATCACCGGCTTCGCTCATCGCAACAGAAAAACTCTCGACGCGTTTTCGAGTAAAGAGGGGGGCAAGTATGCGCCTTTGCCTTCTCCACTGGTCGTCATCCGCCATCAGGAGCCCATTCCTGAGCGCCGAGGACATGATTCGGCGTTGAATCGGTTCTCTGCCGTAGTTGGCGGCATTGTCCAGCAGGATTCGACGCACTGCACTGGGATCGTTCACGAGGGCGACTTGCCGGAAGGCCAAGTTTGCCGTGACTATCGGTTCGTTAAAATGCGGTTCGGCCCACGCCTCAAGGGGGTTCCTCCAGACAGCTTTTAGGAGAGCAAACGGGCGAAGCGGCGCGGAATGCGGAATTGGTGCTGGCGGAGTAAAGGCTAATCCGTGCTGACCGCTGAGGATACCCATTAAACCGTCCCCCTAAGAACCGCGTGATAACTAATCCCTGCGTAAAAAGGTTCCGCCTCGCGTTTGCCCCAAAACGCTTCATGCGCCGGCACGGTCTGGTCAGCGCCGTTAGAGCTATACACGCAAGGGCGCCGATACCAGGTGACCAGGCGATGCCATTCGTGGCGCCCTCAGCAAGTGCAGCAGCCTTCTATCGACGACGGGAGCTCCCGCCGACGCCGAACGCTGCCGCGCACGGCAATCTGATGCTACAGCAGAAGTTCTCCGACTGGCAGCGGTGCTTTTGGAAAGTCCCCAGTGGGATGCAGCTGATAGATAATTATATCTTCGGTAATATAAGATCGCTCGCGGACGCGTTTTGCTTGGAAACCCGCTCGCTCGATCAATTCAGCGAATACGGAAAGGTTACAATTGGAGGATAGTACAACATACACGCGACCGCCGGGTAATAACCTCTCGCGAGCTTGCTTGAACAACGTTGCGATATCCTTGAAGTTTACCCCAGCGCACCAGGCGCGGTCTGCAACGTCGCGCGCCTGTCCTTCGAAGAAGGGAGGGTTTGTGATGATCACGTCGAACTGCGGCGCGAGTGGTATAGCCGAGAAGAGGTCGCCGACCAAAGAAGTAACCCTGCTAGCAACCTGGTTCGCCCGGGCATTCTCGGCAGTAGCGGCAACAGCATAGGGATTGATATCGATAGCCAGCACCTCGGCTGCGCCTGCCTTAGCGGCCGCTAGTGCCAAGATGCCGGATCCTGTCCCTACATCAGCCACTCGTTTGCCAGAGAGATCGAGACTCAAAATAAATTCAGCAAAGAACTTGCTTGTCAGGAAGAAACGCGGATCGAACACTGTCGGTCCGACGGTCAGCTGAAGTCCAGCAACGCATACCCTGCGGGTGGTTCGGCGTTTCAGGATGAAGTGGTATGCTAAGAAGTGGAGGATTCTTTCTAGAACGCGTTTTGGCCCTTTCCGCGCGCTTTGGGTCATGGTTGCGGTCGGGCATTCTTGAGTGTTAGCGGCCATTTCTCGCTCACGCGCCCGTCTCAGTCCTTTCAACGTCGGCCGCATGCGGAAGTTCCATTCCAGCAAGAGGTACCTCCTTTTTACGGAAGGCTACCGTATCGGGAGCGTAGCGGATTATTCCTATTTGCATCAACGTCATCTTCGCATACCTATATAAAATCTTTTCCGGCGATGAGAATAGCTTAAGCGGTGACACGATGACGCCGGACCTGCCCATCAGTGACTCGTTCTCATCGCGTATCGATCAAACTGCCAAAGAAACAGAGCTTCTGCTCGACCGTCTTTTGGCGACAACGCCGTCGGAAGGAGAAATCGTCCGGCCCCATCGGCTAATAGATTCGATGCGATATGCCAGCCTAGGCGGCGGAAAACGGTTCCGGCCGTTTATCGTGGCCGAATCCGCAGCACTGTTTGGCGTTCCATTCAGTCGCGCGCTAATGGTCGGTGCGGCGCTCGAATGCGTTCATGGGTATTCGTTGATCCATGATGATTTGCCCGCCATGGACGATGACGATTTGAGACGAGGACGCCCAACCGTTCACAAGGCTTTCGACGAAGCGACGGCGATCTTGGCAGGTGATGGGCTCCTGACATTTGCATTCGACATTCTATCCCGACCTGAAACTCATCCTGATCCCGCCGTGAGAGTCTGCCTTATCAATCTTCTCGCGCGCGCGGCTGGTGTCGGCGGTATGGCCGGGGGGCAAATGCTCGACCTTGAAGCCGAAGGCCGGTTTGGCAAAGGGGAAGCGCAAAGGCTCACTCAAGCTGACGTAAAAACATTGCAGTCGATGAAGACAGGTGCGCTGATACGGTATGCGAGCCTCGCAGGCGCCATACTCGGCGGGGCAAGCGATGGAAAATATCAGGCCCTCGAACGTTACGGCCGGGCCGTTGGCGAGGCTTTTCAGATCGCTGACGATCTTTTGGACGTTGAGGGCAATTCCGCCATCGTCGGCAAAGCTACCCAAAAGGATGAAACAGCCGGTAAAGCAACAATGGTCGGCATTCTCGGACTCGTGGGCGCAAAAGCCCGCCTCGAAATGTTGGTCGTTGAGGCCAAAGATGCACTTGCACCCTTTGGTACCAATGCCTCGACTCTGCTCACTGCGGCAAAGTTTGTCGCTTATCGAAATCGCTAGAGTTGTAAACGGCGCTGCCTTCGTTCTCGGCCGACGGCGATCGTTTTTCCGCGCCGTTGCCGAAACGGCGCTCGATATATTCAACAACCATCTGCCTGAAATCGGCTGTGAGTGTCGGTCCGCGCAAGGTCGCGGCCTTTTTCCCCTCGATAAATACCGGCGCGGTCGTATCCGCCCAACAGTATAAGGCTTAAACCTGAGAGTTCTATCTGCGGGCTGAACGCATAGCCGCACTCGAAAGTTCCCGGTCGGCAGTTTAATATGACTAATTCGCAGCACGGCCGAAAGAGCGCCATTATTCGGCGCATTATCCGGTTCGGAACATTAGTGTTGATGGCCCGGGTTTGTTCGCCATTACAGGATGCGCGGAAACAATCATTCGAGGGCCCATTGCTCTACAGTTACAGGAGGGTCGGAATGGGAGTTAGGTTCATCGCGCTATTGACGGCGGTTGCATCGAACTTCTGGGTCAGTGCCCTTTCGCCGGCGGAGCTCACCGCCGTAGGTCTTTGGCAACAGTTCGACGACGCTTCGGGCAAATCGCAGGGTTGGTTTCTCATTTCAGAGCGAGACGGTGTCTATGAGGGCGCGATCGCAAAAATGTTCATGGAACCGGGCGAGAATCCAAACCCGATATGCACAGGTTGCGAAGGGAGTCAGAAAAATGAGCCGTGGCTCGGCCTCATGATTATCAAGGGAATGAAACGCAACGGAATGAACTACGAAGACGGAACCATTCTCGATCCACGCAACGGGGTCATCTATAGGGCGATCATGGAATTGAGCCCGGATGGACAGACGCTGACCGTCCGGGGCTATCTTGGCATCCCGCTGCTTGGCCGGGATCAAGTTTGGAAGCGCTTGTCCGATTCCGCCAAAGCTGAACTTGATCCGGCGCTGCGGCTTAAATATGAAATGTCAAAGCCATCGACTGCCAAAAAACCGGCTGCCCATCCTGTGAACCATTAATCCGCAATTTGACGCGGCTTGCCCATGAGCACGGGCTGAAAGAGGGCCGCAGCCGCGAGCGTGCAAATCAGCGACAACGCCAATAGCTTGCCCATGCTGGACGTGCCTGGATGGCTGGACAGCCAAAGACTGCCGAAGGCGGTTGCGGTCGTCGCAGCGCTGAATATGACCGCCCGCGTGAGGACCGATTGAAGTAGATTCGTTTGGCCCTCTCTCCACGCCATGATGTAATAGATTTTGAAGGCGACGCCGACACCCAATAGCAGCGGCAGTGCGATGATGTTCGCGAAGTTTAAGGGCAATCCAATCAATACGCAGATTTCCAACGTCAAAACGCCGGCAAGCAGCAATGGTATGAGCGTCAGCAGCACATCTCTGATCCGGCGCAGTGCGATCCAGAGGAGAACCGTGATCGACAGCAGTGCCCAAATTCCCGCTTCGATAAAAGCGGTCAAGATTGTGCGGCCAGATTCAAGGATTGAGATGGGACCCGCGACCGCGTTGGGCTCCACGGCAAGAACCGCACGTGCGAAACTACGTAGCGTTTCGTTGTCGTTGGGATCCCCCTTCGGCGAGACCTCGACGCGCGCGCGCCCGTCCGCGGCCATCCATAGTTTCACGAGCTCGGGCGGAAGATTTTGCAATGTAACGCGTTGCGCAGCGAGGAGTCCGCGTAGTTCATTCAAGGCAACGTTCAAGGGCGGAATAAACGCCGCTTCAGCCTTTTCGCGCATCTTATGATCCGCATTAGCCAGCGCTGAAACCGCATCGGCGAGACGTCTTGCGGCCGTAGCGCCATCTCCATTTTGATTGGTCGCAGCTCGCGTCAAACTTTCCGCCAAACCGTTCAGTGCGGAGACATTTTCCATGTCGGTCGGGGCCCGAATGACCTCCGCGGGGTTTAGTGCCGGTTGAAGTTCCTTGGCCGCATTTTGGACGATGGATAACTTCTCGTCCTGGCCATTGGGAATAAAGCTTGCGAGGGTTAGGGTGCGAGAGACCTCCGGAAGCATACGCAATTTCGCGGCGAGGATATCTGCCTCGCTGAGTGATGGGGTTAGGACTTGGATTGCATTTACGCCGGTCGCCGGGTCATTTCGAAGCTCGAGAAACGTTGCAACCGACTCGGCGTTTGGATTGCGTAGATTAAGCGGATTGAAATCAAATCGAAGCCAGTAAAGCAAGGGCGAGCCGGCCAGTAGAGTGAGCACCGTCCCAATTATAATCGGCACTCGATGCCGTTCCATGAAGCGGTCGATCGGCGCGAGCGCTGGGTAACCTAACGGCCGTGACTCGTTTGGCGGTTTCAAGAGGCGAAGCAACGCCGGAAGAACAGTCATACTCGTCGCAAACGCAATTAACATCCCGACGCCCGCGATCAGCCCCAGCTCGGAAACCCCCCGGTAATTTGTCGGTAGAAACGACATGAAGCCTGCCGCCGTTGCGCAGGCGGCAAGGACCAATGGCATCGCGACGCGGTGGCCAGTCAGCAATAATGCTTCGCGTAAATCGTTTCGTTCGTGGTGCTCTGCGCGAAAACGCACGCTAAATTGGATTCCAAAATCGACCCCTAAACCAACAAAAAGCACGGCAAAATAGACGGATATAAGATTCAAAGCGCCGACCATCATCATTCCTACGGCCGCCGTGATAGCGAGGCCAATTATGAGGTTGATCAGGACGGCGATAACTATCCTTCCCCAACCCAGCGCCAGCCAAAGAATGACCAAGACGATTACGCCGGTGATGATTCCATTCAAAACCGCGCCTTCCTTCACGGTGGCGAATTCTTCATCGGCCATGAAAACGGGGCCAGTTAGCCGTACCCTCGCCTGAAAAATTGAATTAAGCTTCAAATCCGAGGCGGTCTGCCGGATACCTTCCGTCGCGCGATGTCCCGGTTCAAGAGCCGCGTAATCGAGCACCGGCCGCAAATCGATAAAGCGCCGCAATTCACTAGGCTTTGCAAGTTCGCCGGTTAGCAAGACATGCCACGAAAAACTCGCCGGCTGGCTATGGAGTACTTGCTCAAGAACTTCAGCCGCAGCGTCCATCGGTCGGGAAAGATCGTCCAACTTCAGATGAGCTCCTTGCACGCCCATCAATCCAAACGAAAGCGTTTGCGTGAGACCGCGTAAAGTGGGATCACTCGCCAACACCTCAATGAGTGGTTTGGCGAGAATGAGCGTTTCCGTAATGTGCCTAAGCTGATCGGGCGTTTGGAACAAAAGTGCATTTTGTCTAAAAAATGACGCGCCACCAGCGAGACTCACTGAACGGAATAGATCATTTCGCTTCGACAGATGTTGCACCAAAGTCGCAGTAGCCTCGTCCACCAATTCAGTTGTGGGCGCGTCGACAACTACAATAATCGAGTCGTACTGCGGAAAGACCTCGCTGAATGCGATTTCTCGCTTTCTCCAATCAATTTCAGGCGAAATTAGCTTGTTGATGTCGGTGTTTATGGCGAAATGGTGGATGGCGTAGTCAATTGATGCTAACGTTAGCCCAACTGCAATCGCAATCGTCAGCCAAGCGTAGCGCGTGCTGAAGTCGATTGTTCGAACGGCCGCCGTCATCTGCATTGGCCGGAACCAAAAGATGAGCTAGGCGTTGAGAGCGACGCGATACGGCAAGGCCACGTAAGTTGTTCTGTTTTCATACCCATTTCTGAAAGAACATCTAGGGCCAATCATGCTCGACCGCCAGCCCGAAAGTCCAATGTTGGATGCGATCAAAGAGCCTGGCGACCTCAGACGTCTTAACAAACGTGAGTTACATAAGGTTGCAGACGAATTGCGCGCTGAGACTATTAGCGCGGTCGCCGTGACGGGGGGACACCTCGGGGCAGGCCTAGGGGTCGTCGAACTCACGGTCGCATTGCACTACGTCTTCGATACCCCTCGTGACAAGCTCATATGGGACGTCGGCCATCAAGCCTACCCGCACAAGATCCTGACGGGTCGGCGGGACCGCATCCGTACACTGCGTCAACGGAACGGGCTCTCCGGATTTACCAAGCGCAACGAGAGCCCGTACGATCCTTTCGGCGCGGCGCATGCCGCGACATCCATTTCAGCTGCGCAGGGAATGGTGGTTGCCCGAGATCTCGAAGGTAAAGATCACAATGTTATTTCCGTGATCGGCGACGGCGCGATGTCCGCCGGCATGGCTTTCGAGGCAATGAATAACGTCGGGGCCCTGAATTCCCGCCTGATCGTAATTCTGAATGACAATGACATGTCGATCGCGCCTCCTGTCGGCGCCATGTCGGCCTATCTCGCGCGCGCGATCTCCGGCCGAACTTATTTGTCGCTGCGCGAGATCGGCAAGCAACTCGCTAAACGCCTGCCAAAATTCATGGAGCAGCGTGCGTCGCGTGTAGAAACTTTCGCGCGCGGTCTTTGGACGGGCGGTACGCTGTTCGAAGAATTGGGCTTCTACTACGTCGGCCCCATCGACGGGCATAATCTCGATCACCTCTTGCCGGTTCTTAAGAATGTGCGGGATGCCAAAGATGGCCCCATCCTCGTTCACGTCGTGACGCAAAAAGGGAAGGGTTACGCGCCCGCGGAAGCCGCCGCAGACAAATATCACGGCGTAGTCAAATTCGACATTTCAACGGGAAAGCAGGTCAAGGAGCCGGCTAAAGCCCCCTCTTACACCAAAGTATTCGGGGAAAGTTTGGTGAAAGAGGCGAAGAAGGATGATCGGATCGTTGCTATTACGGCTGCCATGCCGGCGGGAACCGGTCTCGACATTTTTGGCCGAGCATTTCCGGGTCGACTGTTTGATGTCGGAATTGCCGAACAACACGCGGTGACATTCGCCGCAGGATTGGCGGCAGAGGGATTCAAGCCGTTTGCTGCGATCTACTCGACGTTTTTGCAACGCGCTTACGATCAAGTCGTTCACGACGTCGCAATTCAGGGCTTGCCAGTTAGATTCGCAATTGATCGCGCCGGTCTCGTCGGCGCCGATGGTCCCACCCATGCCGGCTCGTTCGATCTTACCTATCTCGGCTGCCTGCCGGGATTTGTCATTATGGCGGCAGCAGACGAGGCCGAATTGGTTCACATGGTCGCAACTGCAGCCGCGATCGACGACAGACCTTCCGCGTTTCGTTATCCTCGCGGCGAGGGAGTCGGTGTTGAACTTCCCGACGTGGGTATCCCCCTGGAAATCGGAAGAGGCCGGATTATTCGCGAAGGGAACGCAATAGCTTTGCTTTCGTTGGGCGGACGGCTGGCGGAATGTCGCAAGGCCGCCGACGAACTCGCCGCCCACGGCCTTTCTACCACTGTTGCCGACGCCCGGTTCGCCAAGCCTCTTGATATCAACCTCACACTGCGATTGGCGCGCGAACATGAAGTGTTGATCACAATAGAGGAAGGAGCGATCGGAGGGTTTGGATCGCATGTGTTTCAGACGCTCGCAAACGAGGGCGTATTGGACACCGGCCTCAAAGTTCGTTCCATGATTTTGCCCGATATCTTCATGGACCACGACGATCCAACAGCGATGTACGTCTCGGCGGGGCTCAATGCGCAGGCGATCGTAAGGAAAGTATTCGAGGTATTGGGCGGTGGTGCTCACGCGCAAATGCACGTGCACGCCTGAGAACGTTGGAGGCAAATATGAAGATCATATTGGCTCAACCTCGCGGATTTTGCGCCGGCGTCGTTCGCGCGATTGAAATCGTAGAGCGTGCCCTTCAGAAATACGGACCGCCAGTCTACGTCCGTCATGAAATCGTTCATAACAAACACGTAGTAGAAAATTTAAAGGCGAAAGGGGCGCGATTTGTCGAAAGCCTTTCCGAAGTTCCCGACGACGCCATCACCATTTTCAGCGCGCACGGCGTGTCCAAGGAAGTCGAGCAAGAGGCGGCGGGACGTCGTTTGCCCGTTTTAAACGCGACATGCCCGCTCGTGACCAAAGTGCACAATCAAGGCAAGCGGTACTTAACGGAGGGACGCACCGTCATTCTGATCGGGCATGCTGGTCATCCAGAAGTCGAAGGAACGCTCGGTCAAATCCCGGGACCCGTCATCCTTGTACAAAATGAGAAGGATGTGGCGACGATTGACATTCCGACCGACGCACCTGTCGCCTATATTACGCAGACGACATTGAGCGTTGACGATACCCACAACATCATTATCGCGCTTGAACGCCGATTTACCGATATCGTCGGTCCCGATACGAAAGATATTTGTTATGCGACACAAAACCGCCAATCTGCGGTGCGCCATCTTAGCGCGCTGGTGGATGTCATCTTGGTCGTCGGTGCCAAGAATAGTTCGAACTCCAACCGGTTGCGCGAGATCGGCAGCGAAACAGGCACGCCGAGTTATTTGATTGCCGATGGAAGCGAGATCGAGGTGGATTGGTTCCGCGACGCAAGAACAGTTGGATTGACCGCGGGGGCATCGGCACCGGAATTTTTGGTGGAGAATGTCATCGATGCTTTACGGCAGTTTGGCCCTGTCGAAGTGTCCGTTATGGAAGGTCGCAAGGAAACCGTCCAATTTCGCCTGCCAGCCGAATTGGCCGTTAACTCTCAGGGCGCATTCGCAAAGGCCTGAATGCGCGCCGAAGTGAACAAAAGGAATTATTGATGTCGATCCCCTTCTTGCAGAAGGCGCTTGTTGGGTCTTACATAATTCGTCAGCACCTGGCGCGAAGAAAGCGTTATCCACTCGTGCTAATGTTGGAGCCCCTGTTTCGATGCAATCTCGCATGCGCGGGCTGCGGCAAAATCGATTATCCCGACAAGATTCTAAATCAGCGGCTATCGGTCGACGAATGTTTGGAAGCTGTCGACGAATGCGGCGCGCCGGTCGTATCGATAGCGGGCGGCGAGCCCCTCCTCCACAAAGAACTGTCGCAAGTCGTGAAGGGAATCATTGCGCGGAGAAAGTTCGTCTACCTCTGTACGAACGCGCTCTTGATGGAAAAGAAGATGCATCAGTACGAACCGAACCCGTTTTTCGTGTGGTCGGTGCATCTCGATGGCGATAAGGACATGCACGACCGCTCGGTCTGCCAGGACGGGGTTTATAATCGCGCGACGCAAGCGATTAAGACCGCCAAAGATCGCGGTTTTCGCGTCAATATCAATTGCACATTGTTCAACAATACGTCGGCTGAGAAGGTCGCGTCGTTTTTTGACGGCGTGAAGGAGCTAGGCGTAGACGGTATTACTGTGTCGCCCGGCTACGCCTATGAGCGGGCGCCAGACCAGCATCACTTCCTGCATCGTGAAAAAACCAAGGAGCTTTTCCGCGACGTCTTCCGTCGCGGGGACGGAGGCCGCAACTGGTCGTTTAATCAGTCAAGCCTTTTTCTGGATTTTCTGGCCGGAAATCAGAACTATCACTGTACGCCTTGGGGCAACCCGACGCGTAACTACTTTGGCTGGCAGCGCCCGTGTTACCTGCTAGGCGAGGGTTACGCGAATACCTTCCGCGAGCTGATGGATGAAACTGACTGGGATGCGTACGGCACCGGTAATTACGAAAAGTGTGCCAACTGTATGGTCCACAGCGGATACGAAGCCACCGCCGTCAATGACACCTTCGCGCATCCGTTAAAGGCACTGGGTATTGCTTTGCGCGGCGTGCGAACGGATGGACCGATGGTGCCGGAAATTTCTCTGGATCGCCAACGTCCTGCCGAACACGTATTTTCTCAACACGTGGAAAAAAAGATGTTCGAAATCCAGGAAGCTGAACAAGGTGCCCGGCGCACTGGAACTTGAGGAATACTACATTCCAAATTTTGCGGCACGATTGTTGCCGGCTTTCAAATTGCGGTAGCGGGCCATCGCCCAAAGCGGAAAGAATTTCGGGTAGCCGTGATATCGCAAGTAAAATGCCCGCGGAAACCCCGTCGCGTTGAAGCGCTCCTCATGCCAAAGGCCATCGGAACCCTGTGTCTGCACCAAATATTTTATCCCTTGGGCGACGACCGGATGGTTCACTTCGC
>Ga0209219_1000072_pt1 | contig 13227 bp, 17 predicted proteins | sample BlaSpr_A8_OM1_M1_FD_187973 | JGI IMG/M metagenome (GOLD analysis project Ga0209219, IMG submission 187973) | Forest soil microbial communities from Thunder Bay, Ontario, Canada - Black Spruce, Ontario site 2_A8_OM1_M1 (SPAdes) (version 2) | ecosystem: Environmental > Terrestrial > Soil > Boreal... | reverse complement strand
CGGGCCGGTTCCCGCTTGCGTTCCGCCTGCGCCTGTCCCGCCGCTGCCTGTTCCAGCCGTCCCGGTGCCTGTAGCGGGCTGTTGTCCACTTTGGGCAACACTACCCCCGCCCTGTCCCTGTCCTTGTCCTGTTCCTTGCCCGCCGTCCGTCGGTCCGTCTGCCATAATCAACCTTTGTTGTCGGGGTTAGTTCCCCGTGATTGGCGTTTACTGCGCTGCTGTCATTTTACGTGGTACAGTCCTTGCATACAAGTCAAATCGGTATATCGTACACAATACTGCACTCGTCTCCCACCAAGTCTAAGAATTGAAACGGCGCGATTTTCTCAACCGGGTCAGTCGGGAAAATCTTCCACCCCGCCATTTGCAGGTACTTCGCGGCGAACGGTGAACACACCATCCCTGTTTGGGTAAACACCGTAAGTCCAGCAAAATAAAGGAGATCCTCCCAGCCGTACGGTTGCCCATCGACCGTCTTGAACCATTCCCGCGCCGCAAACAGGTCAAGCGTCCGCTTTGTCCGAAGCACGTAGCGTAGTTTAGACATTCGTGTCAGGTACCGCCCCACTCCAATCTTGTCCCGACTAGCGAGACTCATAGGTGCGCCGAACAAGTATTGGTCCTGCCCCGCTGGAAGCATCGGGTTGTGTAGGTAAGGCCCATCATAAATTTCCACATGTGCGATTTCATGCCACGTTTTAATAGATATGACTTGCCCAAACAACCCAACCGGGCGATACAGCATGATGTCGCCGGCCTGTAACTGTAACGTCACTGCATCCCGCCCTTAGGATTCAGATACGACATCGCCCGACCTTGTTGCGCCATGGTGACCGCACTCGGCCGCTGTCCAGTCCCTGCCGGCCCAGACGATGTCGGCCCCGCACCGGCTGCATTCTGGTTCGAGTTCCCCATCTGTTGCGCCCGGCCTTGGCTGCCCTGCTGTTGTGGAGCATTGCCCGGCGGTGGCGGCCCGCCAGCTGGCTGTGCATTCGCGCCATGTGGCGCACCTTGCCCGGGGACCGCCGTCTGGGTGTTAATCATGACCCCACCCGCGTCCAGTATCCCCATCTGCGCCTGCGCAATGGCAGTGTCGATCTGCATCAAGTAAACGTCGACCATTTGCAGTGCGGCTGGAGACTTATCGAAGACAGCACGGCCGCGATCCGATAAACACCACTTAATGAGTTCGTTTCGGTGTATCTGACCGTTATACCAACGTCGATACACCAGTGGACCAACCGGAGAAAGAGGTTTGCCTTGAGCAGCGTCTTGCGCATGCTGCACCGCCGCCTGTTGCTGCGCCTGTTGAATCGCCATCGGGTCGGCAAGAAATTTCTCGAACTTATCCATGTTCATCCACGCCTCTTGGACTTGCGCGTCGATGGACGGGAGCAGTCGAGTTTGACCAAACTTCTGGAAAATCGCTATCTTCTGGTCGGGGTCGGCAGGATCGATAAGTCCAAGTTGCGCGAGGTGATCAATCGACGCACGTTCGCCAAGCGATGTCTTAGGAGCGAGTGTGCCATCCTCAATGATGATTTCGATCGAACCCGACAGATCCGATTTCTTGAATGTCTCAAAGGCCCACCCTCGGGTTGGCTGCATCACGGCTTGAATGCGTTTGTCGGGGCCGAATTCGCGTTCTATTTCAAGGGCGTCACTGAACCATCCCTTGTACATTTCCCCGCGTTCTTTGAACGCTGATGCGTGGCGCCCAGTCGCACGTTCGTAAAGGAACGACATCGCGGCATAGGCTTCGGTACCCGACGGTTTCTGGCCTTGCATGATGTCGTACGTGCCCATTAACTCTTGGGCCTCATTCTTGATAAGGGAACGGTACTCGAAAATAGACTGTCCAATCTCCTGCCCAGGAATTCGCTCAGGCTTTGCATTGCCACCAGCGACAAGAGGATTCCACTTAACCACAAGACCAGGCTCACCAGTAAATTTTTCAACTTCGGCTCCTTTCGGCTCCAGCCAGATCGGGTTCGCCATTCGACCGATAACCATCAGGATATGGGAATCGATCTGATTCAGTTGGTCTTGTTTCTGGATAGCGGGATCAATAAGGGACGACCCGATTGAGCGCCCGCCAATTTGCCGATATCGCGCGTGGTGAAATGGAAACAGCGGATTGCCATCAGACGTATGATACGGAAGGGGACCTGGTAGCTTTTCTTTATCCGAATGAATGACCGTCGGCGCCGAATCCCCCGCGATGCGTATGACCTGCCCATCCGGGAAGTCAGCGCACGGTTTGATCCAGATGTCATACTCGACAATCCCTTCCGAATCGACGTTCGCGCCACCGGACGCGAAGTACGGCGGCGTGATTCCGATGTCACCCTGAAACGGCAATGTCTTGAAGATCTGCATCGTCCGTTCTTGGGGCGTCTTTGAGAACAGCAGTGTCTTCGCGTACTGTGCGAGTTCCTCGTTCTGCTCGTAGTACGTCCGGTCACGCCACCGCATCCGGATGGTGTACGGCGCGAGGGAGTACCGTTCGTAGTTGATCGGGAACGCAATTTCAAACGGAGAGAGTGCAGTCGTGGTGCCGGCCGGCAATGGTTCCTGTGTTTGGATTGGCGACCCATCTGGGTTCGTCGCCGGCATGAATGATGTCCCATTACACGCCGGGCACTTCTGCTGATTGTTCGCGATGTCGACTTCAGTAGATGTGACCTGGCATTGGGTGCACGTCTCGGAATTGATCGTTAACATCCCGTTCTTACGGTCGTAGTCGACGTACGTGTGCAACCAGGTATTCCCGGTTACGAGCATCCAAAAATCCGCCTCCCCAAGGACATGCGGCATATCATGGGTGCGGTGGAGGATGGGCGCGTAGTCGTCAGCGACCGCTGCCGTCACGACCGAATTGTTGTCTTCTCCAAGTGGGCGGGCGTTGGCACCGTACTCGATAGAGGCGAACGATGCACGGATAGAGTCGACGCCTGTGGTTAAGATGTTGGTGACTGGACGTGGAATCCACTTCGCCAAACGCTTATCCTGCCACTGACCCCTCTTACTGTCATAGTAAATCCACTGTCGGTTAAGAATGTACCAAATGTCGCGCATCCACTGGCGTTCGAAAATCCACCGTTGGTCGAAGGACTCCTTTTTCCAGCGCTTCCACATGTTCAAGAGTTGCTGATCGGTGTATTGCCCCGGTCCAGTCGCCGCTGCATCCGGCCGGAGCATGTCGAGCCCGCCACCCGGTGGAGGAGACGTCGGGCGTGGAGACGTGCCGGTTCCCGCCGTCGCCGTATTCTGCGGCACCATTACGCCGTTGCCGTCTTGCGTGAAACCGTTCGCCATGTAATCCTACTTGGTGAATTCCAGTTGCCCGTCGACTGTATGCTGAAGTCCGAGTCGTACCGCCTCATCGTCACCCACATCCTCAAACGAGGGCATCGACGAATAGTCTGGCATAGTAAGAGTTCCAGGTCGTGTCGGAACTATTTCGGGCACCGGGAAATGTACGCCCGCAACTTTCGCCATCAGGATTGAGTTCTGCTTCGAAAGCGCATTCACTTGATGTCGCATCCAGTCGATCGTCATATCATCTTTGGCTTTTTGATTCTTCAAGTGTTCGACATCGACCCCAAGCGCAGTTGTTCGTTCACGCTCAGTCAAAAACAACCCCCACTTACTCTCCTCTGACTTGACAAGTTTGTCGAATTCTCGTTTGCTCACCCACATGACAGTACCCTCCTCCTGTCAGTCGTAAAATCCGCCACCCGAATTCAATACATCCGTCGCGACTGTTTCATTCCCCCAGAAATCCCCAAGCGGATAATCTTTGTCAGCCGGCGTCAGATTCCTCTCGTTATCTCGATTATCGAACGTCTTGATCTTTTCGAGTTCCCAGACGGTACGTGGGTCAAGTTTGGTGATATCCCGCCCAAGTGTCGGCGTCACAGGTTTCGGCAGACATGGCCACGTCATCAACGCATATCGCACACAATCGGGAAGTTCGTCCTCGAACTTGAAAACCTTCTCAGCCTTTTTCTGCTTGTCGCCCGTCTCGTTGACCGCGAATCGCAATTTCTTCATCTGCTCGAACGTCCGGCTACACGTGTACGCGAACTTCAATTGACCTGTATAGAGCCACGACAGCACACGTTGCACGCCCGCCATCTGGTCGTTCTCAGACGGCGCAACTAAAATTCCATGCGCATTAAATTCCAGTCGTAGTTGCGCTTCGTTCTTGTTCGCGCACCACAGGACCTCCGTCCCGCCAATCGGGAACTGGAGTTTGATCGCCATCAGATGAGCGCTGAAGGCTCGCTGTCGTTCGAGATAGTCTCGGACGGCGATGATCCCTTTTTCAGTGACGACCAATGCCACACCACCGAATGGGTGGTCTGCCCCGGAGTCAAGCCCAATAAGAACACGTCGGTTCGGGTCGATCCCAGGCCATTCTGGAAGGTACACTTGTACAGACTCAACGTCGGGTAGATAGGCGTCGGTGATGTACTCCGCGTAGATGCTCCCGGTGAAGTTTTCTCGCTCACCTTCATACTCCTGGCGGTACACTTGGGGCGGGAGAGACGCTTTCGCGTCCGCAATTTCTGCCCCCCGGTACATCGCCATGTACGGGTTATCGATCGTCCTCCACTTCGCTGCCCAGTAGCCAGGCCGATGTTCAATCAGTGCTTTCTTTTCAATCCGTTCGTACGTCCAATCAAATCCGTCAACTGAAGACGTGAAGAATGCGGCCCCTGCGAAGTCGGTCAATGACGGTTCGAAATAATCCCACGCCTCTTCCGCGATGAACGCCGCTTCGTCGAACCACGCCCAATGCAGACCGACACCGGAATGGGCACGGTCGGGATCGTCGAGGGACCGGAACGCGACTTGCGACCCATTCACAAGCGTGAGCATCAAGTGTTCGGCATCCCAGTGCTTACACCACTCGACCGGTATCAACTTAAGTAAAGTTGGCATCGTTGCGTCGTGCAACTTTTCATACGTCGGCCCGCAGACCCACCCGAGTGTGTTCGGGACCTGCATCTCCGCACGGGCGCCCCACGCCCCAACGACAGACTTGCCGCCACGTCGGCCAGCGAAACATCCGAGCCGACGGTAGACTCTTGGCGCAGTCGCCGTACATTCCCGACCGCACGCCGGACAACGGAAGAGACCGTCCGCCCCACAGAACCCGATTTTATTGCAACAAGGGGCGTAGCGAGCCGACAACGCCTTGAGAAATTCTTGTTGGTACGGGCTGTAAATGAGTGGCTTATTTGCTTCAAGCCCTATTTGGGGAGGTAGGCGTTTTGCCAATTCAAGTTCCGAGTAAGAACGCCTTGATGAGCGGGACTGTCACACCAAACCCGACACCTTCGTTTGTTTGTTGGATAATACCGACGACATGTCCATCAATGTCCGTCACAGGCCCGCCCGACATCCCAGCAATATATCCTGGTTGAGCGAATAATCCAGGCGCCATTGACACATTCGGCTGCACGTCTATCAGGAGTGCGCGAACGCCAAGCACTGTCAAGTACTTCCATCCCCACGCATACCCAATGGCCGTCAGTGGCTCAAATCGTGCGATAGGGATGTCTCGAAAAGACAATGCCGGCTTTTCAGTTCCAACTTCAAGAAGTGCAAGATCAACGTACTTATCAGTTTTCAAGACCGTCGCAACAAGACCGTCTGCCGTCATGTCTGTTCCGGCACAATGCGCGGCCGTTAACTCACGGTGCTTGGCAATGACAAAACCTGTACACATCCCATGTTGACCTTCATCGGTCACACCAATAATATGCGTGACTGACGATGAGACACGGTCAACGGTATGGACATACGTTTGCCCGTGAAACAACAACGACAGGTACAGTCCAATCAGGGTGAGCATTATTTCGTCTCAATGATTTCCGCATCGACGGGGATCTGGACACCGGCGGTACCTCCGACGCTGCCCGGCCGAACGACCGGGACTGGCCCACTGAATGTCGGCATCTCGACTTGGACTTTCAACGCCAACCCGACATTGGTTGTGTTTTCCATCTTCACGGCCTGGTGTTGCTTGAAAATCCCTGTCCCTTTCAACGTCTCAATCGTCATGTCCTTGTCGCGCTCGTCCAGGAGTTCGTTCGCATTGCGAATCGCCTTGTCGGCAAGTACGTACTCGACTTTGTCCTCATGGTCGTTGAACGACGACAGGTTCAACCACCCACGCGCCGTCGCACGCTGTAAGTACGACTTCATCGTGTCGTACTTCACGCCAAGCATATCGGCAACGGCCTGCCCTTTCATCCCTTGTGCACGCAACGCGATACACCCCATCGCGACTTTGTAGACCTTCTGGTCTTGGGGTGGTTTTGGCGTACGAACACGCGGCTTTCGAAGTCCTCGGCGCAGATCTGGGGCAGGTACAAGTGGAGCCGGCCCGGCGATGGACTGATCGTCGTCGACCATTCGGATATGCGTCGAGCCGGGCGCATCGAGCGCCTTGAGCAGCTTCGACGTGCTGAATGGGATTCGGCGGGAGGATGGCGCCGCGACAGACGGGTCAGTGGACATGGGGCCGAGTCGTCTCCGATTGACTGTACTACGGGTGGCATGGCTATTGCAAGCAGAATGCCACATGTCTCACGATTGGGGTTATGACGAGGGATTTGATGAATTCCTGGCGGCGCAACTGGAACGGATACTGAGGAAACTAGCGACACCGTCTAGAAGCGAGCAGCTACCGGCGCCCAAGTGGCAGCACATGTCCGACATGCAACTGCGGGCGTCACGGGCTGGGATCGGGGCGATGGGACCGAAGAAACGGCCGACAGAGTGACGTCATGACCGAACGGGAGATCGACGCAACGGCGATTGAGTTCACCTGGCGGGAAGGGCGGTACACTATCAAGTCGACGTCATTCCTGATCGAAGACCAAGACGCGAGTGTCGTCATCATCGAGAACGGGAAGGACCTGTCGGCGTACATCGAGAAAATCGAAGACGACGACGACTGACGTTCAGTCGCCGTACAGTACCATTCGGGACACCGACGGGAACCACATGCCATCCCACCACTTCAAATCTCCCACGTCCAGTGACATCGCCGAAGCGACGTACGAGCCGGTCTCCCAGACCCTGACCGTCACCTTCGCCCGTGGCAAGTCCTACCGGTTCGGCGGCGTGCCGGCCTCCACGTGGCAGTCCTTCCATTCGGCGCCGTCCAAGGGGACCTACTTCAACCGGTACATCAAAACGCGCTACACGGGCGTTGCGGCGACGACAGGGGTGGTATGACTGAATCCGTCGAAGACATCTACGGCTGGGGCAGTCCAGAAGCCATCAAACACCATGCACGACGTTGGGCCTGGTGCGTGAAGCATCGGCACCCGTACCGGACCTGGCTGTTCACAAGCGGGTTCGTGTACGGCTGCGAACGCTGCGACGACGAAAAACACTGGCGAGACTCCATCACAGAAACCGACACGCCACTCATCCCACCTTCCGACACTACCCGCTAGGATTCGCCCGACATCATCCGCTAGGCGGCGTACAGTACTACTTGGGGTACTGTCGGCGCCCACCGTCCAGTCACTTACACTAGTTTCATCCTGTCCTAGTACTTATATAGTACACCACTTACACCTATTTTCGAGATGCAACTTCATAATTAGTGTAAGTACTAGAAAATCACGATCGATCCATTGGCCTACCGTACAGAAAGACGAGTACTTTTACTTACACTCATTATTTGGCACAGTTTTGCACAGTGCCGATCCTTTCACGCCCTATCATGGTGCAAGACTTACACTAATTAATTTTTGAAAAGTGTAAGTGAAGGTTTAGCGAAAGGTGATCGTTCAATGTGCAATTCAGTGCAATCGTGTGACTGTACGCGTCCTGGTGAAAATTTTCGCTCGAAGACCGCGCCTCTCCCCTCGATTTGCCCGCCGCGAGCCGTGCCGCCGGGACCTGTATAACTGGAAGTGGACAGTGACCCGTCCTGAATTCAGTACGTACAATGTACGTACAACTTGTACTTGTACAAGTACAGTGTCTGAAGTCTAGTCTTGATGACAGTCGTGCGAGCGCGAAGACGGTTCAGGCGGGGCTCGACTGCGCTCGGGGCACCATACGGCGGGCTTTAGGGCACTACTGGCGATTGACCGACGGACTGTACGTACGACTGAAGGGCTGGACGCGAGACAACGGACGCCTGTACTGTCCTAAGTACCCACGTGGGTACTGTACGCATCACGAGGAAGGGTTTAACTGCCAGTCGTACAAGCGAAACACCCAGTTTGATGTCCTGGGTGCTTTGTCCGTGTCTACGTTGAATTGGCGGGCGATTAGATTGGGCCACTAGGGTCGATGTCGTCATCAACCGATGTCGGGTAGAACCTCGGGTCTGTCAACGGGTCGGGCGAACCATCAATCATCGACGCCTGGTTCGGCGTCAGACGAGCATTGCGAAGCTTGACGAATCGCGGAACCAGATATCCGCCTGCAGTCGGGATATCGACCCTCAGCGCATCCGACTGTCGGACCGACAATCCGCCGGTCGCTGTCACGTACGCGTCACCGATTTTGATGATGTGCATTTGTACTGTCCTCCGGAAACGAGTTACGATTCTGTCAGATGAGTTCCTCTATCACTTCAAGCACGAACACAATCCAAACAAAGGCCGTCAGCGCGTACGGCGGGAGGCGTTCAAGCAACACGAATGGCATTACACTTCCTTTCGGTGTAGTACCGTCGCCATAATACGGTCGCTGGCTCGAAAGGCTCATTCCAACACGTGTTCAAGTACCCACTGATGATAGATTGCTGGAGACGCCGTACACGTTCACGCGCGCAACGTTTACAGGCACAATCGACGGTAAATGGATGTTTCGCCATGGTCCTTACCTCAGTCGTGTCACGATACCCGACAAGAATGTGAACCAGGTCCCGACGGTGAGTCCGAGGTAGATGAGGACGAATGCGACGACGGTGTAAGTCTTCATGTGACACTTCCTGTTACACTTCCTGTTACAGCAAACGATAGCAACGGTCGGTCCAGCTTCCTTGCCCCTTGCCAGGTCGGACAATCCGATACCCGGCTTTGACGAGTTCAGTTACCGAACGCCGGACGGACGCTTCTGGCATGTCGAGCTCGCGGGCGATGTCTTCGTCGGTCGCTTCGCGGATAGAGAGGATTGCGAGAACGTTTGAGGCTTGGAATGTCACAGTACTGTCTCCTATCAGTTCGTCTTCCCTCGACCGGCCGGTGAATGTGCTGATTTTCATGATGACAATCACTAATGCACGTCCCTTGCCACACCAAACCCCAGCGTTTCCGTCAATTCGACCGTCCGATTGTGTGCTCTTTTGGTACGACTGTACCATATTACGGTACACGGGTACAGGCATCTTCAAAACGAATCCGACTGAACCTCGGATTGTCGGCCGCGAACATGTCCGCGAAGGAGTCCCGGAGCGCATGGAGGAGTCCAATCGTGAACAAATCAGACGTTGCGGCCGGCAGTGAACGCGCCAAGATAGCGGCCACGGCCTGGTAATGTCGACGTTGGAAGACTGAACGGTTCATTGGATTGTCCTCACTGTCGGTTTCCGGAGCGCAAGCTGAACATCGCGGTACTCGTCAGACAAGTACATCTGGCGATACCGGTTTTCGGTCAAGTACTGTGACTCGCAGTCTTCCCCACAGAATGTCTCACGGTCGGAGGCCTCAGACTCATCCGCGTAGTACGCCTGGCAACAATACTCGCACGTGAGGACTGTCCCGTATGACCATTCGAAAGACGATGATGACATTTTGACTGGCCAGATGTCGGGCGATGGAATGCGGGACTCGACAAGGGTCGTCTGGTCGAGCGCACACAGCGCGACAAGCAACGACTGGATGTGCCCAAGGTCAAGGTACTCACGGTCGCTATGCTCGCGTTCATATCCGACCGATAGGTTCGTGCACTCCGGGATGGTATCGGCGTACTCGTACGTATCCGTGTAGATACCGTGTGACGACGGCGCGTACGACATGTCGAGTCCAGCCGCAAGGGACTCCGCGAACGCATCAGAGCACGTACGCCGCATTCCCTGATGCGTAATGACGTCCGTCGTTCCACGTCTGTCTAGCGCTATCGCGAACCGAATGTGTGACAGTTCAGCCGGCCAGTCGTACGACAGTGCGGACGACCCTTGCCCGCCTATCTCTTCGCCGTAATGGAAAACGTAGTGCCCGGGGACGCCAGCGTGAACCATGGACCACATCAGGAAGACACCGGCGGTATCGTCAGCGCCGAGACAATCTGAACGTTTCCGTGAACGGCGGGAGAGACAGACGGCAGTACTATCAAAGTGTAGTGTCTGACGGCCATCCCGACGGTGAACGGTGTCTGTATGGCTGGACCATAAGACTGGACTATCGTCGACGTGCACGTGCCAGTTCCCATGTCTGTCTTGTGTCGCTCCGGGTAGTGTCGCGATGTACTTCGCAGTGAAGTACGATTCAGTGTCACTGCCGGCCGGACGGCAGTAGGTGAGCATGTCGAGGAGAACGGAATGGTTAAAGGGTAGCGACATTAGTGATTACCTCAATTGGAGTGATACGGTACTGTGCAGTCGGATGGTTCAATTGTGCGTGTTCACGCAATTCAATCATATAATTCATCGCACCTACATCTGTTGCCCTACCATACCCATTTGTAGAAAAACAACATCCGGTCCAACCTGAATTCGGTTCAGAGTCTAGTACCTCAAGTCTAAACATGTTCGATTGTCGTACTGTTAAAAGGTCGGCCGTACGGTCGCATCGCGGCGAACGCTCGCACTCGGGGCAAACTTGCGTATCGTACGACACTTCGCAGGAGTCGCACCACACGTACTTCGCGGCGCAGGACGGGCACAGGTCGGCAATTTCTCGTGCGGTACGTACAGTCGTCTCTTCAGGTGAAAACTCTACGACTTCAATCCACATGTGCGAGCAATCATCATTGGCGCATTCTTTCATTGCGTCAGTGTAACAGTCGTCGCACCACGTTTCACGATTTACACGATGCGAGTCTTGGTCGAATTGTTCGTTGTCGCAATGTTCACATATCCAATGACTGTCATAACACGACTGGCAATACCCGGACTCCTCGCCTTCTGCATTACCATCGTATGAGTCGTTGCAATGCTCGCATCGTCTCATGTCTCTGTCGTCTTCGTCGTCTTCGTCGTCCGGGTCGTCGCGTTCGCCCGATACGTACCCGCATGTTTCGGATGTGCTGAGACGACCCTCACCAAGTCGGATAAATCCGTCCTCCATGTCTTCCGCGTAGTCGACGTTGTCAATGTACGGCATGAGATACGACCCGTTGTAATCGATATGTCGTATTTTTGCACCGTCAATTGACCCTGAAGAGTACCCGGCGTCCGTTAACAGTCGTTTCAGTCGTTCGCCATTCGTTCCCACGTGTCCACCGTTGCGAGTCCCGTACACCCGCGAATAACGGTGTTTGTCCGGCCACACAATCGCGCGAGCCTCAACCGCGTCAATCGGACCGTAGTACGCAACTGCAAGGTCTGAATTACCGTACACTTCACACGGGTGTCTGTCGCGAGTCCGCAGAAAGTTTTGTTGACGTACCATACATGAAAGTGGCGCAGGGTCGGCTCCCTCGTACACTCTAACGATGTCCTCTGGCGTCTGAGCAAATGACAGATGTTGGTTGTCCCCGACAATTTGACATTGTGTGACGTACGACTGAACTTGTGAATGGGTCATATACCCGGGTGCCTCGTAAAACTCTGCGAGGTACTTTCCCGGCTTGAGTCGTACTTGTCTGTCTTGTACACCGTGTTCGTCTGACGGCGTGTAGGCCACCATACCCGGATGAACGGTACTTAGGTGGACGAAATGTGTGTACAGTTCGCTTCGCTGAACGTCAACACCGTTCCACGGAACGTTCAGATAATCCCCGTCGTCGAACCGGGAAGCTTCTCGATTGTGCCAGTCGTTTATCTCTTCGGCCGACACACGAAACGAGACCATCCACGCGACACCTTGCATGAGGGTTAGGTCAGTCGCATACTTGTGAGCGATCGCGCGGTCGGTAAACGTACAGGCAAACGTACAGGCAAGACCATCGGGTGTTAGTTCTTCGCTTTTCAGATGAACAAAATAAGGCATAGCTTGACAATCCTTGTCACACGTGATATGGTTTGAAGTTACCCAAAACAGCGAACTCCGTTGACTATTTAGTAAGGTGTAAACCTAGCCCGGTACCACATCTTAATCTTCCACCATACAAACCGTACTCGTCCCATGGTTTACGCTCCAACGATGCATAGTGCACAGGCAATGCCACACAGAAACAGCCGACAATCGAGCGTTCCGGCGTCCCGCGTCCCGCTTGTGTGCTGTTTCGTGGTACACGGTGTCCGATTATAAGAAAGGCGGTCGAATGGTGATATTGAGACTCGTTATCACGAACCTAAGCTACCGTTGGCAAGAATGGCGAGCTACGCCCGACACCTTGTATGTCGAACTCTCGCGCGTGAACACATTCAATCTGTCGTAGAGGCATTGTCGTAGAGTGTCGTAGAGGCATTAATTAGATCGTCGTAGAAACATTACGAAGGGTAGCATGCGTCGTAGAGAGACTGAAATTGACAAATCACACGTGTGTGCGTTGTGCGGGCAGGAGTGCAACTGCGAGGGGTACCACCGTGACTGGTGTTGTAGCAAGTGTGCGACCCCGTCGGCGACCCCTACGGCGGTCCCTACTACGGTCCCTACTGGCACTCTATTAAGCGTAGGCGCGCGTCTACGAGAGGCGGCACGTAGACTTAAAAGCGAACAAACAGCAAAGTGTAAGTAAAGCGGGCAGTTGCACCAAGAGTGCACCGCTTGAGTGCAGAATGCTGTCAAAGTGAACATGTGTAAGTCGAACCCATCTTTCTGTACTTGACATCAATGGATCGATCGTGATTTACTAGCTTACACTCGTTAATTTCTTGCATCTCCTTAATAGGTGTAAGCAGCGTATATAAGAAAGAACAGGGGAAACTCGTCTTTTCATGTTAATGGAGGTACCGTACAAATGAGTGGTCTAATGGTTCGACATCGATTCAACGTGTGGGTCGATCTACCGGCAATCTCCGGCGACGGCTGGAACAGGTATCCCGATTACAGCGCGGAGGAAACTGGCCGCGCGATTCGGCGCGCTCTGCACGCGAGCGGCTTTGATGAGCCGACCTGCATCGTTGAGCACGGCGAG
>Ga0209219_1000071_pt1 | contig 13320 bp, 10 predicted proteins | sample BlaSpr_A8_OM1_M1_FD_187973 | JGI IMG/M metagenome (GOLD analysis project Ga0209219, IMG submission 187973) | Forest soil microbial communities from Thunder Bay, Ontario, Canada - Black Spruce, Ontario site 2_A8_OM1_M1 (SPAdes) (version 2) | ecosystem: Environmental > Terrestrial > Soil > Boreal... | reverse complement strand
AGGAGTTTCTCGGCGGTCTGGTCAGGCGCGTGGCGCCTTTGGAGGTCAGCACACTACATTATTTCGATCGCCGTAGCTTCGACATTCACTGCAACTGGAAAGTCTTTGTCGATAATTATCTGGACGGCGGCTATCACGTGCCGCACCTGCACAAAGGTCTCAATTCAGTCCTCGACTACAAGCAATACAAGATCGAGAACGAGGACCGTTATTGCCTTCAGTCCAGTCCGATGGTGAGCTCGTCCGAGGATGTTACGACCGGCGCCACGCGCAAAGGCGACCGCGCGTGGTATTTCTGGCAGTATCCTAATCTGATGATCAACTGCTACGAGGGATACATGGACACCAACTTAGTTATTCCCGTAGATGTGGACCATTGCAAAGTTATTTTTGACTTCTATTTCAGCGACGTCAGCGAAGCTAGCCGGCAGTACAACCAACAATCGGTTGACGTGGGCAATCGGGTGCAAGAGGAAGATTTGGGCATTTGCGAGGATGTGCAACGGGGACTCAAATCGCGCGCTTACGGTGCTGGGCGACTTTCCGTGCGCCGCGAGGCTGGCGAGCAATTGTTTCATCGCTTGCTGTCGGGAGACCTGAAAAGAGGGTCGGCGTTGGTCGCGGCAGCGGACTGACGGCGGCGTGACAGTGGCCAGCAAAATTGCAAATGTATTTGGCGAAGGATTTCTTAAAGTTTAGTCCTGCGGCTGTTCTGGCTGACGACGCATCGCTCGTAGGTCAATACCCAGTTGTTCTGCTTTCTTGTACAGGTGACTGCGCTCCAAACCGAGAGACTTAGCAGCAAGACTCACGTTTTGCTGGCTGTGCTTCAACTCCGCCAGAATAACTTCCCGTTCGAACCCTTGCACTCGTTCTGCCAAGCCGCCCGACGAAGATAAAGAAGGAATGATTCCACCAACAGAATTCTTCGGCAAAGCCAATTGAACCGTTGCCAGGTCAACCGTGCCGTCACTCGCAAGCAGCATCAAACGCTCTACCATGTTGCGCAGTTCGCGGACGTTGCCCGGCCACGAGTATGACTGCAAACCTTCCATGGCCTCAGCAGTGAAGGGAACTGGCTTCCACCCATTTTGCGCGCTCACCTGAGCTGCGAAATGTTCTACCAGAGCCAGGATATCGTCGCGGCGCTCCCGCAACGGAGGCAGGACAAGCGGAAAAACATAGATGCGATGAAACAGGTCTTGGCGGAACTTTTCTTCACGCACCCGCGACTCCAAATCTCTATGTGTTGCGACCACGACGCGGACATCGACGGAAATCGGCTTATCGCCGCCAATGCGCTCTACCTCACCCTCTTCCAAAACTCGGAGCAACTTTGCCTGCATGCTGAGTGGCATGTCCCCGATTTCGTCGAGGAAGATGGTGCCATGATTGGCTTGCTCGAACTTGCCGATGTGACGTCCCGCCGCGCCAGTGAATGATCCTTTTTCATGTCCGAAGAGTTCCGATTCAATCAACTCCTCAGGTACAGCCGCGCAGTTCAGTGTGATGAATGGCCCGGAGGCACGCGGGCTCCGTTCATGAATGGTCCGCGCCACTAACTCTTTGCCCGTGCCCGTTTCTCCCAGAATGCAGACTCGGCTCTCGCTGGCCGCCACCCGCTCCAGTTGCACCATCACGCGGCGCATGGCCTCGCCCTTCCAGACAATTTCATGCCTGCCCAAGCGGTGTCGCAGCTGTCGATTCTCGCTCTCGAGTCGCTGCAACTTAAGCACATTCTCAACCGTGAGCAATAGCTTGTCGGTGGAAATGGGCTTCTCTAAAAAATCGAGCGCGCCCAATCGCGTAGCTCGCACCGCCATTTCGATATGCGCCTGGCCTGACATCATCACCACCGGCGCCGTTACGCCTTGAGACTTGAGCTCTTCAAGCAGCGTCAGCCCGTCCTTACCGGGCATGAACACGTCCGACAGAATCAGATCGAATTGCTCCGCTCTGGCCAGCTCCAACGCCTTGGTCGCATTGTCGCAAACCGCCGCCTCATGCCCTGCTAGACGGAATGCGCGAGACAACGAAGCCAGCGTGTTGGCTTCATCGTCCACGAGCAGCAGGTGCGCTTTCGGTGGCAACGCTTTCCCCCCGTTCATTCGGCGGCGATGCTAGATGTGGTTTCGGCCAGTTTCTTTTCCGAGCCGTCTTGCAGTGTATCCGGATTTCTCGGCAATTCGATCACGAATGTAGTTCCATGACCCGGTTCGCTATGGACGCGGATCGTCCCTCCATGATCGCTCACGACGGACTGCACTATGGCCAGCCCCAGGCCGGTGCCATGCACTTTGCTTGTGTAGTAAGGAGTGAATATCCGATTGCATTCTTCCGCGGTCAACCCCGCGCCAGTATCAGAAACTTCAACGCAAATGTTGGCCTTGTTCCCGCGAGTTCGCAAGTTGAGCCTGCCGCCCTCAGGCATGGCTTCCATGGCGTTCAACACGAGATTGGAAATAGCCCGATGCAATAGCTCCGGATCTGCGGCGATTGGTTCGAGCCGTTGGTCAAGTTGCAAATCGTAACTGATTTGTCTGCGCCCCGGGGACTCCAATTGGGCCTGAAAAAGCTGCAATACGCCACGAATCACATCATTCATCTGAACCAGTTGCAATTGTGGTTGTGGCATCCGGGAAAATTCATTGAAACGTGAGATGATCGTTTTCAAGTTTGAAATCTCGGCGAGGAGCGTCGCCGAGCTTTCCCGAAAAATCTCTTCGAATTGTTCGGAGCCCTGCTGTCTCGCTCGAACCAGGTTTTCCACCGTGAGCTGCAGGGGAAACAACGGATTCTTCAGTTCGTGAGCCAGACGACGAGCCAGTTCGCGCCACGCTGCAACGCGTTCGGCCTGCACCAGTCGCTCCTTCTGGGTTAGGAGCTCTCTCGTCATGTGATTGAAAGATTCGGCAAGTTCGGCGAGTTCGTCATTTCCCGAGATCTCCACCCGCGCATTCCAATTGCCAGCCGCAACCTCCTGTGCCGCGCCTGCCAGTTGTTCGACGGGACGCGTGACGCGAGCCGCAGCCCAGCTGCTGAGCAGAATCGCCAGTAAGATTCCGCTGCCGGCCACCAACAATGCGGTCGTGCGGATATGGCGTTCAAGCTCAACATAGGATCGCCGCGAGTTGCCTGCGAGCAGAATTCCCAGCAAAGGTTTTGGACTCGCATTGCTTGCACCCTGCAGGGGGATGGCGTGAAACAGTTCATCATCCGCCCGATCCGATGACCAGTGTACGAGGGCGGTCATTTCCTGGTTGTTCTGCCGTATCGCTTGGATAAGCGAAGCGATCTTGTCTGCCGGTCGGCTCGTCACTGGAGTCTCAGTGCTCCGCGACGGATTGATTAGTGGTTCGCTGCCGGAGCGATCTCCATGATTCAGGTACAGCAACACACGCATGCCTGCAGGCAAATCAAGGGCTGACAGAAAAGTTTTATCCAATCGGCGTCCTCCGATAACATAAACCGGATGTTCGCCGACACGAATGGCGCGTACCGCAAACAATCCAAGAGCCGGATTGTCCTGTAGTTCTTCTTGCTTCAAGAACGCGCTCTTTTCAGCCATCGACGACAGACTGGCGAACGCAGGTTCGGGATACCCGAACTTCGCCGGCCAATGCGCGGAAGAAATGATGGTTCCCTGACTGTCTACAAATTCCAAAAAGTCGAGTTGGTAGTTTTCCGCTGTCGATTTTGCCGCATCAAAATATGCCGCCGAATCAGGAGCCCTATTGTTCATGGCCAACCCCATTCGAGTGACCGGCTCGGAAGCTGCTATTGCCTCCACACGGCGGAAGACATCCTCCCCCTGGCGATTGAATTCGTGGCGAAACTGTGTGACCAGTGCAGAGGTCCGCTCGTCATCGGCACGCTCAAACGCTCTGCGGCTTAGTGTTGACACCAGCCAGCCCACTGTCGCAACCGACAAGAATACTGTCAGTGCAAAGACGGCTAGCAATTTCCGGCGAAAAGTCATTGCTTATCACCGTTCGTTCTTTCGCTCGTCAACCAGGCATCGGCGAGCCGCCAGCTTCCATCAGCACCCACTGACCAGTCCCTCAGGAACTTGCTAGACGCATAAGTTGCCGGAAGATGAAACAAAGGAATGAGCCGCTGATTCGCGAGCAGCGCTTGCTCCGCCCGGTAAAGATCCTGGACGGAATTACCCGCGTCACCAATTGGCAAGCGAGCCACAGCAGCCACGCTGGCAAGAGCAATCCATGGATCCGTCGAGCCTATGAAAAGGCGCACAAGGCGAAGGTCCGTTGAGCGTGAGGTGCTTGGCTGCAGCACCAGGCCTGCATCGCGCGCGTTAAGAGCGATGCGCTCCACCAACAACCGAGCAATAGAATCATTGGCGTCGTATCCCACCGTCCAGACCGGAATCGTGCGTACCTGTTCGCGATCGCGACGCGCCTGCTGCAAGTCAGGTTGTGTCGGAAATACGAATCCGTAGCCGTTCATCCAGTTCGGCAGAATGCTGGCTGAAGGTTCACCCGTCCCTTGCAGCAGCACGCTACGAATGGAAGCGCGGTCAACGCAAACCGCTAGCGCATCGCGGAGCAACTTTTCGTCGGGCGAATGCGCATCCTGTACGAAAAGCAGGGCTATTAGCTCGATGGGTGCAGAGCTGGTCACGCGTACACCTTGCGCCGAGATCCGATGAGCCTGTTCGGCAGTTACCTCGACCAGTCCTGTTCTGCCCAGTTCCAGCCCGAGCAATTGATCGCGAAAGTTTCTACCCATTTCGATTTCGACAATGTCAAGAAACGGGCGCCCACGCCAGCAGTTCTCCTCAGCGGCCAGGGTCAGTTTCTTCCCAGGCTGCCAATCTGCAATGTGAAAGGGCCCGGTTCCGCTTATTGTGCCGTCGGGGTTTCTCTTGGCGATAGCGTTGCGAGGCAGCGTAAGTTCAGCGGGTAAATTCGGTGCCGGAGCGTCGCGCTCAACCACTACGGAGTCAGCATCCGGCAGCACTCTCCACGAAGGGTTTGCGGTGCGCAAGCAGGATGCCACGGTCGCAGGGGTCAGAAGCACGCCGTCCTGAAATTTGACGTTCCGGCGCAGTCGGAATTGCCAGCGCTGGTTGCCAGGCGCGGCCTGCCAGGATGTCGCCAGCGCGGCGTGCACGTTCCCTGCATCATCGATATCCGTCAATGTGTCGAAAATCAGCAGCGTGAGATTGTGGCGAGCGAGGAAATCTGCCTCCCTGCTGTCTGCCGGATCTAGCGATGTGGGCGCTTCGCGTATGCTCACGCGCAGCGTGCCTCCGTATTGGGGACGCGTCTCCGCGACCGCCAGCACCGCGAGAACCAGGCTACTGATTACAAGTGGCTGCCAGGCGAAAAGCTTCATAGTCACCCGTTCGTTGATTCCGCACCACTGCGACGGCCGTATTGCCTTTGTTCTCCGTCCAGAGCGCAGTAATTTCGCCTGCGAAGTCCGCAGCCATACTCACCGGCACCGGATCACGATCCGCAAGTTCGTAAGCGCGCACCGAGTCTCCTGGGTTGTCCCCGGAGCTTGTTGCCAAGACCTGCCACCCTGTCCCGCACGTGGTTTGCACGCTCGCCACGTCACTGCCCCATCCCAGGCTTGCGGCTTGGTCGGTCACGCCGTCCACCAAGTGAATTTGTCCGTCCACCGCAGCGAAAACACCCAGCATGTATTTGTTACGCGGCAGGAAAGCTGCAGAATAAAATTTAGGAATCGTCGTGAACTTTCCGATACCCGGAGACAAAGCTCCCGTGAAGAAGTTGCGCGTAGGTGCGAAGAAAGCATTAACCGGTGAGGCTACAGACAAAGTGCCCTTTGAGGTCCCCAAAAAAGACGAATCCGTTGATGTCCCAGCCTCCGCATCCACTGGGCGACCCACCAGCGGCCAGGGATCATCGCTCTGCCGGCAGCTGAGAGTAAGCGGCAAGGCAGCAGAGGTGTGACAGAGCACGCCGGGAAGATAAACCTCAAAGAGGTGGTCCTTTCCGGCAATCAAACGTCCACGCAAGTCTCGCGGCCATGGCCCAGCATGTGAAATGTCAAAAGCCTGCTCCCGCTGCCATTTTCCGCCCCGGAGTCTGTAAACCGAAACCTTTTCAGCATCGAGCACGGCGATGTGTTTTGGAGCAGGATTTGGCGGCGGATCCTCCTCCAACACCGCCACGTCAAGGATGCGATCCTCCTGCGACCAAAGCGGGATCTTGCGAAGAGTGATCGGGAATGATTCGTGTGAGAAAGCGGGGCCGCCCGCACGCGGAAACGAAACCATCACCACCGAAGATTCGGCTGCGCCAAGATGAATCTCTGCAACCCAAACGTAGGAAGTTGGATTCTCAGAAAGGGAAACCGCCACGGTGGCGGTAGCCTGCTCTGGCGTGACTGCATGCACTCCGAGTGCCTCCAGGTCAGCCTTGAGCCTGCTGTTTGCGGCGTCGGCGTCCTTCTTAGCGAGGGAAGACCGGTTTTCCAGCCTTACCGCGACCGCTCCCGGGCCCGTAACCCCTGCGATTTGTTTTGCGAGTTGCTGCTCGGCTTTGCTCCAGTCAAGAGCTTGACCGCTCAGCCCAGCAGAAAAAATCAAAATAGCCAGAACACGATTGAGCCCATGGGCGGCGCGTTCAGCTGGATTCACCATTGTCGGGATAGGCAAATTATAAACTGCACTGCGCATCGCACCGCTCCCTCCTCTGTACTGTTTGGACACCACCGCCAGTAGTTTGGGGAGGTGCGCGTAGCATTCCGCCCGGTCCCTGACCTGCTAACTGTCGCTTAAATACGGCTGCTATCGGGGTTGTGGCTCGGCCTGCTCCACTTGGCTGCTCTGGTTCCCGACGTTCATGCTGCGCAGGACGTCATTGGCGAAGAAAAACTTCCCGTCAGCGGGGACCATCATGATCTGCAACTTGTCGGAAAGCCTCTCGGCTACGATCTTGTTGATGAGCAGTGGATTCTGCTTTAGCACAGCAGCCTCACTCTGCAGCCGCTCGGCATCGGCGGCGGCAGTTACGCGGATGCGGTCTGCCTCAGCGTTGGCCAGCAACTTGCGTCGTTCGGTCTCCGCTTTGCTGTCGATCACCTTGGCTTGAGCAGCTGCTTCCGCATTCTGGATGGTCGCTTCCTTGCGCGCCTGAGCCTCCAATCGGCTCTGCTGAATTTGCTTTTCCTTCAGGGGGAGTGTGTATTTCATCGCGTCCGCCTCCCCTTTCGCCTGTAGCACGTGCACCTGCGCTTCTCCTTCCGCCTGCTTGACCTGTTGCACCTTGATGGCTTCAGCTCCGAGCTCGGCGATGCGAACTTCTTTCTGCTTAAGCTCGGTCTCGACGCCCATGCGATCGTTTTCCTGCTCCTTCAGTAGCAACGTTTCCAATCCCTTGGCATACTCTGGAGGCAATTGGATGTCTCGGAGCATAACTTCTTTCACCACGATTCCGTCCACCGCCAGTTTCTGCGCGATCATGGCCGCGGCACGGTGGCGCACTTCTTCACGTTTCGCCGAAAACACCTCCCGCACCGTATAGTTGGGGACCAGTTCACGCCACACACTGGCCACGGTCGGCGGCACGATTTCTCTTTCCACGGGATGGGGCAAGTTGCTCTGTATGTAATCCAGCCGCTTGGGATCAAGCCGGTAGCGTACCGTGATCGCCAGTCCAAGCGTCAGGCCTTCCTTGGCCTGCACCTCGAGGAGCTGCGCCTTTGCAGCATTCGTGGCTGCGGCCTTTCCATCTTCCGATATGCCTGTGGTGAAGATCTGATCCCGCGTGTCGAAAGAAGCCACGTCCTCCACCAGAGGCACCACCATATGTACACCCGGATAGAGCGTACCTGGCAGCGTCCCGCTCATCTGGCTGACACGAACCCCAGCCATTCCACTCGCCACTACGACGATGCTAAACGCTAGCAGGAGAAGCCCCCAGGCCAACAACGCGAGAGCCAGCGACGCGTGCCAGCGAAGTTGTGGAGCTGGAGGTAAGGGCATCGTTCCAGCGGTAGCCAGCGCGCGTCGGTAAGCAACTCCGCGATACAAGTCATAGGTGAGAATGCTCACGGCCGCCACGATCATTCCGAGGCCGCCCGTCATCAGCAAATATTTCAACATCAGCATTGTCGTTCTCCAGTGCGCCTTAGCGCTTCTGCCCCGATTTCACCTGCACCGTCTGCCGAGCAAAGAACAAGCGGAGCACTTGCCCGAAAATCAGTTCCTCCGCCAGTAGTGCGACTGCCAGCGAGAGAATCATTCCCGCAATGACTGCTATTGCCGTGATTGCCATTTGCATAATGAACTCCTTGAAGCCCGCACTGAATCCAGAGCAAGGCACAGACCAAGCGCACAAATATCAAAACAAACAACTTACCGGCACTGTCCCGAGTATGAAGTGTGTTACAGCGAAGACACCGTGTTTGGGCAGACTCGTTATCTGTCGCCGGAGAAAGGGTCGCTTTCGAGAGGAATCTCCGTAATTGTCTAAGAATCTGGCGTTTTGATTTTGATCGCGCATCGTTTGACTTCCCAAGCTTCTCCCCCTATCGTGGCGCACTATGAACGTCGTCAAGGCCACTCGCCAATTTGAAGCCTGGCTGGGAAAGCGCACGCCCCTGGTCAAAAAAGATCTCCGAACCAAGCATGAGGCCATGAAGTCCAGCGCCTTTCGCTTTCTTCGTGCGACCTACTACCGCTGGGCTCAGATTGGGCCGAAGGTCTGTCCTGATCCGGCCAAATCTCCGCAGGTATTAGCGGTGGGCGACCTTCACGTGGAAAATTTCGGGACCTGGCGCGACATCGAGGGACGCCTGATCTGGGGCGTCAACGACTTCGACGAGGCGTACCCACTGCCGTACGCCAACGATCTCCTGCGACTGGCAGTGAGCGCGCACTTAGCATCGGAGGAGGGACAACTTGCGCTTACGGGTAAAAATATTTGCGCCGCCATCCTGGACGGGTACACCGAAGGAATGCGTGCAGAAGGCCAGCCGTATGTGCTGAGCGAAACGCACACATGGCTACGGCAAATCGCCGAAAGTGAGCTGCGTGACCCGGTGCGCTTCTGGGCGAAGATGTCGGCTCTTCCCACCGTGAAGGGTGATATCCCAGTACGTGCCGTCGATGCACTGGAGCACCTCATGCCAGCTCCCGGCATTCAGTATCGTTTGGCGCGGCGCGTTGCAGGTCTGGGCAGCCTCGGGCATGCCCGCTTCGTTGCTCTCGGCGAGTGGTGCGGAGGCAAGATCGCCCGAGAGGCCAAAGCACTGGCGCCCTCCGCGGTCACATGGGCGCTGGAAAAGACCGAGCCTGCGGAGATCTTTTATCAAACAATCATCAATCGCGCAGTGCGTTGTCCTGATCCCTTCGTACAGTTACGCGCCCCCTGGGTTGTACGCCGTCTCAGCCCTCACTGTTCCCGGATCGAGCTCGCCACGCTGCAGGCCCCCGGCAAGGAGCTGCGTCTGCTTCATGCCATGGGCTGGGAAACTGCAAACATCCATCTTGGAACTCGAACGAAGCGCAAGCAAGTTCTCAGCCACCTGAGCAAGCAGCGACCGAAATGGCTCCACGAGGCCGCCGACGACATGGTGACGGCGGTTATTTCTGACTGGAAGACGTGGAAGAAAGACGGTTACATCTAGAGGGAAGCCTCGCGGCGCCTTGCTCCTTGGCTTCATCTCCCGATACGATCTTGATGTATGCCCAAGCATGTCCTGCTCTGTCCTCCGACGCACTTCGACGTGGTAGACCAGAAAAATCCATACATGTCAGGCAAGTCACCGGTAGACAAAGGAAAAGCTCAACGGCAATGGCAGGCCCTCTGCTCGGCTTTGGAACAGAGCGGATGCCAGGTCGAAACTATTGATCCAGTTGCAGGCCTCGAGGACATGGTCTTCGCGGCGAATCAGGTGTTTGTCGGCTGTAGCGAGGCGACTGGCAAGTTCATCGTCCCCAGCCGCATGGTGTACGCCTCGCGCCAACGCGAGGTGCCACACTTCGTGGAATGGTTTGGCAAACGCGGTTACAGAGTAATCGAACTCGACCTCGACAATGACCGGCTTGAGGGGAACGGCGACTTGCTGTGGCATCCGGGTTGGTCGCGTATCTACGCTGGCTACGGATTTCGTACAACTCGCGGCGGAGTAGAAAAACTTGCCGCCGAGATGTCGAAGATCGGCGTTCCAGTCATTCCACTACAGTTGGTGGATCCTTTTTGTTATCACCTCGACACATGCCTGTGTCCACTCAACGACGAATCTGTGCTTATGTATCCTGGTGCATACTCACAAGATACTCTGGCTATTCTCCGTCCATTCTGGAAAAGAATCCACGAACTGACCGCGGAAGAAGCGCACCAATTTATGGGGAACGGCATTGTGTCGAACGGAACCTACATCACGCCGTATGTCACTGACCACCTGCAAACCATGCTCGAACAAGAGCGGATCAAGCCTGTTGTTGTGGACACCTCGGAGTTCGAGAAATCAGGAGGCAGCGCCTTTTGTATGAAGGCATTCCTACCTTGAAGGTACTCCGACCGGGCAATCTAAATAAAGTCCCGCTATTTCTTACTGTGTCATCCTGAGCGCAGCGAAAGCCTGCCCTAGGCGAAGTCGAAGGGAATCCCTTTGCCAGCCGCACTACCGGCCGGGCCCAAAGGAGTTTCTGCCTCGACTGCGGTTCCTCATTCGTAGGCCCCGGCCTTGATAACGGCCTCCTTAACGGATCCACGCGCCCGTAATGGCGACCACTATCCCCACAACACCGAACACCATTCCGAGATACCAGAACAATCGCCGGCCCGATAGCAACGTTATCGAAGTTATGACTAACCCGATTTCGAGAAAAACTTCCGCCAAATCAAAGCGGTCAGCACGGATTCTTTCTACGCCGACCTCCCCCTCCAACTTTCGCGCCTCGGCTTGAATGTCTTCCTTGTCGTGCTTATACTGCTCTGCTTCCTGCCCATACTTTTCGCGAACTTTGGCCATCGATTCGACGTCTTTGCCCGGGATCACCGCGGTCAGATCGGTAAACAACTCGTCCTCGTGCTCGCGAATATTTTTGGCCTGGTAGTACGCCCATTGATCCGAAGACTTCGCTTGCAGGATTACTTCCTCGGTGTGCGCGCGATGTCCAAGCAGCGATGCCACTGCCACCAACACCGCCAGCACCGCCATGGTCAGGGACACCGGTGCGAGGCTGGGATTGTGATGCGCACGTTCGGCGTGCTCATTTAGTTCTTGAAACTCGTCTGCACTCATTGATCCTCCACGCGATTCCGCGAGACCCCGGTCGCAGCTCCCGACAGTGCGGATTCGTCATTCTTCAAGCAAGTGAACCGTTCGACGGCAAAAATCGCACGAAAGCCGACAGAGAGGAATCGGAACTGGCCGACTCACTGATCTAGCCCCTAGCTACTTTTTTACTCCCCCATCACTTTAACGATCACCCGCTTATCCCGCTGACCATCAAACTCGGCATAAAAAATCCGCTGCCACGTGCCGAAATCCAGCTTGCCCGCTGTAATCGGAACAATGACTTCGTGGTGGATCAATAAAGCCTTCAAATGCGAATCGCCGTTGTCCTCACCCGTCTCATGGTGTTTGTAGTTCTGGCGAAAGGGTGCCAAATGCTCGAGCCACTGATCGATGTCTTCGATCAATCCACTCTCGTCGTCATTCACATAAACGCCGGCAGTAATATGCATAGCCGAAACCAGTGCCATGCCTTCTTTGACGCCACTTTTGTTAACGATCTCCTCCACCTGCGGCGTGATATGCACGTACGCCCGATGAGTCTTTGTATGAAACTTTAAATATTCGGTATGCACTTTCATGGTGGTTCCTTAAGATGTTACGCACCAGACAGTTTCGCAGATAATGCGTTGTTCTCGCCATGGACTAGGCTGAGAGCGATCTGGAAGCGGTTCGGCACCTTATTATCGATCTCGCCGCTCGTTTGCCCTCAGTAGTTTTGATGAGGCGGCTCTAACCCGCAGATCATTATTCCTGGTGGTCGTTACGAACGTTACCCTTTATGGAGACATAGTTGCGAAAAAGCCCGAAACACCTGTTAATAATTAGTTGTCGGAGGTTTTACTCAGTCGTGTTCAGGCTTGATTATTTGTCGTGCGTGCTTACCGTTGTTTCAACCATCCTCATCGGCAGACGAAACTGGGAAGGCTGGGTTCTGGCGAGCATTAACAGCGCAGTGTTTTGCATCATCGGCCTCAGAACCGCGCAGCTCGGCTTCATTCCGGCAAACCTATTCTGCATCGTTCTGAATGGGATCAATCTCCGCGCATGGCTCAAAGCAGACGCTTGTAGTAAGCCGGTTTCGCACCAGCCCTAGCGCGCGGTTTCTTCGATTTCCGAAATCCAGCCAGGACGCTTGAGTACTTCTCTCGGTTTGGGCCCATCAGCGGCTCCGACGATGCCGTCCTGCTCCATCAGATCGATCAGGTGTGCGGCGCGACCGTAGCCGATGCGCAATCTTCGCTGGAGCAGGGACGTCGAAGCCTTGCCGAACTCTACGACCAGCCGCACCGCGTCTCCAAATAGAGGATCGTCCTCGGCCTCGCCATCTTCTCCATTCTCGCCACTTCCTCCCGCGACAGCCTCGCGTTCTTCTTTCGGAGGTTCAAGAAATTGTTCTTGGTATTCGGCCAAACCTTGCGCCTTCCAGAACTCCACTACGGCGGCGATTTCCTTTTCCGTAACGAAGGGCGCATGTAGCCGGTGCACGCGCGCTGATCCCGAAGGCAGATACAGCATGTCGCCTTTGCCCAGCAGCGCCTCAGCGCCGTTGGCATCAAGAATCGTGCGCGAGTCCACCTTGGTCGCCACACGGAACGAAACTCGGGCGGGGAAGTTCGCCTTAATCAATCCCGTGATCACGTCCACTGAGGGCCGCTGCGTTGCTAGCACCAGGTGAATGCCCACGGCGCGCGCCATCTGCGCCAACCTGGTGATGGATTCTTCCACGTTGCTGGAATCGAGCATCATCAGATCGGCTAGCTCGTCGATGATGATGACAATGGAAGGAATCGGCTTGTCTTCGGAGTCTTCTTCGAACAAACTCGGCGTGCCATTCTGATCGAACAAGCGGTTGTATTGATCGATATTGCGTACGCCCTTGGCAGCCAGCAGCTTTAGCCGCCGTTCCATCTCGCGCACCGCATTGCGCAACGCGTTTGCGGCCAGCTTGGGTTCTGTAATAATCGGAGTGTAAAGATGTGGCACGCCTTCGTAGTTCCCGAGCTCCAGGCGTTTGGGATCTACCAGAATCAGGCGGACTTGATCAGGCGTGGCCTTATACAAAATCGACATGATCAT